>Ga0302320_10008927_pt1 | contig 21662 bp, 21 predicted proteins | sample Bog_T0_3_FD_202130 | JGI IMG/M metagenome (GOLD analysis project Ga0302320, IMG submission 202130) | Peat permafrost microbial communities from Stordalen Mire near Abisko, Sweden - Bog_T0_3 | ecosystem: Environmental > Terrestrial > Soil > Wetlands > Peat | place: Sweden: Abisko, Stordalen Mire...
CAACCAGACGCTGATTGCCGCGCTGAGCCGTCTTTGGGCTTCGCGGCCCACGGGAGCGCAGTTCGAGCATCCGTACTTCATCGGCGTTCATTTGAATGGATTGGTACCCGACCGCCTGCATTCGCTCAATCTCTTTGAGGGAACGGAGGATGAGCAGAGCCGGACGCGGTTGCAGGCCGCCATGGACGAGCTGAATCACAAGTACGGCTTGAGTACGCTGGCTCCGGCGACCATGCTCACCGCATTCAAGGCCGCGCCCACGCGCATCGCCTTCCACAGCATTCCGGAGCTGTTCTGAGTGGACGGGCCGTAATGCAGCCTTTGCGAGCGGCGGGTGCTATCTCTTTTTGGCTAGCCCGCTACGCTTGCTTCGGATGTTGAAATTCTTCGGTAAGTTTCTCGAATCTCTTTTGATCGCAGAATTCACAGAGCATTCCCATGCGGCGTCCCATGAACAGGTGAAGTTTTCTCCCGCACTTGCATAAGGCGGAACTCATTTCCCAGCTCCCCACAATCGGTTCGTCTAGCTGCGGGTTGAGTCTTTTCGCCAGATAGGCGAACTGCGCGCGCTCGAACTCTCTTCCTGACATCCTTAAGGACCGGAGCTTGGGAAACGCCGAACCGACAAAGGAAGCATCCCTGTCCTGCAGCCGCAGGTTCGTCAGCTCCAGCTTTTCCAAATTCCGAAGACTCGCAATGGGCCGAACTGAATCGAGCCGAAGGGGCGGGTCCAGGCTGCCGCGGCTTCCCGATAGTTGCAATTCCCGAAGACTTTCCAACGCCTCAATGCCGTCGAGTCGCCTGATCCGGGGAAAATCGTATAAAGTTAGGCTCCTCAGCCAAGGCATGGCGAAGAGCGGGGAAATATCCTCAAATTTGTTGGCCCATTCGATAGTGAGCCGTCTTGTTTCGCGAAGACTCTCAACTCCAACCAAGGACTGAATCGTCAAATGGTACAGTCTGAGGTCGGGTGCGCTGCATAAAGAGATGATCGCCCCCACGCCTTAGTGCCAATGTTTCGTAGGTCAAGTGAGGGATGTTGTCCCAGAACATCAGCGGAGAAGCCTTGATCCATCAAGACAACGAACGGAGCCATATGTGGATCAGTGTAATTGACCGCGGCAACACAAGAGGGCGAATGCTGTCTGCTTCATACTGAACCCAAGAACGCCCTATCGACCGGCGAAAGCCTTCGGTCCCCTGTGAACCGGCCAGTCTTCCCGGCGAGATTCTCGATTTCGCCATAAACTCTCCGCATCCGGGTGCCAGTTGTCTGCTTTGTGTACTAGGATGGTAACGGCACCATCCAGCCCGAAAGTTCAAAACGGATTGCGGACGCTTGCGCAGGAGTCGTCGTGGCGAGCAGTCCTGGCATGGCAGGGAGCCCAGGGACAAGGAGCATGGATATGCGGAATTTGAGGCGGGACGCTGCGTTTTGTATTGGAATCGGACTAGGCCTGTTTATCACGGCCTGCGGCGGAGGCGGAGGCGGCACCACGAACCCACCCCCTCCAGCAACGTACGTGCTCACGGTAAACTCGACCGCCCCGACGAGCGGCGTAGCCATCACGGCGTCCCCGGCGGATAACAACAGCAAGACTTCGGGATCGACAGGATTCACGCTGACCTACAATGCCGGTTCGGCCGTGACGCTGACCGCGCCCTCCACATCCGGCGGCAACGCCTTTACTTCCTGGACCGGATGCACCAGCACCAGCGGCGCAACTTGCAGCGTGACGTTGAATGCCAGTACCACCGTCACCGCCAACTATGCTGTTCCGGTAACGACATACGCCCTCACCGTGAACTCGACGAACCCGGCCAGCGGCGTGGCCATCACTGCGTCTCCCGCGGACAACGCCAGCAAGACTTCTGGATCGACTGGATTCACGCTGACCTACAATGCCGGCGCGGCCGTGACGCTGACCGCACCCGCCACATCGGGCAGCAACACCTTTACTTCCTGGACCGGATGCACCAGTTCCAATGGCGCAACTTGCAGCGTGACGTTGAATGCCAATACCACGGTCACCGCCAACTATGCTGTTCCGGTAATCACCTATGTGCTGACTGTGAACTCGACGAACCCGGCCAGCGGCGTAGCCATCACTGCATCCCCTGCGGACAACACCAGCAAGACTTCTGGATCGACAGGATTCACGCTCAGCTACAATGCCGGCACAGCCGTGACGCTGACCGCGCCGGCCACCTCCGGCGGCAACAACTTTACTTCCTGGACCGGATGCACCAGCACCAACGGCGCAACCTGCAGCGTGACGTTAAATGCCAATACAGCCGTCACGGCCAACTATGCCGTTCCGGTAACCTACGTACTCACCGTGAATTCGACCACCCCGGCCAGCGGCGTATCCGTCACTGCGTCCCCCGCGGACAACACCAGCAAGACTTCTGGATCGACAGGATTCACGCTGACTTACAATTCCGGCACGGCCGTGACGCTGACCGCGCCGGCCACATCCGGCGGCAATAACTTTACTTCCTGGACAGGATGCACCAGCACCAACGGCGCAACCTGCAGCGTGACACTGAATGCCAATGCCACGGTCACAGCCAACTACACCGCTCCATCGAAGATCAACCCCACAGTCACCGTAACGCCGTCCGCCTTGACCATCACAACCACGCAGGCGTTGCCTGTGACGGTTGCCGTGAGCGGCGGCACGAGCAACCCGACGCCCACCGGTTCTGTCACACTGAGCAGCGGAACTTATACCTCGGCAGCCACGGCACTCAGCAGCGGGAGCGCGCAGATCAACATTCCCGCCGGTTCGCTGGCTACTGGATCCGATACGCTGCAGGCCAGCTATACGCCTGACTCGGCCAGTTCCTCCACCTACCTCACGTCCACGGGTACATCGGCGGCGGTTACGGTGAACCTGGTGAGCACGATCACCGTGAACCAGTCGAGTACCGGCCCTGCCGTGACCAACCAGCTTCTCGGCATGAATATGGCGGTCTGGTACGACATCGTCGCCAACGACGCAGGAATCCAGACCGGTTTCCAGACCGCCGGCATCAAGTCCGTGCGCTGGCCGGGCGGCTCAGCTTCAGATGACTACCACTGGTTGAACAATACTGAGTGCAACGGCGGCTATACGGTTGCGAATTCAAACTTTGCGAATTTCGTCAACGACGTTGCCGTTCCAAATGGTCTCGATGTGGCGCTAACGGCCGATTACGGCACGAACGCGGCCTGCACAGGACCTGGCGACCCCACCGAGGCGGCCGCATGGGCGGCCAACGCGCTGACCCTTGGCCTCACGGTAAGCCATATGACCGTCGGTAACGAGGAGTACGGAAGCTGGGAGACTGATAATCACACACTCAAGAACAACGCTCCAACTTACACCGCCGCGGTCGCCGGAACCAGCGGCTACTATGCGTTGATCAAGGCGGCCTCTCCAAATACGCTTGTCGGCGTTGACGTCAACCCCGGCAACTCCCCTGCGTGGGATCCGACTGTGCTTTCCGGCGCGCCTTATGATTTTGTGGAATACCACTACTATCCAGAGGCTCCGGGCAGCGAAAGCGACACCTTCATCACCCATTCGGCGGCGCAGGGGCTGACCACAGCCATTAACACCATCAAGACGGAACTGCAAACCGCCGGCAAGCCGAACACGCCCATTTACGTGGGCGAGATCGGAGGGACTTATAGCAATCCAGGCAAACAGAGCTGGTCGATCACCCAGGGCTTGTACGCCGGCCAGGTGCTGGGCGAAATGATGAACGACGGAGTCTCCCGCCTGACTTGGTGGATCGGGTACGGCAATTGCAACACTCCCCCCTACACTAGCGGTCCCCCCAATCTTAGTGCCTCGCTCTATGGATGGCAGGACTTCGGAGCCTACAATGTCTTCTCCGATGGACCTTCCGATACCGCCTGTCCTGGCGCGGGTCCTCTAGGCACCCTGTCCCCCACCGCGCGAGCGTTTCAGCTCTTCAGCAATGTGGCAGTCAACGGCGAAAACGCGCTGACCGCTACGGTGGCGGGCGATACGACAGATGTGCGCGCCTATGCGGCTACCCATAGCGGAGGGACGGCGCTGGTACTCTTCAACTTGAACGAAACTACAAGCGAGCCCGTCACGATCACGCTATCGGGGCAATCCGCGGCTACCAGCGTCACCGTCGAGACCTACAACAAGGCTATCTATGACCTGTCCGGTTCGCCGACGGGATTTTTCCCGGACCCGGCAGGGACCAGCACCTGGGCTCCGCCGACCACAACCACGCTGGGCGCGCAGAGCCTGCCAATGACTTTAACCCTGACTCCATGGAGCATGAACGTAGTGATTATCCACTAGCTTCAGTGTTTCACTGAAGGTTTGGGTCGTGTCATCCTCGCCCGGGCCGCCGCTGTGACTTGCGGCGACCCGAGTGGGGACGGCAACATGCCTGCATCGCGCAAACGGAAAATAGGCTTGAGCCGCGGCGCAGTGCGAACAACTAGAAACAGGAACACTGAGTCGCCCGAGTGCAGCTCTGCGCCGAGACGCGATGCTCCCCAATCCTTCCAATAAAAAATGCGCCCCTCTCGCCCAGAAAATGAGAGATTGGTGTATAATTGTGCGCAATCGTGTTCAATCAGTCATTTTTCGCGGAGGGTTGCCAAACAGGAGGAGACAATGTCAGACGACGATCTTCGGGACCAAACGCCAGTCTACACGTTTCTGAGCGAGGAACCTGCCGGAGTGTTCCGAGAACTTGCCGATATGCACCACCGCGAGGCTCAACAACTGCTTGAGCGCGCACAGCAGTCCGAGGCAGAAGACCGCAGGGAAGAGGCCAGGCTGCTGATGGATGTGATGGCCGCGCGGGAGCAAAGGGCGGCGGAACTCGAGCAGGCGGCCCGTGGCGAGGCCGAAGACCCGAGCGTGATTGAAGTGCGGGATGGCCAGGAGGAAATACTTAATACCTACACCCCCAACACCATGACGTTTTTCAAGGAAGACGAACTGCCCCCCGCGACCGTGCCGGAGCACATGCGGCCGCGCCAGCCAGGCCGCATCGCTCTCACGATGACCAAAGTATCGAACTGGTGGAACAAGTAGCGCGCCGCACATCCGGAGCATCGGCCGCCGCTTCAATCGCCAGGTGAAGAAGCCCGATCCACTCATGATGACTGGGGCACCACTGTTTCTGGAGAAGTCGTTCGATTCGGCTCCTCCGGAAGCGGCGTGTGGCCAGTATCACGACCATTCGTCAACAGATCGGGGGACACCTTGCCAACCAAAAGAAGTGAGTGCTACTGAACCGTCAGCGCGATCGTCAAGGTTTGACTGACGGAACCAGAGGAGGCCGTAACGGCCACCTGAGAGGTTCCCGCAGGAGTGGTGGGCGGCGGCGGCGAACTCCCGCAGCCCATCATGACGCTGGCGGCTGCGAACGTAATCCCGCATAGAACCAACATGCCGAGCAGACCGCTGATGCCATGCAAGCGTCGGCGATAGAACACCAGGACGGAGGCGAAAGGCAGCAGCAGAGCGGTTGCGACTCCCGCTGCGCCATGTTGTGTATGTTGCAGCTGCGCCATGGTCCCGGCGGTTTGAATGGTCAGAGTGGAGATTCCAGGCGCGGAGCCCGTCGAGCTGATTTGGGCAGGCGAGAACGAACACGTAGCGGCAGTGGGAAGGCCGGCACAACTCAAGCTAACCGTGCCAGCGAAGTTATAGGTCGGTGCGATGCTCACGGTGGTTTGGACCGAGGAGCCGTCCGCAACCGTGAGTGCGCTTGTGGCGGCGCTAAAGCCATACGCAGGGGTGCCAGTTGCGGTGGTGCTGTTGGCGATGGCCCCGAACAGCCCGTGGGCCTCCCCGGCAAGCCCGGCCGTGAAGTAAACCGTGCTGGTATCTCCACCGCTGACGGATGTGGTGTTGCCCACCGTCGTTCCGCCGGGAAGCAATTCCCAAAGAGCTGGATAGTTGAGCGGCTTGCCCGTGCCATCGGTGAGTTGACCGAGGTAGGCGAGGGTCGTCGGATTGTAAGCGTTGATGAGCCCGTTGCCGAAGTTTCCAATCAGCAACGAACCGCCGAAGATGCCAAAGTTGGCCGGGGCGATGGCCACTCCCCAGGGAGAGTCGAGATTGCCGCCTGTTACCAGGCGCTTAATGAAATTTCCGGATGTATCGAAGAGGCTGACGGCGCCATTGCCCAGACCATTGACGAGCTGAGCGGGAGTCGCTGTGCTCTTGAGCGCGTATGCCACGTAGACCTGGTTGTTGATGACGTGTACGGAGAACGGAGCGTAACCTGCGGGCAGAGTTGGATCGGTGAATGCGCCTGGCAGTGTGGTGGGAGCGAAGGTGCCGCTGTAGACCTCGATTTTATTGCCCGTGCCAAAGTTGGCAGCCAGGATATAGCTCGCAGTCGCAGTATTGATGATCGCCAGTCCTGGGTAAGAGGCGCCAGCAGAGCTGTTATTGATCGCAATTTCAGAGATTGCATTCGCGGTTCCGAGCAGACCGTTCCATCCGGAGATCGTTCCATCCAGAGTCGAGAACAAGAACGAAGCCTTGGTCCCGTTTGGAAGAAGCAATCCGGTAGCTCCCGCCGTAGTGACTGAACCAGCGGGCGAGCCGGCGGTGGTGCCGGAAGCAGGGGGGACGATGACCTTGAACTTGATGGTTCCAACAGGGGCGGTCGATCCTATTACATAGTTGTAGCCCGTATTCGCGGTGCTGATCCACCACGTGCCACTATCGGAGATTGCCCAGGGATTAATGAAGTTCGGATCGGTGAAAGCGGCAGTGACCGATCCGTCGGAGACGAGGTTGGTGACCTGATACACACCGCCGGTTTGCGCTGCCGTTTGCAGAGAAAGAGCTGCGACGGAGAGCGTAACAGCAGCGAATATCCGTGAGAGGGTCCGGGTCGTTTTGCGAGACTTCGCGATTCGACCGGTCGGCTCAGTGGGGAGTGCTGAGATGTTCATGGGACCTCACTTTGACTCTCTCCGCCGGGATGGCAGAGCGGTTGCCGGACACAAAGAGTGCTCGGTCAAATTGAAGAGTAGTGAGGCCGGGGAAGGATGTTGTCAGAATCTTGTCAACTGATTGTCTTTGTATTTTTGAATTTTCTGACTTATACAAAGATTGAAACAATCGAGCGACATTCCTGGGTTTGTGGCTTAAATCCCGATCATCCTTGATCTAACCGAGCATCCCAGGTCCCGTTGTTGGGACCTGGGATGCTCGACTGTGACAAATGAGACCTTTGTCACTCTGTTGGTTTAGCGGCCCTTGCCCTTGGGTGCCGGTTTTGCGGTTGTGCTGTTGTGCTTCTCGTTGTAGATCTGCTTGCTGTTCTGGTTCTGTTCCTTGTTGACCTGCTGCCTCTGCTGACCGCTCAGTGCGCCGCCATTGGCGGTGCGCTCGTTGTGGACCTGCTGCGCGACCTTCGCCTGGTTTCGGTTGGTGCGGGCCGCCTCTCCGGAGGTCATCTGGCCGCTGCGCAGCCCCTGGGCAGTGCGCTGCTGCTGGTTGGCTTCGCGGTTGTCAACCTCGTTCGGCTTGACGGTATTGCCGTTGTGATTCTCGTTGTAGATCTGGCGGCTCGCGGCGTTCTGCTCGCCGTTGATCTGCTGCCGTTCCTGGCCGGTGAGATGGCCACCGTTGGCGACGCGATCGTTGTGAACCTGCTGGTCGATGTGGGACTGCGTGCGTTCAGCGCGGGCCGCTTCGCCGGAGGTCATCTGGCCGCTGCGCAGGCCGTTGGCAATGCGCTGGTCCTGGTTGGCCTCGCGAGTGTTGGGGTTGTAGCCGCGCCCCACGGAACGGTCGCCGGACGAGATGGGCTGGGAATGCGCATGTTCCTGAGCTACCTGATGGTACGAGTTCACATTGGAACTCGCCATGGTTGCGGGGCGTCCGTGGTTGACGGAGGCCAGCTGCGAACGGTCCTGGCCCGCGAAATGCTCATGCTCGACCTGGTGGGAAGTGGCCTCAAAATGGCGCTCGTTGGCCGCTCGCATCTCCTCGGCTGAAGCCTGCGCCCGGATACCGCCGCCGCCGTTGAAGCTGTAGTGATTCTCATTGACGATCATGGTTCGGTTGACAATCTCGCGGTTCTCATAGAAGTTGGTTACGTGAACGCCGCCAAAATTGGCCACCGCGTGGTTGTAGGCGAATACGCCGCCGCGCCATTCACCGCCACAGAAGCCGATGCCGCCATAGCCGAAGCCGTAATTGACGCCACCGTAGAAGCCAACATGCGGTCCCCAATAGCCGCCATGCCAGCCGTAAACGCCGCCGGCAAAGCCCCAGTAGCCGGGGGTCCAGAGAAGTCCAGCACTGGGCGGCTCTACCCAGACACCGGGAACCCAATAGTAGCCCGCATCGCCGTAAGCCCAGTAGCCGGGAGTCCAGATATAACCAGGCGCGGGCAGCGGGGGTTGCTCGTAAACAGGCAGCGCGGGCGGCGCAATGTTGATGGAGACGAAAACGCCGGCGTGAGCTTGTGCGATGGGCAAAATCAGCATCGGCACGGCGGTCGAGGCGGCGAAAACCAGAGTGCGAAAACCTGAGCGCAAAGACATAGTCGTTCCCTCATGTGGGGAGGCAAGAGGCCTGAAAAACCTCCCGCGCGATCCCGGTTCGTATTGTTACGCTCACTGAAACCCGGAATCAAGACACTTGTTGCAGGATTTTTTGGCCGAATCCTGGAATCCAGCCTCTAGCGAAAGGCGAGAATGGCATAAGTATCATTTTATCTGTCATATACACAAAAAAAGGATGGATTTAGCTGTAAGGCTCGGAGTACTTGGACTGGCAACCAGAAACGGCGGGGGCCTGCCTCTCTCGAATTTTTAGATCGCTTCGGCCATCTCTTTGAGGATTGCTTCGGCGGCTTCGGCAGGGTCGGGCGCCTGGGTGATGGGGCGGCCTACAACCAGAAAGCTGGCGCCCTGGCGGAGCGCTTCGGCCGGGGTGGCGATGCGTTTCTGATCGGCAATATCGGAGCCGGCGGGACGAATGCCGGGAGTGACCAGCACTCCTTCAGGACCGGTGAGGCCGCGCAAAGAAGCGACCTCCTGCGCGGAGCAGACGAAGCCGCGAATTCCTGCCTCCAGGCTCATGCGGGCCAGCAGCTCCACCTGCTCGGAGGGTGAACGATCCAGGCCTGTCGCCTTCAATTGGGCCTGATCCATGCTGGTGAGCATGGTCACGGCGAGCAGTTCGGGACGGTCTTCGACGCCGTCCAGCGCGGCCCGCGCAGCAGCCAGCATGGCGGGTCCTCCGGCGGCGTGGACGTTGACCATCCGCACGCCCAGCCTGGCGGCGGAGCGCACGGCTCCGGCCACAGTGTTGGGAATGTCGTGAAATTTCAGGTCGAGAAAGACGGAGTGGCCGCGCTTGACGAGCGGCTCCAGCACGGCAGGCCCGGCGGCAGTAAACAGCTCCATCCCCACCTTGAACCAGCAACAGTTGCCTTCGAGTTGGCCAATCAAGCGGGCAGCAGAGGCAGCATCGGGTACGTCGAGGGCCACAATGAGGCGCTTGCGCGCCTCTTCCAACGGGTCAACTGGGAGAGGCGCGGGAGGCCAGGCGGTTCCGAAGCTGGGATTCAACCGCTCTGGAATGGGCATATCTGAATCCTAAAGCACGGGGGGCCGCTGTGCTTGTGCGCGGGTCTCAGGCCTGGGCCGCCACAGTGCCCGAGTGGACCTCGCGAACCATGATCTGGTCCTGAGCCGGCAGAAATCGGCAAAGGTATTCAATGGGATCCTCAGCGGCGGCCATCCGGCTCAGGTGATACTTCCACACGTCTGGCTTGATGGTGCGCCGGGTAAATGGCTTGCGGGTCACCTGCACCACGTCCCCCTGCGAGTTGACCCTGGGATAGGTGATGGAGGGGATTGTAAAACTCATGTGTGCGCCCGACCGCCAGAAATGGCTGGCAAAGTCGTGGGAGAAGATCAAAGAGTAATGGCGGCCCTCGCCAGCCAGCAGCGTCAAAGCTGCCTCAGCGCCGGGCCACAGAGGCTGAATGTGGGACTGGAACCAGCGACGGAACTCGAATCCGTTAAACTGAGCTTGATTGAGCAACAAACGCAGCATCTCTTTACGATTCATTTCACCAATCCTTAAGACAACAGTGAGAACCAAGGTTAAGCAGCGCGCCTGGGGGGAGCGCAAGATGCGGGTAAGAAGGCCAAAACCTTCCAAGTGCGTCTCCTGCCGATCATTAACGTCAAACAGGTGCAAGTTTCCTTTTTCAGCGAATTTGGAAGGAGAATCAAGGTTGAAGACTCTGGCGTTTTCGATGCGCAGATGGGGATTGGGCGTTGTATTGCTGGCCACGGCCACCCTGGGCTGCGCTCAAGGGGTCCATACCAATCCGCTGAATCGCGACCCGCTGGTCCATGACGCCTTCGACCACTTCTACAACCTGGACTATCCCGGCGCAATCGAACGCTTTGAGCGCTTTCACGCGGCCCATCCGGGCGATCCGCAGGGGACCGTGCTGCTGCTCGACGCTGTGCTTTTCCAGGAGCTCTACCAGCAGGATCTGCTCGACACTACGTTCTATGCCAACGACGGCTTTCTCACCGGCCGCCACGCTACGCAGGAAGATCCGAAGACAAGGGACCGCATCCTGGCTCTAGCTGATGAAGCCATCCATGAGGCCGATTGGCGGCTCGGCAGGAATCCCAACGACGTGGACGCTCTCTATGCACGGGGCTGGGCGCGCGCCCTCAAGTGTACTTACGTGGCCATGGTCGAGCGGGGCTATGGCAGCGGGTTCAGGCTGGCCACCCAGGCCAAGGACGACCACGTGCGCGTGCTGCAACTCGACCCGGATTATATTGACGCCAAGTTGGTGGTGGGTGTCTATGACTACGTGGTCGGCGCGCTTCCCCTGCCCTTCAAGTTTCTGATCGGATTCATGGGCATCACAGGCTCTAAGTCCAAAGGGCTGGAGATGCTGACCGACGACGGCCACCGCGGTATGGTGACGAGCGTTGAGGCGCGCACCACGATCGCGCTGTTTCTGCGCCGCGAGGCGCGCTACAAAGAGGCCATCGAAGTGGTACGCGGCCTCAAGAGTCAATATCCCCGCGACTACCTTTTCTGTCTGGAAGAGGCCAACCTGCGCAAGGATGCGGGCGAGGGCATGGGCGCGGTGGCGGCGTATCGCGAGATCCTAGCCGCCAACGCCAAGCCCGGCTACTTCTATTCAGCGCGCATGGAACTCGCCTACTTTGGCCTTGGCGACGCCCTGCGCGGGCAGCGCCACTATGGCGAGGCCGCACAGTCCTACGAACAGGCGGCGTGGACCAAGAACGTGGGGCCGGAGCTCAAAATCCGCTCCTTGCTGGCGGCCGGCGAGTGCCGCGATCTGAATGGCGAGCGCCAGTTGGCCATCAAGGACTATCAGGCCGCTATCGACAGCGGCCCCAACACCTCCCGCGCCGACACGGCAAGAAAGCATCTGCGCAACGGCTATACCGGGAACTGATGGCTCTTGAATGTTCAGTGCGCATTCTCGCCCGAGCCCGAAAGATGGAACCGCCCTTGCCTGGTCTCCGTATCTTCAGAGGTGGTTGGTTCTTCTGAAGGAGCGAAGTGATGGCACTCTATTGCAGTCGTTGCGGAATGGGTTTGCCTGAGACTGCGCGGTTCTGCTCGGTCTGTGGCGCGGTGGTTGCCGTGGGGCCGCCCATGCCTGGCAGGCCGTTGGTTCGGCCGCTGGTGGGGCGCAGGCTGGCCGGGGTTTGCCTGGCGTTGGCACAGGCTTATAACTGGGATGTCGCGCTGATCCGTGTTTTCACGGTGATCGGCTTCTTCTGCTCGGGTGGGCTCGTCTTCGTGGCCTACATTGCCGGCTGGGTTGGCATTCCCTCGGAGGAGTATCCTGCTGTTGTATGAACAAGACCTTTGAGGGTAACGGCACAAAGTTTGGTTTTCGCGATACCGGGGCAGGGATGCCTGTGGTTTTTCTGCATCCCACGCCGCTCGATCGCGAATATTGGCGTCCGCTGATCGAGGATTTGGCAGGCATCCGCGCCATCGTTCCGGACCTGAGAGGCCACGGGGTTTCGGAGTTGGGGTCCGACCTGCCGGTGGGAGGCTTCGCGCTGGTTCCCGACGCGCCGGTGCTGACCATGGCGCAACTGGCCGACGATGTTCTTGCCCTGATGGATCATCTTAAAGTGCCGGAGGCCGTCTTTGCCGGCTGCTCCATCGGCGGTTATGTGATGCTGGAGTTGTGGCGCAGGGCTCCAGAGCGGATGCAGGGTCTGGTCTTTGTCTGCTCTAAGCCACAACCGGATGCCGAGGCGAACAAGCAAAAACGCGCTGCCAATATTGCCCAGGCGCGCACTGGCGGGACCGCTGCGCTCTTCGACGGCATGGCTCAGACTCTAATCGGAGCAACGGCTCGTGAGCGCCGCCCTGCAATCGTGGCCGAGCTACAAGCGCGCATGACGCTGACGCCGGAGGCGGCCGTGGCCGTGCAGACGGGGCTGGCCACGCGGCCTGACTCCGTGTCCACTGTGGCTACCATCGACGCGCCCGTGCTGGCCATCGCCGGGGGTGAGGATACGGCCGTGACTGCAAGCGAGATGGAGGCTTTCCGCGCCGCGCCCGGCGGGTGCGAATTTCACCTGCTGGCCGATGCGGGGCACTTTGCCGCCTATGAGCAGCCACACAAGGTGGCCGCGCTGCTGGCCGAGTGGCTGCGGCAGCCGGAACCCTGAGTTGGGTACGAACAGTCACCGTACTGCGACCCATTGGCCTGCATGAGCAAGCGTAGTGGTGTCAGGCAATTGCCGGAATAGGATTGAAATTCATTTTTTTTAAAATAGGATTGCCGGGATACGGAGCGGTATCCCCATCGTTCGCTGGATTGCCTTTGGGCGTTTGGCGTGCGAAGGGCGCCCGGCTTGCCACGCCTGATTCCTAGTCCCCGTCCGACATCATGCTCTGCTCTTCCGTCGATTCCAGGCGCACGATACGGTCAACCGTATATGGGGCGATATGCTGGCTGCTATAGAAGTGGCGAACCTGCAGCTCGCCAAGCAGGCCGATGGCCAGCATCTGGATGCCTGCCACAATCAATACAGCGCCGATCACGAATGCCGGGCCATGCTCATCCATCACGTTCATGTGGGGATTGAGAACCTTCATCCCCAGCAGAAAAGCCGAAATCACGCTGCCTGCCATCATTCCCAAAACCCCGAATCCACCAAAAAAATGCAGCGGGCGGCCCATATACTTAAGCAGGAAGCGAATGGTCATCAGATCGAAAAATACGCGAAATGTCCGGCCGATTCCGTAGTGGCTCTTGCCCCGTTCGCGGTTCATATTCCTGATTGGGATCTCGCAGATCGACGCGCCATACCAACTGGCCAGAGCGGGAATGAAGCGGTGCATCTCGCCGTAGAGGGGAATGTTCTGGATCACCTCGCGGCGATAGGCCTTGAACGTCGTCCCAAAGTCGTGAATATCCACCCCGGAAAGCCGGGCCATCAGCCAGTTGGCGCAACGCGACGGAACTCGCCGCATGATGAAGTTGTCGATCCGTTCCTTGCGCCAGCCGGAGACCACTTCGTAGCCTTCTTCGAGCTTCTCAATGAAGCTGGGAATATCGTTCGGGTCGTGCTGCAGATCGCCATCCATGGCCAGGATGAACTCGCCCGATGCGTGGTCGAAACCCGCCGCAAGCGCCGAGGTTTGACCAAAGTTTCGCCGCAGCTTCACCACCAGAACACGGCTGTCCACCGCTGCAATCTCTTCCATCAGCTTATAGGTCCGGTCGTTTGACCCGTCGTCGACCAGCACCATCTCAAAGGGGTCGCCCACCTGTTCCATCACCTGCTTCAGGCGGGCGTATAAGGCCGTAACGTTTTCTTCTTCATTGTGAAACGGCACAACGATTGAATACTTGGCCATATCGTGAGTATAGATGCGTGTTCGATTCAAAAGGATTACACTCCAGCCCGCATTGTGGTTCGCTTCATGCGCGAAAGGACCGAAAGGGCCGATTCGGACCGCGCATCCCAGGATGGAACTACCTGTCAAGCTCGTCAAGCATGGCCTGCATCTCGCTGACTGCGTGACGGTTACCGCTGCGGCTTGCGCTGCCGATCCCCGCCCTGAGCCGCTCGATGGCCTCTGGCGTCCGTCCCGCGGCGGCGAGCGTTTGCGCGGCCATAAAGTAGCCGGCCGTATACTCAGGGTCGTTGGCTAAAAGCGTGTCAAACTCGGCCAGCGCCGCTGCCGTCTCGCCGTCCTTGGCCAGCTCCATCGCCACGCCGTACCGGGCAAAGCTATTCTTCGGGTCCAGCGCCAGAATCTCTCTCAGCCCTGCAAGCTTGTCCATTTTGCCCGTCTCCGCCCGTGAGGGATTTGCGTAATTGGCCGCGATTGCCGAAACTGGAAGAGTAGGGTCTTGTAAGGCCGTCCGCCGCCAGCTTCATTGTAACGGCCAATCGGCCCATACTGCCGCCATCCCGAGTGAACGGCGAACGGAGTGATCGAACCATGAGTTCTACCCAGAGTTCCAGCCCAGCCAACCCAAGCGCCCGCACTGTCGCCAGCACCCAGTCGGAGATGACGGAACTCATTCTGCCCAACGACACCAATATTCTGGGCAGCCTGCTCGGCGGTCGTCTCATGCACTTCATCGATCTCACCGGCGCCATGGCCGCCTATCGGCACTCGCGCACTCACGTCGTCACCGCCGCCATGGATCACATCGACTTCATCCGCCCTGTGCATCTGGGCGATCTGGTGACCCTCAAATCCAGCGTCAACCGCGCCTTTTCCACGTCCATGGAGGTGGGCGTGAAGGTATGGGCGGAAAACACGCGTACCACCGAGCTGGCGCACGTCGCCAGCGCTTACCTTGTCTTTGTCGCCATCGACGCCGAGGGCCATCTCAAGCAGGTTCCCGAGGTGATCCCCGAGTCGCCAGACGAATTGCGCCGCTACGAGGGCGCTCTGCGCCGCCGCGAGCATCGTAAAGCCGAGGCCGCCCGGCGCAAGCAGGCCAAGCTAGAAACCGCCGCACTGGAAGACGCGGAAGCCGCCAAACCATAACCGAACAAAAAGAGTTTTTTAACCGCGAACGGAACTGGGCTAATCCCCAGCCGCGCAACAAGGAGCAATCAATCCCAATGGGCCATTCACCCGCTATGCCTTCCCCTGTCGCCCTACCCGGCGTCTCAAAAATCGTCGCCATCGGTTCCGGCAAGGGCGGCGTCGGCAAAACCACCGTCGCCGTCAACCTGGCCATCGCGCTCAGCAAGCTTGGCCAGCGCGTAGGCCTCATCGACGCCGACATCTATGGCCCCAACGTGCCTCTGATGATGGGCTCGGCCCAGCAGCCCAAGGTCGGCCCCGGCAACCGCATTGAGCCCAACCTGACTCATGGCGTCAAGACCGTCTCCATCGGCTACATCTCGCCCGGCGACAAGCCCCTGGCCATGCGCGGACCCATGCTCCACCAGATCATCCGCCAGTTTCTACAGCAGGTGGACTGGGGCGAACTCGACTACCTCGTCGTTGATCTGCCTCCGGGCACCGGTGACGTAGTCATCTCGCTTGTCCAGACCGTTCCCCTCACCGGCGCTGTGGTCGTCTCCACGCCCAGCGACGTCAGCCTGCAAGACGCGCGCAAGGCCATCGAGATGTTCGCGCAGGTCAATGTCGAAGTGCTCGGCATTGTCGAGAACATGAGCCACTTCACTTGTCCGCACTGCGCCAAAGAGATCGACATCTTCTCCCGCGGCGGCGCAGAGCGCACAGCAAAGCAGTTCAACATTCCCTTCCTCGGCGCCATTGAGCTGGTCCCCGCTATCCGCGAAGGCGGCGACCGCGGACTGCCCGTTGCCCTGGCCGGCCCCAAGAGCCCCCAGGCGGCGGAGTTCTATGCCATTACGCAAAAGCTCATGGAACACGCCGAAGCCGCCGCAGCGGCGGCCACCGATGTGATCGAGATCAGCTGAGAAAGCACCTTGCATTGTCAGGGTCCAGCAAGAAGAGCCGTGAAGAGCGATAAGGATTACCTGCCGGTTGCGAGATCAGGTGATCCATAAGCTGCGACTACGACCCATGCAACCTTTTTCGGATCGCGTGCATAGAAGGATAGAAAAAATGGGCGGCTGACCACTACCATGTACCGGCTGGATTTTTTCGTCAAGCGCCATTCATAATCAATTCTTCCGGGGTTTTGCGGCGTTGCCTTGAGTTTCAACTCGCCCGGTTCTTCTATCTTTGCGAAAGCTTTGATTGCTTCGGAGGCAACACGGTACGGATCTTTGAATGCCCATTCACGCGCGCCTTGATCGGCTTGCCTCTGGTCTTCCAGCACACTGTTTCCGGGAAAGATCGGAGAAATAAACATCCAATGCCAGTTTGGTTCATCTGGAGATGCACTATAGTCGAGATCGTCTCTAACTTGGGGACTTACTAACTTGATCTCTTGAATCGCCAAAAGGCTGCAACAGCCCATATGACCGTAACCGCCCCAGGCGCCATTTCTAAAAGTCTGCTTTTGCCCTGCAAAGAATCGGCCTATGATCGTAGCGTGAAGAACATTGCCTTTGCGATCTGCGCGGTAGGGCTGACGGGTTTGACGGTCAAATTCCTTGAATTCTTCGTTGTCGACGAGGGGTATAGAAATACCTTCGACGGTCAAATCCTGGGGATGCTGCGCATTTGGCGTGGACCCGCAACAAAACATCGTATTTGAGTTGGTCTTGCCGCCATATTCAAGCCAGATGTCAAGATTCGACCGGCAGATAGGGTCGAACAATGTGAAATCCTCAAAGTCGGAGGAGACGAAGCCCTCCACTTCGATTAGCTTATGGTTGTAAGCTGGAGGATCGTTCTTAAGTTGGCAGACTGTGACCTTTTCCGGCTCCTGGCACTTGGCAGCTCCGGAAAAACAGAGGATCAAAACAAATCCACCGAGCAAAAGCAAAGACTTTCTCATGCCGATCTTCCCCAGCCGTCTTCTTGTTTTGTCCTGAATCTAAAATATCTCATGCTATCTGTACAAATGCTTAACCAGACACGGAAAGAGCGGGGCATCTGTCACGCCCCGCTCTTTCCGTTGGTTAAAGTTGCAATCTACCGCCAGTGCCCTTCTTCCATCTCCCAATGATCGCCACGGTGTCTCCATCTGTGAGCCACCCAGCGCTGGTGTTCCTGGGGCGGACGATCCCAGCGGCCTGGGGTCCATACGTAGTGGTCGCCTTCGTAGCGGTGATAACCGTTGATCCACACGTATCCACGATCTGGCGGCGGACCACGACGCTCGTAAACCGGAGGCGGTGGCCCTATGCGAATTGCAACCTGCGCAAAGGAAGCCGCAGGGAACAGCGTGAAAGCAAGCAATAGTGCCAGTGCAATCTTCTTCATGGTGAATCGAGTTCTCCAGGATCTTGATCGTTTCCGGAATCTTGTCGCCTTCCGGCTTGTTGAAGGTATCAACGTTAAACCGCGGGGTTAGTTGCGCATCGATCGCATCCCGCATCTGTGCTCGTTTTACAATCCCTGGTTTGCTCAAGAATGTCCCGGATTGCTCAGTTCCTTCAAGCAGCTCACTTCACGCCGCTTCAATCTCTTCCGCAAGCGCTTCCGCGGCTTCAACGCAAGCGGCGCGATCCACGTCGAGGTGGGTCACCAGACGGATTGCATCCGGCCCGAAAGCACTGGCCAGCACACCGCACGCCTTCAACCGAGCCACCAACTCCGCCGCGCTGCGCCCCTCGGTAAGCCGGAAAATCACAATGTTGGTCTCCACCAAATCCACGTCGATCGCGACGCCCTCGATGTTTGCGAGCGCCTCGGCCAGTAGCCGTGCGTTGGCGTGATCTTCGTGCAGCCGCCCCGGCCCCTGCTCCAGCGCAATCAGTCCCGCCGCGGCCAGCACGCCGGCCTGCCGCATTCCGCCGCCCAGAGCCTTGCGATAAATCCGCGCGCGCTCCATCAGCTCCGCCGATCCCACAAGCATCGACCCCACCGGCGCGCCCAGCCCCTTCGACAGGCAAAACATCACTGTATCGAAGCCGCGCGTTAGCTCGCGCGCATCCACGCCCAGCGACCCAGCCGCATTGAAGATCCGCGCTCCATCCAGATGCGTCGGGAGCTTGCGCTCCTTCGCGCCGGCCCAAATCTCTTCGAGTACCGGCAGCGGCGTAACCGTTCCGCCTGCAAGGTTCGCTGTATTCTCAATCTCGATCAGCCCGGTTGCGGCGTGCAGCATGCTGCGCTCGCGAATCGCCGGCTCGATGTGCTTCCACGTCAGGATGCCCCGCTCGGCCGCAACCGCGCGGACCAGGCAGCCGGAAAAGACCGCGGCGGTCGCCATCTCCCAATCCAGAATGTGCGCCCGCGACTCAGCGATCACCTCCTGGCCCGGTTGCGTGTGCAGCCGTATGGCGATCTGGTTGCCCATCGTCCCGCTAGGCACAAACAGCGCAGCCTCGCGGCCAAAGACCTCCGCCGCCCGACGTTCCAGCAGGTTTACGGTGGGGTCTTCGCCATAGACGTCGTCGCCCACTTCAGCCGCCGCCATGGCCGCGCGCATCGCAGCAGAGGGGCGTGTGACCGTATCGGAACGAAGATCAATGATGGAAGCCATTGATTTTCCTTTCTTTTTATCAGTGGTTGAAGTCAGCCGTTGATCATGGTGTCGATCATGCATGTCTCTGCGAAGTCATTTCTGCGCAGTATGCTCTTCTATCGTTTCTTTAAAACGCTTAACCGTTGATTGAAACTCTCTCTCGCTCAAAGTTCCCGCAGGGCAAGGTAAGAACATTCCCACGCCGAGAATCAGATAAACACCCCTTGATGGAAGCAATCTCGGGAAGCCGTGACGGACCTGCACGGGAACCGTCGCTGGCGCAAACCCGGTATTCGTCGCTCTGAGCCAGTACAGGCCAGCGGGTGTATCCAAGTGAAATTTGCCCGCACTGTCCGTAGTCGCTGTGGTCGTCGGCTCGTTGTTTTTAAGAAGAGTTACGGAAGGCCCTGAAACCGGAACACCCTGCGGATCGAAGACCTGACCTTCGACACGTGCGACCTTCAACGTCCTCGCTCCGAAGCAGTCCATTTGGCCAAACAATGACAACGGAACGAGGAAGATAGATGCTACGAAAGCAGTGTGTGCCATGCCTCTCATAGACGCTCTTTCCTCCCATTCCCTCAGGGGCTAAAGCCCAGTCAACTTGTGGGCCGTTTGCGGCACGACTAAAGTCGTGCCCTTTTACAAAGCTACTTATGCGGAGCTTCCCTGTTCCCTACTCCCTAGTCCCTGCCTTTAAGGTATCTGCGCCATCGGCAGCTCAATCACCGGCGTCCGCTTGCCATCCTTCACGGCGAGGGCCCACAGCCCGTGAAAGTTTTTCCGCAGATCAGGCTGCGCCTTCAGGAAGGCGCTCAGCACCGCAAGCGCCTCAGTACGCACCGCGGCCGGATCGGTCACTCCCGTCGCTTCATAGGCAACGCTCAAATCCGCCTGGTGCAGCGAGGCGTCAAACCGCACCGCATCGATCTTCCACGTGCGGTCGCCTTCGGTAAGCGAATAGGGAAAAGCGTCCTGCGGCGAGGTCTTGATCTGCGCCTGCTCGGCGCCCAGCTTTTCCAGATTCGGCGAGGAGAGAAAATCCACCGGTACAAGCATGGACCGCGCCGCTTCATAGCTGTACCAGGCGCTCCACGGCATGCCGGCCTTAGCCAGCTCGCGAGCGCGCTCCCAATACCAAACCCCGTCGTGCCCATCAAAGGTGCCCTGCTGCGCGTTCAGGCCTGCCAGTTTCCACGCCGCGGTTGCCCCGGTCGGGTCCCAGGCCAGAATCAGCCCCAACTGCCCGCCCAATTGCGCCCCCGGTGCATCGGCCAGCACCACCGCATACCGCCCCGGCGGCAGCGCTCGCATGGTCATCGTCACCGTGATCGATCCACTTGTATTGGAGCAGAAGAACTGCGTATCTGCGGCCGCCTTCAGGCTCGACGCGTCCAGCAAATACACGCTTCGCAATTGCACCTGCCCGCCTTTCATCAGCGGCGCGGCCAGCTCGGCGGCCTCGTGAATCCCTTCCCAATCCGCCGCCATCGCTGGTAGCAGCGCACTTTGCAGAGCGGCATCGTTCTGCTGTGCAACAGCCTCCGCGAGGCGTGCTCCTACGGTAGCCAGCGCAGCGCGATCCTGCGTCAGCAACTCCGCCTGTGTCGTGCAACTCACCGAACCCGCGGCGTAGCCAGCGCGCGACGCTGCCAGCAGAGCAAGCACGAACACCGCAACGGACCAGATGTTCCGACCGAGGCGCATTTTTTTTGAAATCCTCTCCGATCCGCGAAACTCATTTTGAGCGTACGCGAGCCACTGATAGTCTAGTACATGTGGAACGCTGACGAATCGCCGCGCCCGGCGCACGTTCAAGACAGGGTGCCGCCACGGGGCCACATTGCAGGGGTGCCGGCAGAATCAGGAACCGATTCCATGAGAACAGCCATCGCGCTTCAATCCGGGATTAGAACGGGCTTTGCCGCGCACACCGGCCAGCAAAGATCCGCATGGGTCTTGCGGGCAACGAACGGCGCAATCGCAGGCCTTTTTGCAGCCGGGTTGCTGTTTTCGGTTCAAGTGCTCGCTGCGCAAACCCAAGCCGTAACCCCAGCCTCAACAAGCGCTTCCAGCCCTGCGCACAAGCCTCTTCACCCTCGCACCCGTCCTGGTGCGGCCCACCCACTCACCGCTCAGGTTCCAACGCCTCTAGCCCCCATACCCCCACCCGACCCTCCGCCTCCTGATTGGCCCGCCAACGGCGTCCCTGCTCAGGCAGCCGTCGTGTGGGACAGCCAGGGCCTCCGCATTGACGCCCAAAACGCCAGCCTCCAGCAGATATTGAAAGATTTCTCCACGGCCTCAGGCGCACAGATTGAAGGAATGGGATCCGACGAGCGCGTTTTTGGCACGTATGGCCCTGGCCAGGCGCGTGACGTGCTCTCCCAGCTTCTTCAAGGCTCCAGCTACAACGTGATCATGATTGGCGACCAGGGCCAGGGAGCGCCCAGACAGATTGTGCTGAGCATCCGCCAGGCTGGAAATGCACAACCGACAGCTGCGAATAACTCGGCCGGAAGCAATGATGACGATGCCGACGTTGAAGAGCCGCCGCCAACGCAGCAGCCGCCGCAGAACGCGCCCAGCAACTTCCGCCCCGGCTTCCAGCCGCGATCGCCCATGCCGGTGAATATGCAGGAGCAGCAGCGAGAACAGCAGATTCGCGATCAGCAGCAACGCGAACTACAGATGCAGCAGCACGGCACTCCGCAAAACTAGGTCAGTGGCCTTGCGCGTGTACATCAAGCGGCCGAACCGATCACCGGTCACTCAGTGACGGCACGCGCCACTTCCACGCGTGGCTCGACTGCCTCACGCCGGGCCTGCGGGCGCATTAGGGCAAACCCCGCGCGAAGAATTCCATACGCCGCCAGGACGCCAAACGCCATCGAGCCAACCGAAGCACAGATCAACATCCCCAAATTCAAAAAATCCGTCATCGCCCTCGCCCTCGATCTGTCCCGCTCCCGGCAATCTCCAAACTTACCGCCCTGCTAGCCGGATCCCCAATCTCAAGATCCCGGCGCAATGAAGCATTTCTGCGATTGTCGCAGACTAACCCC
>Ga0302320_10008929_pt1 | contig 21659 bp, 22 predicted proteins | sample Bog_T0_3_FD_202130 | JGI IMG/M metagenome (GOLD analysis project Ga0302320, IMG submission 202130) | Peat permafrost microbial communities from Stordalen Mire near Abisko, Sweden - Bog_T0_3 | ecosystem: Environmental > Terrestrial > Soil > Wetlands > Peat | place: Sweden: Abisko, Stordalen Mire...
TGTTTGCCGCTGGTGGCAAATTCCGTTTGACGGCGAATCGTGATTGAGACCATCGCCGGGCCTGCCGAAGTCGGCGCACCTGGGGGCCTATGTTGTTTTTGAAACGCATGGCGTGCTGTGAGTGGATCGAGATTCTCGTCGCACTGCCCGCCTCGGAACATTTCGATGCGTGGCGGGCGCGACGGGAAAGACCTACACCCGCTTTTTTCGCCGCCCGTTTCTCAACACGTCATTTTTCCTCCAGTGTTCTTAAAGTGACCACAAACGACCTTCAGTGACCTTTGAATTATATTGACGGGTCCTCATTTTGACCCTGTCGGCCCGCAATTTTGCAGCGGCTGCGACCGAACTGGCACCCTGCATGACAAGAAATGGCACGCACAAGCCCCCCAATCCCGTTCGTTCAATCGGCTGACCCTACGGGAGTAACTGTAATTGACCGGACAAACGGCTCGTCGCTGATGATGCTATCGCTGTTCAACCCGGCTTCCCGAATCCAGGTAACGTGTTTCTTCTTGAGGCTATTGTAGAGTCCCTTGAGGCGCTGCCCTTCGATTACGACCTTGTCCGAGGAAAACTGAAGTTCGATTGACCCTGTGACATCCAAGCGCGAGCGAAGAAGGTAGGGATAATACAAGGTGCAGGAATCGCCCGTCTTGAATTGCAATTCCAGTTCGCCTGAAGTCGAGGAAACCTCAAAGCAGGCTGGCGATTTTGTGGTATCGCTCATGGTCTATAGCCTCGGCTGCGAGATTGCGCGTGGCGTTGTGTCTGCACCGGAATGCTTTGCCGCAACGATTCCTGAGTGGTCTGGACGACGGCCTCTTTCTGGTGTTCCTGCCGAATCTTTTGGGCCGCAGAGATGGCCTCCGCCTCGCGGAGATGGACGCACTGGAGGACGGTTTGGGCGAGTTGGTTCAACCCTCGCACGAACTTGAGGCCGATTTGATAGACGGGAATGGTGAGTGGGAGTTTGCATTTGAGAGCTTCGTGGATACCACGCTTCCGGTTGGCGCCATGATCCAGGGCGAGCGCGAATTTACGGTTTCCTGATATTTTTCCCGCGTGCTCGAAGAGCGCGGCCTTGCTTTCCACATAAATGCGAAGGTCTTTCCGCTCACGGGTGCCGGCGACATAAAGGAGTTTGTTGTCTATGTGCGTGACGGACGTGCTGTCGGTCCCCACAAGCGCGAAATCGACAGTGCTCCCCTGGCTGCGATGCGAGGTGCTGGCGTAGCCGTGGGAGAAGTTCCGAATGGTAATCGGCTTTTCCGCTCCCGTAGGTACGCCGTCGCGCCCCAGCGCCCGGCCATGAATGGCCCCGCCCTCAATCCTCGTGATTTGAAGCCGCTCGCCGTTGGTCAATTCTCCATGCCGGTTTCTTTGCCCGGCACGCAGGAGAATCAAATCACCGGCTGCCAATTCCAAAGGGCGTTTCTCGCCCACGTCGATGCCGCCCGTTTCACGGCGGCTGAAATATCGTTCCCCGCCGTCTTCATCCTTCACCCGGATTCCCCGGCCCCGCTCAATGCCCAGCACTTCGAAAGCCCTCCCCTTCTCCCTGCCAGTCGTCAATTCGACCATCAGGCCGGGCCGGTAATTGCGGAAGTCGCGCTTCTGCGCCGCCGTCCATCCAAGGGAGCGAGTCGCTTCCACTTCATGGCCCTCCTTTAACAACCCGCGAGTTTTCAACTCCTCCCGGATGGCCGCTGAAACAGCGTCGTTTTCCCGATGGGTGGGATTGACGACCAAAGAATGTATGCCGCGCTGGACCGCGTCCGCATACCTTCGCGCCATGAGCCGCAGCCGCTCCTCGCCTTGAGCTTCAATGATCCTTCCCTGAGCATCGAGCAATTCGAGGGCGGCTTTCATTTCACCGGCGGCGAGATGCTTTGAAACTTCCCGGAGACCGCTTTCGGGTGTCTGCCGCCGAATGTCGGTCAGGCGCCACCGCTGAATGGCGGAATTCTTCAGAAGGAGACGGAAGGCGTCCCCGGCCTCAACGCTAGTGTGCTGCTTGTCGTCGCCCTGAAGATGCAAGCGCCAGCAATGTTTCTCGGCCAGTTCCATCAATTCGTGAAGCATCTTCACGCTGGCGAAGCCCGCCTCATCGACGAGCACGAGGCCATCGAAGCCGATGGATTGCTGGAGCTGCTTGTCGCAAAGGAGCTTCTGGAGTGACTCCGCCCGTTCGAAGGGCTTGGCGATAGCCGCGTCTCCGTTGTCTTTCCGAATCTTTGCGCCCTCATCTCGCAATACGTCGCGGGCGTTGTTGGTAGGGGCGCATATGAAGACCACCCGGCCCGCCTCGACATGCGCGCGGATTACCTCCGTGGCGGTAAACGTCTTCCCTGTGCCGGAATCACCGATCAGTGCATTCCATCGGTCCCGCGACGCGACCAGCCCCTTTGCGGCTTCCCGCTGCTCGGGATTGAGCTTCGACGATACAATGAAATCGGGATTGGCGACACTGACCGAGCGCCGCCCCTTCTCGACCGCTTCGAGTAACGCCAATTCTCGCTCCAGATGCAAGGTGGTGGTGAGTTCGTCGCCAACGGCCACCAGTTTGCTTTGATTGCCGGAGGCCAGGCGGTTGAATTCCGCCTTCAATGCTTCGATGTCGAAGCCCGCGCCGCGACCGTAGCGAATGACTTCCTCCCAAACGTCATGCGCCTTGCGGACTGACTCACGCTCGAAACAATGCTCCAGGGCGTGGCTAATCGCCTCGGACAGCGTCGGAGTCTCCGTCGCCGAAATTTTCGCGGTTCCCACCTCGACCCGCCCGACAAAGTCGTCGAGCGCCAAACGCTGCGCGGGCGAAAGACTCGCCCGCTGCGCCGAGATCACCTCGGCAGTGGTAATCTCCTTCAAGCCGCCATCCGAACAGGCGCGGACGAGCGCGACCATTCGGTCGAATACCTTTTCTTTCGGCCAGGAACGGCCGTCATCCTCGGCGGCGAAGGCGCGTTCAAAGGCGGCTACGTCAATTCCGCGCGAGGCCATCACGAAAACCTTCCGCTGGTTATTGTCGAGTTTTTGTCCAAGGAGCGATTCGCATTTGCCGATCAGCAATTCCAGTTCCTGCGTTCGCTGGGAAAAGTGCTCAACCAGTCCCTGTTCATAGAGCGCCTTGATTTGCGGCTCTCCATGTTCTCCCCACACGATTTCGACCCCTGCTCGCTGGGCCTGTGCCGCCAGTTCGTCCCGATAAATGGCGGTGAAATAATTCACCCGATCAAAGAATGCGCTGGATTCAATCGCGTAGTTCTTGCCCCCGCTCCCTCGCGTCATGTTGAGAATGACGATGTGATCGTGGAGCTGCGGCTCCAAATCCCGGTTTGCGTCATGGGCATACCGTGCCGCGCAGAAATTCCTGCTCGTGTGCGTTTCGATCTTTCCGCCACGATTGGTCCGGTATGCGGTCCATTTCTCCATCTCACCCACCGCCTTGGCGACCGCCGCACCATGCCACTCCCTTGCTATTTCCAATCCGCCAGTGACTGCCGCCACCGAGAACGTCTTGGGCGCGGAAACCGTGAAATCGTAAAACGCCCGCCGCTCGTGACCGTCCACCGTCTCGCCGTGCATCCGCTCGGTGATCTGCAACGGCTCGCCATCCGGGCCAATCAACCGCGCATGATGATTCTGCCGCAACCGTTCAAACTCCTCTGGCAAAACCTTCTCGCCGATTTCCACACCAAACGCCTCGCAAGCCGCACCAACCCAAACGCCCTGAATCCTCTGCTCCTTCTCGTAGTAGTCATTGGCTTCAAGATGTTCCGCGCAATATTTTGCGCCTCCAATCATCGCTCGACCCCGGATCATGGATTTGGCAGCCTCATGGATTGAACAGGTTTGTTTTTAGTTTTGTGGAATAGACCAACGCACAAGCGTGGCTTGTGAAATCGGTCTGAATCTCCAAGTTCACCACAAATTCAGCGGAAGAAGGCTCCCAAATGGGAACCTGTTTATTCACGGGATGCCGTAGAATTGGCGCCTCGTATGAAAAAGGCACAAGCTTCGCCCCCGCCCGATGAAGGGAAGTTCACGCAGGCGTTCGACGCATGGCTGGCCGCCCGGCCAAAAGCCGTCCCATCGCTCAAGACCTTCATCGCCAGCATAAAGCCAAAGCTCGCCGAAGCGCGGCGCAAGGGGGTGACTTATGAACAACTAGCCGGATTCCTCCGCGAGCAGGGCATCCAGTGCGGCATCAGCACGCTCAAGGCGTACCTCGCAGTCAAACGCAAGCCAAAGCCAGGAGGAAAGACAGCGAAGCGCCGTCACACCTCCGGCGCGAACGCGCCGATCCCGCCGGCCAGCACGGCACAGCCGGGAGTCAAGGGCGGTATTCCCGACAAAGACCTGTAAATCCATTTATGAAACAATCCACATCCATAAAACGTCTCGTCATCGTTCATGGCGACAAAGGCGGCGTCGGCAAAAGCACATTTGCCCGGCTGCTCGCCGACTACTACACGCAGCACGCGCCGGACTGGCGCGGTTATGACACCGACTCAACCAACGGACACCTGCTCAGGTTCTATTCGGACAATACGAAGCCAATCGACATCCACGACTCGGGCAGTCTCGACCAATTGCTCAATGCCTTGGAAGCGGAGGGTGTCGCCCATTGGCTGGTTGACCTGGGGGCACAAGGCGGCGATAGGCTCGTCCAATGGATGGCTGAAACGGAGTTTTTGACCGTCTGCCGCGAAATGAATATCGCGGTCACCGTCGCGTTCATCATATCGCCAATCAAAGACAGCACCGTGTTGCTAAAGATCGTCAGCGACCAGCTTGGTTCGAGTGTCTGCTATGTCGTGGTAAAGAATGAAGCCGCTGGACACGCATTCCCAATTTATGACCAGAGCAAAACTCGAACACGGCTCATCGAAGAACTCGGCGCGATTGAAATCCGAATGCCGGAAGTGCTGGAGCAAGTTTATTACAAGGTGGACCAGCTCAATCTGCCGTGGGCAGCCGCCATTCAAAGCAGGGAACTGGAACTTGCCGAGCGGCAGCGAGTGAGAGCCTTCACCCGCGCCGCATTCGCGGAGATCGAAAAGGCAGCCGCCGTTCTCATCGCCTAATCGTCAATGTCCAACGCATGAACAAACGATTTGCACAAATTCTTACGGACGCGACCGACCCGCGGACAGGCATGGTGGACCGTGCCCGGCTATTCTCGGCATTGGAAGCCGATCCGAGCGACCCAACAGCCGCCATGTTCGATGCAGCCGCGTTCACTTTTGAAACAGTTGAAGGATTAAAATCGACTCTGTCACAAGCAGCGACCGTTCGGGTGAGAGAACTCCTCGCCGAGTTTGATGCCGTACAGCGGAACCAAATCGACCGGCTCAACACCACTGTATCGTTAAATGCAGACACATATCAGGAATTGCGGAGATGGGCTGAAGGGTACGGTGATCTCGCCGCTAGCAAAATGCGAGACCATGCCGATGCTTTGCGTCAAACGGCGGTCAATGCGGTCGCTAACGCAACGCACGCAACGAGAGCGGTCGAAAACACAATCCGCAACGCCTCAGAAGACCTACTCAACGGACAAAAGAAGGCAACGGAGAATTGGAAGGCATTTCAAGACGAGGCCACCAAAATCACGGGGCGGATAGCTGCCGCCTCAAGGGTTCTCCTATTCATCGCGTTTGCTACCGGGATGATTGCGGGCGTGGCCCTAACGATAGCTGGCGCAGCCCTCATTCGTGCTATGTAAGGGGTAGCGGTATCTCATTTCCCGTGGTAAGCCCGCATGAACGGGCATCGTGTGGCTGCGCCTCTGTTCCATGCGCAACCACGCCATGCCCGCTCCACCGCCACGAGTGACGCGCCGGCCCTCTCTCCACTGCGTTTCGTGCCAGCGCGAGTCGATATCGATTCGTTATCAAGGCCGGTGTTGTGAATGGCTGCTAGCGGCCACGCCGCCGCTGCTGTTGACGGCAATCATCCGTGGCTGTGATGTTGGTAAATATGCGGATGCGAATGGGTGATCCCCTTATGCCTATGCCGATGTGAGTGAAGCAAATGCGTGTCCCTTAATAACTGCTCCTCAGCCAAGATTTGCTTCGGCGTCCCCTCCGCTACCAGCCTTCCCGCCTTCAACACGAAGCAATAATCCGCGATCTCTTCCACGATCTCCAGGTCGTGCGTTGAGGTGATGACCGTCTTCTTTCCCTGGCAATCGATAAGGAACTCAATGATTCCGCTCTGGCTTTCGGGGTCGAGAGAGGCCGTCGGCTCATCCAGAATCAAAACTTCTGGATCGATGGCCAATGCGGAAGCCAGAGCGACCCTTTTCTTTTCACCGCCGGAGAGACGGTGCGGCGCACGGTCTTTCAAATGCCCGATCCCGAACCGGTCGAGCATCGCGCCGACCGCCGCCTGAATTTCCTCTTTCGGCATCCGCATTTGGAGCGGCGCGAATGCGATCTCATCGTAAACCGTGGGATTGAAGAGTTGAACATCCGGATTCTGAAACACAAGCGCGACCGAACGGCGGAACCGGCATGCGAAATCTTCTTCCCCCAGCGCCTCCTCCGTGAGTTCGCGGTCTTTGAATGATATCGAGCCGGTGCTTGGAAAACAGATCCCGTTCAGCAACCGCAGCAAGGTCGACTTGCCCGAGCCATTTGCGCCCAGCAATGCGATGCGCTGCCGTTCTTCAACAACCAGTGATATGTCAGTCAGCGCTTCGGCGTCCGCGTAGCGGAAACCGAGCGAGCGCGCCTCGAAAATCAAAGGAAGCCTCCCCAGAACGCGAGTGCCGCCGCTACGGCGAAGCCTGCCGCGGCCATCCAGTCCCGTCGCTCCATGTGAAAGTCATGGAGCGTATAAGCCTCCCCGCGAAAGCCGCGCGATTGCATGGCAAGGTACACGTCCTCACTCAATTGGAGACTCTTGTTCAGCAACACGCCCGCAGCCGCGCCGGCCATGTGCCGCTGTTCCGGGCGGGAAAGCGTCCAAATCATCCGGCTCCGCCGCGCCTCGAAAAATTCCTCCGCCAGACGCACCAGCAGAAAGATATAGCGATAGGTCATGCCGAGTATGACAACGAGCACTGTCGGCACGCGCAAGGTGCGCAGGGCCTTTAGCACATGCGTCCACGGGGTAGTCAGCACGAGTAGTCCCGCCAGCGTCGCCGCCGTCTCAGCGCGCACGATCAAGCGGAGGGCGGTAATCAATCCCTGCCAGGTAATTGGCCAGTGGGGTAGAACCGCGTCGCCCGGCGTAATGAAAAGCGCTGGCAGCGCGATGAGGCCGGTAAAGGCCAGAACTCCGGCCCAGGTTCGCGTTGCAAGCACCTTGATTGAAATACACGAATAGCTGGCGAGGGCGACGCCGAGCATCCATACCGCCAGCGTTACCTCCAACCTCCGGGCCGAGACCGCCACAAGGATGAGCGCAAGCAGCCCGCAGAGCTTCACGCGCGGATCAAGCCGCTGCAAAATCCCTTGCGTGAGAGCGGCATCTTCGCAAAAGCGCGCGTGCTCCAGCGTCCTAGCAAGGCTGTCCACGCTACGCTCGACAAAGCCCGGTCGCCGACGCTGAATCTTTGGAGTATTCAAGACGCTGGATCAGGGCGTAGGTTGTAGTCGTCGTGTGAAGAGCCGGATAATCGAGCCAAGTATCAGCCAAGCCGCCAATATTAGCCCCGTTCCGAACATCGCCGAGCAGATGTATCCCAGCTTTTCGCTCTTGAGAAACTTCGGAGCATAGTCCGGCATCGGCGCTGTCCAGACCGTGGAAAGCTTCTCCAGCCCCGAAGGAACAACGGGGGGTGGCGCTACATTGCTGGACGAGGCTGCGATCTGCTGCCGCGTATCCGGGTTCCTCAAATCTTCCGGCCCCCATTCGCCCCATGCGGAGGCTGTCGCCAGTAATCCCAGCGGCGTGATCAGCATCAGTGCCGCCAAACCAATCCAAAGTGGGCGCAGTTTGTCCCATCCAACCGCGTCCGCTGGAATTGCTTCATCCGCCGCCGCTCCCGGCGCAGTGCGCTTCAGCAATGCCGGGTCGGCTCGTTGCAGGTAAGCGACCAACGCGCCGCCGATCACCAGTTCCGCCACTCCCGCAAGGGAGAGATGTGCCGCGAGCATCGCGGGAATCGATACCGATAACGGGTAGGGAGCGTAAAGGGGCGCCCCGGAGGCATCATGAAACAGTGCGGGCTGGATGCCGAACTCGATAGCCCCGCACAGTGCCGAGAGATTGATGCCGATATAACCGCCCAACGCGCAGGCGGCAATTCGGCGGGGCGAGGTAATTGCGGACCGTCCGGAGATTGCGCGATAGACCGCGTACGCGCTCAGTGAGCCGACGATGGCCATGTTGAAGCAGTTTGCCCCATAGCAGGTGATGCCCCCGTCGCCGAAGAACACCGCCTGGATGAGGAGTGCGATGGAGATTGCGATAATCGAGGCCCAAGGCCCCAGGATCACCGAGGCGATGCCCATTCCAACCGCGTGGGCGGTGGTGCCACCCCAGACCGGCAGGTTGAACATCATGATCACAAAACAAAACGCCGACATCAGCGACAGCAGCGGAATAAGCCGCGCCTGGAAGACATTTTTCATGCGCTTCAGGGCCACGGCCCAGAAGGGAGCCGCGCCGGCATACATGACCGCGCAAGTGGAGGGGCTGAGGTATCCGTCAGGAATGTGCATAGTGGTTTTTGAGGTTAGAACGTCAGGTTGAAGCGCACGCCGAGCACCAGCGCATTGGAAAGCGGCTCGGCAGCACTGCCAGGATTGAAGATATATTGGGCATCCGGCTGGACCGTAAGATGGTCGTTCACGACCATCTGATAAGTAAGTTCAACGATGCTCTCGTAGTGACGCGCCGGAGCCATCCCAGCATCGTCGAGGATACTGTTGCTGACCTTTGTATAGACGAATCCAAACCCTGCGAGGTCCTTGTCGCGCCCCGGCAGCAGGCCCAAGTAGTTCAAGCCGGTCTCGAAATCAAAATCTACGGTATTCCGGTCGGGGGGCGTATAGCCAACCCGGGCGAAGCCGCGCAGTCCTTGATCCGGGTTTCCCGGTTCGTGCCAAAGCTCCTGATCCGCCAAGGCATAAATCCCATAGTCTCCGTGAAGCGTGCATCCCGTCCGGTTATCGTCAAAATCCGCTGTGTTTAGAAATCCGCCCAGCTTATACGTGCCGCTCAGTGGGCGCGACGTGGGAGCGGTCGTTTTGTTATCCGTCGGTGCAGGCGGATTCAGGGTGTAATTCACTTCCGCCAGCCAGAGCGCACCGTTGTCCGTATTGAAATTAAACCGGGTGCCGTAACGATCCGAACCATTCAAATCCCCGGTATTGCCATTAAATACCCCGGCCAGAAATGACCAGTTGTCATCGGGTTTGAACCGCAGTCGCACTCCCGGCGTGGCCGTCGGATATACCGGCGCATCCATGTTCATGGATATAGTCGGTATGGCTCCGAAGGCGCTGTTCACAAAAAGAGCCCCGTAGCACGTTAGAAAAAACTCGGTGTCCGCCGGGATTTGGCCTGCGCGAATCGAGAGCTTACCGTCGAAGAGGTCCTGCTGAAGCCAGAGTTCGTAAAGACGCGGATTATGAAAGCTGTCGATGTTGCTGACGACATTAAGGTCATGCACATCCTCACGGGTCAGGCTGGTTCCATGGGGATAGAAGGCGTCCGCCGTGAACATGGCTCCCTGCCAGTTGGCCAGCTTGCCAAGATCGATTTGGACGCCCGCCTCCAGAACGCCATCATAAATCGCTCCCTGTCTGTAGCCGCCCGTCGGGTTTCCCAGGACTTCTCCAGTATAATACGCTGGAAAGCTAACGCCCGCGCTGCACAAGGCCGTGTACGGATTCCAGTTCTGTTGCGTTTTCACCGGAGAGGCGGATGACGGCAGCCCCTGTGCCATTGCCGCCAAGGTAGACGCCAGCAGGAGAGCCACTGAGATTGAATGTGTTTTCATGAAGTCAACCCGGCCTCTGAAACGGATTCTCCGCGCCACCCGGTCGGCAGGTGGTACTACGTTTTTTAATATCGTAATACCGATGGCAAGCAGTTTTTTTGATCATTGGCGCTAGCCGGCTGATTTTCATTGTCAGTCAATGCACCTGCGGCATCTCCCGGTCTCCCTCCCGGACCAGCATGCCGAATTGACCGGCACCTCCAGACGTAGTGTAGTAGATCGCATCATGGCTAAAGAACCCGTCGCAAGAATCAGTGTTTCCATGAACAAAACACTGCTTCGGAAGCTGGACAGAATGGTCCGCGAAAAAGGCTACGACAATCGTTCCCTCGCTATTACCGGCATGATTACCGACACCCTCGTAGAGCACGAGCGGGAACTTGCGGATGTCGAGGCGGCAGGCAGCATCACCCTCGTTTACGATCATCACAAGCCGCATGTGCAGGAGACCCTGACCGAGTTGCAGCACGATCACCTCCACACCATCGTTTCCGCGCTGCACGTTCATCTCGATCATCATAACTGCCTCGAAGTGTTGGTGGTGCGAGGCAAGACTTCGGCGATCCAAGCGCTGGCAAACCGGGTGATTGGGGCCAAAGGCGTGAAACACGGCAAGCTGAGCATCACCACCACGGGTAAGGAGCTTCCCGCCTGAGAGGTATAATTTCCAAGGAAAAGGGACTCTTTGCGGAAATAAGCGTGGCGGGTGGTATTACTCCTTCGCACACCGTAATACCGTAAGCGAGCGATGTGTCGCCAGACGGCAGCCATCAGAAGACTCTCATCCAAAAAACCCCTGAACCACGGTCCCCGTTCGGTTCTCCCGCTCTGGATAACTTGTGCTAAACTGTCCGCATGCGACGCCTTCTCTTAATACTCTGCCTTGCGCTCCCGCGCCTGGCCGCCGCTGACCCGCAACTCATCCATGCGCAGGTCGGCCATCCCGTCGTCCAGGAACTCATGGGCGGCTGCTCGATGCGATGCGCCTTTCCTTGGACGACCACGGCAATCCTTCCCGGCAAACCGCCGGCGCCTGTGTACACTCTTGACGATAACGATAAAGACACCGCGTGGACCGATGCCACCGTGGGTACGAAGCTGACTTTCCAATTCCCGAAAAAACTTCCCAAGGAACTGAACGGTACCCCGTTTTACGGGTTCGATATCGCCGATGGTGATATCAAGACCGACTCCTCTTTTAAAGAGTATGGGCGGGTGAAAAAAGTACGGCTTTTCTATAACGGAAGAGCCTTTGCGGATATTGCGCTCGCGGATACCCGGCGCTGGCAGGAGGTTACATTCGACGACATCATGGCTAGCCAGGGGGACATATTTTCCCTCCAGATTCTCGAAATCTATCCCGGCACCAAATACCCGACCGCCGCCATCACGGAACTCATTCTCCAGGGGGCACACTAAGATACTTCAGCGGGAGCAGATCGCGGATAACTGCCCGGTGCTCAAACCCGGCGATGCAGGGTACAGTCCCAACCTTGTGGACCGCCCGCTCTACGACGCCACGCTCTTTCATGATGCCGCCCCCTTCGTGCAAGCCGTCACATTCAGTCTGGAAACGATACTACGCATCACAGCCCGGTTTTCAGCGACAACTTCGAACTCGACGCTTACGACTTCAGCCTCGGCCTCGCCAGCCATGTCGCATTTCAAAAGACCCATCAGGAGGCCGACGCTACCTCGACCATACCAGTCCGCTCGGCCCGGTAAATATTTCGCTCGGATACGTCTATGCGTACATCATGTATGGCCCCGAGAAGAGACTCCACGATTTTTATTCCGGCGTATCCCTGCCCTTTAAAAAGCTTCTCTGATCGGCGATGGTTTCTATCCATCGAACACCCATAATGGATAGTTGCTATCCGCCGGCGAAGACAAAAAGCACGGCTTGATGCAGCGAGAATAATTAAGCGGACCGTGTTTCAGCCCTGCCAGTCATGGTTCTAGTCGTGAGCGCTTTCATTTGCACCGTTTTGGCACCTGATGTGCTAACGCCACAGCGGTCAAATTTGCCTCCCATTTTACCCGCATTACCTTCTAAAGCTGATTTTAACTCCCTATGAAAACACGCTCAATCCTCCCCGTTGCGGCGCTGCTTACGGCCCTAATATTCAATCCCGGTCGCACTTGGGCCGATAACGAAGAGGCGGAACTCAACGCATTGCCCGCCGCCGTCCAAAAGACGGCGCACGAGCAGATCGGGGCATCAAAGATCGAAGAGGTGGAAGATACCTTCGAGGAAGGCCAGCACGCTACGGAAGTGGAATACCGGGAGAACGGAAAGAAGATGGCGGTGGTAATAGCGAAAGATGGCACACTGATCCAGAAGGAGTACCGAATGTCGCCGTCCGATGCGCCCGAGGCGATCAAGAAGGCGGTGACCGCGCAATTCCCAGACGGGAAGATTTCGCATATCAAGGAAGTGGAGCAGAAGGGTACGAAATTCTTCGAGTTGTCGGTGAAGACGAGCGGGAAGTCGCACCAGATCAAACTGGATGCCAACGGAAAACCGCTTAAATAGCAAGCGGGAGGGGTTTTGCGATCCAGGCAAGGCCAGAGCCGTCGTTCGCAACCTGGAGGAGAGGCAAACTGCGACTTCGGACCAATCCTTGATTCTCCGCCGGGTTTCGCTCATCCACCCTCCACAGCCTTGCGATACCAACGGACGGCTTCTTGCCCATCCTTATGAACGCCAACGCCAATGCTATAGCAGAGACAAGGATACATATTGTTCCATTAGCGCCAAGAGTGGTTATATGGTATCCATATTTGAGCGATTTCAGTGCAGACCAGGTTCTTCGCCGCCCGAAAGATATAAAAATCCGAACTGGTGGAAGCTGCTACAGTGGAGATAGTTAGATGTGCCCCGAAGGGGTTGTAGGCGTTGGGAGAGGTAGAAAGGGTGACGAAGGCATGGAAGGTGTTAAGGGGGGTGGCGATGCTTAAATCCAAATACCCCTTCCACCCATCGTTCCCCACGCTGGCCGCTCTGGCGATGACCCTGCTCGGCAGTCATGCCTGCATGGGCCAGCAGGCGGCGCCCACCCAACTGCCGCAAGTGACCTCGACCGCCAGCGCGTTAATTGAGGATCAACCCGTCGATGAAACTGGCCGGCCGGACTGGACCTCGGCGCGGCGGTTCCCTTCAACCCGCGTGTACCTGCAGGATGGCCCGGGGGAGATCAGCTTCGAGCAATGGCTAAGACAGCGGGATTTCGAGGACGGGAGCAAGCAGTCACGCTTTCAGGAGGAAGTGGAGATCGGGCTGCCGTACCGGTTCCAAATGGACCTTTACGAGACTTGGGCGGTGGACAACAAGCGGACGGTGCGCCAGGATGAGACCTCGGTCGAGTTGCGCTATGCGCTGGCCGACTGGGGGAAGATTCCGCTCAACCCGACACTCTATGTCGAGTATGCGCGCGTTGCTGGAGACGCGGATACGCTCGAAGGGAAGCTGCTGCTGGGGCAGGATATTACGCCGAGGTTGCATTACGGGTTCAACTTTGCCGCCGAGCAGACGATGACGGTGCCGCACGGCATCGAGTACACGCTGAGCCAGGGGTTGAGCTATACGATCATCGATCAGGTGCTGAGTGCGGGCGTGGAAATGGAGTACTCCATCGAGAGCGAGCACGGGAACCGACATAACCCGACCCAGGGATTTGTGATCGGCCCGAGCGTGCAGGTTCGCCCGACGCGACAGACGCACCTGGACCTCGTGGCGATGATGGGAACCAATAACTATTCTCCGGTTATGGAGGCATATGTCGTGTTTGGGATTGATTTTGGAAAGGTCATCGGCCGGGAGGAGTCGCACGGGTACGTGCCGGCATCCGTGGGAGGCCACTAGGAAGGAATGACCTGTGCGCGGGCAATGGCGCTGGTGGGGTCACTGTGCCTGCACGGGGTGTTGCTGGCATTCGCATTGAGGCATCCGGGTCGGGGTATGGCCGGCCCGGATGCTGGTGGAGACGAGAGTGGAATATTTTCTGCTGAGGTGGTGGCGGAATCCCCAGGTGAACCCGAGCCAAGCATTCCTCCGCCTGCGGCGGTCAGCATGCCGGACGTAACGAAGACGCTGCAGCCGCCACGGGAGCCAGTGTGGGAGGAGGAGATGGTCTTGACCTTGGATACAGGGGCGGCGGCTGTGTCGGCGGTACAGGGGAAGCATCGCATTCCGGCATCCAGTGGAGGACGGATGGGGAAGCCAGTGAGAATAGGAGCCGGAAAGGGCGGGGGCGGTGGGACGTATGTGGCGCCGAGTTACCTAAAGAATCCGCCACCGGCTTACCCGCTGGAGGCGAGGCTATCACGACATGAGGGGATCGTGCTGCTGGCGGTGGTGGTAAACGAGGCGGGGTGTGCGATGGAAGTGAAGGTGCTGCGGAGTTCGGGAGACGCGGAACTGGACAGGGCGGCGGTGGTGACGGTGACCCGGTGGACTTTCCAGCCGGCGACAGCGGGAGGGCGAACGGTAACGGCACGGGTAGAGGTGCCGGTGAGGTTTCGACTGAAGTAGGGCAGCGGGTGGTGTCCAGCACGCGGTCGTCCAAGAACCGCATAATCGTTTCAACGCATAGTCAATCGCCTGTCCATGCCGGCGGCAGAGTCCCCATGATTGCCACAACCAGCACTATCAATGTCCCCAGCGCAAATTCGAGCCATACCTTACTCGCCATTGCATTCAGCGCCTCCGGCGCGGTTTCCAGACGTGGCTTGTGCATAAGCAGATTCGACGCGCCCAAAGCAACTGTGATCGCAAACAACGCCACCTTGATGATCAACAGGCGCCCGTAATTCGATGTCACCAACGCGTGAAAGCTGCCCACAAGGAAGCAAGCGTTGACCACCCCAGAAGCCGCCAGCACCGCGACGGTCACAAGACTCATCGCGGAGAATTTCCTTGCTGCCGCACGGGCGGCAGGCAGCGAGCCCACCTTCATGAGCCGCCTTAGCAACAGCGCAAATGGTAGCAGGCCCGCGGGCCATACACCCGCCGCCAGCAGATGCGCCACGTCACACGCCAACATCCATGGACGGTGCCCATCCTCGCTCGCACCCGCATGTCCCAGCCATGCGAGCGAGGTGACAAGTGCGGCAGCGAGAATTGCGGCAGCAATCCATGTCCAGCGGGGATGGGAAAAGACCAGGAGCAGAAGAAGAGCGGCAGCCAGAACGCAGCGAACGATCCATATCTGGCCCGGCGTGGTTTGGGTGAGGACCATCCCGAAAAGGGACGGGTTGAGCGACTCCAGTAAACCAGAGTCGCTCATACCCGCGATAGCTTCCCATAGCCAAAGGAATCCTGATCCTGCCGCAGCGAACAGGCAAACCATGCACTGGCGGGAGAGTCGGCGCGAGGCGCTGAGATCGGTTGCCGCGGGAGACTCTACGAGGAGCCGGACTGCGATGAAGCCGAGCAATAGCAAACACGAGCCGAAGTGGATCGCTCGCGACAGGATCAAGAGCAACGTCATGTCGGCACTATGGGCTTAACTCAAATGTAAATGTGCCGTTTGTGACATGGGTATCCACAGAGGTTGCACGCCATGAGACAGTGTATCTACCTAGTTTGAGCGAGGGGACGGAGACGATCAGAAGCTCGCCGTTTTGCGGGTCGAGATGCTTGTCGTGTTTGTCCACCTCCTTGCCGGAGGCATCAAGCACACGCAGATCGCTGAACGGGAGGACCAGTTTCTCGGTAAACCAGATTTTTACTTCGGCGATTGGAGCGTGAACCGTGCTTCCGACAGCCGGGGATGCGTGGTCCACGAAAGCATGCGCTAACGTGGAGCAGACACTACCGAGGCAACAGAGCGTAACGATGAGCGGGGTTCTCATTTTGCCGATCCTCCAGGGCTAACTATAGGTGTCTCGTGGCCACCGAAGAGTGGATGGCCAAAGAGCTTGGGAAGGAGGTCATCTATGAAGATGTTAACGTTGACGAGGAAGCCGATGTCGGGGCCGCTCTGGTGGTTGATGGGGATGACGGCCTCGGCACCGATCTGAAACAGGCGGTTCTCGTAGAGGATGCCGGGGTTGATGGTGCCGGTGGCGGCGCCGCCGCCACGATTTTGCGGGGAGGTGAGTGCGACCTCGACGAGTGGGATGATGTCGCTGAATGGATGGGGAATGCCGAAGTCGCGGACGTGCTGCTGGAGGTAGCCGATATTGTACTCGACGGCGAAGTCGTACTCCAGAGCGTTCGAGGAGGCGGCTTTTGTGGGAAGATCCTCGCCGAGGACGGAGGTGAGGACAATCGGCCGCAGATATGCAAGGCTATCCGGGAGATCGCCCATACCTTTGCCCAAGAAGATTGAGGGCGTGAAGGTGCTGAAGGAATCAACGCCCACGGTGCGACCGCCCGTGCCGCCGATGTTCCAGTAGCCACCGATGGAGAGAATGAAACGATGCTCTGGATTCTCCCATAGCTGGTACTTGGTGCTGAGTACGAAGTCCTGGAAGCCATTTATGGACGGAGTGCCAGGAGTGCTGAGGTAGGTCCACGCGCCGGAAATGCCGAGGGCAAACTTAGGGAAGATTTCCTTGTTGAAACCGAAACCGAGATCGGTCTCGCGGGTGAGTACGCCGCCTCCCTCGGCGGGTTGATGGGCGGAGCCGATGGAGACCGCAAATTCGTCTTTCGAGAAAGGATCGTCTGCGGTGATGGTGGGCGGGAAGAAGGTGTCGCCTTCAAATCCGTGGGCGTGGAGGGTGAGCGGGAGGGCGGCAAGGATGCCAACCGTGTTCAGAATTAGAATCCGAGTGAGATTTGTTTTCATGGAATGTGGAAAGTATTAAGTTGAGGTGACGCGGGCGGAGTTAGCTGGCCGGACGGCAATCGTATTTTGCCGGGGCGCAGCAGCGGTTTAAACGACTTCCCAGCGGCGGCGCACATGGGTGCGCGGCCCGCGTGCCGCAGGACGTGTTTTCGATGAGTTAAGCGAACGCGCGAGGTGCGCGGGCCGGTCCGGTTTCTGACCAGTGGAGATCAGGCGGCCTTGGGAGGGGGGACGGAGGGCTCGACGAAGAAAGCTAAAGCGTTCGCCGCAACGCTACGCCATTTCCTGGGCAGCCTTGGCGGATAGAGCAGGGCGGACGGTCTGCGAAAGTCCATGTCAATCTTGCCATTGCCGGGCTGGTAGTCCTGCTTTTTGCCACCCTGTTCACCTTTGGCGATGGCCTTACACAGCGGGCACGGATGCCGCCCGTCAAAGGTCTTTGCAATAGCGGTGGCAACCGAGCCAGAGCGGGAATAGCTGAGTAGCATTCCAGCCCAGGCTACCGATTGCAAAGCGGCCCAGTGCAGCCCCAAGGCGGCACACAGACTCAATATCATGAGCCATTTTCCGACAGCTTTGCACTTTTCTTGCACTGATATCCCTCTACGGCGAAGCCGGATCAGGGTCAATGGCTATTCCAAGAATGCGGAGTCTGATTGCGCTTCTCCTGTTTGGTCTCCGAATATGACGGAGAACTTTCTTCGGTGGATTTGGGCTCGTCGAAGCGAGGCGGCATCACGGGTACGCCGGATACATCGTGGCATGAGCGATGCCGGAGCGCTCGAATCGTTCCGACCACTCAACGCTTACGGATACTCGAAGCATCTCTTTGACTTCCACGCGCATCGCGCCGGTTTCTTGGACCGCATCGTGGGACTGAAATACTTCAACGTCTTCGGCCCAAACGAAGACCATAAGGGCGAGATGCGGAGTGTCGTCCATAAAGCCTACGGTCAGGTTTGCGCCAGCGGCGTCATCCAGCTTTTCAAAAGCTATCGGGCCGACTTCCCAGACGGCGGGCAGAAGCGGGACTTCCTCTACGTAAAGGACGCCGCTGCCATGACGCTCTATCTTGCGGCCACTATGGAAGCCGGCGGCTTGTTTAACCTCGGTTCCGGCGAGGCGAACACTTGGATCGACCTCGCCCGCGCCATCTTTGCCTCGCTCGGCCGCGAGCCGCGCATCGATTTCATCGAGATGCCCGAGGTGCTGCATGGCAAATACCAATACTTTACACAGGCCGACATCACAAAACTGCGGGCCGCCGGCTACACCGCACGCATCACTCCTCTCAACGACGCCGTGCGGGATTATGTGCAGAGCTACATGATTCACGACGCACGCTTGGGTGACGAAACGCAATCAAAGCTGCGATTTTCGCCTACTTGACGCGGCGGCGATGACACCGTAAATCGACTGCAACAGGAAAGCCGAATCATCCTTCGGCTGGTAAAACTGTTGTTTTGTTTGGCGGGGAGGAGTCTGGCGACCCTTCCCCGGTTCGAGCCCGTCCGCTTCGCGACCGGTCTCTCAACTCCCCATCCCAGCAGAAACCCCAAGGGTTATGCGGTGCGCGGCATAACCCAGGTTTTCGCAACGCCTTCCGCCACGCGGCTTCGCCGCCGAGACTGTGCCCCCTCCTTTCCATCACAGACTCGGAAAGTGTTTTCCCAATGGCGATCCATCTGTTCCGCTCCTCGCTACGCTCAGCAGCGGCTCAAATGAATCGCTACCAAGGCTCCGCACCGCTTCCAACCATGCACGAGCTGTGCCGACTGAAGTCGTCACGCCTCGTGCTGCTCACCTCCTCACCCGAAATTTGGCAGCCAGCGCTCAGCCTCCATCGGCTCAATCGGGGAGGCTTCGACGCTGGCTACGTTGGTGTGGTCCTCCTCGCTCTCGCTCGCCCCCGCTCGGCGCGGGCCGGGAAAGGTGAAGGAAAAGGTGCGTGCCTTCCTGCCTCATTACTCCCCGCCTACGGTTTGCAAGATGCCCGCCCGATGAAAGTCGTGTTGACGCGAGTATCGTATATTATTTGTGTCAGATGCCAAAACGTGCAGCACCTACTGACAGCCAAATCCTTGGCCGTCTCCTTAGCCATGGACACGGCTGCGTTTACACGCTCGCATCTTTGGCCGATCTCGGCATCTCGAACTTTCCGTCTTGTTTCCCCCCTTGAGCCGGTTAGCGGCTTCCTCGACGGTCATGAGGTTTTGCACACCCAACGAATCGAGTGCTGGACTCACCGAGCCGTTCACGAGCCAAGTGTACCGCTTTATGAAGCTTGCTTACGAGTAGATCACGAGGCGGCAGTTCAGTGAGATATTCCGCGATACGAATGCCGCGTGACTCCAATTCGAACAGCTCGACACGCTCGTCGGATTTTTCCGCACAGAGGATAAGTCCGAGCGGTTCCTGTTCACCGGGCCGCATCTCATGCTTTTTCAACCACCGAAGGTAAAACTCCATTTGCCCGAGGTCGCCGGGCGCGAACTTACCGAGCTTCAGGTCGATGGCTACGAGCCGGCGAAGGCGGCGGTGGTAGAAAAGCAGGTCGAGGTAAAAATCTTCGCCATCCACGACAATGCGTTTCTGCCGGGCGAGGAAGGCAAAATCTCCGCCGAGTTCAACGAGAAACGCTTCAAGATCGCGGATGATGGCGGCTTCCAGGTCTCTCTCGTGAAATGCGCCCTTAAGTCCGAGAAAATCGAGAAAGTAGGGATCGCGAAAAACAAGATCTGGTGTGAGTTGATCGTCAGCGCGAAGTTTTTGGAGTTCCTGCTCCGCTAGTTTTGCGGGCTTCTTTGAGAGTGCAGTTCGCTCAAAGAGCATTCCGCCAATCTTTTCGCGGAGCTTGCGAACGCTCCACCGCTCGATGCGGCACATCTCGGCGTAGAAATCGCGTTGAAGTTGGTCTTTGAGCGGCAGGAGTTCTTTGAAATGGCTCCAGCCCAATTGTCGCGACAATGTAGCGACAATCTCGGAGTCTGGAAACACGTCCGCAAATTGGACCATCCGGGCGAGACTTTTGGCATCATAGCCAGGGCCAAACTCTGTTTCCAATTGTCGTGACAGCGTAGCGATAATCTCGGAACCATACTCTGCACGTTTCTCGCGAAGAATATCCGTCCGAATTCGATGGCCTACCTGCCAGCAATGGATCACCAGCCCGGCGTTCACCGTCCGGGCGATACCTTCGCGCGCGACAAGGATCAGCTCGCGCACGTCGGCGAGCAAGTCGCCGGATTTCACTTTCTTCAAAGTAGATTTCTTTGGCATGGCGTTAGGATTTGGCAGTGCGCGGGCGGTTTTCACGCATGCTCAATGGCAAGTCTAGAAATTTGGATTAACACGAAAATCGCTTTTACCAGATTTTCTTTTGCAGAAAAGACTTTCGGGGAATGGACGTCCTTTGCGCCCATCGGCACAGGCACCAGCTTAGTGCGCCAACCTTCATTGCCATTATTGCCAAAATGACTGGTTTTCGAGGGTCAAAAAGGAATGCAAAAGGCCACTTAGGACTGGCATCTACAGAGTAAATCGATAAGATACTCATATGAACACGATGATTCGTAATCAGCAGGTCGTCGGTTCGAACCCGACTGCCGGCTTACTACCTAAGGCTCACGCACTTACGTAAGCTCTCAATTTCGCAGATTTGACAAGCGGGACACGTCATGGGACACAAGAGGCGTGAAAACGTCACGCGAGTTCAAAATCTACGAGAAACGCAGGGCTAGCGGTGCCATTCAGTACCGTGTCGATCTAGGCATGGTAAACGGCAAGCGGGTGCAAAAAAACTTTGGCAACAAAGAGGCAGCGGAGGCTTACCGAAACCAATGTATTGCACAGGGGGCCGACATCAAAACGGAAGTGCTGCAGGAGCTAGATGCAGCCATGCGCCACGATATTCTTGCCTGCCTTGAACGTCTGCGGCTTGCCGGTAGCACAATCAAAGAGGCAACAGACTTTTTCCTAAAGCATAGCAAGCCAGCCAACGGTAATATTGACATGAGCGAGCTTGCGGAGAAGTGGCTAAAGACCAAACGAGGCGCAGGGCTGTCTGACAAGTATTTGAGCACTACAGAGCGTTGCTTCCTTGGACCTTTTACCAAGGCAGTAAAGAATTGCAAGGTCATGGAGGTTACTAAAGAAATGTGCGAAAAGTACCTCTACGGCCATAAAGAATGGAATGGTGTAACCATTGCAACGCACTACCGCCATATTAAAACCCTGTTTAATTATGCCATAAGGGAAGGCTATGCAACGCTCAACCCATTAACCAAAGTTGAAAAGCCTAAAAAACCTGCCAGCAATGCAAAGGAGAAGGTTATGCCTGTAGGGGCCGTGCAAGCTCTGCTTCAATTTGCTTTAGACAAGGAAGCCTACGCTGAATGCGCTTCCCTCGTGCTTACCTTTTTCTGCGGTGTCAGGGCTGAGGAAGTAACCCGCGTTAAATGGGAGGATATTAAACTTAACGAGGAGGTTCCTATTGTCGTTGTTGATTACCCCAAGATTGCCCATCAAAGACGCATTAACCCTTTGCCAGTCAATGCTGTTGCATGGCTCAAACGCTGCAACAACAAGGGGAAGGCCAAGGGCATTGTTGCACCGACTGACTATTCACAACGCATGAAGCGTTTGCGCAGCCGCTACTACAAGGACCTTGCCGCACTTAATGTTGACCTCAAGAAGCACGGGGAGCCGCTGATTGATCTTGAGGCTATGCAGTATCATCAAAACTCCGCCCGCATTTGCTTTGCCAGCTACCACATTGCATTCCACGAGGATGCAGGCAAAACCTCGATGCTCTTGGGCCATCAAACCTCTAGCACATTGCTTTATACAACGTATCGGGCGCTTGTAACAAAAGAGCATTCTGAATTGTATTGGGAGATTAA
>Ga0302320_10008930_pt1 | contig 21659 bp, 21 predicted proteins | sample Bog_T0_3_FD_202130 | JGI IMG/M metagenome (GOLD analysis project Ga0302320, IMG submission 202130) | Peat permafrost microbial communities from Stordalen Mire near Abisko, Sweden - Bog_T0_3 | ecosystem: Environmental > Terrestrial > Soil > Wetlands > Peat | place: Sweden: Abisko, Stordalen Mire...
CCATGGCTAATACCTGCGCCTCGGATTTGCCGTAGCGGTCGGCTTGGGAGTAATCCAGGCCACGGCTAAGGACCACGAACGGAAGGAGGAAGGTGAAGACGGGCATCCCCAGGATTTTAGCGAATCCGACCGGAGAGCATTTGCCGGAGAACGCTCACCGGAAACATTCCAGGCAAGGCGTAACGGGCGTCACTCCTCGCAATCGCAACGTGAGTGGCCGGCGCAATTCACCGTCCGGCGATGACCTCCCGCGCCAGAACGGTGGAGAAGAGGTCTCAAGTGGTTCCGCGCCTCAACTAAGTGCCGCTATGCTAATTCGCCAGCAAAGTAGCTATCGTAAGCGCTGAGGTCGAGGAAGCCATTTCCGCTGAGGTTGAAGAGGATGACCCGCTCCTCCTGTTCTTCCTTGGCCTTCACTGCCTCGTCAATCACCGCCCTTATGGCATGGGAGGACTCGGGGGCCGGGATGATGCCCTCCTCGCGGGCAAACTGCACGGCCGCCTCGAACACCGGCAATTGAGGATAGGAAACGGCTTCGATCAGCCCCGCATCGCACAACTGGCTGACCAGGGGGGCCATGCCGTGGTAGCGCAGGCCGCCGGCGTGAATGCCTGGTGGGACAAAGTCTGCGCCGAGGGTGAACATCTTGAACAGGGGCGTTGTGCGGCCCGTGTCGCCGAAATCGTAGCGATACTCGCCTTCGGTGAGGGTCGGGCACGATGCCGGTTCCACGGCGACAAACCGAATGTCTTTGCCCAGAGCCCGGTCAGGGACGAAAGGAAACGCGAGACCGGCAAAGTTGGAACCGCCGCCCACGCAGCCGATCACGACATCCGGCGACTCGCCCGCCATCTGCATCTGCGCCCTCGCCTCCTGGCCAATCACGGTTTGGTGGAGCAGCACATGATTGGTCACGCTGCCGAGGGCGTACTTGACTCCCTCGTGGGTTACCGTGTCTTCCAGTGCTTCGCTGATCGCGATGCCCAGACTTCCCAGTGAATTCGGCGTCTCGGCGAGAACCTTCCGGCCAAATTCGGTGGTGCAGCTGGGGCTCGCATGGATAGTGGCGCCAAAGGTCTGCATCATCGACTTGCGATACGGCTTCTGCTGGAAGCTGATCTTCACCATGTACACGGTGCATTCGAGGCCAAAGAACCGGCACGCCAGCGAGAGCGCCGAACCCCACTGACCGGCGCCGGTCTCGGTGGCAAGCCGTTTGATACCCGCCCGCTTGTTGTAAAAGGCCTGAGCCATGGCGCTGTTCAGCTTATGGCTGCCAACCGGACTCGTCCCCTCATACTTGTAGTAGATATGGGCAGGTGTGCCGAGCGCCCTCTCCAGCCTGATGGCGCGGTATAGCGGAGTGGGGCGCCATTGGGCAAGAGCCTCTCGCACCTCGTCGGGAATCTTGATCCATCGCTGGGTGCTGACCTCTTGTTCGATGATTTCGTTGCAAAAGATCGCCTGCAACGCCTCCGGACCGACCGGTTGCATGGTCCCAGGGTGAAGCGGCGGTGCTGGGTGGGTAGGCAGATCCGGTACCACGTTGTACCAATGGGTCGGTATATCGTTCTGATTGAGCAGGAATTGGCGTTGCATGATGTTCTTCCTCGAACACAAGGTGGCCCAGGCTACCAGCCACCACGTTTGGGTGACGTCGTAGGTTTAACCGGCATCCAGTGCCGCGTTGTTTAGGCGGCGTTCGTTTGCCGTTCATACGGAATTCAGCCAGGGCGCGCAATCTGATATGCGATCTTGCCCTCATCGTTGCAGTCGTCGCTGTATACGGCTTCGCTGGGGGTCAAGCCGACGATGAAGGCGCAGGATGAACACGAGAGGATCAGCCCACTCGTTGAGAACTGCGCGAAGTGCGCCAGGCTCAGCGTAACAGAGCAGGAGACATTCTAACCATGCAAAAAGAACTTGAAATCGACACCCCCATCGATCGACGACGCCTGCTCCAAGTGGCGGGCATTTCCGCCATCGGGCTGGTAGGCGCCACCACCCTCATCGGCTGCGGCGGCAACAACAACAATAATTCAACGCCGACCAGCAACATGGACGCCCAGATTCTTGGCGCCGCGAAGATCGCCGAGGCGTTGGCGGTCACCATGTACACTGCAATCATCACCAAGTCGCCGTGGTTTTCTGGTCTCCCCACCAACGATCAGCTCTATCTGACGGCCGCTCGCGACGAAGAGATGTATCACTATCTGCTCCTCAAGGGCGCTACTGGCGGGACCGATGCGCAGACCACCTATTACTTCCCCATGAACATGTTTACCGACAAGCAGACGACGATCAATGTGCTCGTGACCCTGGAGGACGCTTTCATCGCCGCTTACCTGATCGGCGTCGGAAACCTTTCGACTTCCAGCCTGCGGGTCTTGGCCGCTCAGATCATGGGGATCGAAAGCGACCACCGAACCCTGGCCCGGGTTGTGGCCAGCGACCTTGGCCTCACCACTTCCACCGGCCTTTCCGGTAGCCCCGAAGTGGTCGCCACTGCCAACGATAATGTCTACGAGCGAACCTACGGCCTCACCCAGATCGGCCAGGTAGTGGCTGCACTGACGAAGTTTCTCTCGGCCAGTTCTTCTAACCCAGTAGCTGAGACATTCAACCCTGCGTACGTCCCCAACAACGCCGGACTCTTCCCCAACCCGGCGAACGGTTAACTTCTCGCTGAGCCCGGCTCATGGATGCCTGTCCGTGCATCCGGGCCGGGTCTCAGGCTGAATCTATTTCATCAAGTGCGATCAGATTTCGTTTACAATACGACCATGCTTCTCAAGACGGACGTCGCCATCGTTGGCGGGGGGCCCGCCGGCTCCACAGTAGGCAGCCTGCTCAAGAAATACGACCCATCTCTGAAAGTTACGATATTTGAACGGGAGACCTTCCCACGTGACCACGTGGGCGAAAGCCAGTTGCCCGCGATCAACGGCATATTGGAGGAAATGGGTGTCTGGGATAAGGTCGAAGAGGCTGGCTTCCCCATCAAATTAGGCGGAACCTACCGGTGGGGCGCCACCGACGAACTCTGGTATCTCAACTTCGTGAGACCCGAGGACTTCGTTCCGACGGCGCGCCCGGCAAAGTTAGATGGTCAACGACGGGCGACTGCTTTTCACGTGGACCGTTCGCTGTTCGATAAGATCCTCCTCGACCACACCGAAGGGATGGGCTGCGAAGTGCGCTACGAAACCCGCATCAAGGAAGTCGTCACGGATGGGGACCGGGTCGTCAAACTCGTCGCCACCAACCAAGAGGGAGACTTTGAAGTCGAGGCGAAGTACTACGTGGATGCATCGGGAGAAGGGGGTGTTCTCCGGACAGCGCTGAACGTTGGCATCGAGATCCCGACCACCCTGCGGAACATTGCATTCTGGGACTACTGGCAAGATGCCGGTTGGGCCGAGGCATTTCCTGGAGGCGCCACTCGTGTTCAAATTATGAGCCTTGGCTGGGGATGGATCTGGTTCATACCCATTACCCCCACCCGCACATCGATCGGATTGGTGCTCCCGGCCGACTATTATAAGAGCACCGGCAAGCGACCGGAAGATATCTATCTTGAAGCAATTGCCGCCGAACCGATGATCGCGGATCTCACAAAGAACGCAATCCGGGAGAAGAGGTTTGAGGCCACCAAGGATTGGAATTACATCTCGGATCGGCTCGCCGGTGAGAATTGGTTCCTGGTAGGCGATAGCTGCGGTTTCGCCGATCCAATCCTCTCCGCCGGAATGACCCTTGCCCACACCTCGGCTCGAAAGGTCGCCTATTCGATCTTGGAACTGCTCGCCAACCGGCATGACGCCGAGTGGGTGCAAAAACAGTATTCGGATGGCCATCGGGGCCAAATCCGCAACCACATTCGATTCGCCGATTTCTGGTACGCCGGGAACGGGCGATTTACCGACTTGCAAGCCTATTGCTCGGAGATCGCTGAATCGTCGGGTCTAAAACTCAAGCCGGCGGAGGCGTTCGCTTGGCTCGGATCAGGCGGCTTCGCCGTCGAGAATCCCGGTCACGCCCGCGCAGCGACCTTCCCCATGTCTGGCGTGAAGAAAATGACCGAGAAAATGGTGGGCGCCAAGGCTCAGTCTCCCTTGGCGGGCTTCAACATGGTACAAGCCAGTTTAGGTGGGGTGGAGCAAACCTCCTTTGCCATCTACGCGGGTGGCAAGATTCAAGCGGCTCCCGCCTTGAAGAGAGGCAGTGCGCAACTCCCCTATGGTGGCTACTTCCAGCTTCTCCTGGGATCGATGAAGCGGCCCGTGGAGATCGACGAACTCATTCGCCACTGCACCGTGGAGGGCAGGAGCCGAGGAGTCATGAAGAGCTCCAAGGACAGAGTCTTTTTGATGGATGCCCTCGAGGCGGTGGTGCTCGAAGAATGGGCGGTCGCCTTCCACGACCCTTCGAAACCGCCGTCTAAGGCGGTCGAAGCGAGCGCGACCGGCGAGTCGGACGGGCGTGGCGGCTAGGTGCTCTGACCCGTCATCGTGATTTCGCACGGGACCCGGATGGAGGGCCCCTGTCCCCCCACCGTCAGCGGAGCACTGAGAACAGCGATGACCGTGTATTGCCCCTGCGGCAAGTTGTTCCAGGAGAAATAGACCGGGACTGACACAGACGATAATAGGAGAGTGTTTACGGGCGACGCGGGCGCTGTCACGACAACATTGCTGGGCAAAGGATTGTCAAAGGCCGCGGGTACGTTGTCCCCCGGCTGGATATTCTTGTCGAATGTGACGGTGATCAGCTGGTTGGGGAAGTCGTGGGGTGTGATGACCAGGGACCCCGAACCAGCAAAGTCATAGGGAATGACCGAGATCGGAGCAAATGTTCCCGAGTAGTCCCTCACCGTAAGCGGAATTTCAACCGTCTTGACTCGTCCAGTCGAGTCCGACGCCTCAAATTTCAAGGTCGTTGAAGCATACGCGTAGTTCGCTGGGATGACAGCGCTTACAAAGAACTCCGCGCCCGCGACGGTTGGAGTAACGGCAAAGGGACCATTTACGGCGGTTCCTCCAGTCGCTGAGCTGAACATGCAGACGAGGTGGTCAGGAGTTCCGCTTGGCACATCCGTGAGCTGGATGGTGCCGGTAAAGCCGTCAAGGGACTGAGCAAGAAATCCACCGAAGTTCGCTCCAAAGTTGGTGGTATTGAAGCCGGCGGCTTGAGTGAAGGTAGTCAGGTCTCCAAGGTCGGTGACGTTGGCTGCCGGAGTCAGGCGCCGCTTGGCATCGTTATTGACGGCGTTAACGATCGTCCAATCTCCCACCGACTGAGTCGGTTGCGATACGACGGGCGACGGCGAATACGTTTGATTGGCGCCGCCACATCCGGCGATCATCATTGCGATGCCAAGGCATCCGAGGTACGTAAGCGGTCTGGTCATGTTAGATCCTCACCTTCAAAGCGATTTCGAGGCCTGGCTGACCACCGAGCGCGGGAGTGGCCATCATCCCGGTTGTCCATCCAAGCTGGTCGGTAATAGCCAACCGCAAGGTGCTGGAGCGGCCAAGGCTGTATGCGGCGCCAACGGAGTAGAGGGCTACCCGGTTTCGGTCCCCGGTATTGGTGCTCACCGAATTCGTACCTCGAACAGGGAGCCCGGCTGACACGTCATAGGACAGGGCGCCCGAAGTGAACGAATCGGTAAGACCGGCCACGACGAGGGGGTTGGGGGTTGCCACCCCATAGGCCTCTACCGCAAGTCGGTTTGGACCGACCGGTAGGAGGTCGTAGGCTCCGCGAAACGTCAGAACTCCCTCGGATCGCTCGGGAGTGTTCGCCAGTCCAAGGCCCAGGCTGAGTTCGAACGGCATTTGCCTTGGTGCATAGATGCCCCGAATCTCGAAGTCATTGCCGCCGTGGTTGATCTTGAATCCATTGCCATAGAAGGTGGAAGTTTGCGAGAACGTGCCAGCAACCTCGGCCTTGAAGCCAGCGCCAAGATCACCTTGCGCGGCGAGGTTCAAGTACTCCAAACCTTCGTTGCCCCCAAACGATCGCAGGCCGACTCTGACTGATCCGATATCTGCACTCTGCCCGAATGAAAATGCGCTCAAGCCGACAAGCGCCGCAACAAGGATTCGTTTTCGCATACAACTTCTCCCAGGCCAATGCAGCCAGGGGCCAAAGTTTAGCATAGTGCGTTAGTAGGGACTGAGAAGAATGTGATTCGACTCAGGGATTTCGGCGACTTCTCCAATCAATTTTCCTGAAATTCGCGTATAATACCATTTGGTTATATAACTGAACGGTAACACATAATGCCAGTCGATACCCTTAGCCTTGTCTTCGCGGCGCTTGCCGATCCTACGCGCCGCGCGATCCTTGAACAGCTTTCCGAGGGGCCACAGCCCGTTGGCGAACTGGCAAGGCCGTTCGCGATGACGGGCCCGGCGGTGACCAAACACCTGAAGGTGCTTGAGCGGGCCGGCCTCATCAAGGCGGACCGCCAGGCTCAAATGCGTCCGCGCCGCCTTGAGGCGGCGCCCCTTCGCGAGGTCCAAGACTGGCTCGAGCGATATCGCCACCACTGGGAGGAGAGGTTTGACCGGCTCGACAACTATCTCCAGGAACTCCAACAGCAAGAGAACAAACCATGAATCACGCCGCAAACGACCCTTTCCGCCTTCAACTTTGGCTTCCATCCGCCAACCAGATCGCGCTCACCCGGTCCCTGCGCGCGCCCCGGCAGCTTGTCTTCGAGGCGTTCACCAAGCCGGAGCATCTGGCGAATTGGTGGGGACCCCACCAATACCGGACCCGCGTCGTGGAAATGGACGTGCGGGTCGGGGGACGGTGGAACATGGTGAACGAAGGCGCCGAGGGCGAAGCCTACAGCTTCAGCGGTGAGTTCCTTGAAGTCGATCCACCCCATCGCCTAACTTGGACATTTGGATTCGAAGGTCATTCGCACCGTGAAGAGATCACATTCAAAGAGTGTGATGGCGTGACCGAGACCTCAATTCTCTGCACCTTCGATTCCACCGAAGATCGAGATGACATGCTCAAGGGCGGCATGGAGTGGGGTTCCGGCCAGTCTTACGACCGACTTGAGACCCTCCTCCTGTTCAGTACCGAGGCATCGTCACAACCCTTCTTCACCATTCAGCGAACGTTCGATGCTCCGAGGAAGCATGTGTGGCATGCCTGGAGCGACGCTGAGGCCTTGGCCAAATGGTGGGGCCCCAAGGGAATGAGGATTGAGGTCGCCCATCTTCAGTTCGAACCCGGTGGCGTTTTCCACTATTCGATGGCTTCGCCAAACGGAACGATGTGGGGAAGATTCATGTACCGTGAAATCAGTCCATTCACCAGATTGGTATTCGTCAACTCCTTTTCAAACCGCGAAGGGGGCATCACTCACGCGCCATTTAGCGACCATTGGCCGCTCGAAGTTTTGAACCTTGTCCGCTTCGAAGAGATCGCCGGTAGGACCGTGGTCACGCTTGCCGGCGCACCGATCACATCGGCCCCCGACGAATTGGATGAATTCGGGGCCCACTTTGCTTCAATGGAGCAAGGCTTTGGCGGCACTTTCGATCAGCTTTCCGAGTACCTGAGCGAGGAACAATCATGAAGCAAAAAATCACCACCTTTCTTTGGTTCGAGCACCAGGCCGAAGAAGCCGCGCGCTTCTATGTTTCGACCTTCAAGAACTCAGAGATCACATCGATCTCGCGGGCTGGAGGCGAGCATGGCAGCGTCATCTCAGTCACCTTTCAACTGGAGGGGCAGCCCTTCATCGCCCTCAATGGGGGACCCGAATATAAGTTCACGCCTGCAATTTCGCTTTTCGTCGATTGTATCGACCAACATGAAACCGACGAGCTCTGGGCCAGGCTCTCCGATGGCGGGAAACCCGGACGCTGCGGGTGGCTTGAAGACCGATTTGGGCTAAGCTGGCAGATCATTCCTCGGGCCTTGGCCGAGATGCTGCAAGACGAGGACGTCGAGAAGTCCCAACGGGCGCTTCATGCCATGTTCACCATGGGGAAAATCGACATTGAAGCGCTCAGGCGAGCTCATAGCGGCGCTTCGGATTGAGCGTTGCCGCAACGATTTAGTTGACGACGACGGTGCGGCTGACCGTCGTCGGCAGGTGCTCGCCGGGATGGAGCTCAACCAGCCCTGACCAAGGCAACCGGCCCAAAACAAGAGTGCCATCGAGATTGCGACTGGATATGCTATGCACTCAAACTGGCCTGAGCTACTACCCCATGAAGAACTACGCAAGAGTCCGCGAAGCGGACCCGATCGCCGCGCGAATGGTCCTGATGCACGGCCTTGGCAGCAACGAAGCAGACATGCTGGGCCTCGCGTCTGAGTTGCTCCCTTCGATTGAGGTTACGTGCCTGAGGGCGTCGATTCCCTACGGACCCGGCTACGGATGGTTCCATGTGGAGTGGACCAAAGATGGGATCCAGTTCGACGAGGACCAATATTGGGATGCGGTGGAAGGAGTCGCGAGAATGCTGCCATCAGTAGGGGAGAGCCTCATTGTGGGAGGCTTCAGCCAGGGAGCGATGTTGACCCATGGCCTCATGATGAAACACCCCCAACTCGTGGCCAATGCCGTCCTACTCAGCGGCCGCGGGTATTCCATTCCGCTACCGGACTACTCCGGAAGCGTGTTTCAAGCCCACGGCCTTTACGATGAGGTGATTCCCTTTGCTGATGCAGAAGCACTCCGCTCCTCACTGGCGCCGCTGGGCAAACGACTCGAATTCCATGCCTATCCGATGGCACACTCGGTATGCGCACCCGAGGTCGAAGATCTCAACGCCTGGCTAGCCAAGATTATTCAATTGTAGGCGCAACAACAATAACGAGCCCGTATACAGCCGCCGACAATTCTCGCGAGTGTCGGTGATTTTAAGCATTTTTAAGAAGGCGGGGTGGCGGACTTATTTGGTCGCCGGGATGGTGGTTCTCGCTTGGGTTTCGACCGGACTTGTGCTGAAGCACAAGCACGAGATGGCGCTCATTCGATCGGCCAAGGTCTTCCGTGCGTCCCAACACATCAAGGCGCTTGCTTTGGCCGCCGAGCTAGAGGATCGATTTCAAGACATCCACCAGTGGATGAGCCTCACCGCCAGATTGCCCGGTATCCGCATTATCGACCGAACGGGTGGAGGCGTGGACTCTGACACGACGTGGTGCGCTCAAGAGGTTTACAACACGCTTTCGCGAAGCGACGGGGTCTCCAAAATGTGGATTGCCCTCGCCTCCTTCGATCCCGACCATATCGACCCGAGAACCAGGCGCCCCGAGATGCCATCGGAGACCTTTGACTTTCACGTCGCCGGAAAGACGGCCGATTCCACCGACCCCCTCCGAAATCGGTTTATCCGGTCCATCCACCGCTACGAATTCCGGGCTATCAGGGCCCAGTGCGCCGCTCTGGGCGCCCAGTACCACGATGAGAGCGATCTGCCGTCGTCGCAGTATCCAGCGCTTAGCACTCCTGAGATGATCCTCAGCGATAACAGCCACTTTTCGCCTTCGGCGCCGAATGACAAGGACCGTGCGGGAATCCTATACACGTTGCCGTTCTTTGACCGATCCGGCATGTTCAAGGGTGTGGTCTCCGCGGCAATCTTGACCTCATCGCTCGCCGCCGACCTGCCCGCGAACGACGCGCTCCTGAATTTGCAGAACGACTACGTTGCCTTGCGCCAAGACGTGAGGGGACAGGCGGCCGCATCTTCAGCATGGGTATCGATGGGAACACCTGATCCCCACCTCATCTTCAGCGAAACCGTGCCCGTCAACATCCCGGATGCGGGGGCCCATTGGCTGCTCTGGGCCAGCACACCGAACAGCGACTTTTGGCACAGCCAATCGGTGACCGAAGAGCATTCGAGATATCTCTCAGAATTGCGAGGCGCGGCAATGTTTTTTGCCATCGCGATCGCCGCCGTATTCCTAGCGTCGTACAACCGCCAGGCGCTGAATGCGAGAAATCTAGAGCTGTCGGCTTCCTACGAATTGGCCACCCGCTTGGCACGCGAGGCCGATGCCGCCAACAAGGCCAAGTCGGCATTCCTGGCCAACATGAGTCACGAGATACGGACACCGATTAACGGCGTGATTGGCATGTCGGATCAACTCGCGACGACACCGTTGTCGCCCGAGCAGGCCGATATTGTCGAAACCCTCAGGTACAGCTCCGACGTTTTGCTCGACCTCATCAACAACTGCCTCGACCTTTCAAAGATCGAGGCCGGTCAAATGCGCTTCGAGAACCTCCCGTTCGACCTAAGTGAGAGCATAAAGGGGATCGTTTCGTCGCTCCTGCCTGCCGCAAACCAAAAGGGAATCAAGCTCAGTAGCCACATCCCTGATCATTTCCCCGGCGTTGTTGGAGACCGAGTGCGCCTCGGCCAAGTCCTGAATAACCTCGTTGGGAATGCGGTGAAGTTCACTGAGAAGGGTTCGGTAACCGTCTCCGTGCAAGCCCTTAGCGAAGTAGGGGATCAACTTCGATTGCGACTTGAGGTGACCGATACTGGCATCGGGATCCCCGAAGATGCTCAGGCGAGGATCTTCGATAGCTTCGAGCAGGCCGACACCAGCACAACCCGTCGTTACGGAGGCACCGGGCTGGGACTTGCCATTACCAAGCGCCTGGTCGATCAAATGGGGGGCCACATCGGCGTGGTAAGCCATCCCGGAGAGGGGGCCACCTTCTTCGTCGATTTGCTTCTTGAGCGGGCGAGTGATTCGTTGATTGGCGACCCTGGCAACTCCAATCAACCAGAGGCCCCAACAATAGATCTGACCGGCGCGCGCATACTCGTGGTCGACGACAACGAGGTGAACCGCCGGGTCGTTCTCCACATGTTAAAGGACTTCCAATGCGTCGCGGTTACTGCCGAGAACGGTCAAGGGGCCATAGAAGCACTTAAGCGCGAGGCCTTCGACGCCGTGTTGATGGATTGTCAAATGCCGGTGATGGACGGATTCGAAGCCACCCGACTGATTCGCTCGGATTCGAGAGACTATGCAGCTATTCCAATCATCGCCCTTACCGCGAGCGCGCTCGTTCAGGACCGGGAGCGGTGCCTGGAGTGCGGAATGAACGATTTTCTCTGCAAACCCATCCGCCGCCCAGAGCTCCGCTTGATGTTAGAGCGCTGGGTGGTTCGCGAAGACCGAAAGGCCGCCTAGCGCGAGGGCGATCCTGATAACAATAACGGAGTTCTGGGTGACAGGTAAGGTCCCGACCGCCGAACCCGAAACTCTAAAGTGAGAGTCCATGAACATCTTTATGCATGAAGGATTTGGTGTGAGGCTGGGTAAGTACGGAGCAGGATGCTTGCTCTTGCTGGGCATTGCCATGGCCGGTTGCGAGAATGCAGGCGAGCCCGAGGCCCTGGCCGACGGGAGTTTGGCGGTAAGTGCGTCCCCGCCTCAAGACACGCTGCCCCAAGCCCGCGCGAGAAATGTGGAAGTCGGCACTGCCGATCAAGTGATCCTGGGTTCCAGCCTCGAGAATGAATGGGCCAACTGGTCGTGGGCGCCAAACAAGCTTGTCCCTGGTGGCATTCAAGTCCACTTGAACAGGCACTGGCAAGGCGTCTTCTTCGCCCATGAACTGCCCCAGTCGTCCGCCGAATTCTCGGCACTACGGTTCACCATCGAAGCCGGGCCCCAAGATCTGGCCAACATGGAGGTTCGCGCGCGGGTCAACAACAGGCCACTGGCCGAGTTCTACCTCCCGACGGTTCACGCACACGAAACGAAGACATTCAAGATCTCCCTTGCCCAATTGGGTCTCAACGGTGAGGATTTTGATGGCTTCACCATCCAAGCCGATGACCTCGTGAGCTTTACAGTCAAGGATGTCAGCCTCTTGGGTCGGCGGCCCTAACTCACGGCGAGTTTGAGATCGTAGGCAAGCACTGCATCGGTCCTTGAACTCCAATACGTGCCCGTGACCGGCGCAGCGCCCTTGGGTGAGTATGCGGCGGCCAGGGGAACGTGGCGATCTGCTACCGCGATGTTCAGGGTCGGGTCATAGCCGCGCCAACCGGCCTGAGCCAAATACACTTCCGGCCAAGCATGCAAGTACCTCTTGGTCATGCGGGAGGATCCCTCCTGGTAGCCGCTCACAAATCGAGCAGGAATGCCGACTGAACGGCAGGCATCCATGAAGAGCACGGCAAGGTCGCGGCAAGCTCCTCGCCTTTGTTCCAGGCACACTTCTGGCGTGTATGGCTCGCCGGTTTCGCGAGTCATCTGCCCGAAGTCGGCGTGAAGGGTCGCGGTGAGCAAGGTAAGAAACCGTCCAATGTAACCGTCCGCCTGATCGATGAGCTTTGCCGCAAACTGATCCACCTTCACGCTGATGGTGGGCCGGTCCAAATAGAAGTCCAGCGCACGGCGTTCAATCGGGTCGAGACCCATAGGAACGACGTTATTCGCTCGCAGCAGGAGAAAATCAAACGGGTTCGTGCCTAAGGTTTCCACTGTGCAACGGTTAACGATCTTCAGCGAATTCGTTCGACCCTCAAACCAGGCGGAAACTGCGACATTGTTATGCGCATCCAAAAACTCCGACGTCCCCCGCGGTTCGGGAAAGATTTCCACCTGTTGGGAAAGCACTCGTTGATTTGGCCCCGGTCTCGGCGTGAGCCGAAGAAGGTGCGGATCTAACACCACCGACTCAGGGTACGAGTACTCGGTGGTGTGCTCAATGTTAAAGATCATCCCCTCAGGCACCTTAGCTAAGCGACGCATGACGCGTGCCATTAGGCTTCGCGGGCAAATCACTCGGGGCGAAAAAGTCAGAGTGAATGGCTGCCCCCACCCCGTTCAATCGCCCCTGGAGCCCATCAATGAACTCATGCAGGCCGCTGTTCATGATCTGCTTAGTTGCCGAATGGGAAAGGTCTGAGCGCAGTTTCTCCAGCAATACTTCGCTCTCTAGATACTCGTCGGGCGCGAAACCCGTAATTCGGTGGAGACAGTCGCACGCAGAATTTAGGCAGTAGAGCACCGCACGGGGGAACTCCCGATCCAGCAGGAGGAACTCGACGATCGTCATGGGCAGGAGGCGACCGTACTGCTTCCGATACATTTCGAAGCCGCTGCAAGACTTGAGGACGGCCATCCACTGAACGTCGTCTACCGGCGAATTCACAAGGTTCAATTGGGGCAATAGGATGAAATATTTGACGTCCAGGATGCGCGACGTCTGGTCGGCTCGTTCAACCATCCTCCCCATCCGAACAAACTGCCATGCCTCCGAATGCGACATGGTTGCCGCCGTTAGCCCCTCCAACAGGTGGCTTGCCGTACGTACCTCGCGGTAGAAATCAGACGGATTGCGCAACGCGCGTCCGGTCTCCGATGCGGACTGGACGAACAAGTAAAACTTGTTCATCTGCTCCCACATTTCGCTCGAGATGACCTCCCGAACCGAACGGGCATTCTCTCTAGCGGCGAGCAGGCACGAGAGAATCGAATTTGAGTAGGTCGAGTCAAATGTCAAAAACCGCATCACGTTCGCTGGCGTGGCCTTCTCGTAGCGCTTCACGAACTCGATTTCCTCGCCTGTCACTTGGTAAAGGGGCGCCCACTGATCGGCCGTGTTGCCGGGCTGGTCCAGCGTCAGGTTGAGGTTCACGTCGATCGCGCGCGCGATATTCTCGGCCCGCTCCACATACCGAAACGCCCAGAAGAGGCACTCGGCCGCCCGGCTCAGCAACGCTCTTCTTCTCAAGCCGCCCCTCCGCCACCTAGCACCCAGGTGTCCTTGCTTCCACCACCCTGTGAGGAGTTCACGACCAGCGACCCCTTCTTCAGAGCCACCCGCGTGAGACCGCCGGGAAGCACGAAGATGCTGTCTCCGCCGCAAAGCACGTATGGACGTAAATCGACATGGCGCCCCTCAAAAGACTCTCCCGTAACCACGGGAACCCTGGAAAGGCCGAGGGTCGGCTGCGCGATGAAGTTGCGGGGGTTGGCGACAATCTTTTCGGCGAAGGCGTCTCGGGTGACCTGGTCGGCGTGAGGGCCGATCAGCATGCCGTACCCTCCAGCTTCGTTGGCGGCCTTCACCACCAGTTTGTCGAGGTTTTTCAGCACGTGGTCCTTCTCCGACTCGTTCCAGCAGAGGTACGTTGGCACATTTGGGATGATTGCCTCCTCGTCCAAGTAGTACTTGATCATTTGCGGCACGTAGGCGTAAACGACTTTGTCATCGGCGACTCCGGTTCCCGGAGCATTTGCGATCGCCACGCGTCCGGCCCGATACACCTCCATCAAGCCGGGGACGCCGATGAGGGAATCCTCCCGGAAGGCGTGGGGATCGAGGAAATCGTCGTCGATTCGACGATAGATCACGTCAACCGGCTCGAGGCCCTTGGTGGTGCGCGTCATCACGCGCCCCTCGCGGACCGTCAAGTCTCGACCCTCCACGAGCTGCACACCCATCTGCATTGCAAGAAACGAATGCTCAAAGTATGCCGAGTTGGCCGATCCAGGCGTCAGCACCGCCACATGCGGAGGCCCGTCGGTGGCGGGAGCTAGGGATTCTAGCATCGCCAGCAACTTGCCCGGATAATCGTTAACGGGACGGATGTTAAGCCCACGGAAGATTTGCGGGAAGGTCCGCTTCATGATCTCCCGGTTCTCCAATACGTAGGACACGCCGGAGGGGCACCTCAGGTTGTCTTCCAGCACATGCATTTGGCCTGTGCCGTCCCTCACGAGATCGACACCGTTGATATGGCACCAGATGCCCCGCGGCGGATTCAGACCCACACATGGGGTGCGAAACGACTTGGCCGAGCGAATGACATGCTCAGGGATGATGCCGTCCTTGAGAATCTTCTGATCGTGATAAATGTCGTCGAGAAAGAGATTGAGCGTCGTTACCCGCTGTCTCAGACCCGCTTCCAAGACCGTCCATTCTTCCGCTGAGACGATACGGGGGAGAATGTCGAAGGGCATGATCTTCTCTTTGCCCCTCTCGTCGCCATAAACATTGAAGGTGATGCCAAGATTCAGCAGAATGGCTTCGGCGGCGCTTTGGCGCTGACTGAGTTCAAAAGGCGACATCGCCTCAAGCGACTGGAGCAGGAGTTGGCACGATTGACGTGGCGTTCCCGCCGTCTCGAAGTATTCGTCGTAAAACTCGCCAGGGTCGTAGTGATCCAAGAGCATGGTTGAGCCTCCACATGGCATCTCTGCCCCGCGATGCCGAACCCCAACGTCATGGGCACCTTTGAGGGATCATTATACATTGGGTTCGGCGCCTGGCCAATAAGGTTGCCAAAGTAGGTGCATGCGCAACGTTCATTCGTTTGCCGGGTTCCACGACCTTACATCGTTGCTGCTGATCGGCGACGCCCCTCAAGTAGAATTCGCGAATGATCACGACTCTGTTCACCGACCTCGGTGGTGTTCTGCTTACGAATGGCTGGGACCGGAGCGCCCGCCGCTGCGCCTGCGAACACTTTGCGCTTGACCTAGAGGACGTGGACGAGCGTCATCACCTCACCTTTGACACCTATGAGATTGGCCGATTGAGCCTTGACGAGTACCTCAATCGAACCGTGTTCTTTGAGCCGCGCGATTTCAGTAGAGAGGACTTCCGGGCCTTCATGTTCGCCCAATCGCAACCCATCCAGGAGATGATCGGCCTGGTACGAGAGCTCAAGAGCCGCCATGACCTCAAGGTGGTCGCGATCAGCAATGAAGGGCGCGAATTGGCCCAGCATCGCATCGATGCCTTCCGGCTACGGGACTTTGTCGATTCGTTTTTCGTATCCGGCTTTCTTCACATGCGCAAGCCGGACTCCCTCATCTTCGAATTTGCCCTGGACGCCGTTCAGGCGCCCCTCCAACACGCGGTGTACATGGATGACCGCCAACTCTTCGTCGAGGTTGCCTCAGGTCTTGGGTTGCAGGCTTTCCGACACGTTGATGTCGCAACCACCCGCAAAACACTGGCGGCCTTTGGTTTGGAATAGGGCGTAAAACGCATCTTAGGCCGCTCGCGGCGCTTAGTGCTTGCCCATGGTGCGGCCTTTCTTCTTCATGCGGCGCTGGCCCCAATTGAGCTTCTTGCGGCGCACAGATCCCGCGATAATTTTCTTTGGCATTCGGACTCCCCTCCGCCACCTTCGGCGGCTGGACGTCCATGGTACCCCGTCCGCGCCAAGATCCTTAAGATCGCAGAGGAGCCATTCATCAAGGTATAAAGCCTAAGGCATGAGCGATCTCCTACAAATCGGGGTCAAGCACGACCGCCCCAAAGCTCCCAATCCCGAAGACTTGCAACTTCGCTTCTCAGAAAAGGCGATTCAGGAGTTGGAGGCACTCAAAACCCACTATCCCGAAATCAAGGCATGCATTCTCCCTGGGCTCTGGTTAGCCCAACGCGAATATGGCGGGCACCTGGATGGGGAGGCGATCGCCGAGGTGGCATTCCGACTCTCGCGCAGCTACGCAGAAGTTGAAGGGGTTGCCACTTTCTACTCGATGTATAACGTGGCCCATCAGCCCGGGCGGCATAAAATTGAACTCTGCACCTGCCTGAGTTGTTACCTATGCGGTTCCTATCGGTTGCGCGACCTTGTGCGGGAAAAGCTGGGCATCGGCCATGGCGAAACCACGGCGGATGGCGTGTTCACCTACGAAGAGGTCGAATGCCTGGATGCATGCGACCGCGCGCCCGTCGTTCAGGTTGGCGATGAGTATATTGGCCCTCTCGACGAGACTTCACTCCTTGCACTTCTTGAGAAGCTCCGGAACACCCCTGAATCATCGGTCGTCAAGCTGGCCGACGAAATCGTTCAGGTCCACCTGCGCGATACAGAACGGGTTCGCTAGGATTCTCCGTCGCGCAGAAACATGCCCTAACCATCGACGCTCCTGCCGCGTCAACACAGTATTGGCGGAACGTTCTATGAAAACCCGTTTGCTCACTTTCCTTGGCTTGATTCTTGTCTTCGTCCCGGCAGCCTTTGCCCAGCAGGTCGATGAAACGACGATCGTCTACCAGAAGATCGCCAAGATGGATGCCCTGTACAACATCTTGCCGTTATTCCTGACGAAGGCCCAAATCGACCAACTCCTTCCTGTGCTGGAAAAAGCTCGCGCGAATGTCCGCGATGCCAAGAAGCATGAGGATGAATTCTTTAAGAACCTAGAACCGGATGTCGACGAGGCCAACCGTCTGGGATTCGAAAAGCAGCAAATTCCGTCCGATAAGATGCGCCAGAAGTTCATCAACGCCATGATCTCTTTTGCCGCCGAGCGTGAAACGGTCTCCAGCAACAACACTGACCTCGCCTTGGCTACTTTCGACAAGGTGTGCAACGTCGGCCAAATTAAAGCCGCCGCCAACACCGTGAACATCAAATTCTACGTCCCCACCGCCAAGGTTGAAGACTTGTCGCTCGCGGACAAGGAACGATATTTTGTCCGCTTCGTGCTTCTCGATCCCGTGGTGTACGAGGTCCTTCTTGAGCTCGATAAAACCGCGCCGGCAAACTAAGGTTTAGAGTTCGCGGTTCATTTCCGCGACCAACTCCTCTTGATCCTTGCGAAACGCTTCCAGTCGTACAGCAATCTCGTCGTTTCCGATGCCGAGTATTCGGGCGGCGAGGAGGGCTGCGTTGCGGGAATTCTCGATCGCCACAGTTGCTACGGGGATGCCGGCGGGCATTTGCACGATCGAATAGAGTGAGTCAACGCCGCTTAGGGCGGCGGTCCGAATCGGGACTCCGATCACTGGGAGGGTGGTCAACGAGGCCACCATTCCAGGAAGGTGGGCCGCCCCGCCCGCCCCAGCGATGATCACCTTAAGCCCACGCGCCCGCGCGGTCGTGGCATATTCGAACATGGCGGCCGGTGTCCGGTGGGCGCTGACAACCTTGATCTCATAGGCGATGTCGAACGATGCGAGGATTTCTGCGGCGGGCTTCATAGCGGCAAGATCGCTCTTGCTGCCCATGATCACTCCCACGATTGGCGCGCTCATGAACGACAGGATACCGGTGTGCTAACCTTTCCCCATGTCAGAGCAACCGCAAGAGGTCGCAGTGCTGCGCACTAACCATGGTGAGATCGTCGTTGAGTTCTTCCCCGACAAAGCCCCCAAACATGTCGAGGCATTCAAGAAACTGGTGAGCAGTGGATTTTACAATGGGACCCGCTTCCATCGAGTCATCCCCGGGTTTATGATCCAAGGCGGCGACCCGCTGACCAAAGATCTCTCCCAGAAGGCGTACTGGGGCACCGGCGGGCCGGGATATTCGGTTCAGGCCGAGTTCAATGACGTCCGCCACGTGAAGGGCATTCTGAGCGCCGCTCGCTCCAGCAACCCCCATTCAGCCGGCAGCCAGTTCTTTCTGATGGTCGCCACTGCTCCCAGTCTCGATGGCCAGTACAGCGCATTCGGCCGGATCGTGAGCGGTCAAGAGGTCGCCGACAAGATCGTCGCTTTGGCTCGGGACCACAAAGATTGTCCCCTTTCCGCCAACGAGGCGATTATTGAGGAAGCAGTCCTCGAAACGCGTTAGCTCTTCAATGCGCCGATAAGCTCACGCGGATCGGCAAACACACCCTTGACGGCGGTCGCAACCGCCGTTAGGGGGCTGACCAGGTGGGTCCGCCCGCCGGGTCCCTGCCGCCCTTCGTAGGGCCGGTTCGAAGTCGAAGCGCTGCGCTCTCCAGGCTTCAAGATGTCGCCGTTCATGCCAAGGCACATCGAGCAACCCGCGAGGTGCCATTCGAATCCCGCAGTGCGGAAAACCTCGTCCAGGCCCTCGGCCTCCGCCTGCGCGCGAACCATGTTGGACCCCGGAACCACCATTCCGCGTACCCCTGCCGCCACATGGCGTCCCTTCGCGAATTCTGCGGCGGCGCGCAGATCTTCAATGCGCGAATTCGTGCAAGAACCGATGAAGACGGTGTTGACCGCAGTCTCCGCGAGCAAATCCCCGGGCTTGAGACCCATATACTTCTGAGCTCTCGCCTCACTGGGGTCCTTCGGCTCAGGCACCGGCTGGTCGATGTCCACCGTCATCGCAGGAGTCGTCCCCCAGGTGATTTGGGGCTTGAGTGCGCTGACATCGAGATGCTCGTATCTGTCGTAGTTGCTCGGATCGTCGGTCCGCAGACCGGCCGAGTAGGCGACCATTTTGTCGAAGTCCTTCCCCTTGGGCGCAAATGGGCGGTCCTCGGCCGCGATGTACTCAAAGGTGATTTCATCGGGGGCGATCATGCCCGCGCGCACCCCCATCTCGATGGACATGTTGCACACCGTCATGCGGCCGCTCATGCCCATCTGGCGAACGGTGTCGCCAAAGTACTCGGCCACGTAGCCCGTTCCGCCGCCGGCACCGAGACGCCTGATGATGGCCAATATGATGTCTTTGGGAGTCACACCCGGTCGCAGGTCGCCCTGGATCTCAATCCCCAATGAGCGCGGCTTCGCACTGGCGCGGAGGGTCTGGGTCGCCAGGACATGCTCCACTTCGCTGGTTCCGATGCCGAACGCCAGAGCACCAAATGCGCCGTGGGTCGACGTGTGGCTATCTCCGCAGACGATCGTAAGGCCGGGAAGGGTGATGCCCAGTTGGGGACCAATGACGTGCACGATCCCCTGGCGAGATTCGGCATAGCCGAAGAGGGTCACGCCGAATTCGTCGCAGTTGCGTCGCAGCGCCGCGAGCTGCTTGCCAGCGAGGCTTTCCTGATCAATAGGCCGACCATCGGTGGGCACGCCGTGGTCCACCGTCGCAAACGTCAGCTCCGGTCGCCGAACGCGCCTTCCATGCTCACGCAGGCCATCAAATGCCTGAGGCGACGTGACCTCATGAATCAAGTGCCGGTCGATAAACAGCAATGTTCCGCCACTTGGCAAATCGGCCACCACGTGGGCATTCCAAACCTTTTCAAACAGGGTCATTCCTAAATGTGCTCCGGCTGGCGCTTTGTGCGGGTAGATTCCCTGCGTGCGCCCGTATATTCTAGCCGCTCTGGCTTGCCTTTGCGCAGGTGCGTACGGCGACCGCCTCATCGATATCCCTCTTGGACGTAAAATCACCTATGGCACGGTCCGCCTGGATGGCCAATTCGGCCAGGCCGACCTCAGCGATTCGAACGTGTACCTCGACTGGGGGGTCGACGCCAGCTGGGAGGCCAGCCTCCACTATGTGAATCCGGCCGACAACCGAAGCCGACTGACCGGCGACCTTTCCTATAACCTGATCGCGCCTCTGACGGACGTCTCACCCGGCATCAGCTTCGGCGTTCAAGACGTTGGCAATGTGACTCCCGACGGCCGGCGATACTACGTCGCGACCACCTACCGGACCGACGGCGTGGACCTTCATAGTCCCGTGGAGCTGACGATGGGCGCATCCTACGGCAATGAGGTGCGACCCTTCATTGGCCTATCCTTTCCCTTGAGCGACCAGCTCCGGCTGTTGGCCGAGCACGATGGCTTCCGAATCAACGCCGGCGTTGAATACAAGCCGGAGCGTGCAGTCGCCATCAGGTGGCTCTTCGAGAATGGCGTTCCTGTCCTAAGTGCTCGCCTCATGGCGAGGCTATGAATCTCCGGGATGGTGTCATCCCTTCTTATTTGAGCTTGGAGTTGCCCTTGTGGGTGCCTCGTGGCGGCAGCGCAGTCGCCCGAGCCGAGAGCCACCTACCTACCGCTCCTCCACGAACGCAGCGAAGCTATGAGGGGGGAGGGTCACCGAGAACCGCACCGCCGGCGGCGCCGGCGCTTCCCAACGCTGACGGCCCACGACCTCGCCAACAACTTCCTCGCCGGTCGCCACGTTTCGGAGTTTGGTAAAGCCTCCCGTCGTGACGATGTTGACCTGCGTGTCGGTGTCTCGAAAGGACTCCACCACCAGCGAGTTGTTGTCATACGGGAAAAGCGCCACCTTGGCAGGGGCGTCCAGTTTGATGGGGAAGTCTCCCATGATGAGGGTCTTGATGTTGGTCAGCGCCGATCTCGGCATGCTGTAGAGGTCGCTGAAATTATCCGGTATGGCAAGCACGTACAGCGTGCCCTTGGAATAGTGGTCCATCAGCAGGATGGGATAGCCGTTGCCGTTGGCCTGCCCCCGGACGACTGGCCAAGAGTCGTTTGTGATGAAGCGGATTTCGGGGAACTCGATCGCCCGCTTGTCATCGTTGGTCCCAAGCGAGCCCCCATCGCCAGAGCCATAGGCTCCGTAGTAATTGGTCACCATCGCGGTGTTGCCATTGAATTCAATTTCGGCGATATCCCCGATGCCCCGACCCTTCAAGGCTCGAAGCAGGCCGGTCGTGATGATCACGTTCTTCCCTGCTTTGAGTTGGCCCTTGATCTTGGCAACGATGTTCGGATCGAACTTGGCCGACTCGGTCAGGAGGATGGTCGGGGCGTTGACGGGAAATTGGGGCGACAGGTTGATTGGGATGCCGATCATGCCGAGCCAGTTGTGCAGAAAATCCTCGCCGGTGGATTGATACGGCTTGTAGGCGGCAATGCCGATCGGCGTACCGAGAGCGCCGAGGACGGCATCGGCCTTGGCCAACGAGTACCCGGCCACCTTCGCCATGTTGGGATGCCCCACTCCGCCTGCCATCTGGTCAAAGTTGAAGCTGGTGTCCTC
>Ga0302320_10008931_pt1 | contig 21655 bp, 19 predicted proteins | sample Bog_T0_3_FD_202130 | JGI IMG/M metagenome (GOLD analysis project Ga0302320, IMG submission 202130) | Peat permafrost microbial communities from Stordalen Mire near Abisko, Sweden - Bog_T0_3 | ecosystem: Environmental > Terrestrial > Soil > Wetlands > Peat | place: Sweden: Abisko, Stordalen Mire...
GCCGATTCCTACAGCAACGGGCCCATCAACGGCACAGTGGATGGATGGACCATTAACAGCGGCTTCAGTGTTGCCGATTCGTTCACGCTCGGCAGCGCAACCACCGTTACATCCTTCTCTGCGGGATTGTGGCTCTATTCTGGTGACAGTCCGACGGGTAGTATCAGCTGGGCGATCACCACTTCGCCAGACTTCTCCGGCATCGGTGGGACTGCGGCGATCAGCGGGACCGGAACGCTTGGGGGAGGCACCTTAAGCAATAGCTTCCTGTGGACAAGCGAAGCTGGCTATGACATCTACAACTCCACGGTGACTGGACTAAACGTTCCACTTGCCGCCAACACCACCTACTGGCTGGAACTGTTTAATGCTACGACTCCCTCCGGCGATCCCATCTTCTGGGACATTAACAACGGGCCCTCCACGGCATACGAAAATACCCTCGGCAACGTAAATGGCTATGTTTTTCCAGGAACCAACTCGGACGCCTTCACAATCAACCCCTCGACTGCCACCACGCCGGAACCTGGCACGATGTTGATGTTCGGCACAGGCGCTCTCGGACTGCTGGGAGCGGTTCGCCGCCGGTTCAGCATATAGCCTCACGCATCTTTGAACTACACAACATGGAGGCTCCGCTCAACGCGGGGCCTTTGTGTTGGAGCGCATTCGGAAAAGAAGAGGTCGACTTTCGCTCGACTGCAACGCTACACTTTCGATTCACCTGACATAACATGTAGGACGCATCTTCAACCAAAAGCTATCTGGAGGACCACATGTTCAGGAAATACGGCTGTCCGGGCCTGGGCCGTCGCGCGCTTGTCTTGCTGTCGATTTCGCTGTTCATTGCGGCCTCGGTGCTCGCCATGGCTGCACAAGCAACGGCACCGGCAAAAGCCGGAAGCACGTCAGTCGTCGCGCCTCAGACCGGCAGCCTTCCGTCCGCGGATTCGGATGAGAAACGTATTCAGGAGCTGGTAACGGGGAATCACATCATTGCCGATCAAGGCGTGGTGGATGGCTTCGGACACATGAGCGTGCGCTCGCTCAAGAATCCATCTCACTTTTATCTTTCGCAATCGAAAGCGCCAGCCTTGGTGACCCGCGAAGACATCATGGAGTTCGACGAAAACAGCGAGCCGGTTGATGCGCGTGGGCGTACTCCGTATGTGGAGCGTTATATTCACGGAGAAATCTACCGCGCCCGGCCCGACGTGCAGGCCATCGTGCACAGTCATAGCCCGGCGGTGATTCCGTTTGGGGCCACCAATGTACCGCTGCGTCCGATCATGCACATGGCAGGCTTCCTGCCACAGGCCACGCCGATTTTCGAGATTCGCGCCGTCGCGGGCGACGACAACGGAATTCTCGTCTCGAACCGGCAGTTGGGAGTGGCGCTCGCCCAGGCGCTCGGGAAGTCGCCAGTGGTGCTTATGCGTGGACATGGCGCTGCCGTGGTGGGACCGACAATCAGAATTGCCGTGTTTAGAGCTTTTTACACGCAGGTCAACGCGCAGATCGAGTCGGAGGCCCTGAAGCTGGGCCCGCCGGTGTTCCTGAATTCGATGGAAGCCGCAAACGTCGAAAAGACCCTCCGTGGCCTCGTGAATCGGGCCTGGGAAATATGGGTGGAGCACGCCAACGCCAGCGTCGTGAAGAGGTGACTTGTAATAGGGCAGCGGCTTGCCATCCCCATGCCAATGATGGCCATTCGTTGTAACATCTATTTATAAGGGAGCAACGATGGAGCAATTCGACGTACTCATTATTGGCGCGGGTCCAACCGGATTGGCCTGTGCGATTGAAGCACGGCGGGCAGGGTACTCCGCGGTTGTGGTGGACAAGGGCTGCCTGTGCAACTCGCTTTATAACTACCCGACGAACATGACCTTCTTTACCACGCCGGAACTGTTGGAGATCGGCGACATTCCCTTCGTTACTGCGCAACAGAAACCCTCTCGCCAGGAGGCGCTGGAATATTACCGCAAGGTGGCCGAGTTCTATCGTCTCGATGTGCGCCAATACCACACCGTAACCCGCACCGAGGGCTCGGACGGCGCTTTCCTCGTGCATTGTACGGACATGCTCTCGCGTCCCGCCGAGTTTCTCGCGCGCAAGCTGGTGATCGCGACCGGCTACTACGATCTGCCCAACCGAATCGGCGTTCCGGGCGAGGATCTGCCTAAGGTCACGCATTACTATCGCGAACCGCACCCGTTCTACAACTCGGATGTAGTGGTGGTCGGGGCAAAGAACTCCTCAGCCATAGCCGCGCTGGAATTGTGGCGTCACGGAGCCCGCGTCACCCTGGTGCATCGCGGGGCGGCAATTTCGCCGAACGTAAAATACTGGATCAAGCCAGACATCGAAAACCGGATCAAGAATCACGAAATCGCCTCGTTTTTCAACACCTCGATCATCGAGGTCGCTCCGGAAACGGTCCTTCTCCAGACCCCGCAAGGCGAGTTGCGGATCAAGAATGATTTTGTGCTGGCAATGACCGGTTACCATCCCGATTTCTCATTCCTGCGTGCTTTGGGCGTTGAGTTGTCGCAGGAACGGTCTTCCAAGCCGGTTGTAGACCTGCGAACGCTGGAGAGCAATGTCGCGGGAATTTACCTGGCGGGCGTGATCATCGCGGGAATGAACACGAACGAGATCTTTATCGAGAATGGCCGCTTCCACGGAAAGCAGATTGCCGATGACCTGCGCCGTAAATTGGGCGAGCCCACAACCCAACCGTTCGTTCCTGAGAACGCGAGCAAGGCCGCCACGGAAGCAGCGGCTCCCGCGCATCTTCGAAACGCGGAATAGCCCCGGGGAAACGCGGAATCGCGTCAGAAACGCGAAATAGTCATGCTAGTTCCACGGCGTTGCCTGTCTGCTCTGTTAGCAGGCGGGCAACCAGTGGGAGCAGCAGCTCTCCGCTCTGAGCTAGAACAAAGTCCGTGTAGGCTTCGCTCCAATCAAGTTTGAAGCTCGTGGAAAGCGCGGAAATCCAGATCTGCCGCGCCGACGAATTTGGCGAGATAACGAATGTGCCGGGCGGATCGTCGAAGGTGAGGTGCAAGGCTCCGCCGCGCTCCTCAACATCAAAGCCCGCTGCTTCCTCCACGTTGTATAGGGCGCGAGTCAGTCGCGCCATGGCTGGTTCCACGTGTGTTTGGAAAAGCTTTTCGTCCATGCCTGTGATCATACTGCAGACATTCAGCTCTTGCATCCGCGCGTGTGGCCCTTGTCTCCAAACCATGGCTGCTAGGCGGCCAGCATCATGGGCTGGTGACTTGCGTCAGAGGTTTGACGTGTATATTGGATGTGCGGGGAGGCAGCGGTGTTTTACGCTCCGTCACCTTTACTGGACGCGCTGCCCCGAATAGTATTAGTTGTCGGGAATCAGGGTTGTCGAATTTCCAGATTTCTGTTTCGGTAATCGGGTGAAAGAGGACACACATGTCGGAAATCAAGTCAAAGCCTCGTGTGCTTGTGGTGGATGACGAGCACATTATTGCCGACACACTGGCAATCATTCTGAATCAAGCTGGCTTCGATGCTTCCGCTGCCTATACCGGGCCCGATGCCGTCAATGTTGCCCGGATTGCAAAGCCGGAACTAATCATCACGGACGTGATCCTTGCGCCCAACGACCCGATGGGCATGAACGGAATTGAGGCCGCAATCCACATTCGCGAATTTCTGCCTACATGCAAGATTCTGCTTTTCTCCGGCGTGGCGGCCACGGCAGATCTGCTGGAAGAAGCCCGTTCCCGTGGACATGAGTTTGAAATTCTGGCCAAGCCGGTTCATCCACAAGATCTACTCGCCAAACTCCGCGCATAATCGCTTCGCGAGGAAACTTCAAACCAAAGCCCCGCAACGAGCGGGGCTTTGGTTTGAAGTGCGCGAAGTCCTACATCTCGCGGCGGCCCTCCAGAGCTCTTTGCAGCGTGACTTCGTCGGCGTATTCAATGTCGCTGCCCGCGGGAATCCCGGTTGCAATTCGCGTAACGCGTACTCCGGTGGACTTCAGTTGCCCTGCCAGGTACACCGCCGTCGCTTCGCCCTCCACCGTGGGATTGGTGGCGAGGATCACTTCGTCCACGGAGCCGCTTTCGGCGCGGCGTATCAGGTTCGTGATCCGCAGGTGTTCCGGGCCGACCCCGTGTATCGGAGATAGCGTCCCGTGCAGCACATGGTACGCGCCGTTGTAGGTATGACCCTTCTCTACGGCGGCAATATTCGTAGGCTCTTCCACCACGCAAATCACGCGCTGGTTGCGGGTTGCGCTGACACAATACACGCAAGGGTCAACGTCCGTGATGTTATTGCACACCGAGCATAGCCTCAGTGCTGCCTTGATCTCCCGAATCGCGTCGGCCAACTGTTCGGCATCTTCGTCCGAGCCGCGAAGAATGTAGAAGGCATAGCGCTGTGCGCTCTTGCTGCCGACTCCCGGCAGCTTCTTCAACTCGTCTATCAGTCGAGCCATGGGCTCGGCAAACTTGGACATGGCTTACTTCAATCTCCACGCATTTCCGCAATGTGCCCTGAGAATGGGTGCCCTACCCTTCCGGCGAAGTCGGAGGGTGGGGTCTCTTGGTCGCGTTGTCCCAATTGCCCATGCACTGTGGCTAGAACAACCCGGGCGGCAGCCCCATTCCACCCAGCAGTCCGCCAAGCTGCGACTGTACGGCCGCGTCCACTTTGCGAACGGCCTCGTTCATGGCCGCCATCACCAGATCCTGCAGCATTTCCACGTCGTCGCACGCATCTTTTTCGATCCTGATCGATAGCACCTGTTTTTCGCCGTTCATGCGCACCACAACAGCGCCTCCGCCAGCCGATGCTTCAACCTGGGTCTCGCGCATCTTCTTCTGCATCTGCTGCTGCATCTCCTGCGCGCGCGTCATCATTTCCTGCATCTGTTTCGGGTCCATCTGCGTCACCTCTCCGTGCGGTCCATTACAATGCGAATCTCTGCGCCGAACTTTTCCATCATTCGTTTTACCACGGGCTCATCCGCAGCCTTTGTCTTGATGCTCTCGGCGCCTCCAGTGCTCGCAATGCGGGCTGGCCGGGCCTTTCCCGCTGTCTCGCTGGCGGCTCCGCTCACCAGCCTGACCTTTACGGCGCGTCCTGCCACTTGGGTTGCGGCTTTGGCTGAGAGCTTCTCCTGCTCCCGGGTGTAACTCAACTCGATCATTGCATCCGACATTCCGACTTGGATCGAAACTTGGCTACCCTCCGCCGCCCACTGTCCTTCATCCAACGCATGAACCAGCATCTGCGATCCGCCTGTTTCCATTGCCTGCAACACGGCTTCGCGGATAGCGTCCAGGTCGAGAGCTGAATTGGAACTCTCCACGCGAGGCGCGACTGCCAGCGCACTTCCGTTGTCAAACGCCATGACGCCCGGTGCTGGAATCGCCTGTGGACCCATCGCCCGAATGCCTGGCCCGAACGTCCCCGGCATCGGTTGACCGCTGATACCCATTGGACCGCTGGACGGCGCAACGCCCAGCGTCGCGGAATCCGGTGCGGCTGACATCTTTTCGCGATCCTTACGAGCTTTGTCGGCTTCGAACGGAGAGGGCTTTGAAACAGGTTGTCCAAACGGCGAAGCGCCTCCGCCAATTGGCGGGACTCCCGGTGGGCGCTGCGTAAATGCCGGCGGCGGCGCCGGTCGCGACGCAGGAGCGGCGGGTCTTGCCGCCGGAGCACTTGGACGGGCAGCAGGACTCGCCGCCGGTGCCGCATCGGTGAGACGAACGCTACTTAGCAGTTGTTCCAATGGGAGTAACCGCTGCGCATGGACCATCTTCAGCAGTCCAAGCTCAAGGTGGAAGCGCTGCTCCTGCTTATAACTCACGTCACCGTGGGTGCGCAGCATGATCTGCAGGAACCGCGTCAGTTCCTCTTCTCCAAACTGCGCGGCGACGTTAGAGACGCGTTTCTTTTCATCGGTGCTGATCTGCAGAATCGGACTCTCGATTCCAGCAACTTTCGCCACCAGCGCGTTGCGCAGAAAGCGAACCGTCTGCTTTGCAAAATGGGTGGCGCTCTGGCCCTCCACCATCAGCTTGTCGACAATCCGCAGCACCTCGTCGCTGGAGTTTTCATGCACGGCGTTCATTACGCGCTCCAGAACTTCAGTGGAGACGCTTCCAACCAGGCTGCGCACCACCTCGGCGGTAAGCGTGTCGGTGCAGCAGGAGATCGCCTGGTCCATGATGCTGAGCGCGTCGCGCATGGAGCCATCTCCAGCTTCGGCCAGCAGCGCGAGCGCATCCTCATCCACAACCAAGTTCTCGGCCTTACTGATCTCGCGCAGATGGTTGACGATCTCTTCAAAGCGCACCGCATGAAAGCTGAAGTGCTGGCACCGGGAGCGAATAGTCTGCGGAATGTCCTCCGGCTGCGTCGTCGCCATCATGAAGACCACCCACGGCGGTGGCTCTTCCAGGGTCTTCAGCAGCGCGTTGAAAGCTGCGTCGGTCACCTGGTGGGCTTCGTCGAGGATGAAGATGCGGTAGCGGTCGCGGGCCGGTTCCGCCGTAGCCGTGGCGATCAGGCCGCGAACTTCTTCGATGCCGCGATTTGTGGCAGCATCGATTTCGATCACATCCATCGCGCCTACGGAACCATCGCGAATTTCGCGGCAGGAGTCGCATACTCCGCAAGGCTCGGAGACCGGGCTGTCGCTGGACTGGCAATTCAAGGCCATGGCCAGAATGCGGGCGATCGTCGTCTTTCCAATGCCGCGATGTCCGCTGAAAATGTACCCGTGAGCGATGCGCTTTTGCTCCAGCGCATTCTGCAGAGTACGAACTACGTGATCCTGTCCGATCACGTCGGAAAACTTTTGGGGACGGTATTTACGCGCCAGAACTGTGTAGCTCATGGGAGAATCTCATTATAACCGCCAGCGGCCGGTTGACCCGCACTTGTCGCCGGACCGTGACGGCGATATCGAGTTCACTACAGGAGTGGCGATGGAAACTCTGCACTCGCGCATTGTGTATCAGAACCGATGGATGACCGTTCGGGAAGACAATATCCGGCGGGTGGACGGTTCCGATGGAGTCTTTGGAGTCGTAGAGAAGCCCGATGCCGCAATGGTCATTCCCGTCGAGAATGGCAGAGTTCACATGGTTCAGCAATTTAAGTACGCTGTGGGTGGCCGCTTCTGGGAGTTTCCCCAGGGAACATGGGAGCAGGCAAACGACTATACCATCGAGGCCCTTGCGAGTGGGGAGTTGCGCGAAGAGACCGGCCTTGTTGCCGATGGGTTGGAACTCCTGGCCCGAATCTATATCGCTTACGGCTTCCTTACTCAACCTATGCACGTCTTTGTTGCAACTGGCCTTACTCAACTGGATGCGCAGCCGGAGCATGAGGAACAGGATATTGTTCGCGGATGGTTTACCTGGAGTGAGTTTCACAAGATGGTGCGCGAGGGACAGATAACCGATGCGCAGACACTGGCCGGGTTTGCTCTACTTCGCCTCCAGCGCCCCGAACTTGCAGGGTAGGGATTTACCCGGCTCTTGTACCCTGTCCATATTTTGTTACCCCATAACTCGGTTAAGGCAGATAAAGTAACCTCTGCCTAAGTCATTTTTGTTACACTATCTCACATGTCAAACCAAGCGATAAGTGCAGCAGTAAGTCAACTGAAGCAGGAACACATCCGGCTTTGCAAGGAATTATCCCGCGTCGATGAAGCGCTGTCCGTTCTAGGTAGTCTGGATGGCATAACAGGTGTACCGGCCAAGAGCGCCAAGACCGTCAAATCCGTAACGGCCCCAGCCAAACGGAAGATCTCCGCTGCGGCGCGCAAGAAGATGTCAGACGCCGCTCGCGCCCGCTGGGCCGCCCGCAAGAAGGAAAAGGCTCCAACGAAGTAACCGGAAGTCCAGCCCTCATAGTTATGCGCATTTCTCCAGCGCCGCGTCCCGGCGCTGGAGAAGCGTGTGTTTGTCTGTCCGTACGCTTCATCTCTCCGCCGAAGTGTGCCCGATGGAGTATTTGCAAAACTGACGCGCGGAAACTTGTGGATTGTCTGAGGTGCTCCAGGCACTTCATTGCGAGTCCGGGGCAGGTATCACCTTCTTGACCTAATCACACACCTCTGTGCTGTACGTCACGGCGAACGCGCTCAAACGTGCAGTATTCATTTACCACTCGGAGCCGCGCTAGGGGATGGCCAGCGGATCTGCGTGGGGTGAAATTGAAAAATTTCAAAGACGCCGAACATCTCGTCCGGCTTGCAGGAGCGTTTGCGGTTGTGCTCGTGGTGTTTCTGCTGGTGCGGGCGCAGTTCGTTCCCAAGAGCTTTGGACAATTTGGCCACTATCGAGGAGATGCGCTGAACGAGCTTGCCTCGAAGCCGATCTCTTTTGCCGGTCACCAGACTTGCGAAGAGTGCCACTCCGACGTGCTCGAGGTCAAGAAGGCCGGTAAACACGCGGGCGTAAACTGCGAAGCATGCCATGGCCCGCTTGCGAAGCATGCCGAGGATCCTGGTTCCGTGGTGCCGCAACTGCCGGATACCGCAGTTCTCTGCGCGCGCTGCCATGAAGAGAACATCGCCAAGCCGAAAGCCTTCCCGCAGGTGGTGAGCGCCGAGCACTCGGGCGGCGTGGTCTGCAAGACTTGCCACCAGCCGCACAGCCCGCTGCTGCAGCCCGGAGACAAGAAATCATGATCACGCGACGCAAACTGCTCATGCTTCTGCCTGCCGCAGCCATGGCCTGGGAATATGTGGCAGCCGGGACGCCGGAAATCTCGCCCAACTACAGCCGCCCCGAACACTGGTGGGGCATGCTGGTAGACATCGACAAGTGCATCGGTTGCGGCAACTGCGTGCGCGCCTGTGCCGCGGAGAATAGCGTTCCCGACGGATACTTCCGCACCTGGGTGGAGCGCTATCATGTCGCCGGCTGGCAACAGGAGACGCCGCAGGTGGATTCTCCGAACGGCGGCAAGAATGGGTTTCCTCCCAGTAAGGCCGTTGGAGGCAAGAATTTCTTCGTCCCCAAAATGTGCAACCACTGCGAGGATTCGCCATGCACGCAGGTCTGCCCTGTTGGCGCCACGTTTCGTTCCATCGATGGCGTTGTGTTGGTCGATGAGAAATATTGCCTCGGCTGCCGCTATTGCATACAGGCTTGCCCTTATGGGTGCCGCTTCCTGCATCCGGCCAAACACACGGCTGAGAAGTGTTCGCTTTGCTACCATCGCATCACTAAGGGCCTGACCACGGCGTGTTGCGAGAGCTGCCCCACGGGAGCGCGCCAATTGGCGGATCTGAAGAATCCTAAGGATCCCATACACGAATACTTGAAGACCCACAGCGTACAGGTGCTGAAGCCGCATCTGGCCACCGGCGCCAAGGTTTATTACCACGATCTCGACGGTTCGGTGCGCTAAGGAGATTGCGATATGCCAGTTGACGGGTTCATGTATCCGAACGAGATCGAACTGCAGTGGAGCGTCTTGATCGTCGTCTACCCCTTTATAACGGGATTGGTGGCTGGCGCCTTCATTCTTGCATCGCTGGAGCGCATCTTCCATGTGGCAGCCGTGAAGCCCACGTACAGGCTCGCGCTGCTGACGGCGCTGGCATTCCTGCTGGTCGCGCCGCTGCCGCTGCAACTGCACCTGGGGCACCCAGAACGGTCGCTGGAGATGTATCTCACGCCGCACAAGACTTCGGCGATGGCCATGTTTGGCTTCGTCTATCTCTGGTATCTGATGGCGGTGATTCTGCTGGAAATCTGGCTCGATTACCGGCATGAGATTGTGCTGTTCTCGCAGAGCACTACGGGCTGGAAGCGACTGCTCTACCGTGCGCTTTCGTTGGGTTCCAGCAACATCAGCGAGGGCTCATTGCGGGTCGATGACCGCGTGGGATGGGTGGTCACGCTGATCGGCATTCCGTCGGCCTTTCTGTTGCATGGCTATGTAGGATTCATCTTCGGTTCGGTGAAAGCTAATCCCTGGTGGTCGTCGCCGCTGATGCCGGTAGTCTTTATTTTCTCAGCCATGGTGAGCGGAATTTCGATTGTGCTGCTGATTTATATGGCTGCGATGAAGCTCCGCCGCCAGTCCATCGATATGCGCTGCGTCGACACCATCGCGCAGTACCTGCTGTACACATTCATCATTGACTTTGCCTTGGAGATGCTCGATCTTATCCACCGCATCTACGAGGCCGATGAATCGTTCCGCTCCCTGGATTTCATGCTTCACACGCAGTTGTTTTTCTCACAAGTCGTCTTGCAGATCGTGCTGGGGACGGTGATACCGATCCTGACAATTGGCTTCATCCAGATCTTCGATGTGCCGGAGAAGTTGCGCCGGATGGCCTACGCGGTTTGCGGATGTCTGACCATTGTGGGCATTTTTGCGATGCGCTGGAACGTCGTCATCGGCGGACAGCTCTTCTCTAAGAGTTTTCTCGGCTACACAACATATAAGTTGGACTTGATCTCGCGCGAAGGGGAGCTTGTCGCCGCCGCACTCCTGATACTTCCTTTCATCATCTTGGCGGTACTGGTGAAGATTCTGCCGCCATGGACTGAAAGCCAGGCCGGGTTTGTCCGCGAGCCCTCGGTATGTGAGTTAGGCAAAGAGGCGTGATCGACGATAGAGCACACCTCTATTCCCGCCAGATTGCCGCTTTATTGCTCTACGCAAACGCCAGGCTTACTTGAAGCCCAGGACGTGATGCGCCTCGTATGGCTCCTCTAAAACGCTAATCTCTTCCGGTGCGAGGCGCAGCGAGAGCGCCGCTTCGGCGTCTTGGAGATGGACTAACTTGGAGGCTCCGACAATCGGTGCGGTGACTCCAGGCTTCCCGAACAGCCAGGCAAGCGCAATTTGAGCTTGCGAGACACCACGCTGCGCGGCAATCTGGGCGACCCGCTCGACAACTTTCTTGTCAGCCTCTTCGGATGGCGCATACATCTTCTTGGCAAGTTGGTCGGTCTTGCCGCGCCTGGTGTTTTCGCCTTGCCACGGGCGGGCCAGAAAGCCCCGCGCCAGCGGACTCCAGGGAATGATGCCGATACCCTGATCCTGGCAGAGGGGAATCATTTCGCGCTCCTCTTCGCGATAGAGCAGGTTGTAATGATTTTGCATGGAAACAAAACGGGTCCAGCCATGAAGATCGGCGAGATAAAGAGCCTTGGTGAATTGCCATGCAAACATTGACGATGCGCCGATGTAGCGCACCTTGCCGGCTTTTACCACGTCGTGCAGCGCCTCCAAGGTTTCTTCGATGGGTGTTTCGTAATCCCAACGGTGAATCTGGTAGAGGTCCACGTAGTCCGTTTGCAGGCGGCGGAGGCTCTGGTCGAGTTCGAAAAAAATTTCCTTGCGGGAGAGGCCTTTGGCATTTGGCTCGTCGCGCATGGGGCCGTTAAGCTTGGTGGCGATGACCACCGCTTCGCGCCTGACGTTTGCCTTGAAGAATCGACCGATTACTTCCTCGCTGGCACCCTTGGAGTAGACGTTCGCAGTGTCAAAAAAGTTGATCCCGAGATCGAGCGCCTGGCGAAGGAAGGGACTGCTTTCCTCGTCGTTAAGAACCCATGGTCTCTTATAATTGTCCGCCGCCGGGTCGCCGTAAGTCATGCAGCCGAGGCCAATACGGGATATCTTGAGGCCAGTTTTGCCAAGGTTAATGTAGTCCATGATTCCTCCTGTGCGGCCAGCGTAGGTCAACTCATGATAGACCGCAGAAAAACCTATTCACAAATAAGAGCACATCGCGCAGGAATGATCCAATGGTAGCCAACGAATAACAGGGGATGCCAACGTCAGCCTGCGTCTGCTGCCTTTTCCTGAATCACCGGTACACGGGATACGCGGTCTTCTATATTCCGTTGAGCGGCCATTTTCCCGGCACAGTTGAAAAATTTTCACGAAGCCTTGAGAAATCAAGGAGTCGTTATTTGCTTTTTGGGAGACAGTGACGCTTTTTTGCTGGTAGGGAACTTAGTAATGCCGCGATAATAATTACGACGGACAGATAAACGGATTATTCACTGAGAGCTTCTTTCGGAGATCAGTTTGGCAGATGTCCGCACGGGAAGGTCTCAGAACCTGCCAGTTAGATCTGCACGGGAGCTTGTTCTACCACACAGCATCGATGGTGGTAAGGCCGGTCGAAATAACCATGCTGTGTGAGCTGATACAAGAGCTAAACGCTCGGGACCGCAATCATACCGCCTTATGGCCCTCAGGAATCTAAATTACACGAAGCCTTATTTGGCATCGCGCGACTTCAATCGCTATCAGGAACACAGACCTAGTTCAAGAGAGTGCGCTCAATAGCCAATATCATGCACGACGTGAAAGAGAGGTAATTACATGGATTTTGCACTGACTGAAGAGCAGGAATTATTGCTGGAAAGCATCCGTGAACTGCTGAAGAGCTTTCCTGAAGAATACTTCAAGGAGGGCGACAAGAATCATCGTTATCCGTACGAGTTCATGAAGGCACTCGCCGACAGTGGTATTTCTCTCCTTGGAGTTCCGGAAGAGTTTGGCGGTACTCCCGTCGATCAAGTTACACAAACACTCGCGCTGTGGGAGATCGCGCGATGCGGCGCTCCCGCCAATCTTGTAACAAACGGGCAGTGTATTCACTCGATGCTGCGTTTCGGCTCGAAGGAACAGCTTCGGAAGACGGCGGAAGCTACAAAAGAAACCGGCGTTCCGGGGTATGCATTAGCGCTGACTGAGCCGGGCGCCGGGTCCGATTCCAACAGCGCGACCTGTAGCTATACGCGACGGAATGGCAAAGTCTACCTGAATGGCCAGAAAACATTTATCACCGGAGCCCTGGAATACCCTTACATGGTTGTGCTCGCCAGGGATCCAAACGTCGCCGATACCAAGAAGTGCTTTACCCTTTGGTGGATCGACTCCAAGCAGAAGGGGCTCACGGTAAAGCCTCTAAACAAGGTTGGCAGCGGTCTTCTTAGCACCTGCGAAGTCTTCCTGGACGATGTCGAAGTGGAAGAAAGCGACATGGTCGGAAAAGAGGGCGAAGGTTTCGTGAATGTTATGCAAAACTTCGAGATCGAGCGCCTGGTGAATGCAACTCGCGCCGGAGGCACGGCCCAGTGCGCTTTCGAGGAGTCCGCCCGCTATGCAAATCAACGCATTCAGTTCGGCAAGCCAATCGGCTTTAATCAATTGATCCAGGAAAAGCTGGCGATGATGGCCATCAAGGTCGGCAACATGCGGAATATGGTACTGCGTGCCGCTTGGGATGAAGATCAGGGAATATCTCTACGTACCAGCGCGGCACTGTGCAAGTTGTATTGTGCCAAAGCTGCTTTTGAGGTAATCGACGATGCCATGCAGATCCAAGGCGGACTCGGATACACGGAAGCTCGCGTCGGCCGGTTCTGGCGGGAAGTCCGGCAGGAACAGATTGGCGGCGGAACCAGCGAGATTATGATCTACGTCGCTGGCCGCCAAATCCTGAAGGAATTCAAGGATTAGCTTCTTGTAAAGCTTGGCGCGCCGGTAGAGCCGTCGGGATCAAACTGCTGATAGGGTCCTCGAATTTTCGGGGACCCTGTTGCATTCAGAGTTCATGCTCAGGAGGCTGGGCGGGTGACCCATATTCGCCTTCTTTTGGCGAATGTTGGGATGCAGGGACGATCACACCCAAGGCTCTTGACCTTGCCCTCAGTCTTCCCGAACGCCCTACGCCGGGATTGTTGAATACTTGGCCTGATTGCGTCAGGCATCGTCCGAGGTACACTTCCGGTTCGCCCTTTATCCACCCAGAATCGGCGCCCCCACCGGAGTACAACGTCTAATTATGTTGACCCACTTTTGCCATCCTTAGACAGAATCCGTCGCCCGCTCTAAGCTCTGCGCAAAGCGACGGTGCCTTCAGAATCAAAACTCCCCCGGCATGAGGTTCGAGTTACTCACGTACGAGTACTTGCTCGGATTCGACTGCACCAACGCATTGGCGGTCGAGGTCCATTGCGTCGAGTGCGCGCCAGTGCTGTTGTTCTGCACCACCGACTGGTCCAGCAGATAGTTGCTGAATCCCTGAACGTTCTGCGCGTTGGCGGTCTGGCTGGCGTTAAAGGATGCCTGTTCGTCACTGTTGGCGGCCTCGGATGCGTTGATCCTAGCCGTGGTCTGCTGACCAATTTGGTGAATGTTGTTGATATATTGATTCGCCTGAGCTTCCACTTGCTTGTTCATGGCTGCGATGACTGGGGCGGTTGCGGCAGCTACTTGCTTGTTGATGAGCGCCGTGTTCACTTGGAAGCTGGCGAAGATAGCGTTCACCGTGGCGCGTTCCTGGTCGGCGTAGGCATTGGGAACAATGGAGTGGAAGATTGAGAGCCCGTACAAACCGCCTTGGCCAGGCGCTCCCATGCACAACACCGAGTTCATCTCGTAGGATTTTCCGGCGGCGCTCAGGTGTCCCGTGACATGTTCGCAACGCTCTCCCTGGGGCGCGGGAACTTGTTCGGAGTGGTCAATCTGAATGCTGGCGGGGCCTGTGCCGTTTATGCGTTGAACCTGGTGCCAAATGTCGGGAAAGGCCTTCGCCAGGTCAGCATTAGACGGATACACAACGACTTTTCCTTTGTAGTTTGAGACTACGCGGTCCACCCCAATTTGGCGCACCAGGGGATTGTTGGGATCAATGGTCGTCGGGCTCAAGTTGAGATCAATAACCTCCCCATGTGGGCCTGTGGCCGACATGGTTCCTCCGGCGCAGCCGCGGTCCACCTTCCACCCGTCAGGCAGGCCGACGCTGGCCGTGTTGTCGGATAGCGTAATCCGATGCAGTGCGGCGGCCGGGCCCGATTGTCCACCAGGGGTATTGGCAGCGACCGGGACCGATTGTGCGCCAGCCGGGGAACCGGAAGCCGTCGCCCCAGCACCCTGATTCCAGAGGCCGGACAGTTGCTGCAGCATCGGGTTCACCGTACTCCCGAAGCGTGACGCTACGTCATAGAGCATTGCCCCGTCCATCTGGTTAGGCCCGGTTGCGTTGGCAATCACTAGGCCCGCCAACGGAATGTTTCCGTCCGGATGGTCCGTCACCGTAAAGAACACCCCGACTGAATTGCTTCCGCGAAACTGGAAGGGTTTTCCAATCTGCGGTTTCTCGCCGCAGTCGGTATGTATTGTGTTCAACAACTTGGTCATCGCTGCCCCCTGGGTGGTAGCTCCAGCCACTACGCCGTAGCGAATCTTGCCCCCCTGTGGTGCATTGATAGTGGTCAGCGGGGTTGGTGATTGCGCGCTTGACTTGCAGCCGCAGATGCAAACGAGAGACAAAGAGAGAAACACGGAAAATCGTCCTAACGCACGCATAACCACACTTCCTTTCCTGATTCGAAACTGCCGCTTACTGGAGGCAGCGAAAAACGATCGTGTATTGCCTCAACCGGAATCTTCAGCTCTGAATCGCTCGGATTATACTGCTCGTGGACTATTTTTGGACAGGTTTGGTTTCGTCAGCGCAGACTGAGACTACTGCGCCTTCAACAGCTCTCCCGTATTGAATGGCGGTTGTCCTCGCGAGCCAGTATCCTGGGTTACTCTTGGCTGCGTCGCAGTATTTCCCGTGCTGTCAACCATCCGGAAATTATCATGAAGTTCAGAGGACAGCAGATAACTGGCGACAAATCGCCAACTAGCTCACAATCCCAATCGTGACGCCATTGACGCGAGCCGAAACGCCGTGTTTCGATGAGACGTGGTGAACCGCGGACCTGTTCTGCCGGTGGATGCAATTCTGCCGGAGATTATCGACTCCTTACATCGGCATCCGAACCTTGTGGTGGAAGCCCCGCCGGGCGCGGGGAAGACCACAAGGGTGCCTCCTACGCTGCTTGGGATAACGGGCGGCGAAGTGGTTGTCCTCGAACCACGCCGGATTGCCGCGCGGCTGGCGGCGCGTCGAGTGGCATGGGAGCTCGGCGAACAGATTGGCGAGACGGTCGGATACCAGGTCCGATTTGAAGAAGCAGTGAGTCCGCGCACGCGTCTGCGCTTTGTCACCGAGGGAATACTGACCCGGCGCCTGCTCTCAGATCCCACTCTGAAGGGTGTGACCACCGTCGTTCTGGACGAGTTCCATGAGCGCCACCTTGAAAGCGATCTTGCGCTGGTCTTGTTGAATCGCTTGCAACGCACGCGCTCCGACCTGCGAATCGTGGTGATGTCGGCTACCCTCGATGCTGCGCCCATAGCACAATTTCTTGGCGAGTGTCCTACCGTGCGCTCCGAGGGGAAGCTGTTTGAGCTTGCGATTGCGCATCTGCCGTACACGCCAAAGCCGCTCGAAGTACAGGTGAGGGAAGCGCTGGAACTGCTTATTCGCGAGCAACCCGCCGGGGACATCTTGGTCTTCCTGCCTGGTGCTGCGGAGATCCGTCGTGCGATGCGCGAGTGCGGGGCAGTGGCGCGCCGGGCCGGATTGCTTATGTTACCTCTGCACGGCAGTCTGTCTCCCAAAGAGCAGGACCGCGCGATCTCTCCCGCCACGCAACGAAAACTCATCCTCGCCACGAATGTCGCGGAGAGCTCAGTGACAGTCGAGGGAGTAACCGCAGTCATCGACAGTGGTTTGGCGCGCGTCGCGACTTACTCGCCGTGGAGCGGGTTGCCGACCTTGCACGTGGGGCGAGTAAGCAAGGCTTCGGCGAAGCAAAGAGCTGGGCGGGCGGGGCGCACCGCACCCGGACGCGTGCTGCGCCTCTATACCGAAGAGGATTATCTGCGCCGCCCGGAGCAAGACTTGCCGGAGATTGTGCGCAGTGACCTATCCCAACTTTGCGTTGACTTGCGAGCCATGGGTATTGCGAATCCAGGTGACATGGATTGGCTGGACGCGCCGCCCGAAGCTGCAGTCGAAAGAGCCGAGTTATTACTTGATCGGCTAGGCGTAACGGACGGCATGGCGCAGCGGCTGGCGCGGTTTCCGCTACCGCCCCGGCTGTCGCGAATTCTGGTGGAGGCCATGGAGCGCGGCGTGGGCGACGACGGCTGTATGGTTGCGGCGCTGCTTGGGTCGGGGATTCAGGTGGCTAAGAACGACCTGCTTGCCGCCATCGAGGTGGAGCAGGACTACCGTACGCTGCAGCATGTTGAGCAGCTCCGCAGAATTGCGCGTCCTCCCCGTCCGGTGCATCATGACGACGACGCTCTGCTCAAGTCCGTACTGGCCGGCTTCCCGGACCGCGTTGCGCGGTTGCGGGCTGGTAACCAAGTGCTGCTATCAACGGGTGCGTCGGCAGAGGTGGAGGGCGAGCTTCCCCGCTATGAGTTCATGGTTGCGGTCGATGCCGAGGACCGGAAAGACAAGCCGTTGCCATTGGTTCGTATGACTGCGCGGATTGAGCCGGAGTGGCTGATCGAGTTGTTTCCGGAACGCGTGCGGGAGCAATCCGGCGTGACGTGGAATCGCATAGCCGAGCGCGTAGACGCCGTGAGCGCGTTGCTATATGACGAACTGGTGATTCAGGAATCGCGAGGCGCAGTGCCGGACGCGGAAGCCTCAGCCGAACTGCTGGCGCAGAAAGCAATCGAAGTTGGGATCGCCCGATTCGTCGATGTGGCTGCTCTTGAGGATCTCGCGGTGCGCGCGGAGTTCGCCGGCCTCGAGTTGCCAGACGTTTTGCAGGAGCTACGGGATTTGTGTTCGGGTATGCGAGGCTTTGCCGACTTGAAATCCGCGGCGGCGGATTTCATTCCCGCGCTCGAACAGAAGATGGGCGCACGACGGCTCAATGAGATTGCTCCCGCGCGCATCCGCCTGCAGAATGGGCGGCAGACAAAAGTTCACTATGAGCGCGGCAAGCCGCCTTGGATTGCATCCCGGCTGCAGGATTTTTTCGGCATGAGCGAGACTCCGCGAATTGGGCCTGGGCACACGCCCGTGGTGGTCCATCTGCTCGCCCCGAATCAGCGGGCGGTGCAGACCACGGCGGATCTCGCGGGATTCTGGGAGCGGCTCTATCCGCAGGTACGCCGCGAATTGATGCGGCGTTACCCGAAGCACCTCTGGCCGGAGCGTCCCTGAGTCTATCCCCTAGTGATCGAGTATCTTGGCAATATTCAGCTTGTGCAGCTCGTTGGAGAACTCCTCCAGAGCGGAGAATGCGCGGCCTGCGTCACTGTCCGGATTAGGCAGCGTACCATTGCGCTCTTTGTATCCCTTTACGGTTTCGCATAGCCGCTCGAGTTCGTCGAGAGCTGCCTGAAGCTTCATATGCGTCATCTTTACTGTTCCTTCAGCTTCAGCTTGCTCTTGTTTTCTTCGAGAAACTCGCGCAGATCCTGTGACTTCTCCAAGAGCCGAACCCACTGTTCGTAGTACAGTGTGACGGGAAAGCGGCCAAGTCCATAGACGCTGACGCCGCCCTTATCGCTGACCTTGAAACTCATGGTGCCGGTTCGTTGCTGTTTGGATTCCAGTTCCGCGAGTTTTGCTTTCAGTTCTTCGTAGCTTGGTTCGGTCATGAGTGCGCTCTCCTCCGTTGCCGTATTGTAGACCACCGCGAGCAGGTTTGCCCTTACTCCAGTAAACCACATAGTTACGTTAACGCCTTGTTCGCATCGAAACCAGACTGGCGTTTTATCTCCCAGCCGCAGAGATTGCCATCCAGAGGCGGCCAAGACCAGTGCCCGGAAGAGAGTTTAGTCTCTCTCCCCGCTCACAAGGTACAATACCTAGTCTTAGGATTCAGCTAACGGATTGCACGTGAAACGGGGAGTGTAATGTCTAAGTCTCTTGACTGGCCGCAGGCGCACCCGCTGCGACGCGGTCGGTATCTTCTTTTGATATTCGTCATTCTTGCGGCCATTATCGTCGTTGGCCGGGCGGTGTTGTCATATTACGTGGACGTACTCTGGTTCGGATCGCTCGGCTATGGAGACGTGTTCTGGAAGACGCTGACCCTTAAGTGGGCGGTCTTCGCGGCGTTTTTCGTGGCGACCTTCATAGTTGTGTACGGCGCGTTTCTGGCTCTGAAGCGGTCGTGCGCCACCGAATTGCCACAAAGCCACACAATTTACGTCGGCGGACAGCCCGTGGCGTTGCCGGTCGATTCCGTGTTGCGCGTGATTGGGCCCGGAGGCGCGCTGGTCATCGCCGGGTTGACCGGCGTCGGCATGATGGAATCGTGGCCGACGCTTGCTCTCTATTGGAACGCGCCCAAAGCCATGGGCAGCGTGGTGGACCCGATCTTTAGTCGGCCATTGAATTTTTACCTGTTCGCGCTTCCTGCCTGGCAGCTCATTTCTGGCTGGTTGCTTTCACTGGCTGTGATTGCCTGTGTGATCGCCGTCTTCTTCATCCTTCTAACGGGCAGCACCCGCGCACTTGCCGGCCAGCGTGACAGCTACATACCATTGCCCTGGCGCGGATTTTCCATCGCGTTTGCCTTCCTGTTGCCGTTGCTTGCGGTGCGGCTGTATATCAGCCGCTTTGAGAAATTGTTTGAGGACCATACAATCTTTGGCGGCGTGACCTACGTTGACGCGCACGTTGCGCTTAGCGGTATTCTGATTGTTTGCGCGGCGCTTCTTCTTGGTGCGGTGCTGGCGGCCGTCAATGCCATGTCGGTGCTGCCGCGCGGGCGTCAACTGGTCGTCGCGATTCTGCCCGCCGTGGTCTGCTATCTTGCGCTTCAGGTCGTGGTCTGGTACGTCGGCAGCTTTATCGTGAAGCCGAATGAGTTGGTTCGCGAACAACCCTTCATCACCAACAACATTGCGATGACGCGGCAGGCCTATGGATTGGACGGGTTCGTCCAGCGCGAGTTTCCCGCCGAGACAACGGTCGAGGCGGCGGATGCGCCGAACAATCAGCCAACACTTCAGAATATCCGGCTGTGGGACTGGCATGCGCTGCAGGACACGCTGCGCCAGATCCAGGAAATTCGCACCTACTATGACTTCCCTGACATCGACATTGACCGCTACGAAATCGACGGCACGGTTCGCCAGGTGATGCTCGCCACGCGCGAACTGAACGTCGACAAGCTTCCGGAGAGCAGCCGCAACTGGATCAACGAGAAGTTGATCTACACCCATGGGTACGGCATCACGATGAACCCCGTAAACGGGTTTACGTCGGAGGGATTGCCGACGCTGATCCTTAGCAACATGCCGGTTCAGAGCACGGTGCCCAGTCTCAAGGTAACGCGGCCGCAGATCTACTTCGGCGAACTGACCAACACTGACGTGTACGTGAAGACGAAGCAGAAGGAGTTCGACTACCCGCAAGGACCGAGCAACAGCGTCACGTCCTACGAGGGCAGCGGCGGCATCGTTCTGGGAGGTTTCCTGCGCCGCATGATTCTCGCATTTGACCGTGGAGACCTGGCAAAGCTTCCATTCAGCGACGATGTGAACAAGGATAGCCGGTTGCTGATGAAGCGAAATGTGCGCGAGCGGGTAGCGACACTGGCACCATTCCTCACCTTCGAAAAGGATCCCTACATTGTGCTGGGCGACGATGGCCGGCTGTCATGGATCATCGATGCATTCACGGTTTCAGACACCTATCCGTATGCAAGCCATTATCGCCTGCCCGACCACGGCCTGATTAACTACATGCGGAACAGCGTCAAGGTGGTCATCGACGCCTATGACGGTACGACCACGTTTTACGTGTTCGATAAGAACGACCCAATCATTGCGACCTACCGAAGCATCTTTCCGAGCCTGTTCAAAGATGCGGCTGCGATGCCTCCCGGGCTGCGTAAACACGTACGCTACCCGGAGATGTTGCTCAAACTCCAGGCGGAAGTCTACGGCCTCTATCACATGACAAACGAGGGGGCATTCTACAACCGAGAGGACCTGTGGACAGTGGCTACTGAAGTCGGCATGGCCCAGGGAGGGCAGCAGACGACACAAACGATACAGCCGAACTTCGTGCAGATGAAACTGCCGGGTGAAGCCGGGGTAGAGTTTGTAGAGATTTTGCCGTTCACGCCGGCCAACCGCAACAACCTGATTGGCTGGATCGCGGGACGGAGCGACGGAGAACATTACGGATCCTCGGTGGTCTATAACTTCCCCAAAACCAGGTTGGTGGACGGACCGCTGCAGATCGAGGCTCGCATCGACCAGAACGCGCAGCTTTCAGGACAGTTATCGCTCTGGAATCAGCAAGGTTCCCATGTGCGTCGTGGAACTTTGCTGGTGATCCCAATCGGAAAGGCCCTCCTGTATGCGGAGCCGATTTATCTGCAGGCTGACCGCAGTCCGATGCCGGAGTTACGTTTGGTTGTGCTTGCCCTGCAGGACCGGCTCGCCTACGGATCGACCTTCGAGTCGGCCTTGACGGGACTTTTCGGCGGAGCGGTGTCTTCAACAACTGCCTCTGTTACTTCGGCGGAACCAACCCGGGCCGCTGCGGCATCCAATGGTAAGCCGCAACCCGAGGGAGATATCAACTCTCTCATCAAGGAAGCCTCAAAAAACTTTGCGGACTACCAGCGCCTGACGTCGGAAGGAAAACTAGGAGAGGCGGGCCAGAAGCTCGAACAGTTGAAGCAGGCCATCGAGAAGCTGAACTCGCGTCAACGATAGTCTTGCTAGTGGTGGTTTCCACTTGAGTTACAACGCCGCGAGGTTCCCGTGA
>Ga0302320_10008933_pt1 | contig 21653 bp, 26 predicted proteins | sample Bog_T0_3_FD_202130 | JGI IMG/M metagenome (GOLD analysis project Ga0302320, IMG submission 202130) | Peat permafrost microbial communities from Stordalen Mire near Abisko, Sweden - Bog_T0_3 | ecosystem: Environmental > Terrestrial > Soil > Wetlands > Peat | place: Sweden: Abisko, Stordalen Mire...
CGGTTTTTCTATTTAATTAAAAATTTAAATTTGCTTTTTTTTAAAAAAACTTGGGGCCCCCCCCGGCAATAAAAAAAAAAAAAAAAAAAAAAAAAAAAAAATTCAAAATATATTTTTCATATTGTTTTTTAATAATAGAAAATAAACAAAATTTTATAATTGTTATAATTTTAGTTAAAATTTTTTTAATTCAAAAATATTATTTGCAATTAAATTTTTTAGTACTGTTACAAAGTTGAATTTTTTACTGTTTTTCTCTAAAAATTTTATTAATTTAATTAAAAAATTTCATTTTTAAAAAAAAAAAAATTTAAATAAAATTGGCTTTCGCAAAGTGCCTTTGTTGTAATAAGAAAATTCATTTTTTTCTATTCCATCCTTTAACAGAAAAACCATGCAGGCTAATGACTATTATGAACGAATGGACTTCTATTTAGAAGAAGATTTTCAAACTCTGCTCAGTTTTTTTCAGAATTTCGGGGGGAAGTCTAAAAATGAAATAGCAGTTTGGCTCCTTAATCTAAGACCAAAACTAAAGCCTCTCGTGCAGATTTCTCTATCTGATGATATCGCTATTCTGTCAGATAAAATAATCAAAATACTTTTTGCCCGAATGATTTTGATGTTGGAGAACCAGCTTGGCAATAAATCGGATGCATGGTTACTTTTAGATGTAATTTCCGAATCTTTTCTGCGAGCCTTCAAAAATCAAGATGAAATTGAGCTCACTTTTTTGTTAAATTGCAGTCGAGCCCTTGTTGATAGTTCAAAATCGGTTGAGAGATTAATTGATTATTTAATAGCTTATCGAAAGATCAAAGCATTCACCCAGCCGATCATACAAATGGATGAATGGACTCTTGTGCAAGAATCAATGACATTTTTTCAAGATATTCTTGATTGCGAAGAAGTCAAGAACGCTCTTCAAAAGTATATCCAGCATGAAATGACAAAGGAAAATGATTATGACCAAGAAATTCAAGTTCTTGATTGCATAAAAGTTCTATCCGGAATGAAGATAGAAATATCACCCCCAGAGCATTTATTTAATGCTATGGTGGGCAGAGGAAACAAAGTATACCTAAACCTATCAAGAATGTTTTCTGAATGCAAGACAAATGAGCAGAAGAAATCTTGTCTTGTCAAAACATTTTTTCATGAAGGTGCAGACGAATTAATCAGAGCTTTTGGTAAAAACCAATATGCCTCTTTTACACATCGTGGAAAATTTCCGGAAATCGAAAGCATGGAAGCAGGATACTGTTTAGAAAAACTCATATTTGGCCAATATAAAAAAAAATATTGGATAAGCAGCGTTCATATGAAGATTTTAACCAAAGCAAGTTATGACTCTCTCCCCATTTTCAATCTTGGAGATGCGAATAACATGAGTGATAGAATGATTGCTGAATTTTGCTCAGGGATATGTTCTTTCGAATTCCCATTGCAGTTTTACTTGTTCGAATAAAATAATATTTCGAGGGTAAATTAAGGATTAATATTATTTTTAATCAAAAATAAAAATGAAAAGAAATTTAAAACCATTTTTATCAAAAAATTTACACGGTTCACAGATACTTAAAAAAAGGTGAAAAGACACAAAATTTCAAATAAACAAATGAATTATGCTCCATATTTTTTTAAATTTTATTTATTTTTAGATAAGATCAGAAAGAAAAGAAGGCAAAGAATTAATCTCAACAAAAAAACAAATTTTTTTTTCCTTTAATATTTTTTCTTTTTTTTTGTTTAAATTAAATTAGTTTTCCATTTTGGCTTCTGCTCGTAATCTACATAAGAATTAAGGATAAATTAATTAACAAAAAAAGGAAACCTCTCTTGATTTTTTTTTCTTTCAGAGAGTACATGATCAATAAATTCTTTATTTTTTTTATTTTTATATTGTCTCATCTCCTCATTCAATAATCCGCTATGGGGTTCATTAAAACTTTTCTTTTCTACTCTTTACTTTTTTGCTTAAAATTAAAAAAAAATACCATATCAGAAAAGACTTTGAAACGAGCTTGCATAAAAGCTCCATGAAGAACATATGCTAGAAAGGCCAAGCCGACTAATCTCGGATTATAAAAGGTCGGGTTTCTTTTGATAACTTTCCATAATTCAAACATTGTTTGAGATTGTTTTTTTTATCTAATGATTTTTTTTAAAAGAAAGAAGAAATTTAATAGTTTTTATTCTGTTCATTTTTTTAAGTTATTGTGAATTTTTCTTTGAAAAATTAATAAATTTTTATTTCATTTCATTTTGTTCCATTATATTGTTCCCTATCCCCTTAACAAAAACAAAAATATTGATAATGATAATTTAATTTCTGAAATATTTCTTTTATTATTAATCATCTTCATTTTCTGGTTTTTCTGGCTCAACGTCTCCTTCTCGAATTCTTTTCATTGCCTCTTTATTCTTGCCTTTTCCTAACTTTGCTTTTTCTTTTTTCTTCTGCTCCAGCAAAAATTTCTGTCTTCCAACGTCTTTCTCTGCTTTTCTAGCCTTCTTTTCTTCCTCATCTAAGTCTCCTTCATCCTTTTCTTCTTCTTCTTTAGTTTCTTCTTGTTTCTTTCCTTTTTTTTCTTTTAGTTTTTCGAACTCTTCTAAGTCAAAATTCTCTCCCCTGTCAGCACGTAAGAGAATATCAGCTTCCATTCTATTTTTGGCATGTCTTTTTGCAACCTTTGGATCTATTGGTCTCCGTGTCAAAGATAATTCAGCTTCTTCTTCAATTTCTTCTTGAAATTGTTTTGTTTCATCTAAAGCTCCTTTGGATTCTAACCCTTTTTGTTTCATGAACCTTTCAAAACTCAATTGTTCCAATTCTTTCTCCAATGTGAGTTTTCTTTTCTTTGCCACTAATTCTGTGGAAACATCAGCCTCTTGGTTGTATCTTGCTAATCTTTCTCGATGATACCTGCTTTTCACATTCATTGATTGATCCGGAAAATTATATTCTTCTCTTTTTGCTTTTAATTCTTCGAAGGTGTAGAACCTATTTTCTTCCACGTTATATCTCCAACGGAAATCCACTCGACTTCTCAATTTGTCTTGTAGCTTTTTGATGATTTTTGTCAAATCAATAGGGTTCTTCCCAGAATTCTTCGACTTCAAAATCACATCATAAAAATCTTGAATTAACAACAAATTGGTGAATCTGATTTTCGCCTCAAGCTTTTTCAAAGCTACTCTCCACATCTCCTCATCATAAAACTCCATTGCTTCAAGATTTTTTATCATCCCCACACTATTTTTATAAGTGATGTCTTTCCCATGGGCTAAAATGGCTGGTTTTATAAATTCCTTCATGAATTTGAACAATTTTTCTTTCTTCAATGTGCGATTATAGCTACAGGCCTCAATCAGCTCAAAAAATTCTCTAAAGCCTAAGCAAAAACCATAAAAAATGAAAAACTAAAAGAAAAAAACTAAATTTAGGAGATGATCCCATTGGTTTTCCCTCTTCATTCACTTCTCCTTCATCTTTTTTATTGATTATATTCTGAAACTCCTCAATGAAAAATTCCAACAAGAAGGGGGAAGCAGCATTTGTTTTTAACGCTCCATATAATCCACCGAAAATCAAACGAGGCTCCAAATTGTTTCGATTAATAGCGATATCTCTTTCGCACATTTTAAAGATTTCAGGCTCATAAAAGTTTTTCACTCCACAATTATACATCACAAGACATGCTCCCCGTCCTGAAATGCGGGTTTCTGATCTTTTTTTCAAATTATCTACCATCTTAAAAAAAAAAATAACAAAAAGAATAAATTTGGATTTTTTTACAATTTGGAATCCGCCTGTAATTTTTTCGTTTTCATGAGGGAAAAATAAATCATCTTCAAGATTGGGATATTTTGCAGGTGCGAACAACTTCCTATCTGCTTTCGAGGGATACATTGTGAAACTGTATTTCAAAAAAGATGTTTGAAAGGATTTGCATAATAGGGTTGAGATGGATTTTCTTAAATTAAACATATTTATGTTTTTTATAAAATTATTCAAAAAACGAAAATCAAATGATTAAGTAAATATCAATAAATTTTAATTTTTTTAATTCATTGTTTTTTTGAAAACTCATATTTTTTTTAAAAAAATCATTGTGTTTTTTTTTTTTTAAATTTATTTTCATTTTTTTTTGGGAAGAAACTTTGTAATAAATATATTTTTATTTTATTTGTGTTTTTCCATTCTGGCATACTTGAATTCATCGTTTATAAATGAAGGTTGTCCGGTAGAGGCAAGCAGTCTTTGCCAAGTTCTGTCATTGGGTAAAATTTGATTTGAATATTTCTCAAGCAATATTTCCTCAGTGGGGATCATGACAATATTTTTATTGACTAGTCCCAAACAAAAACTAGTGAAACCTGCCATTGCACAATGAACTGCATTTTGAGCTAATTTTCTTTTGTTAATTTTGTTTTAGAATGAAATTATTCAAAAAAATCTAACGTTGCAATTTTTTTATCATAACTGTTGGGATCTGCTGATCCGATCAGATAATTCGCATCAATATATTTGATAGTTATATCTAGATCTTGTGAATTACCATAATCAGCTATTTTCGTTTTAAGGAATTGTCCAATATCCTACATGAAATTGTAACAAAAAACCTCAAAATATTATTAAAACTTCTCCGGGTTCGAAGTGATCATCGAGTAAAGCATCAGCTTAATTTCAACAAATTTTCATTTTTATTAAATAATTTTAATCTAATATTAAAAAGTTATTTACATGCTCCTTCTGCCACAACAATGACACAATGTCTTTTTATTCTGACTCTTTGACAAACATATTCTAATAGCCCATTTGTCCCATAAAGTTCAAAACCAAACTCTGGAACTAAACATATATTCACATCAATTGAAGCTAATGAAGCTTCCATAGCCAAAATTCCTGAAAATTTCCCAAACAACTTTACAATTCCAACTCCATATTCTACACAATGTGACTCTACATAAGCAGATCGAATGGCTTTTTGTGCCATCTATATTTTTTTTTCTTTATCCTTTCAATAATTTTAAATTTGTCTTTACGTCGATGCAGGATTCTAGTCCAAAGCCACTATCAACAAGTGGAAGATCGTTGCCAAGAGTTTTGGGGATGACTAATATTGCAATTTTCAAGCTTCGTTTTTTTATTTCTTTATAGAGCTCTATAGTAGTTTGCATAGTGTTTCTTCCTCCAATAACATAAACCTTTCAAAAAATTACATATATTTTGCATATTTATATAGATGGAAACCTGGTTGATGCCTTTAGCTACAAGACCATTCAACAATTGATCGATATCTGGATTGGGAAGATGCCCTATCCCAAGAATTGATCCACCTGTATTTTGTATCGATTTCACTACTTCAGAGTCGAGTTTTTTCCAATCATAATTATTGATTCCCTTGAAACCGAATGGAATGCCATAAACTTCCTTCACTTTATAATTAAAGTATAAGGACATTGTGATTTCTCGGATAACAACATTAACACCAGGATATAAACCTCCACAACTTATTATGGCAGCTTTGACTTCTTCTGGTTGAAAAAATAAATATTTCCGAGGTCCTGCTCTTAACCATCGCACAGCTCTATCAAATGAATGCGAAATACCAAAAGAACTCACAGCTTCATATTTTTTTAACTAAAAATCGAAAGAAAATGTTTTCATTTACATAAGACGAAAGAATTCATTGAAACAAAAGAATCTTCCTATTATATAAATTCTGAGAATTTCATCATAAATGTTTTGCTTACAGGAAGAAAACCCTCACCTCCATAAACACTTCTATATTTGGAATCTCCCAACAAAGGACTGACGATATCAGGAAAATCATACATTTCCTTATATAATATACTAAAAATAAATTTAATGTAGTTTTACCAAATCCCATGAAATATGATTCATTTTAAATATTTCGCAAGTGGGAGCATCCAAAAAATTCAATTCTTGCACTAAACTTTTTAAACATGATTTTTTCATTTTGTAAAACTAAATTTTATAAAAATCAACTCATTCTTGGGATTCATATTTTTTGGTTTTTTCGACAATTTCATTCGATTATACTCTAACCATATTTTTTATTCAACTCATTGTTTATTTAAAAAACTCACGGATTGGAACCCCAGAATTTAACCTTCGAGTATATTTCCTAATGGAGTTTTTTCTTTTGAGTGTAGGACTTGGAGCCTGGTTTTGAATAGTTTTTTGTCTGGTTGTTTTTATTTTATCAAGGATGAAACCTAAGAGAATTCCACTTAATATTGAAGATCCAACAATCAATTTTAAATCTAAAAGTAAGAAAAACATGGAGATATTTGGAAAAAATTATGAACTTGAAGAGTCTTGAATTGAAGACATTGATTTTGACTATTCAGATGGAATTATTTCAAAAGTGTTTATACTAATTTTATTCGAAAATTCAAAACAAAATAGCGATTTTTTCTTAATTTTTGAGAGAAATACGAAATTAAAATTTGGATTATTTGACAAAATGAAAGATTTTTAACTTTAAAAAAGAAGATCCGTTTTTTTTTTTGAAAACTTTCGAAAATGTAATTATTTTACTCTTTTAGTTTATATTTTGATTTCGCATATTCGATTTTTTGTGCTACCACCATCAAAATTGAGTCAAGAGGTGACATTTTAATATCCTCGAAATATTTCTCTCCATTTAAATTGTCTTTATTATGAATGAATTTATTGAACAATTCTTCGATCAAAATGGAATCAATCAACTCATTCAGAAAAATCACATATTTGGAAGAATCAGGAGCTTTGAATTTCTCATCTTTTGAGAAAAGGAAATCCATTTTGATTTTTTCAATGTAATCGAACATTGTCAAAACAAACCTTTTAAAATTAAACACATTGTCATTTTCCAAATCGATGTCTTCGTTTTGAGTTTGAGGGTTTGTTTGAAAAAAAAGTTTTTTTTGATGGAAAAACAATGAGGAAATTTTTTCCAATTGAGCCAATGTTTCTTTTTCGAATATAGCATATTCAGGTAATTTGATGAATTCCAGAACATTTGAAATTTTGGTCGAAATTTCAAAGTCAATTTTGTCAATCATAGATTCTTTTATTTTTTTTGTTTGGAAATATAAATATTTCAGAAACCAAAACTCAAAGGAAGTATTTTCTGAGGCTAATTTATAAATATGTAAATTCGAAAAAACCTGAGAGAGATAATAAATCTTCATAAGTTCTTTATTCAGAAACAAGAGAAAGCCATCTTTATCTTTAATAGGATTGACAATTGTTATTTTGAAGTAATTTTCGTTATTATATTGGTTCTGGGTATAAGAAATTGAAAAAGCTGATTTGCTTCTGTTTTTTTCCTCAGACAAATTGGTTGGAGTTTTTTGAGAATTCGTCATCATATTTGATGTGTTTAGGGTATTACCGCTGCTTTCCATGAATTCGAATTTCACTGGTTTATTATAGGTGTTTCCAATAGCACTAACTGATGGTGTGGCATCTCTTGAAAGCGCAAAGTTGTTTATATTATTAGTCTGAGATGTTTCTAAAATTCAATTTAAAACAAATATAATTTTTTTTTTTTTTTTTTCCTAACCAGTGTGATGTGTGGGGGTATAATAATGGACTTTTTGCATTAAACTACTATAAGGGAGTGAAGGACTATTTGGTTCTATTTTCATTTCGAGCTTTAGTCGAGGTAATGGTAATGTTTGATCTGAGGAGACTACTTCTTTTTGAAGTTTTGTGATGGGGAAAGAGACTTTTTTAACCAACATAGGATTTTGTAAGGCTTCGCAAATTCCTTCCCATTCAATTCTTTTGGAAGCGTCTCGGGTAAGCATTTTGCATATAAGTTTTGTTGTCGACTCACTAACTTGAAATTCAGGAGGGAATTTGATATCATATTCATGGATTAGATCGATTAATTGAGCAATGTTTTTTCCTTCAAAGGGACATTTCCCATATAACATCTCATAAAACATCACTCCTAATGACCAAATATCTGCTTTCATGGTATATTCTTCACCCAATAATATTTCAGGAGCCATATAAATAGGAGATCCTAGGATAGTTTTGGATAAATCTTTCCTACTAGCCAGTGGTTTGCAAAATCCAAAATCTGCGATTTTGGCTATTCCGTCATTGAAAAGAATGTTTTGGGGTTTCAAGTCACGATGGATTATGTTTAATTGAACCACGGAATATAAACCGTTAATAATCTGCTTGAAAATCACCATGGCTTCAGATTCTAAATAATACCCACGGGAAAAAATGGCATCTTCCAAGGTTCCACCGTTACAAAACTCATAGACAAAGTATATGTGGTTGAAAGTGGTGATCATTTCAATGAATTTTACGACATTTTCATTGCTGATGCGACTCAAAGTTTGAATTTCATTAACGACGAATTGCTTAAGTTTCGGGTTGTCTTCAAAAATGCCACGTTTTATAGCTTTGACTGCGAATTGCTCGTTGGTTTGGAGGTTTATAGCTTTGAAGACTTTACCAAATTGGCCACTTCCGATCACAGAATCTAAACGATATTTATCAACTATCTTGGGCATTTTCTAAATTAAATTTTTGAAATTAAATGAAATTATTTCAAATAATAGTCATCATCTTTTTGAAAACAATATTATCATTAAATTTGAATAAAAAAATTTTGATTTCATTATAATAATTTCATAAGAAAAAAGTAATTTAACAAAAAAATGAATAAAAAAAACAAAAAAACAGGAGGAGGTTCTCTTCTTTTTTAAATATCTTCTTAAAAAAAAATTTAAATCATTAGATGGATTAGCTATCGCTGGATTAGTTGGTCTCGGATTAGGTGCTTTGGGAAGTTGGGTTTGGGGTAAAATTAAAGAAGAAGATCAAGAAAAAGAACAAGAAAAGCAACTTAATTTATTGAAGAGAGAAATCGCTCAAAAAAACAGAGAAATGGAAAGTGAAAAAAATCAAAAAGAGCCTCCAAAAGAAACAGGATGTCTCCAAACAGATTCTGATAATTTACTAGAAAACCCTAATTTTAGTTGTCCGATATCAAATGGTTAAAATTCTCTCATTTTTTTTTCTTATTTAGCTTTTAATATAAATAGTTATAATGGATGACCCCATTATTGTCACAAAATGTGGACATACTTTTCAAAAAGAAGCTTTGGAAGCATGGTTAAAAAAGAAGAAAACTTGTCCACTTTGCTTGATTGAGATTGGTGATAATGACATTAAGCCTAATTATACAATGAAGGCAATTGTTTCAGATCTCACGAAGAAAAAATGAAATAGAATATGCTATATGAGAAAAATCTTTATTCCATAGATGTTTAAAATTTAAATATAGTCTTGCAATGTCTTAAAACAAAATTAAAAGAATTCATTAGAATCATTTTTTTATTTGAAAATGAGTTTTTTCTCTAAAAATATTTTTTTTTTAACAATAAATTTGTTTTTGAAATTATTTAGTAAATTTTAATTAATTCTTGTTTTATTTTAGAATTCAATAAAAAAATCGTAATTTTGCAATAAAAATTGAATTTCTGAAAAAAATTTTAAAAAATTTATGCATTTAAAAAAAAAAAAAATCAGCCTTTTTTTTTTCATTAATTTCTATCCAAAAAATTTTTCATATCATGGTTTTATTTATTGTTTCTGTCCATCATTTCCCTGCTCAGAAATTCCTTCAAGGGGTCTTTCAACAGTCCAATCTTACAGAAAATTATTCAAAAATTATCTAATAAATCATCTCACTATTTTTCTTAATTTCTTCTTTCGTTTCAAGTTCTTCAGAGCCAAAAATTACTTTTGAGCTTTCTGATTTATTAATTTTTGCATTCACAAATTCAGAAGCATAAATTAAATCCTTAGGAGCACTTAATGATGATTTTTTTTAACTTTTCTTACTTTTCTATCAATTTTAAGAAGTTTCTCTCTATATTTTTGCTTTTGATCATCCGAAAGACCTAAAATTAGATTTTTTCAACAATAAAAAAAAAAACTTCTAACCATAGATATAATCTGAGAGTCCCCTTTCTTGAGGTGGTTCAATTCTATCAAAGCTTGAAAAAAGATTTAGTTTTGCCTCTTTAATATCTTGATCCCTTTTTTTAAATTAATGATTATATATCAACAACAAAAATTTTACGTAAATTTATTGGTCTCACCCCATTGAACAGCTTTTTTAAATGCTTCATAAGTCTCAAAGTTTTTCGGATCACGAAAAGAAAAGAAGCTTAACAATCCATTGCTATTGAATTTGCATCCACTTCCATAAGCTCCTCCTTTTTCCCTGATTTCTTTATGAAGTATGGTATTTGTTAACAAATTGCCTTTAAAATTTTATTTTGAAATTTCACACATCTCAAAAAATACTTAAAACATGGAACTTAGCAGTATCTTCGTGATTAAAAGGGGTCGTTTCGATAGTTTCCACGACATAATTGACTTGACCTGAAAGCAAGAAAATTTTTTTCTGATAATTTGGAACAAAAATTTCATGAAAATTTTCCTCAGGTTGAGAATTGTCATTTGGTGGTAAAGGAGTCAGCGATTTTGTAAATACTGCATATTTTAAATTTTTGTTATCAAATTAATTTTTATTTACATGACTCATTTTTCCCTTTTAATTGGGAAATAAATGAATTAAGTTGGTTTTTGACTTCAGTGAAATTTTTTTTGCTTGAATGAATGCTGAAAGAAATTTTGTTCTATTTTTTTTTTTTTTTTTTAAAAAATAAATATAAAAAAAAAAAATTTCTTTGTTTTTTTTAATTTTCTTAATTTATGTTTTTTTTTTATCAATTCTTTATTTTGTCTTATGATTTTAAAAAAACATTTTTTATTTGTTTAAGAATTTTATTTTTTAAAATTTATTCATTAAGAACCACCTCACTAAAAAACCTTTCTAATAAATTTTTAAGGTCCTGGAGCCTCCATATTTTCCTTTGTATTTATCGAATAATGAAACGAGATTTTGGACATAAATCTCATGATAATGGTTAACCTCTTCTTTTGTAGGGCTTTCCTTTAACGGCAGCTGAATTCCTTCTCCAATAACAGTGATTAATCGACAGTTTTCATTGGGCAAAAAATTCAAAAATTTTGACATAAAAATGACTCCTGGAATTTTTATTTTATTCATCAACAGCCCAAACTTTATCCACGTGAAATAGAAATAAGTCTTGTTTTCATTGAAACAATAGCTCGGATATACTTTGTAACCATATTGAAGTGCATATTTTATGAAACCTTTTCTCTCCTTAATAAACACCCGATCTTCTTCATGATTAGTGATTGTCGCTTCTTCGAATCCTCCAGGAATAATTATAACATTTTGTTTTTTCTTCATTAATCTTTTAAAGTTTTCAGGGTCCACACCTTGAATACCTCTGAGAATCATGATGATACCTCCCCAAGGCAAGACTAAAATCATCCTTGATCCCAAATAGACGTAACTGTCAAAAAATTCTAGCTGAGGAGATAAGGCTGCCATTCCATAGGTCATTACACCATGAGGATGATGACAAATCAAGGTGTTTTCTCTTCGATCCTTTAATGATTGGTCATCCAATTCTAATCCATACTCATCAAAGAAATTCATCAAGTCTAATTTTCTGACAAATCTTATAAATGTCTCATTTTTGGTGCAAAAAAAATATTGATAAGCCAACAAGGAAATTAAGATTATTTGGGTTGTTAGAGATCCAAAGATCAAATAGTATGTGCCTGCCAAGGGTGAGATGATATATATGAGAAAAAGACAGATATTGGCAACTGTTGAAAATAACTTTCCAATGTAAAAGTTAAGATTGGCCATATTTTGTTAAAGTATGAGAAAAACAAATATTTTTTTTTATTTATTGTTTATTTAAGTAATTTTAAAAAATCATTAAATATGAAAAAAGTCTGACATCTAATTAATTTTAATGTTTCATCTATCCATTAATGGTATCCGTTACAATTAATTTTTCGATGAAATCCACAAATCTCTTGGAGTATTTTTCAGGAGGAACAGCTGAAATTGTTGAACCAAACACCAATTTCTTGAAAGCATATTCAAATTTTTTGGAATAAGCTCTAATTCAATTTAAAAAATGCTATTAAATGAAAAAAAAATACTTAAAAGATGTGAAAATATCAATAATGCCAAAATAATAAATAAATGACCCATCATTGGATTCAATGCACCTATTAAACTTTTTAATTTTAACGCTCTTATTTTTATTCATTTCTTAAAAAAAAATACTTCTTGATTGAGTTGAAATTTTTTAATTGAAGTCGAAAATTCAGAAAGTTTTTTAAATTCTGAATTGCCAAGATCCTGACTTTGCATTTTTGTATTATGGACCCCAATAAGGAGACTATAATCGATAATTGAATTCCTTGCAAAAAACTCCGCATCTTTTTTTATTTGTTCTTTAAACAGAATGGCCTTTTTTGGTGAAATTCTGATCTTTAAGTGGTTATGCAAAGCATCAAGATCCTTTTTGGCTGCTGATGGATCTCTGATTATTTATGGTTTCAATCAAATTATTTGATTTTTAGAAATTATACGCATTATGAGAGGTTCTCTTGTAAAGTGAGCCTTTTATATCATATTTCTCATGAATTGGGTGAATAGTGCTCAAAATGTTTTCCATCACAACAAAATATATTGAGTTAGAACTGAATTTGGAAATATTGCATTTGATTTTATGCAATCCATAAATTCTAAAATTCATCATTTTAATTAGAAAAAAAAAATTACTTATTTATAAAACTGTTTGGATTTTCCATTAAATGTTGATGATAACTTTTCAAAATTTGTCTAAAAACTTTAAATTCTTTTGTGTGAATTGTCTTGATGGTATATTTGCCATCAGCTGTGAAATAAAAAAAAGATCCACTTTTTCCAGTTGAAACGAGTTCTGACAAAGTGTTGACATTTCCCTTTATCAAATGAGAGATTATCCGTTCAGGCCCTATTGATTTCAAATAATCATCATTTTTTATTTTGTTTTTTTCTCGAATGTTGTGAAAAATTTCTGGCGCATAATCAAAGAAACAATAACAGTTAATGGGGTCCTTTAAATTTTGAATTTTTCTAAAATGACATTATTTTGAAATAAGGAAAAATCCAGACTTGGGTATGATTTCAAAGAAATATGAAAATTGATAATCTTCCTCAGAAAGACGAGGGCTCGAAACGATGCTTTTCACAGCCTTTTGTATCCCAATGATCATATTGAGCACCTTTATTTATGTTTAATAATGAGTCAATTTGAATCCTTAAAAACCAATGTCCAATTATTGTGCCCGAAAAAAACCATTTGATTGTTTTTCTCAGTTCTTTTCCTAATGGTCGAGGATTTTGGAATGTTTTGTGATGTGATGGTTTTCAGTTTTTTAAAGACTATATCATCCTTAATTTGCCTTAAAAATTATATAAATAAACCCAATGAAAAATTCTTAACTGTAGGTTTTCTAAATCTTCATCATCCTTTTTTCCCTCCTCATTCATTGAAACCTTATAGGATTTTTTCCAATTCAAGATGTCTTCTTTAATCTCCTGGAAATTTTGAATGGTTTTATTAATTTGTCGTTCAAAGACATCGGCGAAATCATTTTTGACTTCTGATAAAAATAAAAAAAAAAAAAAAAAAAAAAAAAAGACACCTAATTTTTCAAAAATTAAATTTTTATAAATCAAGACAGAACTTTTTTCATTCAGATTGAATATAATTGCCTTTGTGGTTTCTTCATTAATATGTGGAAAAGAAGTTTGATTTTCTTTTTCTTCCAGACCAAATTTGTCTTCTTCTTTATCAAAATTTACAGATTTTATATAATGCCCGAACTCTGGTCCGCGTTTATGGTTATTATTGTCATTTTTCTCATTTTTGACACATTCGGTAACATTGATTTGGGTTTCCATTCTTCCCATCGACCGTTGAAAAATGTGTAGTTCTTTAATTGAATTATCGATTTTTTCAATAGTTTTTTCTAAATGTTTTTGATAAAGTTTTTGTTCAAAAGCCGATTTATCGCTTTCTTGTGCATTGAATGTGAGGCCTTCATTAAGCACATCGACAATTTCTAATAATTTAGGATATTTTTTCATAATTTCATTAAAGATTCCATATGTAACTTTGCCATTGTTTTGTTGATCCATTTTTAGAAAAATGAACTTCACATAATTGTCAATGGTAGTTTGCAACCCTTCATCTAAAATTACAAAATTACCAAAAAATTAGCAATTATTTCCAACTTATTTGATTTCCAGAAAAAGACAGCCATAAATTAACAATAGAAACGATCAATGCTTTCAAATCATCCAAATCGAACCAACCCTTTCTATTTTGGTCAATTAATTTAAAAGTCCATTCATTTTTCTCATCCGAATCCCCATTTAACAGAATATCCAAATACTTCATAAATTCTTCGAAATTGACCTTGTTGTGTTTCAAAACTATTATAAAATCCATCAATTTATTTTACTTTTCCATCATTGTTGATGTCTAACATGCTGAATATTCTATCTGAAAGAAACATTGATGAGTCCAAGCCTAATAACCCCATATGTTGACGGAACTCTTCCTTATTTAGAGCATTTCGAGATTTAGAAATTTTGCCGAATCTGAAAAAAGCGTAAAATTAAAAAAATTTCTAGTTTCTTACCGATTTTTCATTTCCAAAATCTGGGTTTCTGTGAACCTTGTCTTTTCTACCAAGTCTGCGATTTCGACTTTGTTTGGTCTTTTGAAAATTGAAGATATCATCATTTTTTTAGAGAGAAAAAAAATTCCCTTCTTGAGATTCTAATGATTGCTAAGTTATTTTTTATTATTATACAGTGCATCTATTACGCAACAAGCTAATAAAAATTTTTGTTTTATTGTTAATTTAATTTTTGAAATGTCTTTTGTGTGTTTTTTTAATTTTTTTTAAAATGATTTTTTTTTATTCTATGTTCATTTTAGTATTTTTTTTATCTAATGTTATTAATGGTGAGGACTCCAGCTCGCCATAACTTTTTTAACGACTTCATTGGTTTTCAAAGAACTATCCAAGCCTTGAGGTGGATGATTTAAAAATTCATTCTTCGCACTTGTTATTTTTTCATTTAAAATATTTAAAGAAGGAAATTCAAATTATAAAGTTACGCTCTATCACTCTCTCTCATCGATTTAATTTGTTCTTCTGATAAAGAGATCAATTTTGCTTGTCTTAAAAAATTCATAATTTAAATCGTCTAAACCCGAAAATTCTACTGTTCAGGAGTCATTGTGTTGATTTTTTCAACGTTAGTTTTGATACTTTGCTTCACAATTGGCAGTATCGAGTCAATAGCATAATCCATGTATCCTTTTGATAATCCTAAAATTCAAAATTTATATTATTTCGACGAGTAAAAAAAAATCAAATACCATCAATAGCAGAAGTCATCATCTCTTTTTGGATTTTTTCTTTATCTTTTCCTTCAAGTTGCTAAAGCATGAATTATTTCAAAATTAAAGAAAGTTTGATAAAATGGTTACTTTATCAATTTCCTTGCTGGCCTGTTCAATCAAACCCATGTAAAGTTTTTGTTGATTGGAATCTTCAAAAACCTTGACTTGTTTGAGGATGTTCAAGGTTCTATCAGAAACGTGTTTTTTGAAGTTCAAATATTCATTAGCCAAGAACTTTTTTAAATAGTTAAACTCTAATGAAAAATTTTTGGTTGATTTTTAACGATGTTGATTGATTCAGCCTTGATATCTTGGAACTCATTGTTCAATCGATAGAAGTCCATCTGAGATTTGGCATCTTTTTTTTTAGAGAGATTTTAAGAACATGAAAAATAAAATAAAATTAATTTACCATTCATCAATTGACGAACTTTATTTTCGATATTTTCATGGTAAAACACATCCATATTATTGATTTCGTTTTGAGCGATTCTTCGATAGAATCTGACCAACAAAGGTCTAATTATCACAAATATTTAAGAATCTTTTCAAAATAGAGAAAAAGTTACTTCAAAAGAGATTTTCTTCCTTCGATATAGAAATACATCAATTGAACCCAGAACAAAAATGGAATGATAGATGATCTGGCAATATAGTTCCAATCCACTGAAAAATCCAATTAAAAACCAACCAAATTCATTAAAATTTACTTGTGCCAGCTCCAATGTTCAAAACAAGCAAACCACCAATGAACCCTATGATTCAAAATAAACTCTAAAAAAATTGAATAATATGAATATTTTACCAAGAGCGAATTTCCGAGCCACCAAGAAATTTTCATAATGAGGGGACACTTGTTCAGGCCCAATGAATTCATGGAAAAGTTCCGCAGTTTTCACAACCGAGAAGTTCAAAGGGTGATGATCTAAAAACATCCACAAGATTAAACTAATAATTTTCAGAATGAACCGCTATTATAAGGATGAGTATAGGCTTTTCCCACAGTTTTTTTCGCTGCAGGCATATTTTCTTGTTCCATTTGAAGACTAAAGAAAATTAATGAAAAATGAAGGAAGATAAATATTTACATTTTATCTTGGAATGCTCTGACGTGTTGGTCGTATTTGGTCTTGAATTTAATATAATTTCTGGTGACTGAGTCTGGACCGATGGCGAAGCTCTGGCAAACGAGGGGAGTGAACCTCTTGGTCAGAAGGCTCGACTGGAAAACCGTTTTGAAATATTGAAGATTTCTTATCATTGCGATATAATTTTTATGTTTTTGGAAATTATTTAATATTTAAATAAAATCGACATTTATCAAATCGTTCATTTTTCGAAAAAAATGATTTGGAAAATATGCAAAAAAACTCTAAATGCACATTTTCTAAAATATGTTCTATGGAAAATCAGTCGTAACAAAGAAATTTTCTGATTTTATTGAAAAAATTAACACATTTTTATGATGAGAAAAAAAAAATAGCTATCTATCTAAACAAATAATTAAAACTATAATTTTTCTGTTAAACTTATAAACAACATTTTCCAAAATTATCATTTTTATCCATGAATCCTGAAATTGAAACACAAATTGGCAACTTGTTCCTGAATCTCTCTGAATATGAGCACAAAGTATTTTACCAAACCTCTTATTTTTCCAATTTTCAATTAAAAAGATCGAATTAATCCGGCAAAATCTCGCCGAATTCGAAGAGTTTGAGCCATATGCAGCTTTTCAAAGGATCAGTCGAATGGGTAAAGGCTACATTTCCCAAAAGGAAATTTCAGATTTTTTAGAGTATTTTATTATTTTATTAAAACAAAATTCCATTGTTTTTATGTGAAAAGGTTCAACGGAATGAACTCTTATGAAAAAGATTTGGAGTTTTTGATCAGAGTCTATGATTCAAACGATGACAAAAAGTTGAGCTATCGAGAGTAAACAAAAAAAAAATGTTTAAAATAAATCCGAATGTCTTCCAAGTTTTTTAAATTTTATATTACCGCATTCATCCCCAGAACTTCGTCAAATATGCACCCAAAGACAATCCTACGCCGTGAATGCTGATGAAATTTTGCCTTGGGAAATCGAATTTAAACTGGCAAAATTGATTGAACTTGAAATTTCCCTCTTTAACGAGACAGATTCCTTGAAAAATTCCATAGTCAACCTCCAGGACTTTAATCTGAAAGACATGTTTGCCTGTTTATCAGGTCTTAACTCCTCATGGATAGATATGTCAAGGTTTTTATCGATTTCCTAAGATTTTCATTATATATATTATATAAAGTTTGGCTGAATTTTTCTCGAAGCTCAACTACCATTTCAAAGATCATGATTTATTCTGTATCATCAAAAGAATCGATAAAGATCAAGATGGCTCAATTTGCTATAGTGATTTCGTGGAATTTATTTTGCCTATTAAGCCTTATACAAGATTATCGTTGAATTCAGTCCTCAACAAATCAAACAATGAAATCAGAACATCTCCAATGAAATCTAAACCCATCATTCAAAATACTAACTTGTTTCCAGCTCATTTTAAATGTTATTCTTGTAATGTGGCTGAAGAGAAAAACATTGGCACTAAAAAGACTTGGCAATCGAATGAAATAGAACCAAATGACAACAATAGATCCAACAAATTGGAACTAAATGACAACAATCAATCACACAAAATGGAACCAACTGCCAATAATCGATCAAACAAATTGGAACCAACTCACTATAATATATCCAACAAATTTGAACCAACTGAAAACATTCGATCCGATAAAATTTCCTTTTATTCGAAAGAAGAAAAACAAAATTCCTTTTATTCGAAAGAAAATCCTCAAGACTTCCAAAAAAACTATAAAACATCATCATTATCGAAAGAAAACCCACAAAAAAAACCCAATGGAGCTGAAATACAACACACTTATACAAATTTGACTTATACTCAAAGCAATCGTGACAGTTTCCGTACTCCAACTAAGAATTCCTTTGCCCCAGACACAAACAGAAACGCCTATTTCTCCACTAAGCCTCTTCAGAACAACAAAATCCAAAACAATGACACCGCTAAGGACTTCAAAGTTCAAAAGGAAGTATATAAAAATATTGAAAAAAAGGAAGAAATCAGCACCAAGAAATATTATAGCAAATCATTTATGGGTCAAACCACAACAGGCTCTAATGATTTTCAAAAGGACTTACAAATGCACCCCTCAAAAAAAGAAGAAATGAAGCTAATTCCTAGCAAATCCTTTGCAACCCAAACAGGTTCCAATGATTTTCAAAAGGATTTCCCTTCAAAAAAAGAAGAAATGAAGCCAATTCCTGTTAAAACGATCATCAAAGAGGAAATCAAGATCCAATTGAAGGACCTCTTCTATTTAGATAAATCCATTAGATTATATATGGAAGAATTATATGAGGATTTCGATCTTGATTTGGTGGAAATTTATCGCTTCTTTGATATCAACAATAAAGTGAAAATCGATGCCAAATGCCTTGAATTAAAGCTGAAAGAATATGAGATCTTCATCTCAAAATTCGAAATCTATTGCTTTGTGGAGAAATATGACAGTGAAAACAAGGGCTTTTTAAAGTAAAATAATTATTAAAGTGAAATTATTCGCGGCTTTTTCTATTAATTATCTAGCTTCTCTGAGTTTTCACTAGCCTTTTTAAGTAAATTTCCCTTTCCAGAGCAAAGATCATCAAAAAATGCCTCATCTGCAGTATTTTCGGCTTTTTTTAAAATGAATAATTATTCGTTTTAGAAAATCGCAAGGAATTTCGAGAGGAAACTTTCTAAAATCCTTGGGATGGTCATCAACTTCGAATGCGATTGCCTGATGTTAAAGAAGCTTGCCGAGAAAAACGCCAGTTTTTCATTTTTGGACTTATATGTCGAACATTTCAAAGGCGAAATTCAGCTTGAAGATTATTTGGAATTTATCAAGAAATATGAGTTTCAACGTTTAGAGGACATTGACAACAAGTGACAAAAATGATAAAATTACTTATTTTTGTATAACAGGTCTTAATAGATAATATTTGATGACCATTGATAAAAAGTAGCTAGCTAAGTTTTTGAAAACTCGAATTTTCCCAATTTTTTAATTGTAAAAAATTTAAAATGTTATGATTTTATTCTTTTTTTTCCTCTTTGTTTTCATTTTCCGAAAATTCTATATCATGAATCGTCGGGTTCGGGAAATACCATTCTTTCAAGGGATCATATTTCAACAAATCGAATAATTCTTCTCTCGTTTGCATCCTATTAAATCATTTTAATTAAATTTTTTTTTTTTTTTTTTTTTTTCCCTTACTTTTCCATAAAGCCCTCTTGTGTTCCATTTTCCATCAAATGTTTCAAAAACAAATCCACAGCCTTCATGGCCACTCTTAAAGTGGTCACTGGGTAAATCACACAATTATAGCCCATCTTTTTGAAATCCTCCAAAGATATGAAATCAGTTTTGCCAAATTCTGTCATGTTCGCTAACAAATAAGGACCTCCTTTTGGTCCATATTTCTTCAAAGCTTCGGCCACTATTTTGAACTCTTCCAAATTGCTCAACCCTTCAGGAAATATCATATCCGCACCTGCGTCGATATATTGTTTTGATCTGTCAATTGTTTCTTGGATCCCGTAAACGCCCTTGGCATCAGTTCGAGCACAAATTATGAATTCTCCATCAGAACATTTTTTGCTTGCAGCGGCTGCGATTTCGATTTTTTTCACCTTGAAAAAATGATGAAAAACGGGTCATTCATTTTATTTTGCGAACCATGTCTTCAGTTTTTATCAAGGTTTTGCCATCCAAATGGCCGCATCTTTTAGGAAACAATTGATCCTCCAGATGAAGACCTAAGGCAAAGAATTTTAAGAATTTTGTCTCATGATTTGGAATAAACCTGCAGCTCCAGCGTTGAAATATTCCCAAACTGTTTTGGCGCACATCTCACCTTCTCCAAAGCCTGTATCCGCATCAGCCAAAACTGGCAAACCCGAAGATAAATGAACATCCTTTATCACTTGGCAAAATCCTTCTAAAGTCACCAAACTTTTCAATTTCATTAATATAGAGATAGAAAACTCCTAATTTACCCAACATCTGGTTCTCCTGTGGAAGCACTTATAGCAGCACCTGAAATATAAAGCGCCTTGAAACCTGAGAGAATTTATTGAAAATTTCAGTGGAAGACTATATACCTTGCTCAGCTATACTTCGAGCCACCAAACCGTTGAATGCTCCGATGATTGGAACACAATTATTTTCTAAGAGGTTTCTGAAATTTCTGCAGGATTTCATTGGAAAGAGAAAAAAGATTTTTTTTTTTTAAATAACTTTAAAAAGTGGGAATATTAATTTTGGATTTACATTAGATTTTTAAGTGAAAAAATATGAAAATAATAAAACCTTTACACATGTTGGTAATCAACCCAAACCAAACCAAACCAACCCAAACAAACCCAAAACAACCCAAATCACCCAAACCAACCCAAATCAACCTAAAACAACCAAAAATTGTTGTTTGTTTTGATTTAGGTTGGTTTGGGTTGGTTTGAGTTGATCCCTGTTTCATCAGCATTAAAAATGTCCTCTTCTTTATAATTTTTGACCAGATTTTTGAGTATACTGTAACTATGTAAAAAACAGATCTCCATTAGGATTTAATTTTTTCATATTCATGGCTTAAATGAGGCTTGGGAGAGTCTACGGTTAATCCAACTCGCTTAATGTTCTAACAATATTACCTGCCCAGATTATTATCCAAATATTACTAATTATATTTGTAATGCTCAGATTTGCCATCTTGGAATAAACGATTGCAATTGCCAATATTGTGAGTATACAAAGATGGGATAAAGGAGTATGTGGCAGAATTATCTATGGGAGCCTTTTAAATTATATTCCCAGATCGATTATTATCACAGGAAGTTATGTGGGAATATGCATGCAATGCAAAAGGAGCTGATTACCAAAGAAATCTTGTGAGATTAGGATTCGAACATATCCTTTAACTAATAGAGTCGAAGATTGGATTGTTAGATCTTGCGGAGATGGCATTTGTACAGATGCTGAAGTGGGAGTAAATAATAATACGTTAGAGTGCGATTCAGATTGTCTTCCATCTGAGATCTATATGCTCATATTTTAAACGGCAGATTAGCGTTGATTTTCCTATTATTAATGGGATTATTCCATATTGATTAGAAGAAAATATAATTCCATTTGATTTATTT
>Ga0302320_10008934_pt1 | contig 21652 bp, 17 predicted proteins | sample Bog_T0_3_FD_202130 | JGI IMG/M metagenome (GOLD analysis project Ga0302320, IMG submission 202130) | Peat permafrost microbial communities from Stordalen Mire near Abisko, Sweden - Bog_T0_3 | ecosystem: Environmental > Terrestrial > Soil > Wetlands > Peat | place: Sweden: Abisko, Stordalen Mire...
CTCGGCCCCCACATCCACGCCTTCATACAGTCTCTGGGCCACGCCCATCGTGCGCCGCACGTTGAACCCCAGCTTGCTCGCCGCATCCCGCTGCAACTGGCTGGTGATAAACGGAGCCAGCGGCCTGCGCTGCTTCTCCGTCGACTGCACCGAGACCAGCGACCACTTCGCCCCTTCCAGCGCGTCCGTCACCGCCTTCATGGCCTTCGCGTCCGGCAGTGCGTTGGCAATGAACTGGTCCTTGCCGTCCTTGTCTTTGCCGTTCGCCACGCGCGCCGGCTCCCCATCGATGCCGATAAACCGCGCCTTCAAACTCTTCGCTGCCTGCTTCTCGGGGTGCAGAATCGCATCCAGGTTCCAGTACTCCACCGGCCCGAACGCCCCAATCTCCCGCTCCCGCTCCACAATCAGCCGCACCGCCACCGTCTGCACGCGCCCTGCCGAAAGCCCACGCCGCACCTTGTCCCACAGCAACGGAGAAATCTGGTACCCCACCAGCCGGTCCAGCACCCGCCGCGTCTGCTGCGAGTCCACCAGGTTTTGATCCAGGTCCCGCGCGTGCTTGAAGGCCTCCTGCACCGCCTTCTTCGTGATCTCGTTGAACGTCACCCGGTGAATCTTCTTCCGCTCCTTGGCGCTCGTTCCCAGTTGCAGCGCCAAGTGATACGCAATCGCCTCCCCTTCGCGGTCCGGGTCAGGCGCCAGGTAGATTTCGTCCGCCTTCGCCGCCGCTCGCTTCAACTGCGCAACCACCTTCTCCTTGCCCGGAGATACAATCAGCGTCGGCTCGAATGTCCGGTTCTCCAGCTCCACGCCGATATCGTTCTTGGGCAAATCCATAATGTGCCCCACCGACGCCAGAACTTCAAACCCCTTGCCAAGATACTTCTCGATCGTCTTCGCCTTGGCCGGGGATTCGACGATTACCAGTGATTTGCTCATTGCCATCCTTAATACGCTTGAATTGTTTGCCCCGTCGCCGCTACCTTGCACCGGTGCTACACCCACAGCACTCCGATGCCCGGCCGGAAACTGCCTGTCGCATCCTTGAACTCTTTGTGTGTGTACTGCACCTTGATCTCTTCCCAGAACCGCTGCACCCGGCAGATCGGAATGTCCACAGCAATATCGTGAAACGCAACCACGCCGCCGGCGCGAACCAGCGGCGAGTACATCGCGAAGTCCTGCTTCACTCCCTCATAGCTGTGATCCCCGTCGATGAACAGAAAATCCAGCTTCCGCCCCTGCAACTCCGCTTCCACCCTGGCCAAAGTCGCAGCCCGGTGAGAATCGCGCCGGATCAGGATCAGCCTTTGCCCCCGGCGCACGATCCTGCGCAAAAGTGGCCTTCGAATCAGCCAGGCAACCCGGTTCCGAAACGACGACGGCAAATCGACGCTGACCACTGTAGCGCTGGCCGCCGCCAGCCGCGCAAACACAAACAGCGTGCCGCCCTTGTACGTTCCGATCTCCAGCAACGCCTGGCAATCCAGATCCTTCACCAGTTTGGCAAGTTCAACAAGCTCTGACGTGACCTGGTACGGGTCGATCGCGCGGCATCCCTGCGAAATCGCTATCAGCTCGGCCGGATCGCTCGTTTCCCCGACAGTCCTTAGCCTCCGCAACAAGGAGACAATGGAACTTGCATTGCGCATTACATCCGGAAACCTCATTGCATTCTCCCAGCGCAACCCACCGCGGATTCCTCTCCCCGGCAGGTCCATCCTGTCCCCGATCGAATCGGACTCCCCGCCGGCAGCGTGCCTTGTTTCCCTCGCCCCGGCGAAGGGTTCGGTGTTCGCGACCGAGCCGCTCATTGCCATCCTTATTATGTTCTTCCCTCGAACACTCTAACCTGTCTGTCCAGTTGGACTCGGAAACAGCCCTTTTCGTTCACTGCCGGCACAGCCCAACCCGGCTCACCCTCCCCATCCGGGAAAAAACAAGCCGCAAAGGTTGGAAACTACCACGGAACACCGTTCCAATTCCACTCACAGTCCAGTTTTCTCTCCATCAATCTCGCTCAACCGCTGCATAACCCCTTCAGATTCAATACACAAAGCGGCGACACAGAATTTATTTGCTATACTAGGGCAAGAAGTAGCAATATTTGCCCCACGCCGCCGATCGGAGTCTCCCAAATGCCCGACGTCCAGAAAATCAGCATCGCCCTCACCGGCGAACAGATTGGCGCTCTCAAGGCCGCCGTTGAAACTGGAGAATACGCCACCACCAGCGAGATTGTGCGCGAGGCCCTCCGCGACTGGCAGTTCAAGCGCGAGCTACGCCAGGAAGACGTTCGCCGCCTCCGCCAACTCTGGGATCAAGGCAAATCCAGCGGCGCCGCCACGCCCGTAGACTTCGACAACGCCCGCCGCGAAGCCCGCCTGCGTTTAACTGAGGCCGCCGGGGGAACAATGAAAGACACATCCCACGATGAAGCCATGGCAGAACTGCTCAAGGAGGGCCCCGCCTACGCGATTGAGCTGCTGAACGGCATCCTCGAAGACGGCGAACAGGGCGAACTGCTGATTGCCCTGCGCCAGATGACCAAAGCCTTTGGCGGCGTGCAAACCGTGGCCGAAAAAGCCAACCTCAACCCAACTCAGCTCTACCGCACCCTTTCCGAAGAGGCCAACCCCGAACTCCGCAGCCTCTCCGCCATCCTCAAAGCCATGGGCCTGCGCCTCGCCGTGGAACGTGTTCACGCTGTGTGAATCCAGGTCTCAAAATCGAGATATGGGGACCCGGCGACAAGGAAAATAATGTCGGCGTATGATAAATGCAATCAATATGCCAACTGTTCAGACGACCAATGCTAAATCGAAGGAATAACTCCTGCGTGAGGAAACCCGTTTCTGGATGGACAAATTATTAAAGCAGATGCAGTGGGGCCTCACGCTTATGGTGAGCCTTGAGACTGCGTTGCTCTTCATTCGCAGAGAACTTCTCAATTCATTTATCGCCGCAGGAACCCTTAAGGCAGGAGACGCGCTACCGTACCATCGGTATCTTGTTGGAACGTGCTTCTTAATTGTCGCGGCGACGATTTTATGGGCTCTGACGAACCGCTCTGTTCAACAGTACCGGCATTATAAAAATCAGCTCCTTGGGTGCAGCAAGTCCGGAATCGTAGACCTTCCCACGTCTGGGATTAGCAAGTGGATTGGGTTCTTTTATTTTGCTTTCCCGGTCATGGACATAATGTTCAGGTTCTGGATCGAGTTCACCGGAATCACGATTCACTGAGACTTAGCCATGGCAGATGGTCGGGTTTCGCCCTTGAAACTTGGGATGCGACCCCGCTCCCCCGGTCTTTTGTGTCTCGTTTCTTAGACCTGGGTGTTTCGCCGGAAGTGCGGCCCTCAGGCAACGGTCAACTGACCAAATATCTCCGGCAGCTCGACATACAACGGCGTCCCCTTGACCGCCAACCGCGAAGCCTCGACCCACTCCGCACCGGAACACATGCGCCCCGTCCGCGTCTTCGGATCGATAATCCAGACCGTCTCGACGCCCATCGCGCGGTAGTCCTGAGCGCGCTCCTGGGTGTCGGAATAGCTATCTTCGGGAGACAGGATTTCGATGACCAGCAGCGGCGGATCGACAATCACATCCGGTTGGGCACCTAGCGGCAGCAACGCTACATCGGGAATCCGAACACGCGTAGCCGACACCTGGACACGCTGCTCGGTAACAACCTGGACTCCCCATTCCTGCTCATGGTTCCCAAACCAGCGAGCCAGCATCGCCTGAATCCGCGCGTGCTCATACTTGCCCGCGTTCCGCTCCCTGATCTCCCCGTCCACGTACTCCCGGTCCGGCCTATAGCTCATGCCGAGGTATTCATTCAGCGGGATTTGTAAAATCGTGGCCATATGAGTGAACGGTAGCACATTTTTCATTCAGGCAAGAATCGGCGCGGCCTGGTCCAATGCGTCGGGAAACTACGAATCCACCCCAGCCGGTACCCCAACTGACCACTGACCACTGATCACTGTCCACTGACCACTGATCACTGACAACTGCTTCTACATCGTTCTCACGTAATTCTTCCCCGGCAAGCACCGCACCCTTCCGGTGATCTCCAGCTCAAACAGCGCCGTAAACACCTCGGAAGAAGTCAGTTGCGTCTCCAGCAGCTCCAGAATCTCGTCGATCTGCAAGCTCTGGTCCTGGTGCAGAACCTCCAGCACCATCGCCTCCTGAGGCCGCAGCACCGGGTCAGGCAAGAGAGATGCGGGCGTCTCCGCTTTCGATTCAAACCCAGCCTCGGCCTCCAGTTCCAGCCGCACCTGCGAGGGCAGCTCCTCCCACACGTCTTCCCAGGTTGCCGTCAGCTTAGCCCCCTGTTTAATCAGCGTGTTCGGCGTCCAGCTCCCCTTGCTCGTCACGTTCCCAGGCACCGCAAACAGGTCCCGGTTCTGCTCCGCCGCGCACCGCGCCGTCACCCGCGTCCCCGAGTTCTCCGCCGCCTCCACCACCAGCACCGCCACGCTCAGCCCGCTCAAAATCCTATTCCGCCGGGGAAAGTTCTGCGGCGCCGGAAACGTTCCCATCGGCACCTCGCTCACAATCGCCCCGCCCGTGGACAGAATCTCCTCGGCAAGCTTCTTGTTTTCCTTCGGATACACCACGTCGATCCCGGTGCCCCACACCGCCACCGTCGGCATCCGCGCCTCGAGCGCCCCCCGGTGCGCGCAGCTATCGATTCCCCGCGCCATCCCGCTCACAATCAACAACCGCCTCACCGCCAGATCCCGCGCCAGCATCTGCGCCATCCCTTGCCCATAAGGGCTCGGATGCCGCGTCCCCACAATCGCAATCGCTGGCCGCGCCAGCAGCTTGGCCGGCCCCCGCACCCAAAGCACCGGCGGCGGATCGTAGATTTCTTTGAGCCGCTCCGGATACTCCGCGCAACCGAAGCTCACAATTGTCGCGCCCTGCGCCGCCACCCGCGCCCACTCCGCCTCCGCCGCCGCCCGCGCCTTGCCGTCAAAGATGAACTGCGCCGCCTCGGCCGGAAACCGCAGCCCCTCCAGCGCCGTCAGCGGCAGCGTAAAAACCTGCCCCGGCGCGTCCAACTGCATCATCGCGTCCAGAATCCGCTTCGGCCCCAGCCCCGGCGAAAGCGCCAGAGCCAGCCACGCCAGCCGGTCTTCATCCAGTTGGGCAACTGCCGCGCCCGCCGCGTTTTGTGGCATCGTCGTCATCTCAATGCGATTTCCTCCTCAATTCGCACAGTCCGGCTTTGCTCTCAGGAAACCAAACCATCCACTCGTTGGTAATTCCGCCCAAGTTACCCCCGTCCGTTCCCCCTGTCAAGCTCTCCCTGTTAACCCCGCGCATCCTCCGCCGCGATTCCATCCCAACCCGCTGGTCCTTACACCCAGGGTTGATAATCTAAGAGTCGTGAGCAAGACTTCGCACCCCCGCCTCCGCATCGCCGCCATCAGCTTCCTCAATACCGCCCCTCTCATGTGGGACTTCCAGCACCCGCCCCTCGACTATCCCCTCGCCGCCCGCTACGAGCTCGCCTGGATGCTCCCCTCCGAGTGCGCCCAGCGCCTCGCCTCGGGCGCCGCCGACCTCGGCTTGGTCCCCATCGCCGCCCTCGCCACCACTCCCGGACTCCGCATCCTCCCCGGCTGCACCATCGCCTCTCGTGGCCGCGTCCGTTCCCTCTTATTAGTCCGCCGCGCCCGCCAGCCCCTCGCGGCCATCCGCTCCGTCGCCGCCGACACCGCCAGCCGCTCCACCATCGCCCACGCCCGCATCCTCTTTCACGCCTGGGGCAACCCCGCCGTCCCCTTCGTTCCCATGGCCGCCAACCTCGACGCCATGCTCGACTCCGCTGACGCCGCCATCGTCATCGGCGACCCCGCCCTCCTCGCCCTTGAAGAGCGCGCCAACCGCTTCGAGCGCACCCACGAAGAACTCATCTACCACGACCTCGCCGACGAGTGGCACACCCTCACCGGCCTCCCCTTCGTCTCCGCCATCTGGTGCGTTGCGCGCGGCAGCCTTTTGGACGAGGGCGTCGCAGAAGACTTCATCCAATCCCGCGACCACGGCCTCCAGAACATTGACACCCTGGTCTCCGAGTGGACCCGCCAGCTCCCACTCTCCGAGCAGACCATCCGCACCTACCTCACCACCAACATCCACTACATCCTCGACCAGGAATGCATAGAAGCCATGCGCACCTTCTTCCGCCTGGCCGCCCAGGCCGGTGCCCTCCCCGAATTCAACTTGGATGGATCTCTCTAACCAGCGGGCGGCAAAACAAGAAGACCGGGTGGGTGGATTGGATGGAACCAAAGACAACCCCTGGCCCCCCTCGGCTTCCTTCGCTACGATCGCTCCGGAGGACGGGTTCTCAAGTCGATACGCAATTCCTGACTCGATGCAAGGGCCTGCCTTGGCATCTTGGGGTCCACTCCGCCGTCTACAATCAAGAGAGATGTCCGACACGCTTTATTTGAGCTTGTGGTATCCCAATCTGCGTCTGGCAGCGCTGCCTGAAAAGCTGACGGCGGTGCTGGGCGCCTTTGCTGCCCATGGCGGGGAGCCGCGCGTGTATGCGGCCACGGCCTGGCCGGTGAGCTGGAGCGAGTCGCCGGTGTTTCAGCGGGTCTGGGGCTGGGGCGAGCGGGGAGCCGAGCGGCAGGCTGCCGTGGAACAGGCGCTGGAACTGCTGCACGAAGACTACGCCTACGAGTTTCAGATTGGATGGAGCCTGTGGGAACTGGAAGAGCTGGCTCCGCCGCAGGGGTCGCGTTGGGCCCGTGGGCCTCGGCTGGTGAGGGTCACCGGCTTTGGGCCGCTCTTCGATGAGGGCGCCTACGAGCAGGATGGCCACATCCGCGTCGATTTCGGGCCCGACACGCCGTTTCTTGAAGAAGAGCTGGAACTGGATTCAGTGGCAGCCCGCCACGTGGAAGAGAATGTGCGCCAGCTTGTCACGCTGACGGCGGGGGTCGAGAAAGCCTCGGGCGCTACGGCGCGGCTGCTGTGGAGCGAACTGGGCGAGAGCCTGGCGCAGCGGCTGGCGGCTCGGCTCGGGGTGGTGAATTGACCATGCGCCTGACCATTGAGCGGATGCGGGCGCTGGTGCTGGCGGCGGGGGTACTGCTGGTGGCGGCGCTGGTGGTGTTTCTGGCCGTGGGCAAATGGAAAAACCCCTTCAACCGGCGCGATATCCCCAAGCGGCTGGGGATCGAAATTAAGCAGGAGGCCAACGGTGTTACGTATACGCAGGCGCATGGCGGGCATACGCTGTTCAAGATTCATGCTTCGAAGGTGGTCCAACTGAAGGACAACCACGCGCTTTTGCACGACGTGAAGATCGAGCTGTATGGGGCGGACGGCAGCCGCGTGGACCGCATTGAAGGCGACGAGTTTGAGTATGACCAGAAGAGCGGACTGGCCAAGGCCGCCGGGCCGGTGCAGATTACGCTGATGCGCCCGGGCGTGGCGCCCGGTCCGCCGCGGCGGACGCCCAAGGCGACGCCGGACCAGGCGGCAAGCAAAGTGAAAGGCAGCCCGGTGGGCGCGGCGGTCAAGACGGCTTCGACGGGCGAGATTCACGTGAAGACCAGCGGCGTGACCTTCGACCAGCAAAACGGCGTGGCCAGCACCGACAAGCAGGCGGATTTTTCCATGGCGCAGGGTTCGGGCAGCTCCATGGGCGCCTCCTACGATTCGCAGCAGGGTTTGCTGGTGCTCGACCAGGCTGTGGTGCTGAACGCGCGGCGCGGGGCCGACACGGTTGCGGTCCATGCCCAGCACGCGGAGTTTACGAGCGACAGCGACGTGTGCCAACTGCGGGCGGCGACTGCCGACTACCGGGGCGGGCAGGCGGTTGCGGGCGAGGCGAAGATTCTGTTCCGCGAAGATGGATCGGCGGAGCGGCTGGAGGCGACCGGCGGCTTTACGCTGACCACCGCGGAGGGCGGGCATCTGGCAGCGCCGGCGGGGCAGATGGACTTCAACGAGCACAATCAGCCCAGGCACGGCCACCTGCAAGGCGGCGTGGTGATGGATTCGGTGACGGCGGGGGACGAGACGCATGGAAACCGGCATGTGCATGGGACGTCGCCGGAGGCGGAATTCGAGTTCACAGCGGCAGGAGACCTGCGCCACGCGCACCTGGAGCGGGGCGTGGCGATGCACAGCGAAGAGCAGAGCGAGCAAGCGGGTGAGCGCGTGCGCGAGAGCCGCAACTGGCAGTCGCCGGTGGCCGATGTGGATTTCCGCAAGGACGCGGAGGGACGTGCGGAGCCGGATTCGATTCACGGGACCGAAGGCGTGGTGGTGACGGGCGAGAGCCAGCGCGGCAACCGGCCAGCGGCGCCTTTCCGGCTGGCGGCCGACGACTTGACGGGCCAGTTCGGGCCCGGGTCGGCGCTGACGGCGATGACGGGCGTGGGCCATGCCGGCATGGAAGAGACCACGGCCACCGGGGCCCGGGAGCTGACCAGCGGCGACCGGCTCAACGCGCATTTTGCCGCGGCGACGGCAGGCGGAAACCAGGCCGGGGCCAAAGGTGGCGCGTACGGAGTTGAATCGGCCAACGTCGAGGGGCATGTTGTGCTGGTGGAAGAGCCGGCGGCCAAGCCCGGCGCACCGCCGGAAGCGCCATTGCGGGCCACAGCAGGCCGCGCGGTCTATGAGGGCGCGGGTGAGTGGCTGCACCTGACGCTCAGCCCACGCGTGGAAGACGGCGGATTGCAACTGACGGCGGTGAAGATCGATGTCTCCAGGGAGTCGGGCGATGCGTTCGCGCATGGCAATGTGAAGGCGACGTGGGTCGACAGCGGGGCGGGCAAGAGCGCGCAGCCGGGCAGTGGGCCGCTGGGCGGCAACGGGCCGGCGCACGTGGTGGCGGCCGAGGCGCAACTGCGCCAGGCCACGGGCGAAGCGACCTTCCGCGGGCAAGCGCGGCTGTGGCAGGAGGCCAACTCGGTGGCTGCGCCGCTGATTATGATGGACCGGAACAGGCAGACGCTGGTGGCGCGCAGCACGGATGCCGCCGAGCCGGTGAGGGCGGTGCTGCTGAGCGCGGGGACGGAGACGGGGCCGGACGCGGGCAAGGCGCCGGGTTCCGCGCCGGCGGAAAAATCGGCCGCGCCGTCGGTCATTCGGGTGCGCGGCGGCGATCTGAAGTACTCCAACATCGAGCGCAGAGCCGTGATGCATGGCGGCGGGCTGGGCACAGTGGTGGCCGAGACGGGCACGGCCATGAGCGTCTCGAACGAGGTGGAGCTGCAACTGCTGCCGGCGGGCAATCATGGAGAAAATGCCGGCGGGCAGGCGCAGGTGGACCACATGACGGCCCGCGGACACGTGCAGGTCAGCTCCGAGGGGCGGCGCGGCGTCGGAGAGCAGCTTGTCTACATGGGCGAGACCGGCGAGTATGTGCTCACGGGCACCGCCTCAGCGCTTCCGCGCATGATCGATGCGGCGCGGGGGAGCGTGACCGGGGAAGCTTTGATTTTCCATAGCCGCGATGATAGCGTCAGTATCGAAGGCGGCGGACGCAAGACCACGACAGAAACGACTGCGCCAAAGTGACGAGTGCGCACGGGTCAAGGTTTGTGGCTTCCCACCTTATTCGTCCGCTGCGGCGGACAAAAAGGATGGGGCACCCAGCATCCAGCTGAAGAGGAATCGAGTTCAGGACTAGATGGAGACACTGAGAGCCGAGGGGATCGGCAAGACGTACAAGGGACGGCAGGTGGTGCGCGGCGTGGATCTTTGGATCTCGCGCGGCGAAGTGGTGGGTTTGCTGGGGCCGAACGGGGCCGGCAAGACCACCAGCTTTTACATCATCGTGGGGCTGGTGGCGCCGGAGACCGGGCGCGTGATGGTGGACGACACCGACATCACCCGTGTGCCGATGTATCTGCGGGCGCGGAATTTCGGCATCAGCTACCTGCCGCAGGAGCCCTCGGTCTTTCGCAAGCTGACGGTGGAAGAGAACATCCTGGCGGTGCTGGAGGCGCAGCCCCTGGGCAGCCGCGAGCGGCGGTCGCGCGCGGAACGGCTGATCCACCAGCTGAACCTGGGCCATATCCGCACCACCAAGGGATACGCGCTTTCAGGCGGCGAGCGGCGGCGGGTTGAGATTGCGCGCTCGCTGTGCATCCAGCCCAACTTCATTCTGCTGGACGAGCCTTTCAGCGGCATCGACCCCATTGCGGTGCTGGAATTGCAGAAGATCATCTTCGACCTGAAGGCCAGCGGCATCGGCGTTCTGATCACGGACCACAACGTGCGCGAGACGCTGAGCGTGACCGACCGGGCCTACATTATTGCCGAGGGAAAGATCTTTCGCGCCGGCACGCCGCATGAGCTGGGGAACGATGTGGATGTGCGGCGCGTCTATTTGGGCGAGGGGTTCTCGTTGGGCTGAAGGAGGCCCCGCGTTCGCGCCGTGTTTCCTTATGCTGTGCGGTGGGTGCGGTCAAGGCCTTGCGGGAGCACGAAGGTAAGGGGGATTCCAGAGAGAGATTCCCGAATTGAGAGTCTCCCGATGCGAAACAACTGGCCGGTTTCAGGGCAATTTGGCCTTTAGCCTTTTTCTCCTCCGATTACACTAACATTGAGTCCAAACGGGAATCGGGTCCCTTCTATGTCGCTGTTGCAACCAAGAATGAGCTTGAAGGTGTCGCAACGGCAGGTGCTGACTCCGGGCCTGATGCAGATGGTGAGCGTTCTGGCGCTCAACAAGCTTGAGCTGAAGGAGATGATCGATGCCGAGATGGTGGAGAATCCCGTCCTGGAGGAGATTGACGAGTCGGTTCCGATGCTGGATGAGGTCGCGGGCCGGCAGGAACGGCAGGAGCGGGAAGAACGGCTGGCCTTGCACGAACAGGGAGCGCAGGAAGCGCCGGCCGCAGCCAAGGATCCTTTCGCCGAGATTGACTTTGGATCGTATTTCCGCGACTATCTGGACCCCGGCTATCGCACCCAGCCGGAGTATGAGGAGAGCGAAAAGCCCTCGTTTGAGAACTTTCTCTCCCAGCCTACGACTTTGTCCGATCACCTGGCGTGGCAACTGGGAGCTTTGACGCTGGACCCCGGCCTGCACCTGGCGGCAGAATACGTGATTGGCAATCTGAACGAAGATGGCTACGTGGCGGCCGGGGATGAGGAACTGGCTGCGGCCTTTCATTTGCCGGTGATGGACGAAATAGCTCCACAACCGCCGCAGGGGAACTCCGCCAAGCCGGAATCGCCGCCGACGGCGGAATCGGACGCGGCTGCACGGGACCTTGACCTGGTGCGGCGCGGCATTGACCTGGTGCAGCATCTTGACCCGGCGGGCGTGGGGGCCAGGGATTTGCGCGAGTGTCTGCTGCTGCAGATTACGGCGCAGCAGCACGAGTTCAGCCATTTATATGCCAGGCCCGAGGCAGACTCTGCCGAGGACCCCCATGGCAGTTTTCGCGCTGAGGCCGAGGCGCGTATTGAGGAGCGGCGGCGCAGCATGGAAGTGGCGCTGCTGATTGTGGACCGGTACCTGCATCTGCTGCAAAAGCGCGATGTGAAAGATCTGGCACGGGCAGCGCAAATCAAAGTGGCTGAGGCACATGCCGGGGTGGAGTTTATCCGCACGCTCGATCCCCGACCGGGCCGGCTTTACAACCGGGAGCAGACGCGGCTGATTGAGCCCGATGTGGTGTTTTTGAAGCGCGGGGGCGAGTGGGTGGTCTCCATGAACGAGGAAGACCTGCCCAGTCTGCGGCTGAGCCGCAGGTACCGGCAGATGCTGGTCGCCGAGGGCACCGACAAGGAAGTCAAAGACTACGTGAAGGAGCGTTTCCGTTCGGCGCTGCAACTGATGCGCAACATCGCGCAGCGCAAGAGCACCATTCTGCGCACCTGCGATGTAATTGTTCGCCGCCAGCAGGACTTTCTGGAGCGGGGCATCGAGGCCTTGCGGCCCATGATGATCAAGGAGGTTGCCGAGGAGATCGGCGTTCATCCCTCCACAGTGAGCCGCGCGGTGGCCAACAAATATGCCCACACGCCGCAAGGCGTGATTGAGCTGCGCTACTTTTTCTCCGAGGGGTCGAACGGGCCCGAGGGCGCGGACACTTCTCTATTGGTACTGAAGCGCAAGGTGCGGAAACTGATCGAGGACGAGGATGCGCGCCATCCCCTGACCGACGACCAGCTTGCCGCCCTGCTTCATGCTCAAGGCATTCAGCTCACCCGCCGCACGGTGGCCAAGTATCGCGAAGACATGAATATTCCCTCCACGCATCAGCGCCGCCGCCGCGACGCCTAAAGACGCCCATTTCAGGGCAGAGTTCATCGTTCCTATTGGATGATAGAATCCGTGGGGCAGCCGGTAAGGCCGGCGCGCCGCGGGGAAATTCTGCGAACAGACGGGAGGGTAACTCGATGCTCAAGAAGCCGGACGAGAAGCCGAATGGAGACCAGCACATTTCTCTGACTCGGCGCGAACTGATGCAGGCGGCAGCGTGGGCGACCGGCGGCGGTCTGCTGGCCGGCAATGTTCTCGATCCAGAGGCGCTGATGGCGTCGGCGCAGGGCGATGCGGCGAGTTATCTGACCCAGGACAGGATTGCGTCGACGCCGACGTTCCGCTATCGGCCGTATCGGTCGCGGCACGTGGCTGTGGCGGATACGGCAATGTGGGTACAAATTGACCTGGGCGAGGCGCAACGGATTGACGAGATCCGGCTGTTTCCCGCCAACCAGAGGATGATTCCGGGCAAGGATGCGTACTATGCCGGCGAGGGTTTTCCCGAGGGCTTCAAGATTGAAGTTGCCGGCGACGCGGAATTTGGGCGGCCGGTCACGATCGTGGACTTTACGCATGCGCTTTTCACCAATCCCAAGGACGCGATTGCGAGTTTTCCGGCGCTGAAGCAGAAGGCGCGGTATGTGCGCGTGACGGCGACAAAGCTGTCTGCGCCTCTGTGCAGCGGGGCGAACGCGGACGCGCCGGAAGGCGTATCGGTTTGTTCGTCAGAGGGCGGGTACCTGTTTGCTCTGTCGCGCGTCGCGGTGATCTCCGGCGGCAAGGATGTGGCAGTGGGGCGGCCTGTGAGCTGCGATGCGGCGCACGGCAATCCAGAAGACGCGCGGCAGATTACCCGGCCGGAGCGGATTGAGACCGAGTACGTTCACCGCGACCGGGCTGACCGGGTGACCGATCCGGCTACGTGGAAGCCGGTTGCAACCCAAGCTCATGCGCCGGTAAAGGGCTTGACGCTCGAGGGCGGTCTGTTTGAGACCACGATGCGCAACAACATCGGCTATTTGATGGACTCTTATACGGTGGACGATCTGCTTTTGCAATTCCGCGAGCGGGCAGGCAAGCCGATTCCGGCGAGCAAGCGGAAGCCGGACCAGTTCTGGGAGACCGATCTCGCCGGCTCCAACGCCGGCCGCTTCCTCATGGGCGCGGGCAACACCCTGCGCTGGATCGACGACCCCGCGTTGCGCAAGCGGGTGGATGCCGTGGTGGAAGGGATTGCCGAGTGCCGCGACGCGAACGGCAACGTGATGGCCTTCAACGACGATACGATCTTCTACTCCGAGCGCGGCGCCTACACACGCGCGTGGCTGACGCATGGATTGATTGAGGCCGGCTATGCGGGCCATCCTGAGACCTTCAAGATGCTGCGCGCCAATTATGACCGCTTCAACCAGGGGAAGTTTCTGCCCGATTTGATGCGCGCCGGGGTGCAGGGCGGCCAGGGGATGATCGCCAATACCCGAATGTACTTTACGCCCGAGGGCAGGGCCGCGGACATTCAGTTGATTCAGCGGTATTATCTTGAAGACAAGTGGCTCGAGGCGCTGGCCCGCTATGACAAGGACCAGATCTGGCAGTATCCCTACGACCGGCCGCATTGCTACCTGCTCACCAACCTTGAAGCCTACATGGATGTCTATCGCGCCACCGGCGACTGGCGCCTGCACGACGGCGTGAAGGCGGCGTGGGAGATGTACAAGGAGCACTGGGTGCAGCCGGGCGGGTCGATTTCGATCATCGAGTACAACTACGATCCGCCCGATGCCCGTTCGCTGACGCAGAAGCTGGGCGAACTCTGCGGCAGTTCGTTCTGGGTCTTCCTGAGCCAGCGGTTCCAGCTCATCAATCCTGAAGAAGAGCGCTACGCGGCCGAGATTGAAAGCTCCATCTACAACGTGGCCGTGGCCAGCCAGCAGGGAACCACGGGCCTTCGTTATCACACCCTTCTCGAAGGCAAGAAGGAGCAGGGAACGCGCGGGAACACCTGTTGCGAAGGGCAGGGCACGCGGCTGATCGGGTCGCTGCCGGAGCACATCTACTCGGTGGCCGAGGACGGCCTGTATGTGAATCTCTTTGAGCCTTCGACAATACGCTTCGACCACCAAGGGCAGCCGGTGACGGTGCGCATGGAGACGAACTTCCCGCAAGCCTGCGAGGTCAAGCTGACGGTATCTGCGGCGCCGGCGATGAAGCTGCGGATCAGGGTGCCACGCTGGGCCACGGGCGCGATGAGCGTTGCGGCCAACGGCGAGTCCGCCGGCACAGGCAAGCCGGGCAGCTATCTCACGCTCGATCGCAAGTGGGCCGAGGGCGACGTGGTCAGCTTCACGCTGCCCGCCGGTTTCGCCGTTGCCGAGTACACCGGCGCCGACCAGATCGCCGGCCATAAGCGCTATTCGCTGAGCTGGGGTCCACTGTTGTATGCGGCGGTGGGCAAGGCATCGATCCAACTGCCTGCCGGATCGCACGCGGCGGAGCTGGGCAGCCATCTGACGGCCAAGGCGGACTCTCCGCTGCACTTTACCGTGGCCGGAAATCCGGGGGTCACGGTGATGCCCTATTGGCAGGTCACGGACGAAGAGTTCACGTGTTTCCCGGTGATGGACGCGGCAAAGGCGTAAAGGCGCATCGCGGCAAAGGGGGACAAGCGCCCCCCGCCGCGATCCGAGTGCATCTTCAAGCAGGCGTGCAGGCTGTTTCCCTATAGCGGAAGCAGCTTGCGCGCCTGTTTTGTCAGTGCTTTCAACCGGGGCATTCCCGGCATATACTGTTTTCTCCTTGCTCCCGGTCTTTCTTGCCGGGCTTTCAATCCGGCAGCTTGGGAGGGGAGGGAAATGTGAGTCTGCAACCGGGGCACGACCACCGGGTGTAGAATCCAAAGTTCTCCCAGTGCCAGCGCACCGGGAGAAAAAATGAGCGGAGGCTGACCATGGAAGTGGAGTTCACCGCCAGAAAAGTAAAAATCTCCAAGGTTCTGCGCACGCAGGCCGAGGAGGGTTTGCAACGCATCGCCCGCATGTTGGGCAAAACCGCCAGCGCCAGCGTGACCTTCAGCGCGCAAAAACACCTGCAAATTGCGGAAGTAACCATCAAAGCCCGCCAGCACACGATTGCAGCCACGGGCAAAGGCGACACCTTGCCCTCGGCGCTGCGCCAGGCATTGGAACACGCCGAGAACCAGGCGCGCCGCCGCCGCGACCGGCGCTTGGAAAGCAAGCGCCTGCCCAAGGAGGAGAAAGTGCTGACGGCGCCTCCCGTGGCGCGGCCCAAGGCGCGAGCCGCTCAGCCGGAGCCGGGCGCCGAGTCGCCCGCGCGCGCCAAAACCAAGGCTCGGGCCACCATCGCCGTCCACTCTTTCCCGGCCCGCACCGCGGTGGTCGAGCCGCACATCGTCAAGAGCGCGGAGAGCATCGCCCTCAAGCCGCTCACCATCGACGAAGCGGTCAAAGAGGTCGAGTTCCGCGACCGCGATCTGCTGGTCTTCCGCAACCCGTCCGGCGATCTGTATGTGCTCCACCGGCGGCGCGACGGGCAGATGGAGCTGATCGAAATTCCTTAGAAGGTCTTCGATACTTTGTATTTCGTTCTGTTTCCGCGCCAGCTCCGATGGGCTGGCGCGGGAACAGCACGGCCCGACTGCGTCTTTTCAGGAAATCCAAAATCGGGCTCCGTGAAGTATCGCGGCAAGCTACCGCTCCCTCCAGCCCATGGTCCGAACTTGACTCGGAAATCCAATCCCCTAAATCCACTGCTTTTGTCCCCAAAAGGACATGGAGCGGACTTTGGTTGCACTCGATACCCGGTTTAGGGGATTTCTTCCTGCCTGCACCCGCCTTACGATACAGGAGAAGTCGAGTTGTAGCTGTACGCACTGAGCGGTTGCTTCCGGAACAGTTTCCAGGGAGCAGCGGTCTTCGGGGCCGTGCAGAGTTGCGAATGGGCTCGATTGTCGAGCCGTAAGGTCGGAAAGACGGCTAAAGCCGAAGGGGAATAAGAAAATGGTGGCTGTGGTCCTTCCTTGGAGCAATATGAGTTTGAACTTGCCGGAAAACTCGGACTCCGCACTGCAGCAGGAGGTTCTTGACGCCCTGCCGGTGCTGGTTTTCCTTGAGCGCGCGGGTCGAATTGTCTATGCCAACGCGGAGGCGCGCCAGATGCTGGGCGTGGCCGAGGACGAATGGACGCCGCGGCCGGTTGAGGATGTTCTGTGGGGGCTGTTTCCCGGTACGGCCGAGCCGCAAACCCTGCTGACCGGCACCAGGAAGGGTAGCCCGTTCCACGCCACCCTGCCTGCCAAGGGCGGAAGGCTGCAACCGGTTGAGGGCACCTATAGCATTCTCGATGCGGAGCTGCGCGAGGCGGTCATCGTGGCCCATCCCGGCGGCCGCGAGCGCGCGCCCAAATCGCGTTTGATGGAAGATGTGCTTTCCAGCATTCCCGAGGCCGTGGCCATTGTGCACGGCAATCACGTTCTCTATACCAATCCTGCCTTTTCAGCGCTCTTCGGCTTTGCCGCCGACGAGGTGAGCGGCGGCAATCTGCGCGACTTCATCGTGCCGGAGACCCGGCAGTCTGAGAATGCCATGCTCGAGAAAAACGTGGACGAGTTTGGCCAAGCCTCGCTTGAAACCGTGCGCATGAACAAGGATGGGGAACTGGTGGATGTGGCGTTGCTGGCCGGGCCGCTGGTCGTCGATGGGGCCAACGCGGGTTATGTCTACAGCTACCGCGACATCGGCGAACGCAAACAGATTGAAGCCAAGCTGCAATTCGACGCCATGCACGACGTGCTCACCGGGTTGCCCAACCGCGCGCTTTTCCTTGACCGCATGAGCCTGGCGATCACGCGCCAATCGAGGCGCCGCGACCAGAACTGCGGCGTGCTGTTTCTTGACCTGGACCGCTTCAAGGATGTGAACGATGCCCTGGGCCACGCCGCCGGCGATGAGCTGCTGGTCGCGGTGGCCGCGCGGCTGCGCGCAGCGCTACGCCCGCAAGACACCGCGGCCCGCCTGGGCGGCGACGAGTTTGGCATCTTGGTCGAAAACATTCTTACCGTCGGTGACCTGGACATTGTGGCTTCACGCGTGGTCGAGGAGATGCGGCGGCCGTTCGAAATCTTCGGCCATCCCTTGGAAGTCTGCACCAGCATTGGCGTGGCGATGGCCGGCCCCGAGCACACGACCCCTGAATCGCTGTTGCGCGACGCCGATCTGGCCATGTATCGCGCCAAGCAGCAGGGCGGCGCTCGGTTTGAGATCTTCGACAAGAACCTCCAGACGCAGGTCAGCGCCTCGCAATTGCGCGAGCGGGAGTTGCGCCAGGTGCTGGACAACCGCGAATTCGAGATCTGGTATCAGCCCATCCATCGGCTGGCGACCGGTAAAATCGAAGGATTTGAGGCGCTGCTGCGCTGGCGCCGGGCCGATGGCTCGGTAGAGAGTTTCGACGACCTGCTTGCCGTGGCTGAAGACACGGGGCTCTCCATCAGCCTTGGCCGTGAGACGCTGGAAGCCGTTTGCCGCCAGTTGCAAAGCTGGACGGCAAGCGCCGGACAGCCCGATCTGACCATGAACCTCAACCTGACGCACCGGCAGTTCTACCACCCTGACCTGGTTGCGCAAATGAAGAGAGTCTTGAATGAAACAGGAGCCAATCCTGCGCGCCTGATGTTCGAGGTATCCGAGATCACACTGAACGAGGATCCGGATGCGTCGGTAGCCATTTTGCAGCGCATGATGGACTTGAACGTGCGGGTCGCGATCGACAACTTCGGCTCGGGACTGGCGCCGCTGAACCACTTGGTGCGGCTGCCCATCGACGTGGTGAAGATGGACGCCAAGTTGACCCAGGCGGCGACGATGACCGGGCGGCAGTTGGCGGTGGTGCAGGCACTCATGCAACTGGGCCACACGCTCAACGTGCAAATGATGGCGCAGGGCATCGAGACGCCGGAGCAACTGGACGCTCTTCGCCGCATGGGCTGCGAACTGGGCCAGGGCACTCTGCTGTCAGCTCCCACGGAACCGGCCCAGGCGTTCCTGGGGCGAGATTCCTGGGCGATCACTTCCAGAGTCTGACTCCGGCTGCATGAGGCAGGTACAAAAGCGGCCAATCGGTGTAGCATGAGCGCATGACGCCCAAAAAGCCGGCGCCCCGAGCTGCCTCAAGGCCTGTGGCCGCCCAACAAGTCAGAACAGGTAAATCCTCCGGCAGAGAACTGGTGATCGTTACCGGGATCTCAGGCGCGGGCAAGGCCTCGGCGCTCAAGGCCTTTGAAGACCTGGGCTTTCACTGCGTAGACAATCTTCCCCTCGAACTGTTGCCGGATTTTGCCGGGCTGGTGGACAAATCCGTTGAAGTGGAAAAGGCTGCCATCGTGGTGGACGTGCGCGAAGGCCAGACGCTGGACCGGCTGCCCGAAATTCTGAAACAGGTAAAGAAGCTTCTGGCCACGCGCGTGGTTTTTCTGGATGCGCAGGACGCGGTACTGGTCAGGCGCTACTCTGAAACCCGGCGCCCGCACCCGCTGGGACGGTCGGAGACGGTATCGCGCTCGATTGTGGAAGAACGGCAACTGCTTGACCCCATCCGCAACGTGGCCGACACGCTGATCGACACCTCCAACTTCAATGTGCATGAGCTGCGCGCCCACATCCAGACCCGCTTTGGCCAGGAGGACGGCAGCAAGCAATTGTTGGTGTCGTGCCTGAGCTTCGGCTTCAAGAACGGCGTGCCGCTGGATGCGGATATGGTCTTCGATGTGCGTTTTCTGCCCAATCCCCACTTTGTTCCGGAGTTTCGCAAGCTCACCGGGCAGGACCCGAAGGTGGCGGCGTATGTGCGCGGGTTTCCGCAGAGCAAGGAGTTTCTTGCCAGGGTGACGGATCTGATGCTCTACCTGTTGCCGCATTACGTCGAGGAGGGCAAGAGCTACCTGACCGTCGCCTTTGGTTGTACCGGCGGCCAGCATCGCAGCGTGATGATGGTTGAGGAGATGTGCAAGCGGCTGAAGAAAGCCGGCTACCAGGTGAAGGCGCTGCACCGGGATATGCCGCGCTAGACGGCGCCAGCAGAGACAAAGCAACGACTGAAGGAGTTCAATGAGCGCTCGATCCAGAGCTACGGCGGCAGGGGCATTGGTTCTGGCATCGCTGCTGGTCCACGGACAAACGGACGAGCCGGGCCGCTCGATTCTGAAGCGCGCGGCTGTGGAGTATCTTTACCCGGAGCAGATCGCGCTGACGGCAGGCAAGGTGTCCACGGTGGTTCTCCACTTCCGCATCGCGGCTGGCTTGCACATTAACTCCCATGCTCCCAAGGATGAGTTCTTGATTCCGACGACGCTGACGATTCCTGAAGGGTCGGGCGTGCGGTTGGAGGAGGCGAAGTACCCACCGGGCGCGGACTTTACCATGCCGGCAGACCCTGGGACCAAGCTGAATGTTTACACCGGCGAGTTTGTGATCGAAGCGCGCCTGGTGGCTACGCCGGGCGATCACCTGGTGGAAGCGAAGTTGCGCTACCAGGCCTGCGATCAGAATGCGTGCATGCCGCCCAAGACGATCACTGCGCCGATCGATGTGGTGGGAAAGTGAAAAGGCAGGGAACCGGGGATAGGGAATAGGGACTACGAAACGTTGGTACGGAAGGTGCGTTTTGAGTGCCAAAGGTTTGCATGAAAGGTTCTATTTGAGGGCCAAAGGTTTGTCTGGAAGGTTGTGTTTTTGTCCAAAAATAACCTTTTCCGGTGCCGGATTTCGTAAATCGGCACCGCGCAAGGTGCCGGATTAGAGCAAAGGGTTGCCAGAAATTGAACTCTTTTTTTGCGGAAGGGGCTGAAAAGGGGTGGGTTGGGGCGTAAGGCGCTGAAAGCGCTTGGGTTTTCCGGGTTGGCGTTGACTGTGGACCAGGGAACAGGAAACTGCTCTCAGGGCTCTTGGGTTAGTTGCATGTCGGCCGGAGTTTGCGCGGCGAGGGTGAGCGCGAAGTCTTCCACCTCGGCGATGCCTGAGCCTTCGGCGACCTCGTCGCCCAGTTCCACATCGGTGATCCACAGGTCAGGCGTGAGAATCTTCAATGGCTGCAAGGTGTTCAGAAGCCTGCCGATATCCAGCGGCCCGTGCAGCACCGGCGTGCGCGCGACAAAGGCGACATAGGTCCACTCATTCGGTGAAGCGCCGGAGGCGTCGTGCTGGTACTCATTGATGTAGGTGTCATAGACCACGCCGTCGACGTCGACGCTGCCGCGGCGGATGCCGGAGGGGTGCTGGCCGCCGTTGGCAATCCAGATCATGATTTCGCACTTGATGTTCTGCGGTGACGGCGGCAGAGCGGAGACAGCCCATAGCGAGAAGGCCAGGTTGTAGGTGCCGGTGGCTTGCAGGCGAATGTTGTAGTTTGCAGCGATGCGCGTGGCGCCGGGATGAAAAGGCAAGCCTTCGAATGTGCCGATGGGCTGGTCCCATGGCTTGTTACCGCAGATCAGCTCGGGATAGGCGGCGATGGCGGGCCACATCTGCCACGGGGAGCGCCAGCGCCAGCCGAGCGCGGTTTTACCATTCAGGTTCTCCTCAAAGACCTGCTGCTCAAAGTTGCGGCCAGCGGCGTTCTTGTTCCAGACGTTGTTGGCGAGGATGCAGCGCTCACCATCGGCGGGGAGGTGGGACCACTCGGCGCCGGTCCACGCGATCTCATGGCCGGAGGGTTGGGGAAGAGGCGGCAGCGGGCGCAGCGAATAGAGATAGAGGCCGCCGAACCAGAGCAGGGCCGGGGCAAGCGACGCCATCAGCATTTGCAGAATCCAGCGCCCATTTCGATTGCGGCCCATGCCAACGATTTTACGCGAGGGCTAACCCGATGCAGGCCAGGGAGCAACGGCGATCTTCCACTCACATGGAATGAGGGCTAGAATTCAAAGAACAGGAGGGCGTGATGGCATCTGAAGCCGTGGTTCCCAAGCCGGACAAAAGCGCCGCGGAAGCCCCCAAGGCGGCAATTGTGAAAAAGGCGTACTCGCCTGAACGTCTGGCGGAGCATCGGGCATTGATGGCCGGGGTTCTGGAAGAGGGCGGAAAGCGCATTCGCCGCTCGGTTGATCGGTTGATCGCCATGGGGTTTTACGACAAGGACGGCAAGCGCCTTAAAAAGGAGCTCCCCGCGGATATGCAGCCCGGCGCGGATCGGGATTTCGGGGGATAGTGGATGCCGATCATGTACGTCGTTGCCGGACCTTCCGGCAGTGGAAAGACGAGTGCGCTTCCTGGAAGCCGATTCGGCTGCGATTATTTCAATGCGGACGACTATGCCGCTCACTTGAATGGCGGGTCGTACGTCGGCATTCCCAAGTCGATT
>Ga0302320_10008936_pt1 | contig 21651 bp, 25 predicted proteins | sample Bog_T0_3_FD_202130 | JGI IMG/M metagenome (GOLD analysis project Ga0302320, IMG submission 202130) | Peat permafrost microbial communities from Stordalen Mire near Abisko, Sweden - Bog_T0_3 | ecosystem: Environmental > Terrestrial > Soil > Wetlands > Peat | place: Sweden: Abisko, Stordalen Mire...
GCCCCAGTTCCTTCAGCACGGTGCGTTGCACCTCGGCTACTTTGACGTGCAAAAGCACTTGCTGGTCGTTGGCCACCCGCAGCAATGTGACCAGATTGGCGTCGCTGGCGACGAAATGCCGGGCGATTGTTTTGGCCAGGCTGGCGGCGGCATCGCTTTTCACGGTGCCGGTCAGGTAAAGGCTGTCATGCGCCGCTTCGATGCCAAGGCCGGGTTCATCGGGCAGGATGCGCCGCAGCACCTCTTTCACCGCGGTGGCATCGATGGCGACCTCGACCTGCAGGTGACGGAAGGCGTTGCCATCGGCATTGAGCAGGGTAAGGCTGGTTTGACCGGCGGCGCGGCCGACGATGAAGATCTTGCGGCGCGATTGGACCATGACGTCGGCAATGTCGGAATTGCCGACGATCGCATCCTTGACGTCCTCGGTCAGATCGATTTCGACGGACTGATCGGCCACCGCATGGACGGTGTCGGTGGGCGCCGGTTTGGTCTTGCCAGACGCGCTCGCTTTGTCGAATAGCGGCACCGATATGGTCTTTTCCGCGGCGTGCGTCGAAGGGGCGGCCAGCCAGGCGGCGAGAAGCAGCGCAAGGGCGAGCCTGAGCATCATCGGACGAATTCCTCCAAGGTAACCGAACCGGCACGATTGATACCGACCAGTGGGCCGGGCCGGCGTCCAAGGGCGCCGCCGGTGGCGGGCCGATTGGCAAGCAGCGCGCGCAGCGCGCCGCTGATTTCTACATCGCCGGAAAATCCGGGCGGTACGATGGTGGTGTTGTCTTCGCCCTTGCCGCGCAGGACCAGTTGCAAGGGGCCGAGCTGACCGGCGACGGTCAGAATCTCCGCCTGCTTCGGACTGACCTCGAGGGTGGCGGTTTTGCCCTGCACCGCGCCACCGTCGCTGGCGCGACTATATTGCTGGTCGACCGCCAGCACGCGAATGCCGGTCAGCACCGTTTCGGCGGCGAAGCGCAGCAACTTGTCGCTGGGGGGAGGCCGATTTCCGTCGATTGTGCGGGCCAGATCGGCGGCCACCATGACATCGACCAGATCGCCCGGGGTAATGAAGCCAGACACCGCGCTGGGATTGCTGATCGGGATCGACACCGCCCGCATGCCGGGCGTCAGCAGTCCGGCCATCAATCCGACATTGTCGCGGTGCGCTGTGGCCTCCGCGGTCACCGGCTCGCCTTCGAAAAGAGCACGCCGAGCAATCTGGCCGGCCAGCGCCGATCGTCCGTCCAGGCTTCCCTGGCGTACCATCAGTCGGGGTGACGCCAGCGCGGCAGGCCAGCGGTCATAGCGCAGATCGTCGCTTTGCAGCGGGGCGCCGGCCGCCACACTGCGCGCCAGCACGATGACCTCGATCGACTGCGTCACCGGGTCGGCCGGGTTGGCGGCGTGCTGGTCGAGCCAGATTTTGACCAGGATGGCGGTCAGGGTTGCCGCCAGCGCGGCGACGATCATGATGATGACGGCCGGCTTCATAGGATCCACCAGAGATTGGAAAGATGCCGTTTCATTGCCATGCCGCGCTGATCCACCAGTCGAAACCGGCAATCGCAATCGCCAAGCCATAGGGCACCTGATTGGTGCGCGCCAGGCGGCCGCGCCAGCCGGCCTGCCGGTGCGGCAGGCGACGGATGAGCAGAGCAATGACCGCGAGCGCGCATCCTGCCATCGCCATCACGAGCAGAAAGCGGCTCAGTCCGGACAAACCGATCCACAGAGCGACGGCGCCCAGCATTTTGGCGTCGCCGCCGCCCCAGAGCTTGAGGGCGAACAGCAATATGCCGGCCGCCAACAGAGTGAACCCGGTTCCGGCATGGGTGAGCCACTCTTGCCAGGAGAACCCTTCGACCAGGGCGACCGGCACAAATCCGGCGAGCAGCAGCAAGGGAACACGGTTGGCAATATGAAAGCGACGCAGGTCCGATTGCGCGGCGTCGAGCAAGGCTACGACGAACGGCAGACTGGCGGCGGCGGCTATAAACTGTGCCGCATTAGGCATGTTGCCGACCATCAGCGTCGCCTTCCTCTAAATAAAATAAAGATAACTCTGCGTATTCAATAAAATAGTGAGCGCATTTTTACTGAATGCGCTCACTATATTAGGTAATTTATTCTACAGCTTGCCGGCAACGGTCGTGAATGTAGTCGTCAGATTGGTACCGACGGTGGTCAGCGCGGTGACTGCGGCGACGGCGACCAACGCAGCGATCAGGCCATATTCGATAGCGGTGGCACCGGTCTCATCGGCAACGAAATGACGGATCAGCGTGCGAACATAAGTGACCATGGGAATCCCCTTCTTCAGATTACGGAACTCAGTCAAGAGCTCCAGGACAAGTCGGAATATTGCAATAAAACTGTGTACCTGAACTGCATTACCTCCAACAATTTTCATGTTACATATAGAATTTCAGGGGGTATGTGAGCCATTTCACCTTTTTGGACAATTTTATTCGGCTCACAGTTTTATCTATTCTGATAACCGATCATCAGCTTCAGCCGCTGAAGGTCATGTACGACCAAAGTCGCATTGCGGCGACGCACGATGCCATCGCGCGCCAGATCGCCGATCGCTTGCGCTACCTGCTCACGTTTGGTGCCCGACCAGGCGGCGATTTCGCTGTGACTGGGAACGTCGCGGATGATCCAGCCGCCGCCATCGGCATCCAATTCGGCAAGACGGACCAATTGCGCCCAGATGCGCTGACTTTCGCTTTGCATCGATATTTCAGTGACCCTCACATCGAGATCCCGAATGATCCGAGTCAGCCGTTCCATCACCTTGACCGCAATCACCGGATAGGCCTGCATGGCTTGGAAAAAAGCCGGCCCCGCCAGCGATGCCAGCAGGGACTCTTCGATCGCAACCACCCGCGCCGAACGACGCATGCCATCGATCGCCGCGAGTTCGCCGAAGTAATTGCCGGCCGCAATGTCGGCCAGCGCCAATTCCCGTTCTTCGCTGACGACGTTGAGAATGCGGACGCGCCCCTCGACCACGAAAAAGACGTCGAGCTTGTCGCTTTCCCGGTCGAACACCAGTTCGCCGGCGGCGAAGCGGCGCCAGCTGCAGCGTCGATGAATGTCTTCGATAGCGGCGTCCGGCAAACCGTCGAACAGAACGACATTATGAAGAGAGGTGGTGTCCATCGGCCAAGTCTCCGAAATCATCCCCGGCATGTCGCCGGGCGGTGCAGGGCGACAGCCTTAACCGATTTCGTTCGGTGGGAAGGTGAAGCGGTTCACAGACCCCTGCCCCGATCCATGAGATATCCGCACAGTGAAACGAGACAGAGGGGATCTGGTGATGCCAAGCGAGGCGGCGAAAGCAACGGTCTTGCCGGCCGAGACACCCGTCCCCGACCTGCTGGATTTGGGTGGCCGCAGCCTGCTGATCGTGGTGATGATCTTTACCGCGCAAGGCTGCTGGCAAAGATTGGGGGCGCCGTCCGACACATTTGGCGTCTCGCGCCTGCTGGAACAGGTGAGCGATTTCGGCGTGCTGTGTTTCGCCCTGCTGGTCGGCCTGCTGGTGATCGTCAGCCGGCCGCCGCAGCGCCGCTGCCGCGGGCTTGGCGCGATGACCAGCGCGTTGGGCGCCGCCTTCGTGCTGGGCACGATCACGCATTTGCCGCTCATCCGGCTGCCGGTCGGGGTTTCCCTGCTGTCTTGCGGCCTGCTCGCGCTCGGCAATATCGGCACGGTTTATTGCCTGGCACATTTGGGACGATCCTTTTCAGTTTTGCCCCAGGCGCGCGCCCTGGTCCGCAGCGGGCCTTACGCGCATGTGCGCCACCCCCTCTATGTCGCCGAGGGAATCGCCACGCTTGGCATCATTCTGGCGCATTTGAGCGTGGTCGCCGTCGCCGTCGGCATGCTGCAATTTGCGCTGCAATGGTACCGCCTCCGCTACGAGGAGACAGTCCTGGCGGCCACTTTCGCCGATTATGCCGGCTATGCCGCCGCCACGCCGCGCTTCGTGCCGCGTTTGGTCCATTAACGTTTTGCTGGGTTTTGTGCGCTAAGGTCGCGGCCCAGCAGAGGCTTTGTGATCGCCCTGCCGAGGGAGATTGCACAATGTTGAGCTCTCTCCAACAGCGCCGAGACCTTCTGGCGGGAACGCCGATTTTTGCGTCGGCGTCGCTCAAATTACTGGGCGAATTGGCGGCGCGCGCCTCCATGGTGACGCTTGCCGAGAATCAGTCGCTTTTCATGAAAGGCGATCCGGGCGAGCGTCTCTATGTCGTGGTGTCGGGCCTGATTCATATCGGCGCCATGTCGCCGGATGGCCGAGAAGTAAGCTATTACATTCTGGGCCGCGGCGACGTACTGGGCGAAATCGCCGTGCTGGACGGCGGCCAGCGCTCGGCCGACGCCAAGGCCGTAAAAGACAGCGTGCTGCTGGCGGTGGAACGGCGCGACATCATCGCCCTGCTCGACCAATATCCTGCCCAGGCGATCAAACTGGTTCAATTGCTCTGCGCACGCCTGCGGCGTGCTGATGAATTGCTGGACGACATGGCATTCCTGCCTTTGTCCAGCCGGCTTGCCAAATATCTGCTTACCCTCGCCAAGATGGTGGGTATGGATGCCAAAGGCGCCGGACCGGCGGAGATACGCCTGTCGCAGAAGGTGCTGGCCGAGCATTTGGGGATCACCCGCGAAAGCGTCAACAAGGTGCTCAGCAAATGGGACCAAGCCGGTATCGTGACGCTCGGGCGCGGCCGCATCCTGATCAATCAGGTAGCACAATTGCGGGAAATCGCCTCACCGGGCTGACGAGTGCTCCGTTTCCGAAATTCGAACAACTTCGTTCACAGGATTTTCGAATTTCGGAAACGATCAGAGCACTCGGTAAATCATTGAATCGAGGGGGTGCTTTATGTTTTTGAAGCTCCGAAAATCGCTGGGTGCAATGGTGTCGGAACTTTAAAAACGCACCCCCCAGTGCCGGCAGTTTCAAGAATCCCGGTGCCGGGACGCCCAAAGAACACCTTAAAGTCGTTCTATTGACTTGAATCAAGGGCACGTGGCTGCGACGACCCTAAGGTGCCCGCCAGCACAGAGAGGAGCCTTAAGCGCAGCTCCTGGATTTTTTGATTGGCGGAAGAACAATGACAGTCAGACCCTTTGCTGCAGCGACCGATTATGTCGACGACGTGGTACGCGCCTTCATGGTCGCTTGCGTCATCTGGGCGCTCGTCGGATTCCTCGCGGGGTTGGTGATCGCCTCGCAACTGGCCTTCCCTGCGCTCAATCTGGGCTTCGAATGGACCAATTGGGGCCGGTTGCGGCCGGTGCATACCTCGGCGGTGATATTCGCCTTTGGCGGCTCCGGCCTGATCGGCAGTTCGCTGTTCATCGTGCAACGCACCTGCCGCGCCCGCCTGTTCGGCGGCTGGCAATTGGGATGGTTCATTTTCTGGGGCTACCAGCTGTTCATCGTGCTGGCTGCCAGCGGCTATGTCATGGGGATCACCCAAGGCAAGGAATATGCCGAGCCGGAATGGTATGTCGATCTTTGGCTGACCATCGTCTGGGTCGCCTATCTGATCTGCTTCGTCGGCACGCTGCTGAAACGCCAGGAGCCGCACATTTATGTGGCCAACTGGTTCCTGCTGTCCTTCATCATCACCATTGCCATGTTGCATCTGATCAATAACGCCGCCATTCCGGTGTCGTTCTTCGACTGGAAAAGCTACATCGTCTATGCCGGTGTGCAGGACGCCATGATCCAATGGTGGTATGGCCACAACGCGGTCGGTTTCTTCCTCACCGCCGGCTTTCTCGGCATGATGTATTACTTTGTGCCCAAGGCCGCAGGACGGCCGATCTATTCCTACCGCCTGTCGATCGTGCATTTCTGGTCGCTGATTTTCCTCTATATCTGGGCCGGACCGCATCATCTGCATTACACCGCCCTGCCCGATTGGACGCAGACGCTCGGCATGGTGTTCTCGGTGATGCTGTGGATGCCGTCCTGGGGCGGCATGATCAACGGCCTGATGACCCTGTCGGGCGCCTGGGACAAGCTCAGCACCAATGCCGGGCTGCGTTTCTCGGTGATGTCGCTGGCCTTCTACGGCATGTCGACTTTCGAGGGGCCGGTGATGTCGATCAAATCGGTCAATGGCCTCAGCCATTACACCGACTGGACCATCGGCCATGTCCATTCGGGCGCCATGGGCTGGGTCGGCTTCATTACCTTCGGCATGCTCTATTACATCGTGCCGGTATTGTGGGGCCGCCAAAAGATCTATTCGGAAAAGCTGATCTCCTGGCATTTCTGGATCGCCACGCTGGGCATCGTCTTCTATGTCTGCGCCATGTGGGCCTCGGGCATCATGCAAGGGTTGATGTGGCGGGCCTATGACGCCAATGGCTTCCTGCAATACAGCTTCATCGAGACGGTGGAAGCCATGCATCCCTTCTATCTGATCCGCATTCTGGGTGGCCTGCTCTATTTCATCGGCGCGCTGATCATGGCCTTCAATCTGTGGAAGACCGCCACCGGCGCGGGGGCCCGAACGGTCGCCACGCCCCAACTGCAACCGGCGGAATAAGGAGCCCTGCCATGCGCTCCAGCCACGCCGTCATTGAAAAAAACGCCATTCTGCTGGCGGTGCTCACCCTGATCACCGTAGCGATCGGCGGATTGGTGCAAATCGTGCCGCTGTTCACCATCGAGACCACCATCGAACGGGTCGACGGCGTGCGTCCCTATACGCCGCTCGAACAGCTGGGCCGCAATATCTATGTGCGGGAGGGCTGCTATCTCTGCCACAGCCAGCAGATCCGGGCCTTTCGCGACGAAACCGAGCGCTATGGCCATTACAGCCTGGCCGCCGAGAGCATGTATGACCACCCCTTCCAATGGGGCTCCAAGCGCAACGGGCCGGACCTTGCCCGGGTCGGCGGCAAATATTCCAATGACTGGCATGTCGGGCATCTGACCCGGCCGCAGGATGTGGTGCCCACCTCGATCATGCCGAGCTACGGATTTCTGTCCAAGGCCACGCTCCGCACCGACAATCTGACCGCTCATCTCAAGACGCTGCGCGCGGTCGGCGTGCCTTATAGCGACGCGATGATCGCCCAGGCGAATGACGATCTCAAGGCGCAGATAGATCCGGACGGCGACAGCAGCGGTTTGTTGACGCGCTACCCCGGCGCGGTGGTCGCCAGCTTCACCGGCACCGCCGCCGGCAGCACGCCGACCGAGATGGACGCCTTGATCGCCTATCTGCAGATGCTCGGCACGCTGGTGCCCATGCAGAAGGCGACTCTCGAAAATCTGGCGCAATAGAGCGGACACCGGGAAAAAAATGCTCGAACAATTCAAGGATCATTTACCCATCCTGCAATACGCTCACCTGCTGTGGGGCTTCGCGCTGTTCGTCGGGCTGGCGATCTGGGTCTATTGGCCGTCCCGCAAAGGCGAGATGCAGAGCGTGGCGAGGAGCATCCTGGACGACGACCAAAAGCCGAACCCTTCCACCGCACGGGGCAATCATGTCGCCAAAGATTGAAAAAGACAGCCTGTCGGGCCAAGAGACCACCGGCCATGAATGGGACGGCATCAAGGAACTGAACACGCCGCTGCCGAAATGGTGGCTTTACACTTTCTATGCCACCATCCTGTTCGCCATCGTCTATTGCGTCGCCTATCCAGCCTTCCCGCTGCCCTGGGGCGGCCATACCATGGGCCTGCTCGACACCAGCAATCGCAAGGCGGTCGACGCGGACATACGCAGTTCCGCCGTCTCCAACCGGCCGCAATATCAGCAATTGGCGAGCACCGATCTCGACGCCATCGACCAGGACCCGGCGCTCAGGAGCTTTGCGGTGGCGGGCGGCCGTTCCGCCTTCGCGCAGAACTGCGCGCCCTGCCATGGCAGCGGCGGCCAGGGTTCGAAGGGCTATCCCAATCTGCTGGACGATGTCTGGCTGTGGGGTGGCACGCTGCCGCAGATCTACCAGACGGTCCAGTTCGGCGTCCGCAACGGCAATGCCGAGACTCATCAGGGCGTCGTTATGCCGGCCTGGGGAGAGACCGCCAAATCGCCCCCACAAGTGCTGAACGCCGCCCAGATCGACGCGCTGGCCGACTATCTGCTGAGCCTCAATCATCAGCCGGCGGCACCGGACGCGGTCACCCGGGGAGCGGCGCTGTTCGCCGAGAATTGCGTTACCTGTCATGGCGATCATGCCGAAGGCAATATCGAGATGGGTGCGCCGCCCCTGGCGGCCGGCGTGTGGCTCTATGGCGGCGACAAATCCACCCTGGTGGAAAGCATCACCCATGGCCGGGGCGGCCAGATGCCGGCCTGGTCCGAGCGGCTCGATGGCGCCACCGTCAAGATGCTGGCCTTCTACGTGCATCAGATGGGAGGCGGCAAATAACCGACATGACCCGGGTAACCCCGAGCGCCCCCGAGAACGAGACCGCCAGTCTTTATGAAGCGCACCGCAAGGTCTATCCGCGCGCTGTCTATGGGCGGTTCCGCCGTCTCAAATGGGTGGTGATGGCGGTCTGCCTGACGTTCTTTTATCTGGCGCCGCTGCTGCGCTGGTCGCGTGGGCCGGACGCGCCGGGCCAGGCGATCCTGATCGATCTGGCCGGACGCAGGGTTTATCTGTTCGGCCTCGAATTCTGGCCGCAGGAAATCTATTTCGTTACCGGCATCATGGTGCTGGCGATGCTGCTGTTGTTCCTGGCCACCGCCCTGTTCGGCCGAGTCTGGTGTGGCTATGCCTGTCCGCAGACGGTGTGGACCGACCTGTTCGTCATGGTCGAACGCTGGGTCGAAGGCGACCGCATGCAACGCATACGCCTCGACCGCGCCCCTTGGACCTTGCAAAAGCTCGGCAAGAAGCTCGTCAAACATGGCATCTGGCTGGTGATTGCGGCGGGCTCGGGCTGCGCCTTCGTCGGCTGGTACGTCGATGCGCCCAGCTTGACTTGGAAATTGCTGCATTTCGAGGCGCCACTCACCGATCTCGGCTTTATCGCGCTTTTGACGACCACCACCTATCTGTTGGGCGGCATCGCCCGCGAACAGGTCTGCATCTATATGTGTCCCTGGCCGCGTATCCAATCGGCCCTGCTCGACGAACAGTCGCGCGTGGTCAGCTATCAGGCCTGGCGCGGCGAACCGCGCGGCAAGCTGGCCGACCCTGCCTCCGGTGATTGCATCGACTGTCTGGCCTGCGTGCAGGTCTGCCCGACCGGCATCGACATCCGCGACGGTCACCAACTGGCATGCATCGATTGTTCGCTGTGCGTCGACGCCTGCGATGCGATGATGCACAAGGTCGGCTTTGCGCCGGGCCTGATCCGCTGGGAAAGCTTTACCGGGCAAACCCAAAGGGCGGCAGGATTGCCGGCCGAATGGCGCCCGGTGCGGCCGCGCACCGTCCTCTATGCGCTGGTGATCGTGGCGGTAGCCGGCGTCATGTTGAGCGCGATGGTGATGCGCCAGCCACTCAAGGCGACCGTGCAGCATGACCGCATTCCGCTCTATGTGCCGATCTCCGGCGACCGTCTGAAGAACGGCTATGTATTGAAGCTGTCGAACCTGACCCGCCGGCCGCAGCAGGTGATGGTTCATGCCGACACCCCGCTCGACATCGCGTTGGCGGTGGCCGGCGACCAGGAACGCCCGAGCGGTAATCATCTGGTGCTGACAGCAGAGCCGGACGGTCAAACCACCTATCATGTGATGGCAATTTTGCCGAAGGACGCACTCAGTGCTGCCTCGACCCCGCTGACCTTGGTGCTGTCGACCGCAGCCATTCCGGAAATTCGTATCACCGACCATTTTTTCGCGCCCGAACCGCACTGAACGAGGGACTCCCGGTCATGGCCACAATTGTCAAACCGATATCCCACCGCTGGATTCCCTGGTCGCTGGCGGCGGCGTTCCTGCCGGTGCTGGCGGTCAATATGCTGCTCATCAGGCTGGCACTCAGCAGCAGCACCGGACTGGTCAGCGACCATGCCTTCGATACCGGCCAGAACTACAACGTCATCATCGCCGAAGGCCAGCGCGCCGCCGCGCTCGGCTGGCGCGGCAGCGCCCAACTCGACCCTATGCCGGGGGGCGATCGCCGCCGCGCCCTCCTCACCGTCTTGGTGACCGAACAGGACGGCACGCCATTGACCGGGCTGCTGGTCAGCGGCCGCCTCACCAGCCCGGTCGATCCGCAACCGGACCAGAATATCGCGCTGCAGGAAGACGCCGCCGGCCGCTACCGGCTCGAACTAAGCCTGCCGCGTCCGGGTCAGTGGCAGGCGCAGATGCTGGCGCGGCGCGGTGGGCAGATCTTTGCCATCGAACAGCGCCTGATTCTACCGTGACACCCCCTGCTCCGGCCAAAGCTGCGGCCCCGGACCCTTGCCGCCATTGCGGATTGCCGCTGCCGTCCGGCCGGTCCGACGGGTTTTGTTGTCCGGGTTGCACGCTTGCCTATCAGCTGATTCAGCAGTCGGGACTGGGTGCCTTCTACCAGCGCCTGACGCTCAGCGCCGGGCAACGGCGCTTGCAGCCGGAAATACGCGAACATCGTCATCTCGGCCTTAGCGTCATTGCCGAAGGCAAGGATCGCTGTGGCCTGTCGCTGATGGTCGACGGGCTGCATTGCCCCGCCTGCGTCTGGCTGATCGAAAGGGTGCTGGCGCAACAGCCCGATATGCTGGCGGCACGCGTCAATTTCAGCACGGGGCGACTGCGCCTTTGTTGGCAGGGGACGCCGGAACGGGCGGACTCGCTGGTCGGGCTGGTCGAGAGTCTCGGCTTCCGCCTGGTTCCGTTCGATCCGGCCAAGCTGCGGGACGCCACCGACGAGGTCGGCAGCGAACTGATGCGCTGTCTGGCGGTGGCAGGGTTCGCCACCGGCAATGTCATGCTGCTGTCGGTCTCGGTATGGGCGGGACATGCCGGTTCCATGGGCGCGGCGACCCGCGACCTGCTGCACTGGCTTTCGGCGCTGATCGCCATGCCGGCCATTCTCTATGCCGGCCGACCTTTCTTTCGCTCGGCATGGCGGGCGCTGGCACATCGGCGCAGCAACATGGACGTGCCGATCTCGGTCGGCGTATTGCTGACCACGGCGATGAGCCTTTCAGAAACGGTGCGGCACGGTCCCTATGCCTATTTCGATAGCGCCGTGACCCTGTTGTTTTTCCTGCTGATCGGCCGCGTCCTTGACCACCGCGCGCGCGGCCGGACGCGCGCGGTAGCGGCCCATCTGCTTTCGCTTGGCGCCGCCGGCGCCACCCGGCTGACCGGCCTCGGCCAGGCGGAAACGGTGCCGGTCGGCGCGCTCAAGGCCGGCGACCATCTACTGGTCGCCGCCGGCGAAAAACTGCCCGCCGACGGCGATGTGGTGCAGGGCAACAGCGACGTTGACGGCAGTCCGGTGACCGGCGAAAGCATTCCGCTGGCCGCCGCGCCGGGCAGCCACCTGTTCGCCGGCATGGTCAATCTGACGGCGCCTCTGACGCTTTGCGTGGGCGCCGCCGGCGACGACACCCTGCTTGCGGAAATGCTGCGGCTGATGGAAGCGGCGGAGAGCGGTCGCGCCCGCTATCGCCAGCTGGCCGACCGCTTGACCCGGCTCTATTCGCCCCTGGTGCATAGCGCCGCGCTGATGACCTTCGGCTACTGGCTGGTGCTGGGGGAGGTTGCCTGGCAAGTGGCGTTGTTGCGCGCCGTTGCCGTGCTGATCGTCACCTGCCCCTGTGCGATGGGCCTGGCCATCCCGGCGGTGCAGGTGGTGGTCAGCGCTCGATTGCTGAAGCGCGGCATTTTGTTGAAATCGGCGACCGCCCTCGAACGTCTGGCCGACATCGATCAGGTGGTGTTTGACAAGACCGGCACGCTGACCACCGGCCAGCCTCGCCTGCTGACCGAACCGAAGCCGGACGCCGCGAATCTGTGCCTTGCCGCCGGGTTGGCGCGATCGAGCCGTCATCCTTTGGCGCGCGCCTTGGCACAGGCCTGCCGCCTGGCGCCGGTGATCACCGATGTCGAAGAGATTCCAGGCTGCGGCCTGTTGGCCGGCGGCACGCGACTGGGCAGCCGCGCCTGGCTGGGTCTCCCCGAGGATGGTCGCACCGACGCCGAATTGTGGCTGGCGGTAGCGGGCCAGACGCCGCGGCGATTTGCATTCGGCGAGGATTTGCGGCCGGATGCAGCGGGGGTGGTGGCGCGGCTGGCAGGGAACGGTACGGGTGTCGCCCTGCTGTCGGGTGATCGACCGGCGGCCGTGGCGATCGCCGCCCAAGCCTGCGGCATCCAGGATTGGCAAGGCGGCCTGGATCCAACCGCCAAGCTGCGTCGTGTCGCCGCGCTTCAGCGCCAAGGTCGCATTGTTCTGATGGTGGGTGACGGCCTGAACGACGCGGCGGCACTCGCCGCGGCCGACGTTTCGATGTCGCCCGCCAGCGCCACCGACATCGCCCAGACGGCGGCCGATGTGGTGTTCCAGGGCGCCAGGTTGGCACCGGTCGCCGACCTGCTTGACATCGCCCGACAGGCCCGCCGCGTGGTCCGGCAAAATCTTGCCCTTGCACTCGGCTATAATCTGGTCGCGGTACCCTTGGCGGTGACCGGCATCGTCTCGCCGCCGATCGCCGCCGCGCTGATGTCCAGTTCATCGATCATCGTGGTACTGAACGCGTTGCGATTGATGCGCCCGTATCAGGAGGGCGCCCTGTGACCTCGCTGCTGCTGTTGATCCCCTGTGCCTTGCTGTTGGGTGCCATTGGCCTCGCCGCCTTTCTGTGGGCACTTCGAAGCGGACAATTCGAGGATCTGGACGGCGCCGCCAATCGCATTTTATTCGACGATCCCCCCGCCAAGGAGACACATCATGACGAGGCTCGCTAATTTTATGCTGTTGACCGGAATCCTGCTGATCGGGCTGGTCACGCTCTATGCCGGTCTGAATGCTGCCAGCATTCCGTTCGCCATCCATATGGGACTGTTCGTCGCCTGGGCGGCTGCCTTCCTGTTGTGGACGTCGCAGCGCTTGCGCCGGCCCTGACATCCGCCTTCGGGACGTTTGCTGCGGTGCCCGGTTGTGGTAACAAGGAGGGCGAAACAAACCTGAAGCAGCGAGGAGAGTCCATGACATCGAGACTGATACCAGTGTTGACGGTTGCCGCTATCCTTGCAGCGACAGGTGGGCTCGATGCGGCGGCGGCGATCGACGCAGCACAAGTCATCACAGCGCGACAGGAGAATCTCAAGACTTTGGGAAAAACCTTCAAGGCGCTGCGCGAGGAACTGAGCAAACCTGCCCCCGATCGGGCGGCAATCGTCGGCGACAGCCAGACCATCCTGAAGCTGTCCCAAGCTCTGCCGACCTGGTTCCCGGCCGGCAGCGGCCCGGAAGCCGGCATCAAGACCGCCGCCAAGCCCGAGATCTGGGCCAAACCGGCCCAATTCACGGAGGTGGCCAGCGCGATCTCTCTGCAAACCGGTAAATTGTCGGAACTGGCGGTGGCGGGCGATTTCGCCGCGATCGCCGCCCAAACCAAGGAGACGGCGACGGCTTGCGGCAATTGTCACAAGGACTTCCGGGTCAAGGATGACTGAAGCCGCATTACGACGGGTGCGGGTTTGGGACCGGCCGACGCGCCTGGTTCACTGGTCGCTGCTGTTGCTGGTGGCCCTGTCCTGGTGGACGGCCGCCAACGACCACCTCACCTGGCATGTCTTATCGGGCCTCTTCATTCTGGGCCTGACTCTGTTCCGACTGATCTGGGGCGTGTTGGGCAGCGAAACGGCCCGCTTCGCCAGCTTCCTGCGCGGTCCGCGCACCGTGCTCGCCTATGCCGCGACTCTGTTCGATCGCGTCCGGCCTTCGGCCATTCGGGTCGGCCACAATCCGCTCGGCGGCTGGAGTGCGATGCTGCTGCTGTTATTGCTGCTGATCCAGGCCTGCTTCGGTCTGTTCTCGGTCGATATCGATGGCTTTGATGCGGGGCCACTGGCGGCGCTGATCAGTTTCGAAAATGCTCGCTGGGCGGCGCACTGGCACCACCGCATCTTCACGCTGCTGCTGGCGCTGATCGCGCTGCATGTGGCGGCGGTCGCATTCTATCTCGCCGTGCGCCACGACAATCTGGTGGCGCCGATGCTGAGCGGCGACAAGGCCGTGCCCGCGACGATCACCGCGCCGCGCCAAGGGACCGACCGGCTTGCGGCGTTGTGCGCCCTGGCTGCTGGTGCGGTCGTGGTGGTCGTCTCCCGATTGCCGCAGATCCTGCGCTAGGAGGCATGCTGGACTCGATATCGGAATTTCTGTCGTCGCTCGGTTTTGCCATTGTCGCCACGGTGGGCATCAATATGGGGACTCCCGAGCCACGCTACAGCGTGCTCGAGCGTATCGGCGAGCGCATCGAGATTCGTGCCTATCCGCCCCGACTGGTCGCCGAGACGCCGATGTCCGGACCCGACGGCAAACAAAGCGCCGCCTTCAGCATTCTGGCCGGTTATATTTTCGGTGCCAACCATGCGCAGCGGAAATTCGCCATGACGACACCGGTGGAAATCGGCACGCGTATCGGCATGACCGCCCCGGTCGCCATCGAAGGTCGGCAAGGGGCACAGACCATGCGCTTCTTTTTGCCGGCCGACCTGACCCTGGCGGATCTGCCGGAACCCGACGACAGCCGGGTCAGTTTGCGCGAACTGCCGGCTGCGACGGTCGCCACCCTGCGTTTTTCCGGCTTGTCCGATCATCGCGACGCTGCCGAGATCCAGGCGCTGACCGCGGCGCTGGCCGGCGGTCCCTGGAAAATTGCCGGACCGGCCAGCAGCTATTATTACAACCCGCCCTGGACGCTGCCGCCGCTCCGACATAATGAAGTGGTGATTCCGGTCACGCGCTGACTTTTGTCGCGGGTCACCTACCGCCGTCCGGTCAAAATTGTTGAACATCGCGCCTTCACCCACCACTTGATCCAGAGAGTGGTAACCAGAGGAATCGACGTGACGGCGCACCGCAATGTTTCCCTTCGACAATAGTTTCGCCAGATTGCCGCCGCGATTCTTCGCGCTGCTGCCGCCGACCGCCGTCGGAGCACCACTTCTGATCCAGCTCAACCCTGCTTTGGCGATCGATTACGGCATCGACCCGGACTGGCTGGCCAGCCCGGAAGGCGTCGCGATCCTGGCCGGGAACGAGGTGCCCACCGGCGCCGAACCCTTGGCCGCCGCCTATGCCGGGCATCAGTTCGGCCATTTCACGCCGCAGCTCGGCGATGGCCGCGCCATCCTGCTCGGCGAAGTCATCGACCGGGGCGGCATCCGCCGCGACATTCAATTGAAGGGCGCCGGGCCGACGCCGTTTTCGCGGCGGGGCGATGGACGCGCCGCGCTGGGACCGGTGCTGCGCGAATATCTGGTCAGCGAAGCGATGGCGGTGCTCGGCATACCCACCACCAGAGCCTTGGCGGCGCTCACCACCGGTGAGGCGGTCTATCGCGAAACCGCGCTGCCGGGCGCCATTCTGGTGCGCACGGCAGCCAGCCATCTGCGGATCGGCAGCTTCCAATATTTCGCCGCACGCAGGGATGTCGAGGCAGTGCGGCTACTGGCCGACTATGCCATCCGCCGTCATTATCCGGCCGCCCTGCAGGCGCGCTCGCCGATCCTGGCCCTGCTTGAGGGAGTCATCGCCCGGCAGGCCGCGCTGGTCGCGCAATGGCTGCTGATCGGATTCATCCACGGCGTCATGAACACCGACAACATGTCGATCGCCGGCGAGACCATCGATTACGGCCCTTGCGCCTTTTTGGATCGCTACGATCCGGCCACGGTTTACAGCGCCATCGACGAGACTGGCCGTTACGCCTATGGCAATCAGCCGGCCATCGCGCAATGGAATCTGGCTCGGCTGGCCGAAGCCTTGCTGCCCCTGCTGGCCGAGCAGGAATCCGTGGCGGTGGCGCAGGCCGAGCAGGCGCTCGCCGCCTTTCCCGCCTTGTTCGAGGCCGCCTACACGGCCGGTTTGCGCCGCAAACTGGGACTGATCACGGACGACGCCAGTGATCTTGCCCTCGGGCAAGACTTGCTCGACATCATGGCCGAGCAACGGGCGGATTTCACCCTGACCTTTCGGAGCCTGACCACGGCAGCCGACGGCGATTTGAGCGAAATCCGCAAGCAATTCATCGACCCGACCGCGTTCGACGGCTGGTTGCCACGGTGGCAGGCCCGGCTGTTTACCGAACCGGACCAGCCGGTGATGCGTCATGCCGTCATGCGCCAGGCCAATCCAGCGATCATTCCGCGCAATCACCTGATTGCCGAAGCCCTCGAGGCGGCGCTGCAGCGTCAGGATTACCAGCCTTTCAGGCTTTTGTTGGCGGCGCTCGCCGACCCGTTCAGTGACCCGCCGCCCGGCTCGCCCTATGTCCTGCCGCCGCGACCGGAACAGGAGGTGCGCCAGACTTTTTGCGGAACCTGAGCGGCTTACCCTTCCTCCTCGGACGATCGGCCGCCGGCTACCCATCGGCCGCTCGGCGCCAAATCGAAAATGTCGAACAGATAGGTCGAGAGCAGCAGCACCATCACGGTGCTGAAAACCCAAAGATAGGAATCCATGAAAAGCAGGAAGTCGGAATTTATCGCCGGTGACGCGGCCTCGGACTGCGACCCTTCGACGAAGCGGGCGAACGCGAGGTGAATAGCGCCGCCGATGGCAATGGCAGCCGCCGTCGACGCCAGTCCGAACAGCCAAGTGCGGACGCGATAGTGATGTCTCGGCCGAGCCTGCCAGCTTGCCTGGCATTGCGGGCACACCGCCTCCTGTCGGCCAAGCTTGGCGCGGCAAAGTCCGCATCGGCCGCGGTGGGTGATTTTAGGCGTTTGTCCCTCAGGGTGGGCATAGAGCGCCTGCCAGGCGGCATCACCCTCTGTCGCCTGGTCGAGGCGGCCCAGCAGCCTGATTTTCTCGGCCAAGGCGGCCTGCCGGTCGCGATGAGCCCGCCTGAGCCCCTGGAAAAGTCCGACTGCCGCCAAATCAAAGCCCCCCTGCTTTTGTCAGAATACATGAGGGCGAAAGCGGGTGACGCCGGGAAAAAGATAGCGGGACCGAGCCCCCCGCCATTCCCCAGGGACGGGCTGGGGCAGGCAAGCGGGGGGCCCTGACCTTCCTCACCCTTTACTGATTGGAATGCGTTTGGCGTCGACGACCGTCTCGGGAATTTTGGCCAAGGTGACGGTGAGCACGCCGTCCTTGAAGGCGGCACTGACCTTTTCGGGATCGATGCCGGCGCCGACTTCAAGCGCGCGCTGGAATTGTCCATGCCAGCGTTCACTGTACAGCGCGTCCCTGGTTTCCGCCTTCTTCTCGCCTTTCAAGGTCAATACGCCGTCCTTGAGGGACAGCTCGATGTCCTTTTGCTCGAGTCCGGGCAGTTCGGCGATCACCGTCACCGCCTGGTCGGTCTCGGTTACCTCGACCGTGGGCCAGGCCGCGGCCCAATTCTTGCGGCCGGCCGGCAAGCCGCCGAATCCGCGGTTGAAATCGCTGAACAGCCGGTTCATTTCGCGATGCAAAGCGAAAAACGGATCGGCATCTTCGTCAAGTCGCGTGGGCACCGGAAAACGGGCGCGGCCCCAGGGAACCAGATCCAAGAAAGCCATGATGGTCTCTCCTCTCGCTATGGGTTAGCCGAATTTCGGCGTAGTCTATATAGGTCGGTGCCAACCTGCCGCAAGCAGGCGGCACGGATCAGTTTCGAGGTTGTTGACGCCTTGATTGGCGCCTAATATCACAGCGACCACGTCACTATTGCCTGACAAGCTTGGTGTTGAAAGTGCCCCTGTTCCGCGTCATCGCGCCGGCCCGTCCGTCCGTCCAGAAATACGCGCAATGATCGTCGCCCTGGCCGGAGGTGTCGGCGGCGCAAGGCTGGCCGACGGCCTGACCGCCCTGCGACCGCCAGGCTCCTTGCTGGTGGCGGTCAATACCGGGGACGATTTCCATCATCTCGGTCTGGCGATCAGCCCGGATCTCGACACGGTGCTTTACACGCTGTCGGGCCTGGCCGATCCCGAGCGTGGCTGGGGTCTGGCCGGCGAGACCTTCGCCATGATGGCGGCGCTTGAGCGCTTGGGCGGAGAGAGCTGGTTCCTGCTGGGCGACCGCGACCTTGCCACCCATATCGAGCGCACCCGGCGCCTCGCCGCCGGCGAAACGCTGTCCGGCGTGACCCGGGATTTCGCGACAAGGCTGGGGGTCCGCCAGACGATTTTGCCGATGAGCGACGATAGGGTGCGCACCCTGGTCGAGACCGACGCGGGACTGCTCGCCTTCCAGGACTATTTCGTCCGCCTTCATTGCGCGCCGCGCCTCACCGGTCTCAGGTTCGACGGCGCGGCGACCGCGCGTCCGCTGCAGGCTCTGCTCGCCGCGCTCGCCGCGCCCGACCTCGAGGCGGTTATAATCTGCCCCAGCAATCCTTTCCTCAGTCTGGGCCCCATGCTCGCCATGCCGGCTTTGACAGAGGCGTTGCGCCGATCGAGGGCGCCGGTGGTGGCGGTATCGCCGATCATCGGCGGCAAAGCGGTCAAGGGACCGGCGGCGAAGATCATGGCGGAGCTCGGCATGACGCCGAGCGCCGCTGCGGTTGCCCGTCATTATGGTGCTCTGCTGGACGGCTTCATGCTCGATTGTGTCGATGCAGTTGAGGCCGATGCCTGCAGGGTGCCCACCTGCGTCACCGACATCATGATGCACACGCGGCCGGACCGCGCTCGTCTGGCCCAAACAGTCATCGATTTTGCCGGAACATTGCGACAGGGAGGATAGAATGCTCAAACTTGGCTACAAGGCGTCGGCCGAACAGTTCGGCCCCAAGGAACTATTGGACTATGGCGTACTGGCGGAAACGGTCGGCCTCGATTCGGTGTGGATCAGCGATCATTTTCAGCCTTGGCGCCATACCGGCGGCCACGCCCCCTTTTCGCTGGCCTGGCTTGGCGCCTTGGGGGCACGCACCCGGCGAATCGTCATGGGCACCAGCGTGCTCACTCCCACCTTCCGCTACCACCCGTCGGTCGTCGCGCATGCCTTCGGCACCTTGGGTGCGCTGTTCGAAGGCCGCGTCGTGCTCGGCATTGGTACCGGCGAATCCTTGAACGAAGTGCCGTCGTCGGGCATTCATTGGCCGGAACAGAAGGAACGCACCGCCCGCTTCCGCGAGGCCATCACCTTGATCAAGGCGCTGTGGGCGGGCGAGCGGGTCAGTTTCGCCGGCACGTTCTACCAGACCCAATCCGCCACCATCTATGATCGTCCGGAGCGGCCGGTACCCATCTTCATCGCCGCCGCCGGACCCTTCATGGCGAAATTGGCCGGCAGTGAGGGCGACGGTTTCATCTGCACCAGCGGCAAGAAATGGGAGCTCTATACCGAAACCCTGTTGCCCAATTTGGCGGCCGGCCTGGCGGCGAGCGGAAGAACCAACGACACGAGCTATGACAAGATGATCGAAATGAAGGTCTCGTTCGATATCGACCGTGACCGGGCGATGCAGGATACACGCCTGTGGGGCGCGCTGGCGCTCAAGCCGGAAGAGAAAATGAACGTCGAGGATCCGCTGGAAATGGAGCGGCTGGCCGACGCACTGCCGGTCGAGCGCGCGGCGTCGCGTTGGATCGTCACCACCGACGCCGAGGAATTGGTCGAAAAAATCGGCGCCTATGTGCATCTCGGCTTCAACCATCTGGTGTTTCACGCGCCGGGGCCGGATCAGGCGCGTTTTCTCACCTTGTTCGCCGAACAGGTGGCGCCGCGCCTCCGCGCGCGGTTCGGGTGATCCTTCACGGGTGATCCCTCAATCGGCGATCCAGACCTCGACCGGGACCTGGCTCTGGCGCAGGATGGCGCGGATCGGCATGTCGGCGACCGCGCCGGCGCCCAACGCCAAGCGATAGACTGCCTCCTTGGCGGCGCCGCTGATCTGCAGGACGATGCGCCGGCTGTCGAGCAAACCCCGCAGACTGAGCGTCATGCGGGGATGAGGCGCGGCCGGCGGCGTCACGGCCAGCGTCATCGCCTGGGTCGACAGTCCGTCGGCCAGTTCGGCAGCGCCCGGGAACAGCGATGCGGTATGACCGTCATCGCCCATGCCGAGCAGCATGATATCGAACGGGCGCGGCACGCCCTGCATCGATTTCTCGCAGTCGGGCTGTCCCTGGTAGGGGTCGGTCGCTTCGTTCTTCATCGGCACGAAGCGCGCCGCGGCGGCGGCGCCCTGCAGCAAATGCTCGCGAATCAGATGGTTGTTGCTGTCGGGATGATCGGTCGCCACCCACCTTTCATCGACTTGGACGATGACCAGCTTGTCCCAGGCCAGCGGACAGTCGCGCAAGGCGTCGAACAGCGGGGCCGGCGTGCGTCCGCCCGACAGCGCCATCGAGGCCGTTCCCCGCAGCAGGATGGCGGCGGTCAGTTGCGCCGCAATCGATGTCGCCAGTGCAAGAGCGGTTTGCCGGTCATCGCCCGGCCTTATTTCGCTGACAGTGGGGCCCATGCCGTCATCCTCCGGAAATCGCGCCGTGGGTCCGATGCCAGTCCCGCCAGCTTTGCAGCTTTTCCGGATAGTCGCCGGCGCGCCAGTCGCCCTGCACCGCGACGCGCTTATCGTCCCGAAAATGTTGGATGAACTCGGCCATCGGCATGTAATAGAGAAAGGACAGCAAGCGTTCGGCGAACCGCCAGCGTCCGGCCTCGCGGCGATAGACGTCGTTGTAGCGCAGCGCGGCGATGCTGACGATGCCGTTGGGGGTGGTCTCGGCATGCGCCAGCACGACGCCTGTGGCGCGGTCGAGGTCCTCCGGGTCGAAGGCGACGAAGCGATCATGCGTCCAATGATAGGATGGACCGCGGATGCCGAACATGCGGTTGAACATGGCGATCGCGTCGGCGACGCCGGTCGCGTTCATGGCGCCGTCCACCGAACGGATATGGATGTCCTGGGTGAACAGGCTGGCCAGTCGGGGCATGTCGCGGTCATCGCAGGCCATGCAGTAGGCGCTGCACAATTCGGCCAAATCGGCACGCGATTCAAGGCGGTCGATCCGCTGCGCCAGTGCAATTTCGGTCATCATCGGTTCCCTACCATCTGCGCCACGGTGCGGTGATAGTGCTGAATGCCGGGCTCGTTGCGGCCGATCAGAAAGGCGTCATTGGCCCCCGAGTCCAACCCGGCCTGAATACTGAAACCAACCGGATAATCCTCGACTCCCACCGCTTCCAGCGCCAGCGCGCTGAAGGCCTGGCTTTGCGCCAGCTTTTCCGGCGTATCCGGCTTCGACGCCGACAGAATGGTCTGAATGGTGAGGGTCTGTTTCGCATCGTCGCCCGGCAGGATCTGGCTGACCAGACAATGTCCGCCGCGGATGCCGGAGATCGAAAAATTGGGGAAGATCGAATGAATCAATCGGATATAGGCCTGGGCATCCCAATCCGCCTCGGGAATATCATTCAGTTCCGCCAGATTGAGCCGGCCCATCACCAGGCGCTGATGCGGGCCGAAGGTGTCATGTACGCACAGATTGCCGATGGTATGTTTGGCCAAGGTGTTGGCATGCACCGAATCATGATGATAAG
>Ga0302320_10008938_pt1 | contig 21647 bp, 17 predicted proteins | sample Bog_T0_3_FD_202130 | JGI IMG/M metagenome (GOLD analysis project Ga0302320, IMG submission 202130) | Peat permafrost microbial communities from Stordalen Mire near Abisko, Sweden - Bog_T0_3 | ecosystem: Environmental > Terrestrial > Soil > Wetlands > Peat | place: Sweden: Abisko, Stordalen Mire...
GGTCTGTGGGCCTGGGGCCGTGGGCGGTGGGCTGTGGGCTGTGGGCCGTGGGCGGTGGGCGGTGGGCAGTGGGCAGTGGGCAGTGGGCAGTGGGCAGTGGGCAGTGGGCAGTGGGCAGTGGAAGGGGTGCATTGCTATCCCACCCAAGCCACAAAGACAAGAACGTGGCTTGGATGGGGCACCCAGTTTCATCTCCCGTGGGTCGCCAACGACGGTGGGAGACTAAAGAGAAACAAGTTCTGGATTGCGTTGCAAGTTGAACAATCCGAACGAAAAAGTGTCAATAGGACAAATTTGGCGAGTTGGCCCCCGCTTTGGCGGGGATGGCGAGTTAGCAGGTTAGCGCCGGAATCATCGGATTGGTTTCATTGCTCCGTGGGTCGGCAACGCCGGTGGACGACTGTTACAGAGAACTCGAAATCGAGCTCTGAGAGAGTTTTTCGGCAACCTGCTAAGCCCCAGCGGGAATGCTTCTCCGCCACATCTGCGCTAATGCCCACACAAGGCCGCTCGCAGGAGCGCGCTTGATATTCACTCTCAAGAATCGCCACTCCCGATCGTCGATCCTGCTACGGTCTCAAGACACCGTTCCGGTCAATGCGTCCACCTCGGAAGAATCGATGCTCCACCATGCTTTGCGCAAGCCAAAGAAAGGCAAGCGCCAGCGCGACAAAGAACAGGACTCTTCCCACCTGAAACCCCGGAGCCCTTCGCCCTGCGGGGTCTTGACCATCCAAATTGTTTGCCATCCGATTGCCCTCGTCACCTTGCCAGACGCCTCCCATCCTACGCTCCCGCCGCCCACTCCGTCATCGCAGCGAAAAAGCCGCGGGTGTCCCGCCCGACTGCCCCAGCTCTCGCCATCCAGACCCCGGCCAAGTATCATCGATCACCGGAAAGGTTTTTCGATTGACTCGTTCCGGAGCCACCCATGAAGCGTTTTGATCGACGCACCTTGTTGCGCTATTCGGGAATCGCAGCTGCCTCAATTGCCCTCAAATCCAGAGCAATCGCGTGGGCTGAAACGGCTCCGCCCGCGCCGCTTGCAACCACCGAAGCCGGCAAGGTCAGCGGCGCTTTCATCGACGGCCTCAACGTCTTCAAAGGCATCCCCTACGGAGCAGACACCGCGACCACGCGCTTCCAGCCTCCCGTGCCTCCCGCACCCTGGAGCGATATCAAAGACTGCACGCGGTTCACCACGATGGCCCCGCAGTTGCTCTCACCGTCCCTCGCCGGCCGGCTACCCACCAGCGGGCTTGCTCGCGGCCCGCGCGACCCGGGCCAGCAAAGCGAAGATTGTCTCCATCTCAATGTCTGGACACCTGGACTGCGCGACAACAAGAAGCGCGCGGTGCTGGTCTACTTCCACGGCGGCGCTTACAACAATGGAAGCGTCAACAGCGATCTCTACGATGGCGCGCGCCTGGTGTATCGTGGCGACGTTGTGGTCGTCACCGTCAACCACCGGCTTAATGCCTTCGGCTACATGTATCTCGGCGACCTCGCACCCGAGTATGCCGCTTCAGGAAATGCTGGACAGCTTGACCTCATCCTCGCGCTCAAATGGGTGCGCGACAACATCGCCGAGTTTGGCGGCGATCCTGGGCGCGTGCTGATCTTTGGTCAATCGGGAGGCGGCGCGAAGTGCGCAGCATTGATGGCCACGCCCGGCGCCAAGGGTTTGTTTCATCGAGTGATGACCATGAGCGGCCAGCAGATCAAAGGAGCGTCCATCGAGATAGCTTCAGGCCGCGCTAAAACAGTGCTCGATAAGCTCGGTATCACTCGCGGCAAGAACCTGGTGACTCAACTCAACGCTCTGACCATGGAGCAGATCCAAGCCGGCGCCATTGCCGTCAGCGCGGATTGGCTTCCGGTCGTCGACAATGTAATCCTCGCGCGCAATCCCTTTGACCCCGCCGCGCCCGCGCTGTCCGAGAGGGTGCCCATGATCCTGGGCAACGTTCACGATGAGACCAACGTTGAGATTCGCGGCGCCGTCGTCACCTGGGACAATGTTGCCGACGTGCTCAAAACAGCCGTCCTTCAATATCTGGGACCCTACACGCCAGAACAAGTTGTCGCCAGGTATCGCGAGATCTATCCGAGCTACACACCCGACCAGGTAGCAACCGCGGCGGCAACCGCGTTTCGCGCGTGGCCCGGTCAGCGTTGGGAAGCCGAGCGCCGCGCAGCAAATCCAGTGAGCCAGCCCCACACCTGGGTCTACCAGATGAACTTTCCCGGCGCCAACGGCAAAGCCATGCACACGATCGACATTCCCTTCATGTTCGATAACATCTCCATGGCCGAGGCCCAGGTCGGCTCATCGCCCGATCAGCTTGCCGCAGCCAATGCGCTCGCGGCAACCATGTCTCAGATGCTTATCACCTATGGTAAAACCGGCAACCCAAACTTCGAAGGCCTGCCCCACTGGCCCGCGTACGACCTGAAGAATCGCAGCACCATGATGTGGCAGCAGACCCCGCGCATTGAGAACGATCCCCGCTCAGCCGAGCGCATCTTCGCGGACAAGTCTCACTACCACCAGGCCGGCACGCCCCTGCCGTAACCGCGTGTTCTCAATTCTTCTGGGATGATTAACGAGCTAGCTCCGGCAGATGGCATCATGGACAGTTGTGTGCATCAGGGAGTTCCGCAGGGGCTGAAGCCCAGCCTCTTTTTGGCGGTTTGCGGGGCGACTGAAGTCGTGCCCTGTTACAGGACAAAGGTGTTTCGGGGGTTCGAGCGGCTTGCCGGAGCTAAGTTGATATTCGTCTCTTCGGAATTGCACTCCCCGCCGGAAGCTTTATAGCGTAGCCTTGTCCTCGTGGTACTCCATCTCGGTGTTGATCGCCCACAGGTTATCTTTTGTGGTGACGCCCCCGGCAATGTTTTCCACGGCGGCCATCGCGGTCAGCATGGAGTGGTCCTGGTTGTTGTATTTGTGCATTCCGTTTCGGCCCACCAGGAACAGGTTTTCAATTCGATCCAGGTAGCCTCGAAGCACCTCAAATCTGTCGTAGCTTCCAAAATATGCCGGGTAGGCCTTCGGCACGTGAACAACATGCGTGTCCTCGACGTCCGCGGCCTTGAGAATTCCCATCCGGGCAGCTTCTTCAATGGCGACGGCAGCCATCTCATCATCGGAGAGTCTCCACAGGGCATCCGACTCATTGCAAAAATACTCGAGACCGATCCACACTCTGTCTTTTCTGTCCACCATCCAGGGGCTCCAGTTGTTGAAGATCTGCAGACGGGCAACCTGCACATCCGGCTCCTGAATATAGATCCAGTTGTCCTTCAGCGGCGCGCCGTTCTTCTCAGTCATCGCCAGCCGGTTCGCGAGCAGTCCTACGATGATGAAGTCCCGGTAGATAAGACCTTCCGCCACTTGACGAACGTCAGCCGGAACATCGCCGGAGATTGCGCGGATCAGGTCCCGAATGGGCATGGTTGAAAAGAAGTATTCGCCCGCAAAGTCGACTCGCTTGCCAGCCTGGTCGACTCCGTGAACAGAAACGACCTTATTTTCTTCAATGCAGACGCGGTCGATTGTAACTCCCTTGTGAATCTCACCACCTGCTGCCTCAACCAGCTCCGCTGCTCGTTCCCACAGTTGGCCCGGCCCAAATTTCGGATAGAGAAACTTCTCAATCAAAGAGGTATCGGTTTCCTTTTGAGAAATTCCTACGGGGCCTCGGGGTCGAAATCCCTGCTTGAAAAAGTGAGCTGCCACGCGGAAAAGCGAGATCCCCTTGATGCGCTGCGCGCCCCAGTCAGCGCTGATCTGACTGCATGGCATGCCCCACACCTTTTCCGTATAGGACTTGAAGAAGGCGAGGTAAAGGTATCTGCCGAAGCGGTTGATGAGGAAGTCTTCAAGAGACCGCACCGACCGTTGCGGCAGCAGTAAGGCGCGCAGGTAGCTGAGGCAGGCGCTGCACGTGCGGACAAGCCCCAGGCTCTTAAGCGTGTCGGCGTTTAACTGAATTGGATATTGGAAAAAACGGCGCAGGAAGAAGATGCGGCTCTTGCGCTGACGAATCAGCATCACAAGATCGTCTGTTTCAGAGTTGGGCGCAACGGTTGGCGACGGTACCTCGCGGCGCTTGCCACGATATTGAAGCTGGCCACCACCGTCTGAGTGGGCCTCGACAGGCATCAAGTCAAGCCACCATTGCATCACACGATCCGACTTTGAAAAGAAGCGGTGTCCGCCAAGATCCATCCGGTTGCCCTTGTAACGGACGGTGCGAGACAAGCCTCCGACGACCAGGCTGGACTCAATCAGGACAGGTTTGATGTCAGTGTTAGCCTGAAGTTCGATGGCGGCGGTCAGACCAGCTGGTCCTGCGCCAATAATGATCGCTTTGCGCTCACTCATGCGTTGGTTATCATCTATCATGAGTTTAAAGCAATGCTTCGGGCCGCCATCCCGCAAAACATGCTCAAGTCATGGAATTCTGCTGAAGAGTTAGCCGCGGTTTGATTCACCGGTGGCACTCATACTTCCTTGCGGTCGGGGTTCCATATTATGCAAGTCGCGATTTCGGTGATCGTACCCGCCTGCAATGCTGAACGGCATCTCGGGCGATGCCTGCAGGCACTTCGAGAGTCCAGTCTTGCCCCCTTTGAAACGATTGTGGTCGATGACTCGTCAGAGGACGTTACGGCCAGCGTCGCGGCGGAGTTCGGGGCGCAGGTTCTGCGCGCCACTCGACGGATCGGCCCTGCTTCCGCCCGCAATCTTGGAGCTCAAAAGGCGACGGGCGACGTTCTCTTCTTCCTGGATTCGGATGTCTGCGTAAAACCTGATACGCTGCTGAAAATCAGCCAACGCTTCGAGGGGGATCACGACCTCGCCGCAGTCATTGGGTCCTACGACAGCAACCCGGCGTCGCCGGATTTTCTCTCGCAATATCGCAATCTGATGCACGCCTATGTTCACCAGACCAGTGCCGAGAGCGCCTTCACTTTCTGGAGCGGCTGCGGGGCAATCCGGCGCAGCATCTTTCTCGCGCATAGCGGATTCGCCGAAGCATACAAACGTCCCTCCATCGAGGATATCGAGCTTGGATATCGACTGATCCGCGATGGCCGCAAGATCATTCTCGACCGGTCAATCGAGGTGACTCACTTGAAGAAGTGGACGTTCTGGAGCCTGGTCAAAACCGACATCATGGATCGGGGAATTCCCTGGACAGAACTTATCCTGCGTGACCGATTGATGCCCAACGACCTCAATCTTCAGGTTAGCCAGAGGGTGAGCGTGGCTCTGGTGTTTATTCTGGTCGGCCTATCGGCCGCGCTGGCCTTTTTGAGCGGCGCTTATCTGCTGATTCCCATGCTTGCCATCGTTCTGCTGATGTTGGCGCGCTGGTGGGGAGAGTTGGGCAGTTATAGAAGGCCAAATCGGGCTCTGGTTCTCTTGACGATTGCCTTTGCACTCATCGCATTCACAGCCTACTCTTACCGAATGTTCGGCCTCATACCCCCGCTGATGGTCGTGCCCGTACTGCTCGCCATCCGGCACAGGTATAACAAGCGAGGCACGCTCAAGAAATCGCACCGTTGGTTGGGAATCGTCTTCATCTGTCTTTCCCTGTGCGTTTCCGCGCTCTACCTGCCGGCCCACCACCTAATCCTGGCGCTGTTCGCGGTGCTGCTCTTATTGGCGCTGCTGAACAGTCAGTTCTACATATTCCTCGCGGGCAAGCGCGGTATCGCCTTCATGTTGGCGGCCGTTCCATTTCATCTCCTGTTCCACTTCTACAACGGAATATCTTTTATGATCGGTCTCACGCGCCATTACTATGCAGTCGTGGCCCACGTACCGCCGCCGCCCGCCGCTGAGTCACCATCCTCGCCGGCGCCTGACCCCAATTCCCGGTAGGTCTTTGAGGGCTTGTTGTTGCCCCACTGCGGGCGCCCGATTCTTGACGCAGCCGGTTCGCGCCAAGGGTCGGAACGCACGAAGCTACACGGTCGGTCAGAGACCCGGAGCGGCACCGGGATGCCGCAAGGCGCGGTCGAGAGGATAGGCTGGAATCTTATCGATCGAGGAATACGGTTTTTGCTCATAGGGGAATCGCCATGATGAGTCAAAGGTCTCAAGGGGCGCTGCGCCGCAACGCGATGCGGTTCCTCGTCTGCGCAGAGACTCAATCGCGCGCGGCATTGGAAGAGATTGATTCCGCCGGCCAATGGGGTGAGCTCGTCGAGCTCAGCGCAGATTGGAACGTTCTCTCCGGACTTGAGACTCGGCTCGCGGCGTTGACCATCGAGATGCCGTCGATGGAGCGTTCTGAACTAGGCCGCCTCGCCTCCCGCGCTTTTATCCAATCGACCCTTTGCCTTCGAGCCGGCGCAAAGGCCCTCTCAACATTGCAACAGGCCGGCATCCACTGCGCGGGATTCAAGGGGCTCGCAACCCTGGCGTACCTCTACGCGGGCCCTCGAAGCCGCACTTTGCAGGATGTAGATGTATTGGTCCACCCAGGTGACGTTGTTGCGGCATTGGCAGCTCTTCAACAAGTCGGATTCAGCCTGTCCGGTGGAGGCGATTGGGAGGAACACCTCAAATTTGTGCGGCAGTCGCCGGGCGCAGCGGGAAACGAAGCCGTAAGCTTGACCGATCCGGAAGGCGGCGCAGTCGATCTCCACTGGCGGTTGGGTTGCGTCAACGTGGAAACGATCCTGGCCGGCGTCCGTTCTGTGCCCATCCTCGGTCGCAGCCTTCCGTTGATCGGCCCCGGTCACAGCATGCTGCTCACTGCCCATCATGCCTTGCGCAACGATCTCGTTCCGGACGACGTGGCTCGTGACATCTGCGATTTCGCTCAATGGGAGGCTCTCTTGAACCATTCACCCGGGTGGGACTCGATACGAATCGAGGCTGAACGGTGGGGCCTGACCCAGAGTTGCCTCGCGCTCGCTTTGATCGTGACCAGGATTCGAGATTCGCAAGATCACGCTGACTCGAGCGCGGAGCCGCCGTTCTCTGCATCGCGGGCCGACCGCAATGCCGCCGGTCGCCTTTCAGACCTCTACTTCCATCAGCTCATCGAGGGTGGGCTGAACACTGACGTTGTGTATCTCACCAGCTATCGCCCTCTGTTCCAGATTGTCTCTTCCGCCGCCACAGGGTGGGGGAAATATCGCGACTCGATGCGCCGATCGGAGCAGGTCAACGGTGAGCTCTCGTTGCCCCTTCCTCAGCGACTTTGGCGGGCTTTTATGGCAGCATTGAGGCTCACTCCTGCCCGATGGCTTCAGGTCCGCGCCCTGGCAAGAGCAAAAGACGGCATGTTGCGCGGGGCTGGCCGCTCCAGGAGGGCTTTGCCTTGAAGGCAACCCAAGAAGTTCTGCAATCGGTCAGCCAGGCGATGCTAGAATCGGTTAACTTGGAGTAGCTAAACGGCTCATCTGCGTATGCGCTCGTAAGTGGAGACTGGATCTTGGGCAATAGCTTTTTTCGCGTCAACGAACCGAGCGTGATTCACCAACTCTTCGACCAGGAACTGGTTGCCGTCCATCTGGCCACCGGCACATATCACTCGCTTCCTGGAATTGCGGGCGAAGTCTTTCTCAAGCTTGGACCCGCAGGCGCGTTTCTTCCCGATATTGCGGCCGAACTCGCAGCTCGATTCGACGCGCCGCTCGATGTCATTGAAAGTGACCTGGAGACCTTTGTTTCCAAGCTCCAAGAGCAGTCGCTCGTGGTGTCTGTCGATCGCACTCGCCATGCCGATCGAATTCCGGTGTTGCCGGTTGCTGCCCGCCGAGCGGCCTATTCTGCTCCCAGGCTTGAGTCCTTCATCGATCTGCAGGAATTGGTCCTGCTGGACCCCGTACATGACGTGGGCGAGGGGGGCTGGCCCTACGCTGCCCCCGCCGATCAAGCGACTCCGGATTCTCTTCTGCTGCAACGCTGCCGGCTCGCGGGGCCCAATGTGATCTTCGAACGCTTTGATTCTGAAACCGTCGTGATGAACCTGGGCTCCGGCGCTTACCACAGCCTCTCGGGGGCTGCCGAGGACATCTTCCTGCTCTTCCCGAATGACCCCACGACCTGGGAGATCCGCGATGCTCTGGCGAGAAAATATACGGTTGATCAAACGGAACTGGAAACGGCGCTCCGTGATTACCTCGATCAACTGGTAAAGAGCGATCTGATTGTCATCGAACCGCCGATCGAAGGCGCGCCCGAACGAGAGTTGCAATTGAGCCGAATGGATGCGCCAGGGCTCTTCGCGCCTCCCAGACTCGAAACCGTTCCTCAACCCTCGTTCGACGCTCCGATCAGCGACGATCTGGCGTTCAGCACCGGCCTGCCCCAATTTCTAAACATCGGGCACGGTCCACATTCCCTCCCTGCCAATCCGTTTGCCCCGAAGCGCTATTCTGTGCGTCCGGGCGACTTGCTCTTCTCAACAGCGGGAGTTGCGATGGTGATTTCCGATCGCGACAGCGGCCGGTATTTCAAGCTCAACGAAGCTGCCTCGCAAGTGTTTCGCCTGCTGGACTACGAACCGGACGTGAGTCAGGTTGTCGCTGCCCTGCTGCAAACATATGAAGTCCCGGTTCCGGCATTGCGCGCAGCGGTGATGATTCTGTTGCGGAACCTGGTCAAGGTTGGATTGGCTACCCTCACCACAGCCGGCTCACCGTCAACCGATCTCAAGGAAGCAGGTTCCGGCGGCGGCCAGCGCATGGCCTTCTCAGGATTCGATGTCGTTGTGTACCGCGACCTTGAAGATCTGCTGAAGCCGCTCAATGTTTTGCCCGGCTACCGCTCGAAGCTGAGCTTGAAAGAGTTCGTAAGCCAGTTGGCGACGTATTTTGAAGAGACTGAAAGGTGCATTGGCGGCCAGGGATTGACATGCTCGATGGCGGATCGAATCACGAAGATTCGCTGCGCGGGAGAAGGTCAATCCGCGCAGTTGCAGAAGGCCTTTGAGCACCTCGCGACTGACCAGTCCGGCGCAGGCCTTACTCTGCATGTGTGGAAGTACGGGTCTGTACCTGCCAGTCCCGCCCTGGAGTCGTTTTTCGCCCACTTGTATGCGAACTGGTCGGCCCTCTGCGGACCGCGCGGAGAGGTTCTGGATTTTCACTGCGAATCGTTGGCAGCCATCTTCCATCCAGGACCGGACACTTTGAGCGTTGTGGACTTTGAAACCGGCAATGCATTCTATGTTCTTCGTGATGATTCTCCTCTCCCCTTCTGGGAGTTGAGTTCGCCGTTTCGGCATATCCTGCATCCATGGTTCAGCTCGCTCGGGTTGCAGTACACCCATGCGGGAGCTGTCGGCGGTCTGAATGGGGGAATTCTGCTGGCGGGCAAGGGCGGCTCGGGCAAGTCAACCACGAGCTTGCTATGCGCAGCCGACGGCATGATGTTTGCGGGCGACGACTACTGCCTCACCGATGCGAAAAGCGGGCACGTTTTCAGCTTGTATAACACGGCCAAGCTAAAGGGTCTTGAAGACTTCGAGCGTGTTCCCGCGATGCGCGGCAGATCCTTTAACTCCGACAGCTTCGAACAGGGTGGCCTCGGGAAGGGAACCTTCAATCTGTCCGAGCTTTGGCCGGAGCGCATGGCAAAGGGCTTTCCCCTGCGCGCCATCCTGCTGCCCGCGCTCTCTCGCGCAAGAGACAGCTTCATCGAGCCGTGCTCGGCAGCAGACGCGCTTCTTGCGCTCGCGCCCAGTACGTTGGCGCAATTGCCGGCTTCCGGTCGAGCCGACTGTGATCGTCTTGCGTCTCTGGCTGAAAGGGTCCCGGCATTCCGGCTCCACCTTGGCTCGGACCTGGATCAAATCCCAGCCTTGATAAGGAAGCTTGTTGGATGAACCCATCGATAGCGGTCGTCATGCCGGTTCGAGACGGGATGCCATTCTTGCCAGAAGCGATCGCTTCTATTCAAATCCAAAACTATGCCCCGCTCGAACTCATCGTCGTCGATGACGGTTCGACCGATGGCTCGAAAGACTTCGTGAGCCGGTTTCAAGGCTTCCCGATTCGTTTGATCGAGTTGAAAGGCGTGGGGCCGGCAGCGGCTCGGAACGCGGGTATTCGAGCTTCCAACTCCGATCTGGTCGCATTCCTCGACGCCGACGATCTCTGGTTGCACGGAGCGCTACCGCGGTTGGTGCAAGGTCTTGCAGAGCATCCCGAAGCGGGGTTTGCCCAGGGGTTGATCCGCAACTTCAGCGAGTCAAAGCAGGGCGCCTGGCAATATGTCACAGCTCCATATAGATTTTTGAACCTCGGCGCGAATCTCTGGCGTCGCCGCATCTTTGACACTGTCGGGGTTCTCGATCAGACCCTCACGCTTTGCGAAGACCTTGACTTTCTTATGCGCTGTTGGGAGCATGACATTCAGAAGGCAGAGATCGACTCCATAGTCCTGCACTATCGCCGCCATCCCGCAGGCATGACTCACGGCCTCTCGGGCGCGGGCTTTGGAACAATCCAGGCATACAAGAAGCGGATTGAACGAATCCGGTGCGGTCAATTGAATCCCGATCTCACGCGGCACATGGGCCTCAATCGGTACCTTGGTACTCCTCCGGCACATCAGGATGGGAAATTGCATGCCCAGCTGCATTGACGTCAGCGTAGTGATCCCGGTACATAACGGCGAGTCGTTTGTCGCTGACGCAATTGACAGCGTTCGTGCGCAAAAAGGATTTTCCATCGAAATCATCGTCGTCGATAACAATTCAACCGACGCAACCGTGCAGGTAGTTGTGGATCGGTATGGCGACTCTGTCATCGTCGTCGAAGAGCCGCGGCCCTATCCGGCCAGGGCTCGCAATGCCGGATGTCGCAGGGCATCCGGTGCTTTGCTGGCTTTCCTGGATGCGGACGATATCTGGGCGCCGGAAAAGCTGACCAGGCAGCTCGATCAATGGGATCACCATCCTGAAGCCAACCTCGTCTTCAGCCTGGGGCAGGAATTCTATAGCCCCGAACTCTCTTTGCATCAAATTGAAAGCTTCACGCGCCGGCCCGATCCTTATCCTTTGCTGACCGCGAGTTCCTTTCTAATCAAGCTGGATACGTTTCGCACGATCGGAGATTTTCCCGAGGTCCCGGCCGGAGAGTTCATCGCCTGGTATGGGTGGGCGCAGGAGTTGGGAATGCGCGCGTTTGTTGTCCCTGAAGTTCTTGTGCGGAGGCGCATTCATGCGCACAACACAACCCGACAATCGGGCTCGCTGGCAGGTTATACTCTTGCCGTCAAGTGGCTGCTCGACCAGCGCCGCGCCAGGGCCAATACTTACCGGAAGCCGACCGCATGAGTCCATTCTCTTCCGATCTGCTTCAGGCGGCTTTGAGCCAATCCGATTCCGAGGCGACCGCCTCATGGAAGGCATGGAGGGGCGCAACCGACATTCAGCAGGCCCCGTGGCCTGAGTTGCAATTCATTTCCATGCTCAATGGGACCCGCCTTGACGAGTGGCTTGTTGACGATCCCGAATCTGGTGTTATCAAGGGGATAGTGCGCCGCACGTGGTTGGAAGCCCAGGTGCGGCTCGCCCTGGCGAAGGACGCAACCGCGATCCTAGAAAGTGCGGGTTGCGCACGATCAACTCTGTTGGGATCTGCAGGCTCCAATTTGCGAGCACTGCACCTGCCGGCTATCCGTCCCATCTCCGAGATCCGCCTGCTCATTGGCCGGCAAGATCTTGGCGCCGCTGACCGCGCCCTTGAGTCGCACGGATGGCGCCGCTATGGGGATTTTCCGAAGATCGAAGAGATGGATTGGTGGACCCATCTGCCCTACTTCGGGAACGGGGTGCCGCTGTACCTGCATTGGCGCGCGCTGAACGTTGCGCCCGACCACGCGGCAGCCTGCGAAAGACAATTTCGCTCGGGCCACGGGGAAATTCAGGCCGTGGGAACCAGCTTCAGGATTCTTTCTCCCGGCCTTGCGCTGTTAGAGGCTGTGGCCCCGCGATCGGACTCGAAAGGAGTGGATGTAATCCCGTGGCAGGCCGAAGCGGCGCTGATCACGAGCAGCGAAATCGATTGGAAACAATGGACTGCAATGGCCGCAAGATTTTGCCCAACCGCAATCGATAGAATCTCTGAACTCGGCGCGCTCGGTGTTGACTTTCCTCTCCTGCCGAAGCCATCCTCTCGTCTGCATTGGTCGCGCGGATTGGCGGGGTCCGCGCGGGCATTGAGGCGTCGCATCGGCCTCTGGGCAAACCGCATGCGCGCAGCGGGGGGAGATTAGGATGGCGCGACTTCTGTTCTTCACGCCCGTCTCCCCGGCTCCCACAGGGCAGGGCACTGCCATCCGCGCCGGCATTGCCCTGGAAGTTCTGTCTGAAGAGTTCGAAGTCACAGTGGTGCTCGCAGGCCATTGGAGCGGAAAGCCTTCCCTTCAGGAAAGCGCATGGATCAGAACTCATGCCGATGCCTGCCACTTTGTGCCTGTGCCTCCGCCGATGGGCGCGGCGCAACAGTTGGTTTCACAACACCTGTCGCAATCGCGAATCGACGGCGCCTATGTATTTCGGCTCGCTGCTGCGCCACTTGCCTTGCAAGTGGTCAGCTTGCTTCAAACGCCCGGAATGTTCAGCATCCTGGACCTGGACGACGATGAATGTACCCGCACTGAAAAGTTCATCCAGCTCCGCGAAAAGATTGGCGATCTTGCAACCGCCAGTCGCGAGCGCGCCGACCTGGAGCGTCAGCGCAAGGTGCAGCGCATGTTGCTATCGCGATTTGATCTCTGTTTCCTTGCCGCGCCCGAGGATCGCGATTCGCTCGCCGCCCGGTATCCCGATCGGAGGTTTGCCTGCCTTCCCAACGTGGTGCGCATTCCGGGTAACGTCGTGCGTATTCCGGGCGCGGCTCCCTCGTTCAGCAGCGGCGGCGAACCGGATGGACAGTCTCCGTTCGCGTTAACGGCACGTCGACAGAGCCGGCCGGCGAGCCTGCTCTTTCTTGGCAAGCTCGATTACCTGCCCAATGAAGATGCGGTTCTCTTCTTTTGCCGTTCAATTCTACCCTTGCTCAGAACCGCGTTGCCGGATGTCACCATCCGCGTCGCAGGCATTGATCCAACCCAGTCGATCCGGCAATTGAGCTTACTGCCGGGTGTGACCATTGTGGGCGCAGTCGCCGATGTCGCCCCTGAATATGAGCGGGCAAGGATCATGGTGGCGCCGCTGCGCGCAGGAAGCGGAACGCGCATCAAGATACTCGAGGCATTCAGCTTTGGGCTGCCGGTTGTATCAACCACGGTGGGAGCTGCCGGCCTCGGCGTTGTTCATGGCGTCCATCTTCTCATTGCCGATACCCCGGATGAATTTGCGGCCGCGTGCCTGCGCCTCCTGGAGGATGAATCGTTGGCGGCGACGCTTGCGCGGAATGCCTATCGCTGGCTGCGCGAGACCCACTCTCTCGACACTGTCCGCGCCATCCTGCATGGCATCTTTCCGGCTTCCTGATCCAGCCGGCCTCAGCCCGCTTGGTCAACCGCAATCCGCGGTTTGCGTTGAATCGCTTCCCCAATCCGGCGAAGCACTCAGGTCAGAAATCGGCCTCGCGATCTTCTGGCCACCCTTGATGCAGGGCCTGATTCACCGGGGAGTTCACCAATCTGCACGCGCCTGTCATCCCGCGCAGAGCGCCTCAAGTAGAATACAAACACACATTGGAACCAGCAGCGTACCTTAGATTCCGCGTGCGCAAACGCTTTGATCCGGATGCAGCAAACGCTCCCTGGGGAACTCTATGCAGCTAACGGTGATCGAGCCTTCGCGTTCCGGAGTTTCAATCCGCTCGGCGCTGGCTGAATGTCGCAACTACTCAACGTTGTTGCGATATCTTACCCTGCGCGATCTGCGCCTTCGCTTTCAGAATCCTCTGCTCGGAGTTCTTTGGGTTACCTTGCAGCCCTTGCTGCCGGCTGCGATCTTCGCCATTATCTTTGCTCGAATTCTGCAGCCCTCCACCGGCGGCGTGCCTTACGCCCTGTTTGCGTTCGCCGGCTTTGTTCCCTGGACCTTTTTCTCCACCTCGGTGTCTACCGCCAGCATGACGTTTGTCTGGAATTCAAACCTGTTGAACAAGGTGTACTTTCCAAGGCTTGTTTTGCCCGCGAGCGCCATGCTCGCCAGTTCAGTTGAACTCGCAGTCGGACTCGTTCTTCTCTGCGGTTACAGCGCCTTCAAAGGATACCCTCCCCGTGTTGAATGGATCGCTCTTCCATTGCTCGCACTCTATGTGGCGGGAATCGCATTTTTTGTCTCGCTCGGCCTTGCCACAGCGAACGCGCTCAATCGCAATGTAAAGTTTGCGATCCCGTTTTTGATGCAGGTGTGGATTTACGCCTCCCCGGTCGTTTACCCAACGTCCTTGGCGCCGCCTGGTTCCCGGTGGCTTCTGGGTTTGAATCCCCTCACAGGCGCCTTGGAAGGTTTCAGAGCGGCACTCTTTGGATCGCGGATAGACCGCGCCCTGTTCTTCGAATCGCTGGCCTCGGCACTCATCATCGCCGCGGCATCTGCACTGCTGTTTCGTCGCTATGAAGCCGTGCTGGCGGAGCGGGCATGAGACCTGCGATCAGCGCCCGCGGCTTGAGCAAGCGATTTCCCATTCAGCGCGGAAAGGGACCAGGATATGCAGATTGGTTCCTGGCGCTCGATGACCTCTCCTTCGATATCGATGCCGGACAAGCCGTCGGAATCGTCGGCCACAACGGCGCAGGCAAGTCCACCCTGCTGAAAATACTTGCGCGCATTGTTCCACCCACTTCAGGCCGCGCCGAACTCAACGGCCGGGTGGGCAGCTTGCTTGAAGCGGGCGCTGGCTTTCATCCTGAACTATCCGGCCGGGACAACATTTTTCTTGCCGGCGCAGTGCTCGGCATGAAGGAAGCCGAAATCCGCAATCGGCTCGATGCAATCGTCGACTTTTCCGGCGTGAGCGAGTTTCTCGATAGTCCCGTCAAACACTATTCGAGCGGCATGTACATGCGGCTCGCATTCGCGGTGGCCGCTCACATCGAACCGGAGATCCTGCTGGTAGACGAAGTGCTCGCTGTGGGCGATGCCCAGTTTCAAAAAAAGTGCCTCCAGCGGATGGAAAACCTCAGTCAAAGCGGCCAGACGATACTCTTTGTGTCGCACAGCATCCAGGCGGTGGCAAGGCTTTGCACCCGAGCCATGTGGATCGATCGCGGCAAGCTGTTGATGGAAGGCCCGGTTGCGGAAGTGATTGCCGGCTACCTGAAGGCCGGCGCGGCAAAAATGGGCGAACGCGTATGGCCAGACGGTCCTCATGCCCCAGGAGACGAATTCGTCCGCCTGCGGCAAATTCGCGTCGCCAATGCGGAGGGGCAAACCGCCTCGAGCATCAACATCGGCGAGGAATTCAGCATTGAATTCCAGTACGACGCGCTTTGCGGTGGGATGGTGTTGTTCCCCGCCCTTCGTCTTTACAACGAGTGGGGCACTGAAATAATCTGGTCCACCGACAGCGGCTCACCGCAGCACGGCCAGCGTGGCCAGGCTGGCCGGCATCATTGCATCGTCCGCTTCCCTCGCAACCTGTTCGCCGAGGGGCTCATCTCCGTTACGGTGTCGGTGACCACCTTGTGCCCGACTCGATCTCACCTTGCGGAGCAGGACGCCATCCACTTCCAGGCGACAGAGATACAGGATGGTACCACAGCGCGCGGCGACTATACTGACGCCATTACCAGTGCATTGCGGCCAATGCTCGACTGGTCCGTCCGCGTCGAACCTGTATCCTAGCATCTAGCCGGCAGTCAGCCGCTGAGGACTCTATTGAGCGTAGCCTTTCAATTGCGGCCGGTCATCTTTCAAGGGAGGGCTTGGTGAGCGACTCGAAAACCCTCTGCTCGATTCCCTGGGTGCAGCGATATACCAACGAACAAGGGCTCCAGATGATGTGTTGCGTTGGCGATGGCGAAGCAAACATTCTTCGCGATGAAGTAGGCAAACCCCTGCATATCAGCCAGGGGCTCACGGATGAGCAGGTACTCAACTCGGCAGACCTCAGGGCCATCAGACTCGCCATGATGCGTGGGGAGTGGCCAGATGCTTGCGAAAGGTGCCGCCGGTCTGAAGAAGCCGGCGCAACCAGCAACCGCCATCACATGAATACCCGCTTCGGGAAGTGGATGGCGGAGTCTCTCAGCGAGACGCGGGAAGATGGTTCTCTCGATCATCCAAAGGTCCGGTACGCCGACATTCGATTGGGAAACGTCTGCAATCTCACGTGCAGAATGTGCGGACCTCAGGCGTCGCGCCTTTGGGCGGATCAATACAACGCGGTTCAGCCGCCCAGTCACATTTTACCGGTCACGTATCTATCCGGGCTGCGAGATAACAACTGGGTCAAGCGTCAGCCGGTGCAGTGGTTGATTGAACAAAGCCTTCCTACCGTTGAGGCTCTGCATTTCGCCGGTGGCGAGCCGCTCATTATTCCCGAAATGCTACAGGCTCTCGATATGTGCATTCAATCGGGTCGCGCAAATGAAATCGCCCTTTCCTACAACACAAACATCACTGTCTTGCCTGAAAAGGTGACTCGCCTCTGGCCTCATTTCCGCAGCGTCTCCATCCTTTGCAGCGTTGACGGTTTTGGCAAGGTCAATGACTACATCCGGCGGCCCTCCAAGTGGAGCGATATCGACCGCAACCTGCACAAGCTGGATGACCACTTTGACGAATGGAAGTTGAAGCAGGTCACTTGCAGCGCTACCGTGCAGATCTACAATGTTCTTCAACTCGCAGAGCTATACGACTATCTTGCAACAGGCTTCAAGCATATCCGGCCTATACCCCAGTTAGCCCCGCTGTATCACCCAAATTATCTTTCCATCCAAATCCTTCCCGAGCGCGCAAAGGCCGTAGCCAGGGAGAGGTTGCTGGCCGTACGCGACAAGGCGAAGGGCTGGCTGAATTCAAGGTTCGAATCCACCTTGAGTTCAATCGACACCGTCATCGACTTCCTGGGCGGAACTGCAAATCCAAAAATAATCATGGACTTTTTGTACTTCAGCGAAAAGTCAGACCGCCAATTTGGGGATTCCTGGCGTCAGGCATGCCCTGACCTGGCTCGGCTGCTGGGCCGGCAGGACCCCTCATAGAGTGGCGGCCCAGCCGACCGTATTTGCAGTCAACCCGATTTACCGGTGACCCACCGCCAGCGCCGCTGTTGCCTGTTCAGCCGCCGGGGCAACTATTGCCTCGCCCTTCGCGAACATATGCCGGATCCCGCGCAGCGCCTGCCGCGTCCGCTCCTCGTTCTCAATCAGCGAGAACCGCACGTGCCCGTCCCCATAGTCCCCAAACCCGATGCCCGGCGAAACCGCCGTCTTGGCCTCGGTCAGCAGCAGCTTTGAGAACTCCAACGACCCCATCTTCCTGTACTGCTCCGGAATTTGCGCCCAAACAAACATGGTCGCCTTTGGCAGCGCCACCGGCCAGCCCAGTTTATTCAGCCCCTCCACCAGCACGTTGCGCCTCAACCGGTAGTTCTCGCAGATCTCATGCACACACTCCTGCGGACCCTCCAGCGCCTGGATGGAAGCCACTTGAATCGGCGTAAACGTCCCGTAGTCGAAATAGCTCTTCAGCCTCGCCAGCGCGCTCACCAGCACCGGGTTGCCCACCATGAATCCAACGCGCCAGCCCGGCATGTTGTAGCTCTTTGACAGCGTAAAGAACTCAACCGCAACATCTTTTGCGCCCGGCACTTCGAGCACGCTCGGCGGCTTGTAGCCGTCAAAGGCGATGTCCGCGTAAGCCAGATCCTGAATCAGATGGAATCCGTACTCGCGAGCCAGCTCCACCAGCCTCGCCAGAAACGGCAGATCGACACACTCTGTTGTAGGATTCGAGGGGAAATTGACAATCAGCGCCTTGGGCCGCGGCACCATCCGCGGGATCAGGTCTTCCAGTTGTGCCAGAAACTGCTCCCGGTCGTGTACGGGCACGCTCACCACGTGCGCCCCGGCAATCACAGGCCCATAAATATGAATGGGATAGCTCGGGTTCGGCACGAGCACCGTGTCCCGCGAATCCAAGATTGCCAAGCACAGGTGCGCAATCCCTTCCTTCGAGCCGATGGTCACGATCGCCTCGGTCTCCGGGTCCAGATCCACGTTGTAGCGCGTCTTGTACCAGGTCGCAATCGCCCTGCGCAGCCGCGGCAAGCCACGCGAAACCGAGTAGCGGTGCGTCGCCGGCTTCAAGGCCGCCTCCACCAGCTTGTCTACGATATGCTTGGGCGTAGCCCCGTCCGGGTTGCCCATGCCAAAGTCGATAATGTCTTCGCCGTTGCGCCGAGCCGTCCGCTTCATCGCGTCGGTAATGTTGAACACGTAAGGCGGCAGCCGCTGTATCCTGCTGAACTCTTCCATCCAAACAGTCTAAGGCAAACGGCCCTTTCGCGGCGTGCGAAGCACCGCCAAGGTTACTAGAACTTGTTTCAAAACCGGCTGAGCGTCAGGGCGCGACTTCAGTCCTGCCGCAAATGCAAAGCCTCAGAGCATCTACTCTCGCCTGAGCTGGGTTGATATTTATCGTATTGATTTGAAGGATACCCCTGCCATGTTTGCGTAGTCCTAGAGCTGTCTATGGGGTTTGTCGCAGAGAAGTCAGACGTGCCCAGGCCTGAAGGCCCAGCAATTTTGCGCTCCTTCAGGGGGTGAAAGAGGCTGCGGAAAAACTCAAGTATTTGGGTGAAATTGGTGGAGAGGATGTCTCCGCGGCTAAAGCAGGCGTTGACTCTCCTGGCTTTATGCGGGGGTTGAAACCCCCGCCTCCCTCCGTACGGGGTTTTTCCGCAGGCAGTGAAAACCCGCTGCTCCCGCTGAGATTTCAGTCCTGCAACTGTCTTACTAACTTGGAGATGCGCAGGCGTCAACTGTCTTTGCGATAGAGCAGGTCGCGGATGGCGCTACGGCGGGCTTCGTTTACTTCGTGCTGGGCCTTTAGCTCTTCGGCGCTGAGGCGCTGCTTGGCGGCGGATTCCGTGGCCTCCTGTTCGGTACACTCAGGACAGCGATTGGCGAAGCCGGGCTTGTCTGGCCTGAGCTCGAATTCTTCAGAACAGACGACGCAGATTTTGATTGGGAACGACATACAGATTCATGATAAAGGCAGGCTGCGCGTGGCTCAAGGGGCTGTCCCTCGATGCGAATCGGGGTTTCGCGAAGGGGAATTCAGATGGTGATTGTCCTGAATTGGCGGGTTTGATGGGCGACATTGATTGGCACCCAGGTCTCAGAATCGAGACCTGGGGCACCCGTTCGATAATCTAGGCCACCCGATCGTCATTCGGTTAAATCCAATGAAGGTAGGCCATTCGGTCGAGAATTCCTTGTGGGATGGTCTTGACCGGCGCGGGCGGAGGGATATTTGGGCGCGGTGGAGGCTGCTGCCCTGGCAGCGGCGGCATCTGGATGTTGTTAGGAACTCCGCGGACGTGAGCATGGGCCAGGACGGCGCCCGCAGATGGTGCTGTGCGCGCCCAGGGATTCCGGGGCTGAACGGGAGGCGCGTATTGGCGAACCTTAGCCTGCAGGTAGGCTTTCAACGATTCCGCGCCGGCAGCAATGCCTGCTGCGAAGACGGGGGCATAGTCCACAAACATGGTCCCTATCGAAGCAACCTGGATCGTGCTCACCACCGGGCCGTCGGGCCCATCCGATTTGATCGTGATGCTCGTGGTGCCCATCCCTTTGGCGCTCAGGAGGGCTCTTTTCATCTCGGCGCCGACAGAGGTCACGCAGGCGAGGGCATACTCATTGCGCCTGTTTACGTCGATCAGCGTATTTAGTTCTGGATAACCGCCGCCCCTGTTGAGATTCGCCTGCATGCGGCCGTTGGGGTCGAATGTATCCAAACCGATGACCGACGTCGTTCCTCCAGCCAGGAACATGACATTCCCCTTGTTCTGCCAATAGCCGTCGTCGATCGTGAAGCGATCGCTATTGCCATTGAAGATGTCGACGGCCACCACTTTTCCGAGATCGGTCCAGACCTGGTCATCAGCGAATTTAAGGATGTTCGCCTTGATGTCCTTTGGAACGACCCGGGCGCCCGGCCCGCTGTCATATTTCTTGAAAAAATCCGCATCGCTCAAGCCAGGCACATGGGGCATCTTGACCCAGCAGTATGCGGGGCCTCCAGGCCCCACATTGAGGTATTGTTTGGACGCGCTGGAGAAGGCCATCATGGCGGCCTGCTTGAAGAGGGCAACCTCAGGCGGGGTCATGATCTTGGTATTCACAAGCTCGTTGTTGACGTTCTTCATCAACTTGCTGCCCCACTTGATGGAGACTGCCGCGTCTTCGTCGGTCATGTCTATATGGGCATCGGAGGCCGCATCTCCTTTGACGACCAGATTGGGCGTGGGCGAGCCGTTGAGCCTCAGAAAGTAGACCGGCCGGTCGGTGAGTCCGGTAATTCCATTGATTGATCCCGCGGTAATTGTTGGCACAGTTCCTGACATGATGATTTTCCCTCCATGCCGGGACAGTGATCGGGAGCATTTTCACTTTGCATGCGGACATCGCATCGGCATGCGGGGGTCGAGTTGTTTCTCAAAGGGGGAAGAGTGAAAAGTCCGTCGAATGCCCGGGTTGCGCCAGTATACCCGAGAGCTGTTTTCTTGTGGTAGCAGATTTTTTCGGGCGCGCCGGGGCGCTTCAGGGTGCGGCTAGCCTGGGCGGCTGCTCAGGCGGCGGACTCGTCGTCCCAGGTATCGGTTTCGCGCTCGTCGGGTGCACGGACGATGTGCATGAGCTCGCCGCGATCAAGCCAGATAAGGGAGCAATCTTCGCAGGAGTCGATGACCACATTGCCAGGGCCGGCATAGCGGTGCGTGTCCATGCGGTGATGGCATTGCGGGCAGTTGATCTTGCGATCGAGATCCTGGGCGTCGGCTGGCGGCTGCCCAATTGCACCGCCGGATTGCACGGACTGCAACTCATCGACAAGAGCCTGGAGGGCGGGCATGGGGATTAACATGCCGCGGCACTGTGTGCAGTAGAGTATGCGGATTTTGGCGATCGCGGCGTTGACGAGAGGAATGGTGCAGATGGGGCAGGTCTGGCTGGAGGCTTCACCCAGAACACGCACACCGTCGTCGTCCTTTTCAGGCAAGTAAACGGCGTGGCAATAATCGCAGCGGTAGCTATCCTCGTCGGGCTTGAGGATCATGGGTGCGCCGCAGGAGGGACAGTTCATTGCGGGTGCCCGCATTCTGCGCAGAACTTTGCGCGCTGAGGGATGGGTTTGCCGCATTCGATGCAGAACTTGGTGGCTTCTGCGGTGGCCGGAATGGGCTGGGCGGCGGATTCACCTGGAGCGACGGCGGCGGGCTTGAGCGACGCGGACAGGACTTGCGCGACGGCGGCGCCGGCGCCGAGACCCATGCCCATTCCGGCAGCGCCATTCGAGTTGGCGGCGGCGGTGGTCAAGGATTCCGCGGCGGAGAACTGGGTGAAGCGGCCGAGGTCGCCAACCATGTTCATGCCAATGCGCTGGTCGAGGAGCTTTTGCAGTTCGTCGGGAAGGGAGATGTTCTCGACGGCGAATTGGTTGAGGGCGAGGCCGAGCGCGGCGAAGGCGGGATTC
>Ga0302320_10008939_pt1 | contig 21647 bp, 14 predicted proteins | sample Bog_T0_3_FD_202130 | JGI IMG/M metagenome (GOLD analysis project Ga0302320, IMG submission 202130) | Peat permafrost microbial communities from Stordalen Mire near Abisko, Sweden - Bog_T0_3 | ecosystem: Environmental > Terrestrial > Soil > Wetlands > Peat | place: Sweden: Abisko, Stordalen Mire...
ATCAGCAGGTCTGCGACCTGATGGGGAATTATCAAACGAAAACGATGAAACATCGTTTCCCTCAATAAAATCAAGGTGTCGCATTTTGGCTTTCGGAACACCCTCTAATAAACGCTAATCGCGCGGAATTGTTAACCGCGAAAGACGCAATGATGCCGGGACGCGAAGATTTTTTTAAACCGCTAATGGACGCTAATAAACGCCAATAGAAAAACAGGTGGGAATCAACCACGGATGGACACGGATGGACACGGATGGGAAAGCGGGGAGCGCAGAGCGGGGAGCAAAAAGCTGAATACCGAAAGGGCCAAGAACGCAAAGAACGCAAATCCTGAAAATGGGAAACATCGAACATCCAACGCCGAACGCCGAACATTGAATGGAGAGGGAACGGCTGGAAAATAGAAAGCAGAAATTGGGAAAGTAGAAATCGGACCAAGGCAAAGGAAGCCGCGAGCGGAAAGAGGCTGACCCGGGACCAACATGGATGCCATTTCTTCGAACGACAGTCCCGGATTCGAACAACTCGCCCCTACGGGAGAGGTCAGTGCAGACGAATCTTGCCGGTCTTGAGCATTGCCAAAGTGATTCCGCAGACAAAGAAGAGTCCGAAAAACAGGGCAATAAAGACCCTCTTCAATTTGTGCCGGCGCGCATTCAGCGGCAATCGCGGGAAAAACTGTTTCCCCAGATTGTTAAACACGCCACGCCGACGCATTAATTTTGGCCGGTCCATAAGGTTTTTATTTTTCCGAGATTTCAGCCCTCGACCAATCCATTCCCTTTGTTCATCGAAAGGGAAACAAACGCTACCAACAAAAAACCGCCTGCACAAGACCGGATTGGCATGTCTTGATTTGGATATAAGGCATGTGCAAAGAGAGCTGGCCCAATCGCCTCGTCACCTCGTCGCCTACAAATCCGGACACGACCACTGAATTGCGGTTCTAGAAGCTGGAATGGAAAACGTCGAACATCCAACGCCGAACATTGAACATCGAAGCTGAAATATTCAACCACAGATGGACACGGATTTTTTAACCGCTAATCCACGCCAATAAACGCTAATCGTGCGGAATTGTTAACCGCGAAAGACGCAAAGAACACAAATTCTGAAATGGAAAACATCGAACATCCAACGCCGAACGCCGAACATTGAATGGAGATTTGAAGCGGGGAGCAAGAGGGCACAGTCAGAACATTGGTGACAATTGTTGTGGCGTTTTGAAAGTGCTGCAATCTTTAAAGATTGCCTGTCTGCAGTGATACTGCCGTCTACAGTTTGAGCCGTGCGGATCCGGATGTTTAAGACTGTCCATAAAATTAGATTGCATTTTCAAAACAATACCCTCAGTTTTTATCATGTAGCCAAACTGGACATCGGAACAATATCACAAACTGAGCAATCCGGAGGGTTTTTATGCAAAAACGAGAACTGCTGAAGTTGACCATCAGTGCGCTGTTCCTTGTCCTGGCAGGTGCGGGTTGCGGCACATTGACCATCCCGCAATATACCGCAGGGCCATCCACTCAAGCCAAGACTGTGGAGTCTCAAGGTCTCAAAATTACGGTGGATCCGATCTTGGATGCTGAGAGGGGCAATACCTATTTCAAAGTCGATCCAGCCAATTCCCGCGTTGACATCATTTACCTCCAGGCAGAGAACGCTAGCACGAATTCTACCTGGTTGTTGAACGAAGCGAATATGCACCTAGTCGTTACCGGCCAGGCTGACCTGAACGCCCAAGATCAGGATGTGAAAGGCCATTATGGCACGGCCAATGGTCTAGCGGGTGCAGCCGCACCGCTCTTGCTTTTCCCGGGGCCGGATCTGCTTGCATTGCCGCTTATATTTTCCAGTGCAAAGTCTGGTTCGGATGCCTCAGTCGTTCAGAAGAATTTTGTAGACAAGGAATGGCTCAATCAAACCCTGTCACCGGGACAGCGGGCGCAGGGTTTCATCTATTTCAATGTGAAAGAACATTCGCCCACGAATGGGGCCACGTTGCGGATGGATTGTTTTGATGTGAGAAACCAACAAACCAACACTTTCACTTTTCCCCTGACCTATGAAACGAAATAACGTGCTGATCAACAATCTGGCCCGGGCAGTGATGCTGGTTATGGTTGTCGGGCTGGCGGCAGGCACGACCGGTTGCCGGACCGTAGGGATAGATGTTTCCCCCACTGCGAGAATTCAGTCTGCTTCAGACCAGAAGATCGCGCTGTCGGTCGGCTTGATGCTGGACGGTCGCTTTTGCACCAACAGCTTTATTGCACCTGAAAGCGGATTAATACACCCTTTCGGACCCGCTTTGAAGGAACAGAGCATCAGTTTGTGTGAGCAGACTTTTGAAAAGGTAACGGTTTCTACCAACGGCGTGGTGCCCGCTGGAGTGGATGCGACGCTGACACCCGAAGTACAAAGGTGTGCTATAGCATATCAGCCACGCGGAAGAAGCGAGGACATCACCCTGCTACTTGAATGGACGCTCCGATCTGGCGACAACCGGAACATCCTCTGGATGACCACCGTTGATGGTCATGGGGACCAAGGTAAATCCACGGTATTTCAACTTTTGTTTGATGATCTGGCGAACAAGAGCTATCAGGCGTTCCAAGAGTCGCCGGAAATCAAACTGCTGATCGCGAAGAAGTCCGGGGCTGCGATGTGAGCCGTGAAAAGTGGCCGTTTATTGTCATACTGGAAAAAAGGTACGGTGCTGAAAAGACAATACTTTCACTTCTAGGACTTTTAGCGTTCTGTTTGATTTGGAAATGAGGCGTCGTTGGCTCAGATCATTAGGCGGCAGCGCCCAAAACAAAAAACATAACATTCATGTCGCTACCACAGCAATTTTGGAATGAATTGCCAGAGAGAACTGATGAGCAGTTATACGACATGCTCACTGACGCTTGGTGGAAGCGTTTGCGGTTGTTCTGGTTTTGGCGCGGCAGCCTTTTCCGGCGGCATTTGCTGCGACGATGATTCAGCGACTGGTGTAGGGGTCGGCAGTGTATTTTGTCGGTGCGAGTAAATGATTGTTCCAACAGCAACAGCAACAAAGATAATTATCAGGCCAATGACAAATGATTTCATACTTTCCCTTTCTGGAATTTGAAGATTAAGAATTTCCGTGTGGCTGCTGGTGGCGTGCCCGCTTCACAACCTGCGAGATCAAAGTTACTGGAATCACCCAGGCGAGCATCATCAAGAGGCAGTGATTTGAAAGCGTTTGCGCGTAGCGGAAAAATAGATTTTGCTGGAAAAATTGTTTCGCCATTTCGGTGTTGACCTGCGCGGCGTGCGCGATGCCGCCCAGCGCAAAATCATGCGCGAACGCAATCCCACACATCGCGGCATTCCACGCAAAGCCGCATCCGCAACATACCTGCCAGCCGACGGCCAGCGCGCCGTAAGCCCAGATACCAAGGCTAATGGCGCCGATCGGAAAAATTCCTGCTGAAATTGCGCCGAACGGCAACAGACCGATGGCGATTCCGCCAAAACTCAATGGCGCAACGGCGATTCCGCCGGAGGCGAAAATCACTCCGACCGCGTGACTGCTGCCGATGGCGATCCATGCTTTCACCGGCCCGCGGACCACGTCAAACCGGTCGCCAAGCCGGACATAGATGAGCGGCAGACCGAACAAACTTGACCGACTGCGGTATTCATACGCGGCGGGTGGAAAATTATCGGCATATTCGCGCGCCAAAAGCCCGGCCAAATACCTGCGCCGCGCTTGAAGCGACCCGAAGCCAAAGGCAGACACCGTCAGAAAATAAATCACGATGACACCGGTGACCAACATGGCCGAAAACAACGAAGAATTCTGCTGGCTTCGGCATATCCAATATAATGGCACCGACAGCACGGCGGAAATTATCAGGGTGCATACGAGGGAATTTCGGAAAAGACTTTTGACGTGCCCGCGCTCTTCGTCAGTTTGGGCTTCGTCCATGCTCATGCGGTAGCTGGAGTAATTACCGAAAATGACGAGCAGCGGCATAAAAATCGCACCGAACAAACCCATCGCGCCCGCCGCCTTTGCTGTCGCGCTGCCTTTCGCCGCCGTTGCGCCAAGCGTCGCGGCCTTGGCGGAAATCGTGAGCGCAGGCAACGCGGCCAGGACGCCGAGCGTAAAAACCTTTCCCGGGTTCGTCCGCTCCAGCGCACCTTCGACAAAAGCGAGCACCTGTTCGTGCAGCAGTTTTCGTCCACGTGAAAGACGCTGGTGCACGGCGTCCTCTGTCAGTTCCATTTTTTCGGCGACGGCTTCGATAGATTGGTGTTCGCGATAAAAAAGCACGAGCGGCTCACGGTAGGTTTCCGGGATGCGTTCGAGTGCGCGCCAGAGAATTTCGTGTTCCTCCCTGCTGATGGCGTGTTCGACCGGCAGAGGTTCCGGCGAGTGGGACCAGGCGATATTTTCCAGCGGCTCCGCGTCGCGAACCGGTTCGCGGCCTTCGCGCCGGAGAAAATTATTGATTCGGTTGCGCGCGATGCCGCAGAGCCAGGCACGGAGCTTGTCGCGTTCGCGCAATTGGCCGAGATGTTTCCACGCGGTAATGAACGTCTCTTGCGCGATGTCTTCACTCTGTCCGAGGTTACCCGTGGCGCTGTAAGTGAGTGAGCAGACGAGCGACTGGTAGCGCGAAACGATCTGGCTGAAGGCATCGCGGTTTCCGGCAAGTGTGCCGTTCACCAATTCGGCGTCGTTCGGTGTTGCAAGCTGCATGGCTTTGATGGCAATCATATCACCGTATAAGTGGCGAATCAGCGAGAAACCTGACAAACTATTTTCATCTGCCGAAACCCGCGATTTTACGCCTCTGCTGGCTCGGTTCAGCGCAGAAAGTTTCACCCAAATCTTCACCTAGCGAGCGATGGAAGGGCGGTGAAGGGGCATTGACTGGGCGTTGAATGGGCCATCTAAAAATGAGCTTGAACCCCTTTAAAATCAGGTTATAGCAAGCCTTGAAACAGAGTGTGTTAGGCTCGAAACGGTAAAGTTTCCTCGTTCGATTCCGACCCTCACATCCGATTCCGACCTTGATTCCCGTTTGCCATTGCCTCGTTTGTCGGCCAAACTGGCTGTTCGAGAATGAACAAACGGTTTTACATCACCACCGCGATTGATTACGTGAACGGCCAGCCGCACCTGGGCCATGCCTACGAGAAAATCGTGGCGGACGTGATTGCCCGGGCGCACCGCAGCCTCGGGCAGGATGTCTTTTTCCTGACCGGCCTGGATGAGCATGGCCAGAAGGTCCAGCAGGCCGCCATCGCCGATGGCAAAACACCGCAGGCTTATTGCGACGAACTGGCCGCCGATTGGAAGGCCTTCGCGAAAAAGCTGGAACTGACCAATGACGATTTTGTCCGCACGACAGAGCCGCGCCACAAGGAATTCGTGCAGGCCACGCTCGCCAAACTCAACGACACCGGCCATTTCTACAAGGCGACTTACACGGGCTTTTATTCAGCGAAGGAAGAGACGTTTCTCACTGAAAAAGACCGCCTGCCCGACGGCACGTTTGACCCGAGCTATGGCGAAGTGGTCGAGCTGAAGGAGGACAATTATTATTTCAGGCTTGGCGCGCACCAGCAATGGCTGATTGACACCATCGAGGCAAACCCGGAATTCATCGCGCCATCCTACCGCCGCAACGAGGTACTCGGCTTTCTAAAGAACAACACGCTCGAAGATTTGTGCATCTCGCGTCCTGTGGCGAGGCTGAACTGGGGCATTCCCCTGCCCTTCGACAAGGATTTTGTCACGTATGTATGGTTTGATGCGCTGGTGAATTACACAAGCATTGCAGCGGCGCATGAATCGCTCGGTCTCTGGCCGGCGGACATCCACGTAATCGGGAAGGATATCGTGAAGTTCCACGCGGTGTATTGGCCGGTGATGCTCAAGGCGATGGGCCTGCCGCTGCCGAAACAGATTTTGGTTCACGGCTGGTGGCAGAAGGAGGGTGCGAAAATCAGCAAGAGCACGGGCAACATTGTTGACCCAGTGGCGGTCATTGATGAGTGGGGCCTGGACGCCTTTCGCTTTTATGTATTGCGCGAACTCGACATCGGCCCGGATGGCAACTGGACAGACGCCGGTTTCCGCTCGCGTTATTCCGCCGAACTCGCGAACGGGCTCGGCAATCTTGTCAACCGCTCGCTTTCGATGCTCAAACGCTATCGCAACGGGGTCGTCCCGGCGAAACATGATGAACTGGCAGCCGATGCGGCAAAGGCGGCAGACGAGACGCGCGCGTTGCTGAAGCAAAACCAGCTTCAGGCGGCGCTGCAAAGCATCTGGGGACTGGTCACGCGAGCGAACCAATATGTGGACCAGACGGCGCCGTTCCGGCTGGCCAAGGATCCGGCGCAATTGAAGCGGCTCGACGAGGTGCTTTATAATCTCGCCGAGACGTGCAGGGTGCTCGCGGTTTTGCTCCGGCCATTTCTGCCGGGCACGGCCACGAAGATTTACGCGCAGCTTGCCTTGAGTGAAGCGCCGGACAAACTGGATGCGGCAATCTGGGGCGGATTGGCCGCCGGCCATGCAATCGGCGAACCGTCGCCGCTGTTTCCGCGGAAGGATGTGGAACAGAAAAGCTGAATTTTCAACCACGGATGGACACGGATGGACACGGATTTTAACGCAAGGTGCATAGTGGAGGATTGAAGAGCTGAAATGGAAAAACATCGAACATCGAACATCGAACATCGAACGCTGAACGTCAAACGCCGAACATCGAACATTGAACGAGACCACGGACATTCTGAAAAGCTGAAATGCTGACAAGCTGAAACGCTGAAATTCGGAAATGCTGAAATTCGGAAAACATCGAACATCGAACGCCGAACATTGAATGAAGCGCGCAAAAGAACGCAAAGAACTCAAAAGTTTTTTAACCGCTAATTTCCGCTAATAAACGCTAATCGCGCGGGATTGTTAACCGCGAAAGACACGAAGGATTTAACGCAAAGACGCGAAGAGGCCAAAGGCGCAATGAACAAAAATGCAGACATGGAAAACATCGAACTTCGAACATCGAATGAGGGAAGACTATGGACCACGAGACCACGGACATTCTGAAATGCTGACAAGCTGAAATCTGAAATTCGGAAAGCAGAAAGCAGAAATTCTTTAACCTCCCGCTCTCGCGGGCCGGAGAGGGAATTTTTTGCGGCGCGGGGAGCGGGGAAGCCGGGACTCGTGTAACTTGTCCCTCCGAAAAATGCCCGTCCGAAAATCGCCATTCCGACAGACGACATTTGCACTTCGGCAATTGTTGGATACATTACAGGCATGAAAGCAAACCTCGGCTCCAAAGTGTTGTCGCTTGCCATTTTGTCTCTTGCCGTCGTGTTCATTGCGGGTTGCAAGACGACGACGCAGGTGAATTGGGACAACCGGGTGGGCAGTTACACCTTAGACCAGGCTGTGGCCGATCTCGGCCAGCCGAGCAAGCAGGCCATATTGAGCGACGGCAAGAACGTGGCACAATGGATCACGCTGCACGGCAGCAACGGATTCGTTGCCGGCGGGGGTTTCGGCAACGGCAACTACGGCATGGACGCGGGCCAAGGCATCGCGCAAAGCTACAAGGATCACGTGCTGGAACTGACCTTTGGCACGGACGGAAAACTCGCCTCGTGGGCGAAGAATTATTGAACGGGAAACTGCCTGAAGCGGTTTTCCGACAGCGTGCAGTCAAAAGCAAACAAGCAGGCGGCTGGACAAAACTGAATGCTGATTTCGCAGCGCCTGTCCACCAGAGCATTTCCATCAATCCTGCACTGTCAATGCCCTAAGCGTCCGGTTGATCCAGCACTTCGCGCAATTTGCGAGCCAGCGCGGCTGGCGTAAACGGCTTTTGAAGACGGGCCACGCCCTGACGAACGATGGCGTCCTCCGCATAGGCGGTGGCAAAAAGAATTTTTGTCCCCGGATATAATCCGCTCGCACGGCCGGCCGATTCCCTGCCGTTCATGTGCGGCATGAAGACATCGGTGAACAGCAAATCAATATGGCCGGTGCCGGGTTTATTTTTCAAGCCCAAGGCTTCGATGCCATTGGCCGCCGCGAAAACGGTGTAGCCCAGCCGCCGTAACAATGCCGCCGCCATCTCCCGCAAGGAGGGGTCGTCCTCCACCAACAAGATGGTTTCCGTCCCGCGCGGCAAATCCGGCGAGTCAAGGCGCTGGATGGGAATTTTCGCCTGCGATTCGACTTGCGGCAGATAAATCTTGAACGTCGTGCCGCGTCCAATCTCGCTATGGACGCTGATGTGTCCGCCGCTTTGCTTGACGATGCCGTAAGAGGTGGACAAACCCAAACCTGTCCCCTGGCCAACGCCTTTGGTCGTAAAAAACGGCTCGAACAATCGCGCCTTGACCGCATCGCTCATCCCCGCGCCGGTGTCAGTGATCGCCAGCATCACATAGTCGCCCGGTTTCAATTCTGGAATACTGTCCCGGCCACCTTCGTTGAAGGAAACATTCGCGGTCTCCAACGTCAATTTGCCGCCGTCCGGCATGGCATCGCGCGCGTTCATAGCGATGTTGACGATGACCTGCTCGATTTGTCCGGCGTCGGCCTGCACTGCGTGCAAATCCGCGGCGGGAACAATCTGCACATCCACATCGCCGCCCATAAGGTTGTGAAAAATCCCCGTCATACCCGCGACAATCAGGTTTAGATCAAGGGATTCGGGTTGCAGAAATTGTTTGCGGCCATATGCCAGAAGCTGCCGGGTGAGAATGGCGGCACGGCTGGCGGCTTTGGTGATTTCGGTCGCATTTTTAGCCAGAGGACTTCCGGCGGGAAGCTCGCCGAGAAGCAGCTCACTCTGGCCGATGATGGCGGTGAGGATGCTGTTGAACTCATGCGCGATGCCGCCGGCCAGTTTGCCGACGGTTTCCAATTTCTGCGATTGAACCAACTGGGCTTCGAGCTGTTTTCGCCCGGTGATGTCGCGGAACGTCCAGATGCGGCCGTAGTATTTTCCGTCCAGACCAACCACGGGAGCCGAGTATCGGTCCAGAATCGTCCCATCCTTCAGATCAATCTCATCCCGGCTGATTTCGTCCGGGTGGGAATTAAGATGTGCAATTTTTTCGCCAAACTCCCTGGGATTTTTGACCATGCTCGTGACCCACTGCCGCTGTTTCTCGTCGTCCTTGTCGTCCACGATATGCCGGGGAATTTTCAATAAATCGGCCAAACGCTGGTTTTGAATGGTCTTTATATCCTTCTGGTCAACGACCAAGATTCCGTCAATGGAAGAATTCACCTGTGCCTCCAGAAACGCCGTCTTCCAGCTCAACTCCTCTTCCGCGCGCCTGCGCTGTGTGATGTTTTCATGCGCCACAACAATGCGCACCGGCCCGTCGCCGGCGAAGCGCGTTACGCGCACGAGAAACCAGCGTTTTTCGTGCGGGCCGTGGCACGGATATTCCAATTGAAATTCTTCGCACTGCCCGGCGATGACGGCGCGGATGCCATCGGCCACCGCCGGCGCCTCCCTGGAGAAATTGCCGGAAGCCGAATCGCAGACTTTCAAATAATTGTCGCCAACGCCGTGGCTGTCCAAAAAATCGTTCGCGCGCGCAAAATGATTCCATGCGGCGTTGACTTCGATGATCGTCCCGTGCTCATCCAGAATTGCGATGTGCGAGGAGAGCGCATCGAGCGTGGACCGCAGGAAGCGTTGCGATGCCAGCAATGCACTGGACACCCGTTTGCGCTCGGTGATGTCTTGAATCTGGGCTATGAAATAAAGCGGCTGGGCTTGGGCATCGCGGATGAGTGAAACATCCAGCAAAATCGAGACAAAATGTCCGCGCGCGTGGACGTAGCGTTTCTCCATTTCATAGGAACGGATTTCACCGGCGAGCAGGCGGCGCACACATTCCATATCGGCAGCGAGATCATCTGGATGAGTGATATCCTGAAATGTTCGCGCCAGCAACTCGACTTCGGAATAACCGACCAAAGCGCAAATTGCACGATTGACCTTGAGCCAGCGGCCATCGGGCGCCACCAGCGCCATGCCAATGGGAGCAAATTCAAAGGCGCTGGAGAAACGTTCCTCGCTTTCGCGCAAGACATTCCCCGCCAGGTTGCGTTCGGTGACGTCGCGGACGATCTTCGATGCGCCGACGATTCTGCCGACGGCATCTTTGATCGGTGAAATGGTGGTGGAAGCGTCGAAGCGCCGGCCATCCTTCCGGACACGGATTGTTTCAAAACGGCAGACCGTTTCATCCCTGGCAAAGCCGGCCAGTATTTCCGATTCGTTACTGGGTTGTTCCGGCGGAATGATCAACTGCAACGGCCGACCGATGATTTCCTGCGCCGTGTAGCCGAACATTTTCTCTGCCGCGCGATTCCAATTTGTTATGATGCCTTCCAAGGTCTCACCGATGATCGCCTCGTCTGAATTCTCGACGATTGCAGCCAATCGCCTGACCATTTCATCCGTGCGCCTGCGCTCGGTGACATCCTGGGCCATGACGACAATGCCAATGACCTTACCAGTCTCGTCGCAGACCGGAACTTTGTCCGTCTGAACCCAGAGTTCCTTGCCCTCCCGACTACGAAGCGACTCGACATACCCGATTTTTGGCATCCCCGAATGGATGACCTCCAAATCGTCAGCATAAAATCCGGCCGCTTCCACCGGATAAATTTCAAGCGACGGCTTTCCCTCAATCTCCGCGACCGTCTTACCGATGGAATCGGCCACCCGTTGATTGACCCGCAGTATCCCGTTTTGCGTGTCCTTGAACCAGATCATCGCCGGCATGAGGTCGAAGAGTACCCGCAACTCGGTTTGTTGCCGCTGCAGCAAGTCGGCAGTCTGCTGCAACTCATGCGTCCGCTCATCGAGCCGCGCCAGTGTCTCCGCCAACTGCGCGCGGCTGCGGTACGCTGCGGTCAGGACGAACACAAATGCGAAAAGGGCCACAACAGTGTTGCCGACGCCGAACAGGACTGCGGTGTTCTTGATCGAGCCAAAGCCGGCAAACGTCGCGCTGGCCTGCCCGCCGGATAATCGGTAGCCGAATTCCTTCAAGGCATTTGCGGCAGCATTCACCCGTTCGGTCCCGGGGGGGATGTCCAGATCCATTGACTTCATGGCGGCAGGAAAATCCGAGTCCACCAGCTTCCGCACTTTTTGGAACCGGGTGTCCAGATCATCAATGGCATGTTCGAGATTGGCGGCGAGCTGCCGTCCGTCGCCTTCGGGAAAAAGCGTCTGTATTTTTTTTAATTCGGCGCGCATTTGAAACGCGACTTCATCCGCCGCCTTCGCGCAGTCTGGTTTTTGCGACTCCTGGGCGAAGAGGAATTCATAGGAGTCGAGCCGGTAGAGGGCCAGATTTTCCTGCAATGACGCCAGTTCCTTGAGCGCGGGCAGACCTTGTTTTTCCAGCGTTGCAGCGGTCTTCATCCCGGTGTTGCACACTGCCCAGACGACGAACGTCCGCACCACGGCAAAAATGAAAATCAGCAGGATGACCAGAAGAATGCGGCGAAACGCGGTCGCAAGAAACCGGACTCTCTGCACGTCGGCCAAGGGATTTGCAATGCGGGGCGTTGGAATCATAATGCGGTTCCAACCAACTTGAGCGCGGCCAGATGTGCACCGGGAAAACCGGCGGAATTCAGCCGTGGTCCTTGATGGTGGCGCGCGGCACGATGCAGTTTGAATAGCGCAAAGCGTCCTGGAATGCGCCGGTCCTCCGGCGCTTTGACTGGCTGGTTGGTCAGCAGCATGATTGCATCATCTCACTTCGATTATTTTGACGCCCTTCAGCGTGACATTCGACGGCACGATCGCGATCGCACCCCTGGTTGAGGCGACGAACGCCACGAGGGAGGCTGCATCATCCGCTTTCCTCGGCTGTTGTCCCCGTCCGGAGAACACCATGCGCTGCCAGAACGTCCTGAACTGGCTGGCGTCCATGCCGCTGACTTCGTTCAATGCCGCGTCCGTTTCGCCGCCCATTTCATCCGCCTGCAAAACGATGCCAATGCTCTGGCCATCCGGCCAATACGTCGTCCGGCCAGTGTAAATATCCTTCAACGCCGCGGCGCTGAGGCTGTCCAACGGCACGGCTTCATTTGCGATGACCACCACGCCGTCCAGAGCCACTGCTGGCAGCGTGACCGCAAGCAACATCGCGCAAACCAGGCCTATTTTATGAAAATTCATTTTATCGGATCGTTTGCGGTTAGAAGTTGAATGTGGTTTTTACGGCAAACATCCACCAGCCGTTGTCATTCTGCGACGGATTGTCAGGATTGTCCTGCAGCAGGCCGGTGCCGCGGATGTAATGGGCCTCGACCTTGAATGTCCACCAATCCCTGGGATCAAAGCGCAGGGTCAAGGCGGCGTCCTTTTGATACAGCAGGGAATTGTCTGGGTGAGTGGTGTCACCATAATACTCCGTATAGTAGCCGCCGGCCTCGAACCACTTGTTGAAACGATACGCCGCACTGCCATACCAGGTTAAACTATGGGTGTCCGGCATCCCGGCTGCATCGGGATAAACGTTCCTGAAAAAAGATTCCGCCTGAAATGTCCATGCCTTCCAGAGGTATTCGGCGGAGAATTGCTGAAACGCCACGCTGGTCTGATTATCAGGGTGGATGGGGCCGCCGGGAGTCTGGATGGTGGTGGTGAAATCAACCGCAGGCAGGAAACCGCCGGCTGCCCCAAAACGCAGCCCGTTAACCGGCGTGTTCCACCACGCCTGCCCGCCAAATATCGCGGCGGAACCAATCGAATCCAGACTGATAAACGCCGGCAGAGCGCCGCGAATCTCCAAGGCAACGCCGCCATCATTGGACGGGCGGACCACGCCGGCATAAATTTCATAGGACAGGCTGCCCGCCTGTTTGAGTGGAATCGTGCCGAAAAATTCCCCGCCATCCAGCGATACATAAAAGTCACGCCAGCGCGCGTCATACATACCCTGCGGCAGCAGCACAAAAGTCCGCGCCACATCCACATCCTGGATGTCGTTGTAGAGACCCTGCGGCCTGCGGATGCGGCCTGTGCGGACGCCGAAATGATCGTTGAAAGTGTATTCAGCCAGCGCGTAATCCAGAATCACGTCGTAATGGCCCGCCTCACCCACGTCATAAGTGAAGGCCTGCGCCGCGATGCGCGTGCGGGGCAGCGGGTTGAAGGAGGCGTTCAAACCCGCCTCCGTGAATTTGAACGAACCTTTTGAAGTATCGCCCAGATAATTGTAGGCGCTCGAATATAAAAATCCCTGGCTGACAAAACCGTGAAAATCCACCGGCGGCAGGTTCGTGCCCAGATTTAATTCGTATGCTTCAAGCCGGCCGGGGACAAACGCCGCCAGCGGTGCAAGCAGCAGAAAAGAAATCAACCGCTTCATCATATTGTCTTTGAAGGTTCTCATGGTGATTAGTGTGGGGGGTCATGGGCTCTGACTGGCCGCAACACCCTGGTTTCGCAGGAAGGCGGTGTCAGTTTCGTTATCCAGCATCTCGCGCACTTTGCGGACGAGCACTGCGGGCTGGTAAGGTTTTGGCAGAAAAGCGACGCCCGGTTCGAGCACGCCGTGTGCAACAATGGCATCGTCGGTGTAGCCGGAAGTATAAAGAATTTTCAGGGCGGGATAAGTCGCCTTGAGCCACTCGGCCATCACCTTGCCGTTCATCAGCGGCATGATGACGTCGGTAATGACGAGGCTGATCAGCCCGCCCTTAAATTCGCGCGCCACGCGCAACCCGTCCTGCCCGTTGTTCGCGCGCAAGACATTGTAGCCTTGGGCCTCCAAAATGCTGCAGGCGAGATGCCGCACTGACGGCTCGTCTTCCACGAGCAATAGCGTTTCCGTGCCACGAGCGGGGAGCTTCGTTCCGGCAGCTGTTTTGAACATATCCACCGGATCCGCCGCCTGTTCGACGCGTGGAAAATAAACTTTGAAAGTCGAGCCTTTGCCCGGTTCGCTTTGAACTTCAATGAAGCCGGCGCATTGCTTGACGATGGTCTGGCATGTCGCCAATCCCAGGCCGGTGCCCTTGCCTTTTGGTTTAGTGGTAAAAAACGCCTCAAACAAATGCAGCTTGACCTCGTCGGTCATCCCAATTCCCGTGTCCGTGATGGCAAGCATCACATAATCGCCGGCGATCACGCCTGTGTGCGCACGCGCTGCATTTTCATCAAGCGTGACGTTGGCTGTTTCGATCTTCAAACTGCCGCCATTGGGCATGGCGTCGCGTGCGTTGACGACCAGGTTCATAATCAACTGGCCGACCATGCCGGAATCAGCCTTGATTCGACCGACTTCCTTTCCATGACCAACGGTCAGTTCGACATTTTCATCCACCAGCCGCTTCAACATTTTATCCATGCCTCCAATGACTTCGTTGAGGTCAAGGACGGTCTCTTGCACCGTCTGCTTGCGGCTGAAAAGCAGAAGTTGCCGTGTCAAAGCGACGGCGCGTTCCGCCGCGTGCCGGATTTCCTCGGCGCATTTGTGCGGAAGACCACCGGGGTCAAGGTCCGGCATCATCAAATCGTTGTAGCCGATGATGACGCCCAGGATGTTGTTGAAATCGTGCGCGATGCCGCTGGCAAGATGGCCAATCACCTCCATTTTTTGCGCTTCGACGAATTGCGCCTCAAGGCGCGTGCGCCCGGTGATGTCGCGAATTATCCCCAACAGATTGCCGTCAGGCATCGCGGCCGCAATCACCTCCGCGGTGAAGACTGAACCGTCCTTGCGCCGGAACTGCCACTCCTGATGGTAATCGGCCCTGGCTTTGATCGCGCTCAACGCCGATCCGATGCGCCCGACCTCCGCCTGCACAACAACGTTCGAGATATGCAGCCCGATCAACTCGTCATGGGTAAGACCGAGCATCCGGCAGATGCTCGCATTGGCGTCAATGTAATAGCCGTTGGGATTGGAGATGACGATGCCATCCGGCGCAAAATCGAAGAGTGTCCGGTAGCGGGCCTCGAGGGTACGCCGCGCGTCCTCCACGCGATTGCTTTCACGATGTTCTTCGGCTTCCCGCAAGGCGCGGCGCACCGCCGGCCCCAGCCGGCCTATCCTGTCCTTGAGCAAAAAGTCCGTCGCGCCATTCTTCATGGCGTCAACGGCGGTGTCCTCACCCACCGTCCCGGAAATGAGAATGAACGGGATTTCCAAACCGCTTTTTTGAGCGAGTTGCGCCGCTCGCAATCCGCTGAACTGCGGCATCGAATAGTCGGAGAGGATGATGTCCGGCGATTTTTCCAGCTCGGCCAGAAAGTCCGGCTCGGTCTCCACGCGCTTCCACTTCGGGTCAAAGCCCTCATGGCGCAGCTCGCGCACGAGCAAATCCTCGTAGTCCTGGGAATCTTCGACGATCAGGATGTTGATTGCGGTGTTCATAAAAGTGCGGGTCAGGGTTGCGGCGGTTGGTTCAGCAGAAGCCAATACATTCCCAGGTCCCTCACGGTTGAGGCGAAGCTCTCGAAATCCACCGGCTTGACGATGTAGCTGTTGCCGCCCAGGCCATAGCTTTCGATCACGTCTTTTTGCTCCTTTGACGATGTGAGCACAACCACGGGGATCATTTTCGTGCGCGAATCGCCCTTGATGCGCCTCAACACTTCCATCCCGTCAATCTTCGGCAGCTTCAAATCCAGCAGGATCAGCTTCGGGATGTTTTCAATCTTGCGCCCGGCGTGCGCGCCTTTGCAAAAGATGAATTCCAGCGCCTCCGCGCCGTCGCGGGCGATTTGAATGTGATCGGCCATGTCCGCCTTGCGCAACGCGCGCAACGTCATATCCAGGTCGTCCTGGCTGTCCTCGACAAGCAGGATTTGGGTTTGATTGGGCGTGTTCATGATTTTGTTTCGCCAATGGTGAAATAAAAAGTTGCGCCTTGATTTACAACGGCATTTGTCCACACGCGACCGCCGTGGCGGTGGACGATGCGCTGCACAATCGCCAGCCCGACGCCCGTGCCCTCGAACTCGTCCGCGCGGTGCAGCCGTTGAAAAACCCCGAACAATTTGCCGGCATACTGCATGTCGAAGCTCGCGCCGTTGTCGCGCACAAAAAAGATGTCCTCGCCGCTGTCGCGCGTGCAGCCGATTTCGATGATTCCGGGTTCGCGTCCGCGCGTGTATTTGATGGCGTTGGAAATCAGGTTGACCCAGATTTGTTTCAGCAACGCCGGATCGCCATGACACGCGGGCAATTCTCCGACTTTTATTTCAATCCGGCGGCCATCGCGCTGAGGCTTCAATTCATCGAGGGCTTCCTGCACAATGCCGGCGGAATTCACAGCCTGCCGGTTCACGTCTTGCCGGCTCAAGCGCGAGAACGCGAGCAGATCGTCAATCAACTCTCCCATCCGCAGCGCGCCCGCCCTGATACGCCCGAGATAACGCCGGCATTCCTCGGGCAGTTGCGGGCTGAAATCTTCCAAAACGATTCCTGCAAATCCGTTCACGGCGCGCAAGGGCGCGCGCAAGTCATGGGAGATGGAATAGGAAAACGCCTCGAGTTCCTTGTTGGCAACTTCGAGTTCGGCTGTGCGCTCAACGACGCGCTGTTCCAGTTCGGTGTTGAGCTGGCGGATTTTTTCCTCCGCCGCTTTGCGGTCGGTGATGTCGCGGATGTTGCATTGGATCACTTTTTTATCGCCAGCTTGATAGACGTTGCTGACAAACTCCACGGCAATTTTACGTCCGTCCCTCGTTTCCAGCGGCAGATTTTCATAGCGGACATAGCCGTCCTTTTGCAAACGCTCCAGCATGTTTTGATTGGAAACGACATCCTTGAACGGGCTTAGCTCGCCGACGGTTTTGCCGACCATTTCATCGCGTGAAAAGCCCAGCAGTTTGAACAGGAATGGGTTCACATCGGTGATGCGTTCCGTGTCAACGTCCAGAATCAGGATACCATCACGCGCTGCTTCAAACAGCCGCCGATAACTTAATTCAGAAGCGCGAAGCGCCTGCTCCATCGTCCGCGTCCTGGCTTGCTCCGTGCGCGTCACCTCCTGTTCAGTTCGCGTCTTGTCCTGTTCCATCCTTGTCTCCGCCTGCTCGGTGCGTGTCTTGGCTTGATCCAACAGGGTTCCAGCTTGGTCAGAGTGAGTTCCTGCTTGTTTTGTTTTTGTCTTGGCCTGTTCCGTCCGGGCTCTGTCTTGCGCTGTCTGCGTCGCAGCCTGGTGCGTCCGCGTTTTGTCCTGCTCTGCTCGAGTCCTGGCTTGCGCTGTCTGCGCTTCAGTTCCAGATAGGTTCTCAATCTGATGGTTGCTGCTCATGATTCAGTTCCAGCAAACGTCGCTTTCGTCATAAAGTCTGGCTTGCAAAACATACAACTATTGGAAGTCATGTTGTCATTGTGTGCAGAAGGTTGTGCGTACGCCATGGGGTGTTCACCTTATGCCAGGGGTGGATGAAACCTGACTGCTGAAATGAAGCGGCAAGCTAGACCGAGTGCGGCGGTGTGGCATCCGGTTGCCCGGACTGCATTAAGAAGTTCTCCGCCGGGCTGGAATCAAAGTACAAATAAGCAGGCGGCTTCGCTTTTCATCTCGCGTCAAACTTCATTTTCTCATCCCCCGAACGCGGCGTATTTGCGGATGCCGCGCTGCCAGGCGAACCGCGCGAGATGATAGGCGAGGAAGAGCCAGAGCAGTTGCATGAGCAGGCCGAGCCAGATTCCCGCTCCGGCAATCTTGCCCATGTAAATGCCGATGGGCGTGGCAAGCATGGATGGGAACGGCGTGCAGTAGAGCGCGTCCCGAAGCCCGGGATGCAGCAAATCGAGCGGGAAAAGATGTCCGCTGGCGATATATTCAAAGGCGAACAGGATGAAGATGAACGTGGAGATCTCCAGCATCCAGAACGCCAGCATGGCCATCGTGTAGGAGATGAAAAATTGCAGCAGCGCGGTGAAGACCAGCGAAATGGCAAATGCGAACAACGCCGTCCCGCTTGCCGGTGCGACGACATAACCGCGAAAGCAGAAGATGAACAGCGCCAGCGGCAGGCTGGCCATGGAGATGAACGCGATGCGCCCGGAAAAGAACAGGCAGAGCCGATACCACAAGTAATCAATCGGCTTGAGTAGGAACTGGCTGATGTTGCCCTCCCGGATGTCGGCTGCAATCTGCCAGTCGTCCTCGTTCACCGCCGTCAGCACGTCCACGACGGCGACGAGCATGTAATAAAAAATCATCTCCGCCTGCGTATAACCACCGAGCGCGCTCCCCTGCGCTTTTCCGGCGTAGATGGTGCGCCAGAGCGAGAGCATGGCAAAGAGCGGTATGAAACTGAACAGCGTCCGCGTCAGGTAATTGACGCGGTAGGTCAGGTTGTTCTGGATGCCGATGCCGATGACGTGCCAGTATTTTTTCATCCGTGCGCCGGAAGAATTTAACGGCAAAATGCCGGAAGGCGAATGGAAATTGGGCGGCCCGGCGTTGAAACACCGGTCAGGAAAATGAAGTTTGTTTTGAAGCTCGCCCGTCCTGACGAGATAGAGCGACAAAGGCGGAGTTTATTTTGTTTTTTACGCCCGCCCTCACCCTGACCCTCTCCCCCGGGGAGAGGGGATAGCAGGCGGACGATTCTTGGTTTGCGGATGAGTGCCTAGCAATTCCCTGCACGCCGAATAAGCGTCCGCAAAGAGCGGCTCGTCAGGAGCCTCGCCCCACCGGAATTGCCGGCCGCCTATTGGATGACCCAACGTAGCCGCTACGCAAACGGTGGGCTGGTTGATTGCAATCCTTTCAGGATTCCAACAGACCCAAATAAGTTTGAGAATGGCAATTGCCTCCCAGCCAAATAGGTTTGCCCCAAGCGCATTTCCGAATATCCTCCCATCCGACTCAATTTGACATGACACATTCATCCGCCAACGACATCGCCGCCCTGCCTCCCGGCGTCAAACTCACCACGCTGGACAACGGCCTCGTCATCATCGTGCGCGAGGATCACAGCGCTCCGGTGGTGAGCGCGCAGGCGTGGGCGATGGCGGGCAGCATCCACGAGGGACGCTGGCTCGGCGCAGGATTGTCGCATGTGCTGGAGCACATGCTGTTCAAGGGCACCACGACGCGGCCCGGCAGCCGGATTGACCAGGAGGTGCAGGAGGCCGGCGGTTACATGAACGCCTACACGAGCTTCGACCGGACGGTGTATCACATTGACGTGCCGAACACGGGCGCTCACACGGCGATTGACATCCTGTGCGACATCATGCAGCACGCGTCGCTGCCGCCGGATGAACTGGCCAAGGAGATGGACGTGATCCGCCGCGAGATGGACATGAACGTGGATGACCCCGGCCGCCGCGCGGGACGGCGGCTGTTTGAGACGGCCTATACGCGCAGTCCGTATCGCCTCACGGTCATCGGTTATCCGGACATTTTCAACGAGTTGAAGCCGGAGGATATCCGCGGTTATTACACCGAGAAATACGCACCGAACAATGTCTTCTACGTCGTCACGGGCGACATCCAGAACGACGAGGTTGTGGCGCAAATCCGGGAGGCTTACGCGAAGAGCAAGGCGAAGGCGATGCCGCCAATGGTTTTGCCCGAGGAACCGAAACAGACGGCGGCGCGCGAAATCATCGAGGAAGCGCCCATCGAGCTGGGCTATCTGCATTTCGCGTGGCACATCCCCGAATTGCGCCATCATGATGTGCCGGCGCTGGATGTGCTGGCGGTGCTGCTCGGCAGCGGGCGCAGTTCGAGGCTGTTCCAGCAGGTGCGCGAGCGGCAGGGCCTGGTGCATCATGTGGATGCGTGGACTTACAGCCCCGGCAATCCCGGCCTGTTCGGCATCAGCGCGATCGTGGACGCGGACAAGTTCATGCCCGCGCGCGACGCGATCCTGGCCGAAATCGAGAAGGTGAAGTCCATCTCGGTTTCCGCCAACGAAATCAGCAAGGCGGCCAAGCAATTCATCTCCGCGACGCTGTCCTCGCGCAAGACGATGGAGGGCCAGGCGAATGACCTGGGCGGAAGCTGGCTTGCGGCGAACAATCTCACGTTCTCGGAGCGTTATCTTGCCGCCATCAAGCGCGTCTCGCACGGCGATGTGCAGCGCGTCGCCCGCGAATATTTGACGGCGGAAAACCGCACGCTTTATGCGCTGTTGCCCAACGGCACGTCGCCGAAGGTTGCCGCGGCCGTGGAAACGAACAGCGACCAGCCGGTCAAGAAGTTTGACCTGCCGAACGGCCTGCGCCTGCTGGTGAAGGAGAATCATCGGCTGCCGTTCGTGGAGTTTCGCGCGGCGTTCAAGGGCGGTGTGCTGTCGGAGACGACCGTGAACAACGGCATCACGCAGCTGCTCGCCAAGACGCTGATCAAGGGCACGGCGACCCGCAGTGCGGAGAAGATCGCGACGGAGATTGAGTCCGTGGGCGGCAGCCTGGACAGCTACGGCGGCAACAACAGCTTTGGCGTGAACGCGGAGGTGTTGAGCAGCGATTTCGCGACCGGGCTGGATCTGCTCGCCGATGTGCTGCTGAATCCCATTTTTCCCGCCAACGAACTGGACCGCGAACGCGAGGTACAAATTGCCAGCATTTCCGCGCGTAAGGATGATTTGCTCAAGAGCGCGAGCGTGGCGATGCGACGCGGGTTGTTTGGCGACACCGGCTACGGGCTGGATGCGCTCGGCACGGAGGAATCTGTCGGGAAGATTTCCACGAGCGATTTGAGGTCGTTCCATCGAAAGCTGGTGGCACCGAACAATTGTGTGCTGGCGATTTACGGCGACGTGAATATCGGCGATGTCAGGAGGGCCGTTGAACAGGCGTTTGGGAATTGGAAAGCGGGTGGAAAGGTTGAACATCCAACATCCAACCTCCAACCTCCAACCTCCAGGCGCGTCGAGGAAGTGCGCGACAAGAAGCAGGCGGTGCTGGTAATCGGGTTCATCGGCACGACGATGGACAGCGAGGATCGTTATGCGCTGGATGTGTTGCAGGAATGTTGCAGCGACCTCGGCTCGCGGCTGTTCCTGCGCATCCGCGAACAGCTTGGGCTGGCGTATTACGTCGGCGCGCAGAACATGGCCGGTCTTGCGCCGGGTTACTTCGCATTTTACACCGGCACGGAGCCGGCCAAGGCCGCGCAGGTGGAAACGGAACTGCTCAAAGAGGCGGAGTTGCTGCGCACGGAAGGGTTGACCGCCGAGGAACTCAAGCGCGCGAAGGCGAAAATCATCGGGCAGAAGAAAATCGCGCGGCAGGACCTCGGCAGCCTCGCGCAATTGACGGCGCTGGACGAGCTTTATGGTCTCGGCTGGCAGCGCGCGGAATTGGATGACGCGAAATATGAGGCTGTCACCCTGGAACAGGTCAAGGTCGCGGCACAGAAATATCTCAAGGCGGATGGGTGTGTGGTTTCTGTTGTGAAGCCGGAGAAATGAGCGGAGCGCCGAGCATTGCTCGGCGTGGTTGGATGGATTTCAATCGTGCCGAGCATTGCTCGGCGCTTCGTTATGTCTATATTCGTCCCGAAACCGCCCGCTGCTGAATGGCCATTCCATCGTTGTCTGGCACAATTTCGATTTCACGGGATTGTTCTCTATGTATTGAACCGCTTTTCGCTGCTGTTCTT
>Ga0302320_10008940_pt1 | contig 21646 bp, 16 predicted proteins | sample Bog_T0_3_FD_202130 | JGI IMG/M metagenome (GOLD analysis project Ga0302320, IMG submission 202130) | Peat permafrost microbial communities from Stordalen Mire near Abisko, Sweden - Bog_T0_3 | ecosystem: Environmental > Terrestrial > Soil > Wetlands > Peat | place: Sweden: Abisko, Stordalen Mire...
CGAGGGCGTCGATGCGGCGCAGATCGGTGTCCCAGGCGAACATGATGCGAGCTGCTCCGCCGATGAAGGTGTAGAACTTCCAGCCGCGCTGGTGGAGTCGACTGAGAACTTCGTCGGAGGCCATGAGGAAGACGGTGTTGGCGTCGACGGGACCGGCGATGCTGACATTAGGGATGTTCGAAATCTGTTCTGCAAAGTAGGTGGCGCACCGGTTGGCATGAGCCGCGTTGGTAAGCCATGCGCCGCTCTCGAGCATTCCTACCCATGGCGCGGCGAGGAAGCGCATCTTCGAGGCGAGCTGGCCGGCCTGCTTGCAGCGGTAATCGAAATCGACGGCCAGCGCGGGATCGAAGAACAACACAGCTTCGCCGATGGCCATTCCATTTTTTGTGCCGCCGAAGCAAAGCACGTCGACGCCGCACTTCCAACTTAATTGCGCGGGCGTGCGGCCAAGGCTGGCGCAGGCGTTGGCAAAGCGGGCTCCATCCATGTGCAGCAATAGGCCGCGCTGTTTGCATGCGGCCGAGATTGCCTGGACTTCATCCAACGTGTAGACGCGGCCTGTTTCAGTGGACTGCGTAATAGTGACGACGCGCGGTTTGGGGTAATGAATGTCATCGCGCTTGGTGGCGAGCTCATGAATCGCGGCCGGGGTCAGCTTGCCATCCGCGGATCGGGCAACGAGCAGCTTGGAGCCATTGGAAAAGAACTCGGGCGCGCCGCACTCGTCGGTCTCGACGTGGGCTTGATCGACGCAGATGACGCCGTGATAGGACTGGCACAGCGACGCGAGGGCGAGAGAATTGGCGGCGGTGCCGTTGAAAACAAAAAAGAGTTCGAGATTGGTTTCAAACAGATCTCGAAAGGCATTTGCAGCGCGCGCGGTCCACGGGTCTTCGCCATAGGCTGAGGTGCTGCCGTGGTTCGCGGCTTCCATTGCTGCCCAGGCTTCGGGGCAGATGCCGGCGTAGTTGTCACTGGCAAATTGTTGAGCAAGGTCGTTGCTGGTGCTGTGCATGGCAGATGATCTCCTTGCTGAGAACTTGGTTATGGGGAAGTCCCCGGTCCCCAAAGGCGAGGGACCCATTCGACTTCGCTCAGGGCAGGCTCTGGGGCACCCGGATTTTAGGAGTGGTAAGAATCGGATCTCCTTAGAAGAACCTGGCGGACATGGCGTCGTTGAGGCCGTTGAATGTGGGTGCGTAGCGGTTTTGCTCGGCGGCGAGGCGCAGGCCGTTGACATTTTTGACGCAGATTTCAGTGGGTGTTGGGTTGGTGGAGAGAATCTGCATGACCTCGGCGATGAACTGGTCGAGGGGCATGGCGCGCGGGTCGTCGGCTCCATCCATCAGGTCTGTTTGGACGTAAGGGGGAATGAGTTCGAGGACCTCGACGGCTGTGGCCTTGAGCTGATAGCGCAGGGACTGCGTGTAGGAATGAATGGCGGCCTTGGTGGCGCAGTAGGTGGGCGTGAAGACCAGTGGCACGAAAGCCAGGCCGGAAGAAACATTGATGATCGCAGAGTGGGGCTGGCTTTGGAGTTGCGGCAGAAGCGCCGCGGTCAAGCGGATGGGGCCGAGCAGGTTGGTGGCGACGATGGCTTCGGCGTCTGCGAGGTCGCTTTGCTGGGCGAGAAGGTTTTCAGCCCTCATGATGCCGGCGTTGTTGATGAGCACGTTGAGGGATGGATAGTCGGCGGTGATTTGGGCGGCAAAGGCGCGGGTGGCGGCGGGGTTCTCAATGTCGAGCGGGAGCGATTTCATGCCGGGATTGGCTTCGGTGGTTTCGTCGAGGGCCTGCTGACGCCGGCCGGCGATGATGACCTGGTTGCCGAGTTTGTGGAACTCTTCGGCAAGTCTGCGCCCAATGCCGCTGCCGCCGCCGGTGATGAGGATGGTGTTGCCGGTGAGGTTCATGGTGTTTTGAGTCTCCAAGGAGAATGATAAGGCGCTTGGGTGAATCGCGAGTTTCGAGGAGGGGCTCTTCATGAAAACAATGCTGCTGCGTCTGTGAACCTGCGATGATAAGTGGGAACGCCCCGAAGCTGCGGTAAGCTCTGGGCTATTTGGCCCAGGTGACGCCAGCGATGCAGCAAGTTGCGCTCATTTATAACCCAGCTTCAGGTCAGTACTCCGCGCGGCGCATGGCTGCCGTGGAGAGTGCGCTGGCCACGCTGCGTGCGGCGGGCGTTCAAGTGGATGCGCTTGAGTGCAAGCTGCCTGAAGATGCAACTGCCCATGCGGAAGAGGCTGTGCGCAAGGGATGCGACACGGTTCTGGCCTGCGGCGGGGATGGCACTGTTCACGCGATCTTGCAGAGCATGGTGGGGACGCACGTGGCGCTCGGCGTGTTGCCTCTGGGCACGGCCAACGCGCTGGCTGCAAGTCTTGGGCTGACCGGGAACCTGGCCGGCGTGGCACAGACGCTGCTCACTGCTGTTCCCACGCGAATTCCGGTGGGGCGGATTCATTTCAAGGATGGCGCAGGCGATGCGGCTGCCCGCTACTTTATTGTGGCCGCTGGGGTGGGCGCGGATGCGCTGCTGATGTCGCGGCTTGACCCTGGGCTGAAGCGGCGCTTCGGCTACGCGTTGTATTTAGTGGAAGCGGCGCGCATCTGGGCGACGAACGCATTTCCACTTTTCGTAGCAAGCATTGCAACAGAGGACGGCGATGCATCGGGTGGCAATGCAAGCCGTGTAGAGATCTCTCAACTGCTTGTGGCGCGGGTGCGGTCGTTTGGGGGGGCCATCAACGAACTGGTTCCGGGCGCAACGCTGCGCAGCGAAAGCCTGCACCTGATGGCCTTCAAGACACGCAGCCGGCTGCGGTATATGCGATTCCTGATCGCGCTGCTGCTGGGCCGGCACACGTTCTACGACGGAATTGAGTTGATTGAGACTGCGGCTGTGGAGTGTAGAGCACGCAACGGCTCAACCACGCCGATTTTCGTAGAGGCGGATGGGGAAGTGCTGGGCACGCTGCCGGTTCGCATTGAGGTGGTCGCTGATGCACTGACGCTGCTGATTCCGGCGGATGCCAGGCCGTGAAGGGCTTCAGAACATCTGCTGGATGGTTTGCATGGGAAGGAAAAGGCGCTGGTTTGTGCCCTGTCTCGATGTTTGCAGGATTGGGGTAAAGCCATATTTGCTGTAGAAGGCGGCGGCCTGCGGGTCCTTGGCGTCTACGATCACCCCTGAAGAAGCAATGTGCGTGCTCTGGACGAGAGACCTGTGCAGGGCGTCGAAGAGGAGGGTCTCGCCCAGACGCTGGCCGCGAAAGGCGCTGGCGACAGCGAGGCGGCCAAGAAGTGTGGCGGGTACGACGGGATAGCGGGGAAGGCGCTTTGCGAGTGTGTCAGGAAGGTGCACAAAGTCAATGCTGAATTGGGAGAGGGTGTAATAACCGGCGATGGCCGGAGGCTCGATGACTGCGACGTAAACGACTGCCGCATGTTTCTCCATATCCTGAGCCGCCTGCCGGTGCAAGTAGACATCAAGGGCTGGAACGCCGCAAGAGAAGGCGGCGCGGTCGTGGAGTTTTCTGTCGAGCAGCTCAATCGTGATGGGCCGGGATTCGGGCATTCAACGATCCATCAGGGGCTAAAGCCCGCGCTCATTTTGCAGCTATTTGCGGCACGACTGAAGTCGTGCCCTGACACGAAGCGGCATTCAATCGCAGCCGATTCAGACAATCTCTATGGCGAATTTCGCTTTGTATCGCTTGGCGGCGGCGAGGGCCTTGCGGTTTGGCCGGGGAGGATTGAGGAGCAGCTTGGCGAAGGCTACGCGCGCGTTCTCGTTCAGGGTGAGGACTTCGTTCTCTCGAATGGTGCGCGTGGCGGCCTCCTGGGCGCTCTGAACCACGAATTCAGTGAGGGTGGCGCCGCGCAGGGATGCCGCGTATTCCAGGCGGCGCTTGAGATCGGGAGCGATGCGGGCTTCGAGGCGGGCGGCTCGGGCGGTTTGAGTTTGGGGCATGGTGTTTCCTTTTGATTCGCGGCTGATTCCATTGTACGGCAAATTGCCGGGCGGGCCAAGTGCGGCTGGATGCAGCAGATGGTTGGGCCGGAAGGAAATCCGACGGCGGCGAATCTGTTCAATATCATTGCTTGCTTGCAGGAGCATGAAGGGGTGCGGTTGCGGGTGGTGGCGTTGGCTTCTTGGCCTCCCACCCATCGCGAAGTGCGCGATGGATGGGAAGCCCGGCTTGTGGGCTGAGACTGAGAAGCCAGGACCGGGTGGGCAAACCGTCAGGAACCACGCGAATTCCTCAAACGATCAAATGCAGTGCTTGTCTTCCGTTGATCACCGCGTCCGTAACCAGATGCCGGTCGAACGTTGCAAATTGTCCACCGTGAGCTACGGCCAGTGCAAGCAGGTAGGTGTCGGTTACCTGGCTGGAGTCGAGAAGACGCGCGGGAAGGATGCGCTGGGTGTCGAGGAGGGTGACATCGTCTGGCCAGAACTCATGGCCGCCGAGAGCGAGCAAGACCGCCATCAACTCGGCGACGGCTGCGGGAGTTCCAGGCGAGTTGGGGTAGCGTGGGTGGCCGACAATGCGGATAACGCCATTTTCAGTCAAGGGGCATGTGGCCCATGCCTGCCGGCCCTGAGCTGCGAACCAATCGTGCGCCCGGTCGTGCTGCACGTGCGCAGGGTCGATGAGAGCAATCAGGACGTTGACGTCCAGCAGGTAGCGAGGCGATGGGGGCATTGGGATTACAGCAACTCTTCCTGAAGTTGGCGGATAAGTTCAGAGGTCACCCGTGGTGCGCCAGGCCGCACAGGAAGCAGGGGTACGCCATTGCGGGTGACGTGGTTGGACGGGGTGGGGCGCATCGCCTGCCGGGCAAGGGCGGAGATCACCTCTCCCAGGCTTTTGCGCTCGGTAGCGGCCATTTCCTTTGCGGCGGCTAGGACGTCATCGTCGATGGCCAGGGTTGTGCGCATGGGATTCTCCGGCGTGAAACATCACACATCAATCATCATACATCAAAGCGGATGTCAATGTTGGTCAGGGCTATCCGGCGCTTCGGGTGAGGACGGCATTCACGGGAAAAAACTGTATCCGGAAATTGAACCGGGAGGAACCGACGGCGGCGAATCTGTTCAATATCATTGCCTGCTTGCAGGGGGATGAAGGGGCGCGGTTGCAGGTGGCGGCGTAGGCTTCTTGGCCTCCCACCCATCGCGGGGTGCGCGATGGATGGGGCACCGGGCTCTCAGGACGCAATTACTTGGCGGAGGAACTCCTCATCGACTAGGGTTGCCTTTTCGTCACGATCCAGCCCGTACCATTTCCGGTTATCCGCTCTGCAATAGAGGACGTGCTTCCGGTACCCGGGGTCAATGAAGACCGAGCCAAGGTAGAGGTTGCCCTTTCCATCCTTGGCGAACTCTGCCCTCGGGTGACCCATGAGCTTGTTGTACCGGGATAGAGACAGCCTCGGCATCAATTCACCGAATAGCTGCGAAATCTCGATTTTGAGCCGATCCATGACAAGCTGGCGCAGATGTGTCAGTGTCGATTGTGAAATTGGCGTGGTTTCCGATTCCCATCGGCTAACAGAGGTGGCGGTAGTGCCGAGGGATGTGGCGAGTCGGGCTTGGGTCAAGCTCAGGAATGCTCGGTACCGCCTCATCTCTTCAGGTGATTGAGGTTGAGCTGTGAGAAAACTTAGCATAGCGGTGACTATACACCATGTACATACGCAATGCAAACTGAAGTTGCAATACTTGCGGGCGCTGTGGAGTGGCTTCTGCCCGCGAAACGGCGCTGCAATCCTCGATTGCTACTTCTTCAGCGGCTTTCTTGCGAAGTAGTAGAGGGAGAAGGCTAGGGCGGCGAAGGCTGCTACGGAGACGTAGTTGTTATCCAGGAAGGTATGCGGGAAGTTCAGGATGTCGCCTTCGCCGACCGTTGTTTCGTAGCCCTTCAACGCAACGCCTAAGAGGCCGACGATGCCGCCGGCGGCTATCAGGCCTGAGGCGAAGAGAGAGCCGGGGGAGATTTCGCTTTCTGAGTCGGCTGCGTCACCGCCAGCTTTTTTTACGGCTGCATCAACGAACCAGCGGACCATGCCTCCACAAAAGATTGCCAGCGTGGTGCCGATGGAAAGATAGGCGCCGACGGCGAAGCTGAGCGAGCGGACGCCCAAGAGCTCGACGGCGATGACGAGAAAGACGCCGAGCAGGACCAGTCCCCAGGCGAGCTTGCGGGTGAGGATGCCGTTGATGACGGTGGCCATGAGACGGGCTTGCGGCGCGGCGGCCTTCTCGCTGCCGATGCCTTGAATCCACTGCACCTCAATGCGGCCGGTTGCGGGTGAGTAGAGATACTTGCCATCGGCTAATTCAGGCGACCCGAGAGCGTTGAGGACGATGTATTCAGATTTGGGATGGATGGTGCTGGTCTTGTTCGCGCCAAGAACGTGGATCTGGTCAGGGAGATGCTTTACATCGTTCTGCACGGCGACGCCGGGGTGGGGGGCGGTGAGGGTCCAGGGCTGCGAGGCTTCGTGGAACTCCTGCAGGCCGGTGTTCATGAGGTTCAGCGTAAAGCCGATGGCGACGGTGGAGACGACGACGCCGATCATGAGGGCGAGCTGCTGATAGCGGGGCGTAGAGCCGACAAGGTAGCCGGTCTTCAGGTCTTGCGAAGTGTCGCCGGCGTTGGCTGCGGCGATGGCGACGATGCCGCCGATGGTGATGGCGAGAGCGCCGTAGGCTGGGGCTGTCCAGCCCTCAACGAGGAAGATGGCGCAGGTGGCCATGAGGGTGGCGATGGCCATGCCGGACATGGGGTTGGCGGAGCTGCCGATGAGGCCGACGATGCGCGAGCTGACGGTAACAAAGAGAAAGCCGAAGACGATGACCAGTAGCGAGGCGGCGAGGTTGGGCAGGATGCCGACGTACGCGCCGGGAACGGGCTTGAATTGAAGAAAGAAGAACGTGAAGGCGATGAGCGCGAGAGAGCCTAGAACAACGGTGCGCATCGACAAATCGTCTTCGGTGCGGAGGGGCTTGGCTGCGCCGGCTGTGCCGGGGCGGAGATTTTTGAATCCTGCGGTGAGTGCGCTGACGATGGTGGGCAGGGTGCGAAGGAGGGTGATGAGGCCTGAGGCGGCTACAGCGCCGGCGCCCATGGGGCGGATGTAGGTGGACCAGAGCTGGCCGGGGGTCATTTGTTCAACGGGGATGGTGCCGGGATAAAGCGGATGGCCGAGCTGCTTGCCGAAGAAATAAATCAGAGGCATGAGGACGAGCCACGAGGTGACGCCGCCGGCGAAGATGACTCCCGCAACCTTGGGGCCGATGATGTAGCCAACGCCGAGATACTCCGGCGTTGCGTCCGCCTTGATGGACGAGCCCTTGAGAATGTGATCGGGGCCGAAGTCGGGCTGGAATTCTGGTGTGCCGGGCCAGGCTTTGAAGAGGTTCTCGTTTTGGAAGAGGGTGTAGAGGCTGCCGAGTCCGAGGCCGAGAAAGACGCGGCTGGCGAAGGAGCCTCCCCGCTCGCCGGCGATGAGGACTTCAGCGCAGGCTGTGCCTTCAGGGTATTTCAGGTTTTCGTGTTCCTGGACGATGAGCTGGCGGCGCAGGGGAATCATGAAGAGGACGCCGAGCCATCCGCCGATGAGCGCTAAGAAAAAGATGCGGGAGTATTCGAGATCGAAGCCGAGAAAGACGAGCGCGGGCAGGGTAAAGATGACGCCGGAAGCGATGGATTGGCCGGCATTGCCGGTGGTTTGAACGATGTTGTTTTCGAGGATGGAGGCGCGGCCAAAGGCGCGCAGGATGCTGATGGAGAGAACCGCGATGGGAATGGAGGCGGCTACGGTGAGCCCCGCGCGGAGGCCTACATAGACTGTGACTGCGCCGAAGATGATGCCGAAGATGGACCCGAGCAGAATGGCGCGGAAGGTGAACTCGCGAGGCTTCTCGTTGGGAGAGACGAAGGGCTGAAAGGCGGGGGGCTGAGCGTCTGGCATGGGTTGCCTCCAAGCGAGCGGATGCATCTTGCTCGAATTTACCTGAAGGGGGAGTGTAACAGTTCGCGGCTGGGAACGACATGATAAGCGCGGGCTTGGCGCGTGAGGGCTTGATCGCGTAGGGTATGAGCGACGCATGAATTTGGAGAATCGGATGGTCATGATGAATCCAGCTCTCGCACCGAATCCGGTGCAGAGGCTGCTTTCGCTGGACGTGGTGCGCGGCATCACCATCGCGTTCATGATCGTGGTGAACAACAATGGCGGCAGCGGGTCATGGGGCTTTATGAACCACGCGAAGTGGAATGGGCTGACGCCGACCGATCTGGTTTACCCGACATTTCTGTTTGTTGTGGGCGCGTCGATTGTGTTTGCGTACGATGCTCGCCTGGCCAGCGGGGCGACGCGCAGTTCGCTGGCCTGGCACACGGTGCGGCGGGCGGGCATTCTGTTTTTGCTGGGGCTGGTGGTGAATGGATTTCCGCTTTTCGAGCTAGAGCATTTTCGAGTCTACGGCGTGTTGCAGCGCATTGCGATCTGTTATTTGGTCGTGGGGCTCTTCTATCTTTGGGATCAACGGGTGAGCAGCAAGGTGGTGGTGCTGGCGGCGGTTCTGGTGGGCTATTGGGTGCTGCTGCGCTGGGTTCCGGTGCCGGGCTCGGGTATGCCGGGGCGTGATATTCCGTTTCTCGATCGAGATCTGAATCTTGTGGCATGGCTCGATCGGCATCTGATGCCGGGTCACCTCTATGAGAATTGGACGACACACAACACGCGGGACCCTGAGGGACTGCTGAGCGATATTCCCGCAATCGGCTCGGCGCTGCTGGGGCTACTGACGGGAATGTGGCTGCGGGGCAGTAAGACGGTCGGGGTGAAGACTCGGGGGTTGGCCGTGGCTTGTGCCGGCTTGCTGGCGTCAGGGTACTTGTGGTCGGTTTGGTTTCCGCTGAATAAGAAACTCTGGACCAGTTCGTATGTGCTGGTGTCGGCGGGGTGGTCGCTGGCGCTGCTGACGGTGGCCTATTGGGTCATTGAGCGGCGGGGCTGGTTTAAGGGGCGAGGCAAAGGATGGATCTGGCCGTGGCTTGTCTTCGGGTCGAACGCGATTGTGGCTTACATGATCAGCGAACTACTGCCCGGCGTGCTCGATAACATCACCCTTCACACGGACGGACACGCACAGTCGCTGGGGACGTTTCTATCCGCGCCGATTTTCACGTATGTTCACGATCCGGGGTGGGCGGCTTTTGCCTTCTCGGTCTCGTACACGGCGGTGTGCTTTGTGCCGGTTTGGCTGCTTTATCGCAAGAGAATCTTTGTGACGGTGTGAGTCGTCTACGAACTGAACGGTCAATTTCTGAGAATGGAATGCTGCCCGGGGCCAGGCTGCGGAAGCGGGGCGCTCTGCATCGGATCGGCGGAGCTTTGAGCGGGCCGCGAGTATGGGGTCGTACGAAGAAATCAAGAACAAGGGACTGAGCAGAAGGGGTTACAGATGAAGATCTACGGCGCGATGTTCGCCTTTGCGGTGTTTTCAAGTGTTGGAATGGCGCAGACGCTGAGCTGCAACATGCAGGATTACAAGAGCGTGGATGGCGTCAGGGCCGTGGCGAGCGGCAACGCGGTCGAGTTGCTGTGGCAGGGAGAGCAGGCGGCGCAACTGCGTGCGCGTCTGACACTGCGCGACGGGCAGCCACTTATTACCGAGCTGGCGGCGCGAAAGGCCGGCGGAGTGTGGATTGTGCTCGGCAAGGATCTGACGCCGGAGTTCGATGTAACTACCGGGCGGCGGCGCATCTCGATCACCGAGCTTTCTATCTTGAAGAAACTCGGCAAGGATACTCCGGAGAACGAGGATGAGTATAAGTGGAATGTTTTTTGGGATGCGCCCTTGGTGGTTCCCGGAAAGAGTCATCTGGCCGCTGGGCCGAGGTCAGAGAGCGAGATAGCGCGCGCGACGGTGAGTTACAAGTCAGATAGCTGCGCGGTGAAGACCGATGGGGACCGGGTAAGTGTGGTGTTCAACGGACTGACCCTTGGATTATTTGCCGGAGATTTGCAATTTACGGTTTACAAGGGCTCAAACCTGTTGCGGCAGGAGGCATTGGCCAAGACCGATGCGCCCGATGTGGCCTTTATCTACAAGGCCGGGCTGAAGGGCTTTCAGATCAAGGACGATACGAAGGTGGTCTGGCGCGACACGTCGCAGGTGTGGCAGGAAGAAGCTTTCGGCGGCGAGGCCAATCAAGAACCGGTCAATGTAAGAGCGCGGAATCGGATGGAGATTCTGGATGCGGGCGCTGGATCGCTGGCGATTTTTCCGCCGCCACACAAGTTCTTCTTTGCTCGCGAGAACGAGGTAAACCTCGGCTACGTTTATTACCGAAAAGACAATGACAGCTCATTTTCTCTTGGAGTGATGCAGCCGGAACGAGGCGAGGGATACGCGCCGTGGGGAGTTACGGATGAAGTCTGGAAGCGGCGGGTGGGTGTGGCGCGCGAACAGGTTGAGAACTACGCCCTCTACAATGCGCCTCCGGGCACGATTCAGCATATGGCGGTGTACTACTATCTAAGTCCGACTGACGACCATGCAACGCAGCAGGCAGTGATGGCCTATACGCACGACGATGTTTATAAGCCCATCCCAGGGTTCAAGACAGTGACGGGTCACTTTCACCTGGAGTTCAACGAGATGATTCGCGACCGAGGCACATTGGACTTGAGCCCGTCGTGGGTTCCTGTCTTTCGCGGATTGGGAATCAACATCGTCTATCTCGGAGACTTTCATGACGACTCCGATTTTGCCGACCCTGGACCGAAGCGGCTGCCAGAGCAGAAGCTCTATTTTGAGGGAGCGCGGCGGCTGTCGGATAAGAACTTCTTGGTCATTCCAGCCGAGGAGGTTAACAACTATCTTGGCGGTCATTGGTACCTGATGATGCCCAAGCCGGTGTACTTCACTCATGCGGAGCCGCGGCCGGCCGGGCAGTCGTTTGAAGAGAACGATCCTGTTTATGGCCATGTGTATCACCTTGGGTCTGCGGACGATGTGATGAAGATGATCAACGCGGAGAAGTCGATCTTATGGACGGCGCACCCCCGCACCAAGAGCTCGGCGATGTATCCGGATATGTACAAGGACAAAGACTACTTTCTCAGCGACCGGTTCATTGGCGAGTCATGGGAGTCGTTGCCGGTGGATTTGTCGCAGAAACGGATGTGCGAGACTCGCTGTTTCGGTGTGAACGACGATATGAGCAACTGGGCGCCTAAACCCAAGTTCATGCTGGCTGAAGGCGACACCTACATGAAAGTCCCAGGGGATGAGACTTATCCCATGCTGGCTATCAATTACCTGAAGCTCGACAAGGTCCCGGCTTACAACGAGAGTTGGGCTCCGATAGTGGAGGGAATTCACGAGGGCAACTTCTTTGGCACTTCAGGCGAGATCTTGTTTCATAAGTGGGGTCTTGAGGGCTCGGGCGCAAAGAGTTTCTATACGGCCAGCATTGAATATACGTTTCCGCTGGAGTTTGCCGAGTTAGTTTGGAGCGACGGGACGAAGGTAGAGCGTCAGATCATCAGCCTCACCGATACGGAGCCGTTCGGGACGAAGACCTTCAAGATCCCTTTCAATGCGACGGGAAAGAAGTGGATTCGTTTCGATGTTTGGGATTCGGCTGGGGATGGAGCGTGGCTGCAGCCAGTGTCACCTAAGTAGCATGTTAGGCCGAGTTAGCGTATGCAGGTGGGCAGTTGGGAGCGAAGGAGTGAATTTGAAAGAGTTGCGCAGGAAGGGAATCGGGATCGCAGGGGTGGTCGGGCTGGCAATGGCTTCGTCTATCGGACATTCACAGAGTACCACTGCGGCAAATGGCGGGGCCGCGAGCAGCGGCGAGTCGGAGGTTTGGAGGTTTGACCAGACAGGCGCGCTGGGCGGTCATCCAACAACTGTGCTTGGTCATCCGAACGTGATCGAGTCTCCGTTTGGCAAGGCGGTTGAGTTTAACGGCGTCGATGATGCGTTGTTTGTGGGGGTTCATCCGCTGGCCGGTACTTCCGCGTACACGTGGGAGGTTATCTTTCGGCCAGATGCTGATGGTCCAGAGGCGCAGCGTTTTTTTCACCTTCAAGAGCAGAATCCGCAGACCGGCAAGGACACTGACAATCGAATGCTTTTTGAGATTCGAATCGTGGATGGGCAATGGTGCCTGGATAGTTTTGCCAGCTCGAATGGAAACAACAGGACGCTGTTAAATTGCAAGCTGCTGCATCCCCTGGGTAAGTGGTATCGAGTTACAGCAGTCTACGACGGCAAAGAGCTGCGCAACTATGTGGAAGACGAGCTTGAAGGTTCGGGTGAGTTGAAGCTCGTTCCGCAATTTCCGGGGCATACTTCCATAGGCGTGCGTATCAACAAAGTCTATTGGTTTAAAGGCGCAGTGCTAATGGCGCGGATGACTCGCAGAGCGCTGCCAGTTGAGGAGTTCCTGAAGATGCCTGCGCTGGTGACAAGCGAAGCCGGTAAGTAAAGCAGCGGGGATTGAGATTCGGAGGTTGAGGCGGTAGCGCTAACGAACCTTGCAGGCTTATGCGATTGCCGCGACCAACTTTGTTGAACGGAATAGCCACAGGTTGAGCAGAGTAAAGAGCAGCGCGCCGACTGTGAACTTGAGCCAGATGGGTGCATGTGAACCGGAGAAGAAGCCCTCGAGGCAGCCGGCGATGACAAGCATCGGGATGATGCCGGAGACGAGCCTTGTTGCTTCAATGCCGCCCTGAGCGACTGATTCCTTCCAGCGGAGCGCGCCAGGAAAGAGCATCGCGTGACCCAGGCGAAATCCGGCGGCTCCGGAGATGATGATCGCTGGGAGTTCGAGCGAACCGTGCGGGGCCACGAAGCTCCACAAGAGCACCGACATCCCATATTGGTGGCAGGCTGCGCCAACAACGCCCAGCAATATGCCGTTTTCGACGAGGACGAAGAAGGTTCCCAGGCCGAAGACGATACCGCCGGCGAAGCTCGTAAAGCACACCGAGAGATTGTTGGTCATGATGGCGCTGGTAGCCAGGGGGGCGACGGTCACCAGGGACTCGGTCCACATCTGATGCCGCTCCATGGTGGCGATCATGCCGGGAGAGAGAAAGTGGCGCATGAACTCGGGTCGGGCGCTGGTGATGGCTGCGCCTAGCAGGCCGAAGCCCAACGTCACCGCCAAAGAAACGAGCACATAGCCAATCTGCCGCTGAAAGATCGCCGGATACTCGTCGCGCAGGAAGCGGAACAAGGTGAGCAGATTCGTCTTCTGGCCGGAATAGATGATATGGTGGGCGCGAGCCAGCAATTGATTGACGTGCACAGCATAGCTGCGGGCGGTCGAGTCTTGCCTGAGCACGGAAAGATCCGCAGCCACCTGGCGATAGAGCAGGGCCATTTCCTGCAATTCCGCGCGGGTGAGCTGTCCCAGACCGCCTGCATCAGACTGGGACAAGAGGGACGACAGGCGGTCCCAGTGGGGCCGTCGCTTGAGGATCCAGAGGTTGGAGAGGATTTGCGCCATGGGCGTAAGTGGGGACCTGAGTTCAGACCAGCTTAGCATCGATACTCCGGAACTGGTGGCGATCGAGATGCCATTGGCGGGGATCGGTAGCCGATTTATTGCGCTGCTGGTGGACTATCTCATCTGGGGCGCCGGGATTCTGGCGCTGTTTTTTGTGCTGGTGATTATTTTGCCGGGTATTCATGCGGTCTCTAAAATCTCGGCGCAATGGGCTGTTGCGATCGCCATTTTTCTTCTATTTTTATTTAACTGGGGCTATTTCACTCTTTTCGAGGCTTTCTGGAATGGACGGACGCCGGGAAAGCGCGTAGCCAAGATCCGAGTGATTCAGCGGACGGGGCGGGCGATTGGGCTGTTTGAGTCGATGGCCCGCAATCTTGTGCGGTATGTCGACCAGTTCCCCCTCTTTTATGCGGTTGGGGTCATTGCCGTCTTCGTCACCCGCCAGCACCAGCGGCTTGGCGACCTGGCGGCCGGCACGCTGGTGGTCAGGGATAGTGAAGCGGACAATCCGGCGTGGAACGATTCAAGCTCGCGCACGTTTACGGCGCAACTGTTTGCACCGAGCGCTCCGATGCCAGAGCCGCACGCCGCGCTCACACTTCCCACAGCAAGCGTGGCTAAACTCTCGGTGGTCGACCTGGAAGTTCTGGAGGGGTTCTTTTCCCGGCGGCTGGATATGACGATGGCAACCCGGGAGGCTTTGGCATCTCGGATCTCGTCTGCGATCCAGGCAAAGTCGGGCCTTGAGCCGCCGGCAGGGGTGAGTGTGGAGACGTTTTTAGAGGCCACGGCGCGCCAGCTTCGGGACCTTGCGCGGCTGCAATAGGTCACAAGATTCAATAGGAGAATCAAGCGCTGAATGCGTTTCCGGGGGAGCAACCAGCGGATTGCGCGGTTTCTCGGAGGGAAGTAAATCGTTTGATTTTTGACCGGCTCATAGGGAATTGCGCTTCAGGCCCGGCCTTGGCGTTGCGTGGCCGATTGCCTCGATCGAGCGCATCCTTCCAGTAATAAGTGTAACTGGTGTCTTTTCAATCATCTTCAGGCGGCCCTGCGGACGACGGCCACCAAACGAGATTGGGCCATGCAATTCGGCAAAAACTCTGCTTGACAACTGTTCCCCTTTGGGCTTTAAATGTCTCCCGGCTCAGTGGAAAGGCTTTTTGGGTACCCCTACTTAAACGTTTGAGTAAAGGAATTCCAAAAAGTGGAGAAGTGATTTTTCGATCTTCCAAACCACGGAGAAATCGGGCCCTTTTTTAGTTCGGTTCAGGGGATTTTCAAGCCTGAGCGGGCGGGCCGAAACCGGCAGGTTGCTTGAGATTTGAAGCGGACGCCGGATGGGAATAGGACGAAAAAATGAGTTTCGCAAACCGGCGAAAGAATGCCGGGGCCGAACTTAAGGAAACGCCCGAGGGTGGCTTAAGAGACGGGGCAGGCGAGTTGGGCGATTGCAAGGTAAATGGATTTTCTACTTGACAATTCGCAATTTGCACGCTTTAAATGGCTTCGTCGCACTTTCACTTCACAAGGTAAATCGGTGTATTTGAGCGAATTTGTTCTCAATAGCCAGCGGTCTTCACGGCCCTCCGTACGAATGGATGGGGCTCAGAGGGCTTCTTGCCGTTTGGGGACAAGTACCACGGTTGAGCTGGATAGAGACAAACGGCGCAAGGTGAAGTCCCAATATCGCGCCGGAATTCCGGTTCAATTTTAACGGCTTCATGCCCTACCGAAGGGGAAGCGATAGCAGCAAGCAACGTTAACAGCAGCAAACTTGAAAAGGAAGGTCACATGAGACAAGCGAGACACAGGTTTTACCTGTTGCCATTGTTCCTCATCTTGGCGTGCGTTGGAGTATGGGCGCAGGCCAATTCTGAGGTCACAGGCATCGTCACAGACCAGACAGGAGCGGTGGTAGGCGGAGCGAAGATCGTCCTCACCGATCCGGCAACAAACGAGTCCCACCAAACCAGCAGCGGCGGCACCGGCTTGTACAGCGTTGGCGGTTTGAACCCCGGCAACTACAACCTCAAGATCACGGCCAAAGGCTTCGAGTCGTTCGCACAGAACGGCATCGTGGTCAACGTGTCGCAGACCGCCCGCGTCGACGTCAAGCTCACAGTTGGTGCAGAAGCAACGACGGTTACCGTCGAGGCCGATGCCCTGGCAGTGCAAGCTGACTCCAACGTGGTGAGCACCCTGATCAGCGGCGAGCAGATCAGCGAGATCGCTACCGAGAACCGCAACTTTGCGGCTCTGGCGGCGTTGGGCCTGGGCGTCAGCTCGGCTCTGCCTGACAGCAACACACCAACCTCTGTGGCAGCAAGCTTCACCATCAGCGTGAACGGTCTGCGTCAGAGCCACAACATCTGGCTGATCGACGGTGGCGAAGCCGATGATCGCGGCGGCGCCGGCGGCATGGACATCATGCCTTCACAGGATGCCATTGCCGAGTTCACCATGCTGACCTCAAACTATCCTCCTGACTACGGTATCTCCTCCGGCGCCACGATGAGCCTTTCGCTCAAGAGCGGCACGCAGAAGTACCACGGAGAAGTGTTCGAGTTCAACCGCAACACGGATTACGACGCCAACCAGTACTTCAACAAGCTGTCTACTCCGTTTACTCCGCGGACCTCGACGCACTACAACATCTTTGGTGCGAACGGCGGCGGCCCGATCTTCATTCCTCACGTGTACAACACCAGCAAGCAGAAGACCTTCTTCTTCTGGAATGAAGAGTGGCGCAAGATTCTCACCGGCGCAGGCACCAACGAACAAAACACCATCGATGCAGCCGATCGTCCAGTGGCCGGCACCGGACTGAAGTATGTGGCTCCTGGATTCGACACGGGCAACGCGCTCGTGGTTCCGAATATCGCGACCACAACCTCCTACTACCTTACCAAGCTGAAGCCTCTGGGCCTGGTTCCCAATACACCGTTCCCAGGCGGCGTCATTCCGGCTTCGCTGTTTGATCCCAACGGCATCCTGTACCTGAACTCCGGTGTTCTTCCGACCTCGAACGTGGCAGGCCAGGACAAGAACATCTCCAACGTCTCGAACCCGATCAATGTGCGCGACGACGTCCTTCGCATCGATCACAAGTTCAATGACAAGTGGCAGGTCCTCGGACACTACATGCACGATTCAGTGCTCCAGGGATATGCGCTACCGGAATTGGGCTGGCTGTGGGCGAGCTACAACACCGTTACCAGCACCCTGTCAAACCCCTCCAACAGCGCGGCCCTCAAGCTGAGCGGCACCATCAGCCCCAACCTGCTCGTCGAAGGCAGCATCAACTACGACGGCAACATCATCAACATCACCAACAGTGCATCTGGAAACACACCTTCCGGCTGGAACATCACTCCGGTAGCCGCGAGCTTTGCGATTACCAGAAAGTCTTTCCCGGGCATGGGCTACTTTGGACCCTACGGCACGGCAGAAGACACCGGCTCCGCACCGTGGCACAACGCGGCTGAAGACTACGAGCCCAAGATAGACATCTCGTACACCATGGGCAAGCATGCCATGAAGTTCGGCTTCAGCTACAACCGCTACACCAAGAACCAGCAACTGTTTGGCGACGAGCAGGGCAACTATAGCCCGAGCAGCACCACCAATGACAGCTTCATGGACATGTTGTTGGGCCTCACCGGTGGCTATTCGCAGTTCCAGGCAGTTCCGATTCGTCACTACGTCAACCAGACGCCCTCGGCTTATGCGATGGACAACTGGCACGTAACACCGCGGTTGACCTTGCAGCTTGGTCTCCGCTATGACGCTCTGCCGCACGCCTGGGAGCGCAGTCAGCAGGTCGCCAACTTCAATCCGGCGGCTTACAACCAGTCGAATGCTCCAATCTGGAAGTCGGATGGCACGATCAGCACGGCCAGCCAGGGAATTGCGACCGTAAATTCGGTGCAGTATTACCTGAACGGCATGGGTCTGGCCGGTGTTGAAGGCTTCCCGAACGGTCTCGTGGTCAACGACTACAAGACGCTGCAGCCTCGCGTTGGCTTCTCTGAAGACATGTTCGGAAACGGCAAAACCGTTCTCCGCGGCGGCTTTGGAACCTTCTTCGAACGCATGCAGGGCAACGACATTTACAACGCTGCCACCAACCCGCCCTTCGCCTACAACCTGGGTCTGAGCAACAATTACCTCAGTGCTCCCGGAACCAACTGGCAGACCGGTGTGCCGATTTCGGGCTTCCCGATCTTTGCTGCCGGCGTGACCAACCTGGCGCAAGACTATCGTGCCCCCGCCGTGGCTCAGTACAGCCTCGGTGTTCAGCATGAAATCGCTCCCTCCGTCATCTGGGTCATCCAGTATGTCGGCAACCTGGCATGGCATCAGAACATCGAGAAGAACATCAACAACATCCCAGTCACAGCGGGCAACGTGACCATTCCTGAATCAGTTGGAACGGCAACGGTCCCGGTTACCTGCCTGGCAGGCGACTCTGGCAATCACTCTCCGTTCGGAAACGACGCCAATTGCATACCCGGCTTCGCATCCTTCAACGGCGGCCTGAACCAGTTCCGCACCTATCAGGGCTACACAGGCATTACCAGCCAGGAAAACGACACCAACGGTAATTACGACGGATTCCAGACCGGTCTTCGCCTGCAAAACAAGTGGGGCCTCAGCGGTGAACTCGATTACACGTGGTCACACGAAATCGATCTCACCACATACGATCTCGATCAGGTCAGCAACCCCTACAACCTGAAGTATGACAAGGGTTCGGGCGCGCTTGATCGTCGCCAGATCCTCAACGCCAACTACGTCTACAAGCTCCCCTTCCTTACCAAGGGCACCGACCTGCTCCATTCGATCGCCGGCGGGTGGGAAATTGCTGGAACGTTCATCGACGAGTCGGGTACCATTCCGGCCAACCAAGGCCCGAGCGGCGCTGGCGGTATCCTCGGCAGCGGCAACGGCTACGATCCAGTCGGTCTCGGCGGCGGTTACACTGTCCGTCCGAACGTCACTGGCAAGATGCAATATGCCCACAAGTGGAACAACTACTTCAACACAGCGCAGTTCTCCAACGTGGTTCCACAGTGGCAAGGTGGACCCAACATGGGCTTCGGCAACGCCGGCAAGGATTCGGTCGTCGGACCAGGCCGCGTCAACTTCACCACTTCACTGTACAAGTCGTTTGCAGTCACTGAGCGGGCGCACTTCGAGCTTCGCTTCGAGTCGTTCAACACCTTCAACCACTCTGAAGGTAATGGCGTGAACGTGGGCTACGCTCCGCAGAACGGTGCCTTCAGCACAGTTCTCGGCAAGGGCAACACGTTCGGCCAGGTTACAAGTGCGTGGGACTCCCGCGTACTCGAACTGGGCGGCAAGTTCGTGTTCTAAACAAACCCTCAACCGGGGCGCGGCAGGCAAACCCTGCCGCGCCCCTTTTTCTTTTGTATCGCTCCTTGCAGTGCTGCCATTTGAGAGTTTCGAGGTTAAACAAATTTGCAAGACAGCGGTCTGCAAATCAGGTTCTTGCTGACGATAGAGTTTGAACGTCAGCCCTTTAAAATGGGATTGAGAAGGGGATGTGCGTGAGACAGGCTTTATGCTTGGGCATCGTTTTGGCGTTGGCGTTGGCGTTGCCGTCAGCCGCACTGGGCCAGGCCGCAAAGGCCTCCGATCCGAACCGCCAGGCCGCTCTTAAGCTGGAACAAGAGGGAAAGAACATCGAAGCGGAGTCTGCATGGGGAGTCTATTTGAAGGTTCACCCATCCAGCCCTGAGGCCTACGCCCATTTGGGACTGCTTGAAGCGCGACAGGAACATTACAAGCAAGCCGTACCCTTGTACCGCAGGGCACTTGAGATCGGTCCCGAAGTTCCCGGATTGCGCTTGAACCTGGGCCTCGCGCTTTTTAAAGGCGGCGAGCCGAAGGCGGCCATTACGGAGTTCGAACGCGTACTGAAAAGCCAGCCCGGGAACCAGCAACTGACGACCCTCATTGGCATGGCTCACTACGGTTTGGCCGAATACGCCGATGCCGTCCCCTATCTGAAGCAAGCCGCGGCAAACGATCCTCAAAATCTGCCCCTTCGACTGGCCCTTGCGCATAGCTGCCTGTGGTCCAAGCAGAACCAATGCGTCATGGACGTGTATCACGAGATCCTCTCGCTCAATTCGGAGTCTGCCGAGGCCGACATGGTGGCCGGCGAGGCGCTTGACGAGATGAAAGACAATGAGGGCTCGACGAAGATGTTTCGTGCTGCCGTCAAAGCCAATCCCAAAGAGCCGAACGCACACTTTGGGCTGGGCTACCTGCTATGGACGCAAAAGCAATACAAAGAGGCTGCAAGCGAGTTCGAGGCCGAACTTGCCAACGATCCGGATCACATTCAGGCCAAACTCTATCTCGCCGACACAGATATCCAGCTCAACCAGGTTGACCTTGCCGGTCCGTTGCTTGAGAAAGTGGTGCAGGCCAACCCCGCAATTGGGCTGGGCCACCTCGATCTGGGTATCGTTTATTCCGAAGCAAACCGCAACGCCGATGCGCTGCGCGAGTTGACCGCGGCTGCCAAGATCATTCCGAACGACGTGAACGTGCATTGGCGCCTGGCGCGGCTTTATCGCACCCTCGGCAAGAAGGAAGAAGCCAAGGCTGAATTCGACAAGGCCAGTACCCTCAACAAGGCCGCCGACGATGACCTCTACAAGAAGATTGCCAATGGGCATGCCCTGCCCCCGGATGGACAAGGGCCAGCAACGACGTCTCCGCCGGATCATTGATAGGGGTTTCGAAATTGCTTTTTCCAGATCCGGATTATTTTAGTGTGTTCCTAGTTTGCAAGGGATCTGGGAGCCACAGATTTCTCCTGCGCCAGCAGGCCGGCGAGCGCCTTCTCGGGACAGATGTGCCGAGCTTCAAGCTCAATCAGCTCTCCGTCGGTCTCGACAGAGAAAGCGATCGTCATAAAGCAGTCAAGGCAGCGGGTATTGTAGCTACCGTTCTCGTTCTGGGTGCGGCTGTACATCGTAGTCTCGCAGGTGCGACGGATTGCACGATGCTAGACGCTGATGGATTTCCATGTCGTGACACCCATCACACGCTGGAGTGATGCGCCGATGGGCGGCATCGTTCTGCGCGGGGGAATGCCTTTGCTCAGGAAGGCCTCTACAGCGTTGTCGTCTGGTTGGGGTTGCGGCGAAGGTGCCAGCAAGGGCTTTGCCCTGCCTGAGGAAACAGGGAGATCGAACAGGCGACATCCGAGGTGCCGAGATAGTCGAACTCGAGCTTGTTCCCCTTAAGGGGAACCGTGAGATACCGACTCACAGTGACTGTTGACTGCGGTGAGCCCCGGAGTTTGAAGACGGCCCAATCGCCTCCGTAGACGGTCACAAAGCCAGCCACCAACACCACAACAATCCGCAGCAACCAACGCTTGATCAAGTCTTAGCCTTCCCCACAAATGTGAGCTTGCTCTTTCAGTTGTACGCCGCTCAACTGTCTGCGCCGCGATTCCCTTAAATAAAAATCCAGTTGGGCGGCAGCCTGCGCGTAGCCGAGGCCTTCGGTGCGAATGTTCGAAATGCAATTGCGCTCGGCGTTGGTGCGGCCAGGTCGCGGCCCCCAGGTGATGTAGGCGCCCAGGGAGTCGGGCGAGCTCAGCCCCGGACGCTCACCGATCAAGACCACGGAAATTTGAGCCCGCAGCAACTGGCCGATCTCATCGCCGATGGCGACGCGGCCCTGCTCAACGACGCATACGGGTGCGAGCCGCCAGCCTTTCAGCATGGGAAGCAACTCTTTCAAGAGCGGCGGGACGTGGCGTTCGACAGCCAATGCAGAGAGTCCATCGGCGATGATGAGCGCGAGATCGCACTCGCCGCCGACGTGGTCAAGACCTGCGAGACGTGTCCGGCTGGCGTCATCGAGCATGCGGCCAAGATCGGGGCGCTGCAGATAAGTCATTCGGTCGATAGCTGCGGAATGCAGGCGCAGAACCGCCGCTGTGTGCTGTCCCGACTGGACAAGGAGTTGTGCGAGGTCAGCCGCCAGGGCAGCGGATTCAAGGCGAGCCTGCACGGCGTCGCGGGCCTGCGCGT
>Ga0302320_10008941_pt1 | contig 21646 bp, 13 predicted proteins | sample Bog_T0_3_FD_202130 | JGI IMG/M metagenome (GOLD analysis project Ga0302320, IMG submission 202130) | Peat permafrost microbial communities from Stordalen Mire near Abisko, Sweden - Bog_T0_3 | ecosystem: Environmental > Terrestrial > Soil > Wetlands > Peat | place: Sweden: Abisko, Stordalen Mire...
GCGGCCGCTCCATCCCGCCCTGTCGCACCCGTCGCGCCCCCGGAAATCGAGCGTCTCTTCCAGTCCTCGCTTTTCCTTCTCATCGTCACCGGATTCGCGACCCTGGCCTCCACCGGCAAACTCGATCTTTTCAGCGTCCTGTTCGTCCTTGCCGCCCTGGTTCTCCGCGCCTGGTTTCTTCTGCGTAACCGCCCGTGCGTCCTGCCGCGCCGCGTCACCTCCTGGCTCGCCCTCATCTACCTTCTGGTCTTTTTTGTCGATTTCTTCTTCTTCTCCGGACGCGACCTCGTCACTCCCGCCGTCCACCTCGTCCTGTTCGGAATGTGCGTCAAGCTCTTCAACGTCGAGCGCGATCGCGACTACGTTTACCTCGCGGTCCTCTCGTTTCTCATGGTCCTGTCGGCGGCCATCCTTACGGTCGATTCCGCTTTCCTCGGCGCCTTCGCTCTCTTCCTCCTGCTCGCTGTCTTCTGTTTCATGGCCATGGAAATGCGCCGCTCAGCCCTGGCCGCCTCCAACGCCGCCACCCTTGCCATCCCCGGCCTCCGCACCCGCCGCCGCGCCATCTCCGGACTGCATCGCCTCACCACTTCGCTGGTCCGCACCACCGCCGTCATGGTCGCCGCTATCCTTGCCGCCTCCGTCGTTCTGTTCTTCGCCATGCCCCGCATCACCGGAGGCTATCTCTCCCGCTACGCCCAGAGTGACGCCATCTCCTCCGGCTTTTCCGACTCCGTCAACCTCGGCGAGATCGGACGCATCCAGCAATCCTCCGAGGTCGTCGCCCACATCCGCATCGAAGGCGACACCACCGGCGATCACCAGTTCCGCCTCCGCGGCACCGTCCTCACTTCCTTTGACGGCAAGCGCTGGACCAATGCTCACCGCGAAGCCGACATCCTCGCCCAGGGCTACGGACGCGTCTTCCAACTCTCCGCCCGCAATCCCCAACTCGCCCGCCGCGACGACCTTCGTCTCGCCCACGGCCCCCAGATCGATCTCCTCCACTACCGCGTCCTCATGGAGCCCATCGCCACCACCGTCATCTTCACCATTCCCACCGCGCAAGCTCTCTTCGGAGCCTTTCGCGAGATCGCCGTCGATGACGACCTCACCTTCCACAACCTCGACCGCGAGCGCAACGTCACTCTCTACGAGGGCGTTTCCGACGTCTCCGTCCCCCTGCCCACCGTCCTCGGCACCCTCGCCGATGTCACCCCGTCGCCCCTGCCCGATCGCTACTTCCAACTCCCCGAGCACCTCGATCCGCGCATCCCCGCGCTCGCCCACCAGCTCACTGACGCCGAACCTTCCCCCTATCGCCGCGCCAGCGCCATCGAGCGCTATCTCACCACCCAGTACGGATACACCCTCCAGCTTCCCTCGCAGCCGCCCGCCGATCCCCTCGCCGACTTCCTCTTCCACCGCCGCCGCGGACACTGCGAGTATTTCGCCTCCTCCATGGCCGTCCTCCTGCGCACCGTCGGCATCGCCTCCCGCGTCATCACCGGATTCCGCGGCGCCCAGTTCAATCAGATCAACGCCAGCTACATCGTCCGCGCCAGCGACGCCCACTCCTGGGTCGAGGCCTACATTCCCGGCGCCGGATGGACCGCCTTCGACCCCACTCCCGCCGGTGAAGCTCCCGTCGTCAACCTCTGGACCCGCGCCCAGCTCTATCTCGACGCCGCCAGCGAGTTCTGGCGCGAGTGGATCATCAACTACGATGCCGGACATCAGCAGGCCCTCTCGGTCGCCGGCATTCGCCAGGGCCGCCACGGCGTCACCAGGTTCCGCCGCTGGGCCGCCGGCCTCTACCAGCGCATGCTGCGCACCGCCCGCCGCGTCCACCGCGCCGCCACCAACGAGCCCGTACGGCTCCTGCGTCCCGCTCTCATCCTGCTCTGTGTCCTGCTGCTCATCGCCCTGCCTCTGGCCGCCTTCCGTCTGCGCAGTCTCTGGCGAGCCGCATCCCCGCTCCTGTCTCCGCACTCGGCCGCCTCCATCTTCTATCTCCGCATGACCCGCCGGCTCGCCCGCAAGGGATACCGCCGCGCCCCCAGTCAGACGCCCGCCGAATTCGCCGCCTCCATCGCCGATCCCGCTCTTCGCCAGTCCGTGCTCCGCTTCATCACGGCCTACGAGCGCGCCCGCTTCGGAGGCTCAACCGCCGCCGCCGCCCAGCTCCCCGCCCTCCTCCAGCAGCTTCGCAACATCCCCGTCCGCCCCTGAACTCCCTCTGCCGCTCTCGCCTCCCACCATCCCACTGTGATAAATTGAGTGGTTTCCCCCATGCTTACATATGAGCGCACGGGCAACCGCTTTCTTCAACGGCTGGCAGGAGTATCGTTCTTGGAAAACCGCAGTGCACAGCATCATAAGGATCGCCTCATCGAGGCAATCAAAATAGAACTCGCCATCATCGTTACCGGGGAACTCTCCGATCCCCGCATCGGCCTCGTTACCCTCAACGAGATCGTCATGCATCCCGGCGGCAAGGCCATGCGCGCCTACGTCGCCGTCGAAGGCGACGAGCGTGAGCAGGTCGAATGCGTCGCCGCGCTCAATGACGCCGTCGGCTTCATCCGCCATCAGCTCGCCGACGCCTTGAGCCTCCGCCTCGCTCCCGATCTCCACTTCGTGCTCGACAACTCCGGCAAGTACGGCGCGCGTATCGACGAACTGCTGCACCGCATCGACAAGCGCGGCAAGAAGAAGACTCCATGAATACCCTCGCCGAGGTCGTCAGCGCCGTGCACTCGCGCCAGCGCTGGGTGGTCACCTCCCACGCCCGACCAGACGGCGATGCCGTCGGCAGCACCCTCGCCTGCGTCAAGATCCTGCGCGCCATGGGCAAGCAAGCCGACGGATTCCTTGGCGATGGCGTCCCCTTCATCTATCGCGGACTGCCCGGAGCCGCCGCCCTCGCCACCGGCCCCGTCGATGCCGCACGCTACGATGCCGCCTTCATCCTCGAGTGCGACAAGCTCCAGCGCACCCAGCTCCCGGGCCTCGACGGACTCTTCACCGTTAACCTCGACCACCACGCCACCAGCCGCGAATACGCCAACGTCAACTACGTCGTGCCCACCGCCGTCGCCGCCGCCGAGCTCCTCTATCGCTTCGCCCTCGCCGCCGCCGTGCCCATCACGCCAGACATCGCAACCTGCCTCTACACCGCCGTGCTCACCGATACCGGTGCCTTCTGCTACTCCGCCACCAACGCCGCGACCTTCGCCTTCGCCCGCGAAATGGTGCTCGCCGGAGCCGATCCCTTCGCCATCGCCCAGCAGGTTTACTTCTCCAACCCCATCTCCAAAATGCATCTGCTCGGCCGCGCTCTCTCCAGCCTCCGCTCCGATGGCTCCCTCTCGTGGATGCACGTCTCCCAGGCCGACATGCTCACTGCCGGCGCCACCGAAGCCGACTGCGAGGGCCTCGTCAACTGGGCGCTCAGCATCCATGGCGTCGAGGCCACCGCCTTCTTTCGCGAGACTCCCGACTCTTCCTATCGCGTCAGCCTGCGCAGCAAGGGCCGCATTGATGTCGCCCGCATCGCCCAGAACTTCGGCGGCGGCGGCCACGCCTGCGCCAGCGGCCATGCCATCGACGGCCCCCTTGAAGCGGCCACCGCCCGCGTCCTCGCCGTCCTTCGCGGCGCCCTCGATCAGTACACCCGCCAGCAGATTCTCCACTCGTAGCAGCCCCGCCCCGCATCCGCTCCACCCGCCGCCCCAACGTTGTAGGCCTTGTCCTTGTCCTTGCCCTTGCTCCTGAGTAGTCATTCCGAACGCAGTGAGGAATCCCCGTGCTGCTCAAATCTCCAGCGCCGCCCCAGAGGCAGCCCAGCCAGCCCCAGTGCCTTGGAGCCAGCCCAGGCGACGCCCACCGGTTACATCTTCTATGCCCCCCCCTATTCCCTCCTGCTCTCCCGTTTTGAAATCCGTCCGCCGCTTCCCGCATCGCGAAACTTCATTTTTTCCCCGCCTTCATCTCCCTCCCCAATCGCCCGTCTACCTCTATGGGTAAACAGATATGGAAACCTCAAAGTTCAATCCCGACCTGCAAAGTTTTCTCTTCCGCACCAACCCCGTTCCCATGTTCGTGTACCGCAGCGCTTCGCTGCGCATTCTCCTGGTCAATGACGCCGCCCTTGCCCGCTACGGCTACACGACCCGGGAGTTTCATTCCATGACCATCCGCGACCTGTGCCCCGGCGGCGAACCGCACGCCCTCGAACCGGCTCAGCACGCCGATCAGGAAGCTCCCCCCCAGTCCCTTTGGACCCACTGCGCCCGGAACGGAAAACTCTTCCTCGCCAGGACGCGCCTCATTCCATTCCTCCGCCGAGGCCGCGAATACTGCCTCATGTCGGTGGTGGACCCCGGGGCCTTCGGCGATGCCCGCCTCAAACTCGCCCGCTCCGAAAAAGTCCATCGCTCACTCGTCCGCGAATGCCCCTTCGGAATCTACCGCCTCAATCTCTCCACCTCGCGATTCGAGCAGGTCAATCCCGCCTTCCTGCGCGCCAGCGGATACACCTTCGAGGAGCTTGCCGCCGCCGACGTATCCTCCTTCTATGTTGACGCCGCCGATCGCGACCGGTTCTACGCCGAGCTGCGCGCTGCCAAACGCGTGCGCGACTTCGAGACCCGCTTCCGCAAGAAGGACGGCACCGTCATCCGCGCTACCGTCTCCGGCTATCTCAGCACCGACGAGGAAACCGGCCACCATTTCATCCAGGGATATATCCGCGACCTCACCCGCGAGCGCGAACTCGAGGAGCTACTCAGCCACACCCATCGCATGGAGACCGTCGGACGCCTCGCCGGTGGCGTGGCCCACGACTTCAACAACATCACCCAGTCCATCAGCCTTTCCTGCGAGCTCGCCCTGCGCCACCGTCTCGCCCCACCCGTCGAATCCAAGCTCCTCGACATCATGCAGCAGGCCAAGCGCGCCGCCGAGATCACCCGCCAGCTCCTCGCCTACAGCCGCCGCCAGGTCCTCCAGCCCCGCGTCGTTGACCTCAACGAAACCGTGCGCAACGCTCTCTCCATACTCACCCGCGCCGCCGGCGTCGACGTCAACATCGAACTGAAGCTCGATGACAAACTCGATCACATCCTCATCGATCCCGAACAGCTCACCCTCGTCCTCATGCACCTGGCCGACAATGCCCGTTCCGCCATGCCCGACGGGGGCCGCATCCTGATCTCCACCGCCGCCTGCTCCGCCGCCCTGCCCCCCGGTAAAGGCGCCGGTTGCCGGCACTACGCCATGCTCACCGTCTCCGACACCGGCGTCGGCATGGACGAGGCCACCCGCCGCCGCGTCTTCGAACCGTTCTTCTCCACCAAGGACACCACCCTCACCACCGGCCTCGGCCTCTCCACCGTCCACGGCATCGTCTCCCAGAGCAAGGGCCGCATCGAATGTCTCTCCAGCCCCGGACAGGGCGCATCCTTCCGCATCTACCTGCCCCTCGCCACCGAGCCTCCCGTTTCCGCCACCGTCACCTTCCAGGGTGAAACCAGCGGCTGCCGCATCCTCCTCGCCGAAGACGATCCCGTCGTCAACAAACACCTCACCCACGCCCTCAGGAAAGCAGGCTTCTCGGTCCACTCGGTCTGCAACGGAGAGGAGGCGCTCACGGCTTTCTCCGCCCAGCCAAGCCACATCGTCGTCACTGACATCGTCATGCCCAAGCTCGGAGGTATCGATCTCACCAAGCGCCTTCGCCAGCTTCACCCCGACGTCCCCGTCATACTCATCTCCGGCTACAGCGAGGAGATCAGCGTCCTCCAACATCTCCCCCACAACCAGATCGCCTACCTCCAGAAACCCTTTGCCAGTCCCCAACTCGTCGCCCTCATCCGCAGCCTCCTCGCCTCCACCGCTCCCGACAAGGCCGACAAGGCAGTGGCCCTGCCCTGATTCCCCACCCTCTCACCCAATCACCCGCCGCCCACCGCCGCCCCGCTTCTCCGACCTTCTCGCCTCCGACCTTCTTGCCTCCAACCTTCTTGCCTCCAACCTTCTCGCCTCCGACCTTCCCGCCTCCGACCTTCTCGCCCTCGCCCTTCCGTCGTCCTTCCGTCGATATAACGCACCGTCGGGTGCCCCACGTTCGACGCGCCGCTCTTGCGCGGCTAACGTGGGAATTAGCGCGCTTCCCTTACCTGGCCTTTGCCCTTGCTCTTGCTCTTGCCCTTGCTCTTGCTCTTGCTCTTGCTCTTGCCCTTGCTCTTGCTCTTGCCCTTCCGTCGATATACCGAACTGTCCGGTGCCCCACGTTCGACGCGCCGCTTTTGCGCGGCTAACGTGGGAAACGGCACCCTCGAACCCTGAGGCGCTAGCACTTGCTTTTGCTTTTGTTCTTCAGGTTGTCATTCCGAAGCGCAGCGAGGAATCCCCGCGCGGCTCACCCAACCGTGCCGCTCCAAGCTTCTCAACCGCGGCTCGATTTCCTTCGCTTCCCCTCAAAAACAAATCGCGTCCCGCAGGACGCGAACCATATGTACCTTCTCGCCAACACCACACAAACATCATTACCCACTCATACAATAGTTCACAACCTGACAAAACCATTTACTACCCGCTAACATTCACTCCGAAAACCATTAACCACCCGTGCAATGGTCGATTTTCTCCGAACCATGTACCTTCTCGCCACTACTCCTTGAGTTTTTCCTCAAAATCCGGCCATCCCGATCCAATGCACCCTCGCCATCCCCGGCAAATACGCCTTGTTCGCGCATCCGAAGCCCCGCCGCCCCATTATCCACTCAGTAAACCGCACTCCAGACACAGCAAAGGCCCGGCTGCGCCGGGCCTTTGCACTTCGCATCCAACTATTTCGGCGTCGCCAGGTATCCGGAAATTCCGTCCTTGCTCACGTTGAACACCACCACTTCGTAAAGCTGCTTGTCGCGTCCCGTGTAAAACTGCAGGGGCTCGCCCAGCGTGCGGTCTTTCTTTTCGATGGTGTGATCGTCCGCATAAACATTGAGCGTAAAGCGCGATTTCTTCGGATCCGTCTTCTTCAATTCCAGGCTCACGCTCGCAATCGGACTGCGCTGTTTCTTCTTCAGCGTGAACTCAAAGTAGTTGCGGTCTCCCTTGTGTTTCAGGAACTCCAGCTCATCGTGATTCTTCGCAATCAATCCGCTATGCAAATTCAAATCGCCAATCGTGCTCTCGAGCTTCGCTTTGGTGGCCGCAAGATCGCTGCGTGTGCTGGCGATGTCGCTCTGCGCGCCGCCAAGCTCGCTCTTCACTCCGCTTACCGTCGAGTTCACGTTGGCAACTTCACGGTTCGTGGCCTGCTGTTCAGCCGCTAATTTCGCGGCTGCGCGCTCCTGTTGCGCTTTCAGCTCCGTCGTCCGTTTCGCAAGTTCGTCCTGCGTCATTCCGACCTTGGAACCAAGCGCTTCCATGCCCGCTTCGATGTTCTTGTTGGTCAGGTGCAGCTTGTCTTCAATCACCTTGGTTTCCGCGCTCTGGCGCTGTTGGTCCGCTTCCAGCGCGGTTACGCGGTCGCGCAGACCGGAGATCAGGTACAGCGCAAACGCAAACAGCAGGACTACGATCACGGCCCCACCCACGAGCACGAATGGATTGGGATTTTTCTGAACGGGCGGGATCGCTTCGTTTTCGGGCATGATGGGGACTCCTATTAAGTATTGATCTGTATCGATTGTTCCAGTGCATCTGCCGGGTGTCAATCATGACCTTACTGCGCCCGGGCCTGCAGTGTTTACAATGGAGCGGTGCAGACACAGTATGACGTAGTTGTAATCGGTGGCGGCATCATTGGTCTCTCGCTGGCGTGGGAGTTGTCGCGCAACTCCGCGCGCGTGTTGCTGATCGAGCGCCACCAGCCTGGGCAGGAGGCATCGCATGCCGGCGGAGGAATGATCGCCGACCTCGATCCCGTGCTTCCCGTTGAACTGCGCGAACTTGCTCGTCGCAGCGCCGCGCTGTACCCCGCATTCGTCAGCGAGTTGTCCGCTGAAGCAGAGTGCGCCATCGATCTGCGCGATGTGGGCGTGATTGCTTTCGAACAGCATCCGCTCGAAGAGACGCCGGGCATCTGCGCCATCACCGCCGCGCAGGCGCTGGCCCTGGAGCCGCGACTGGCCATTCCTTCCGACTCTGCCTACACCATGCGCGAACGCGCCGTGGATCCGCGCGATTTAGTTGCCGCCCTGATCTCGGCTCTGCAAGAGCGCCGCGTGGAAATTGTGACCGGCGAAGCGGTCCGTGCAATTCTGGCAGAGCATGGACACGCCAGCGGAGTGAAGACGGAGCGGGCCAGCTACGCCGCGCCACGCATTGTGAATTGCGCCGGCGCATGGGCCGCGCAGATTGACGGCGCGAAGCTGTTGACGCAACCCGTCAAGGGACACATGGTGGCCCTGGCTTTTCCAGAGGAGTTGGCGATGACTCCGACGGCGCGCGAGCAAAGCCGCGTGTTGCGACATGTCCTGCGCTCACGCTGGTGCTACATCATTCCGCGCAGCAACGGGCGCTACGTTGTGGGCAGCACGGTAGAGCCGGCGGGCTTTGACAAATCGTTGAACAGCTATCGCGTGAAGCGATTGCAGGAGGCCGCGACCCGCCTGATTCCAGCCTTTGCGGAGGCAAAGATCGCCGAGGCCTGGACCGGTCTGCGTCCCGGAACTCCGGACAATCTTCCCTTGCTGGGCGCGACCAGTATGTCTGGCTACTTCGCCGCGTGCGGCCATTATCGCGATGGAATTCTGCTTACCCCAGTTACCGCACAGATCATGTGCGCGTTAGTCCTGGAGGGAAAGACGCTGCTCCCGCTCGACAAATTCTCTCCGCAACGCTTCTAAACTTTTCGCCGGCGATCCCGGTGCTATACTCACCAGTCTGCTTTTAGTTGCAGCTTCCTGACGATTCAGAAAGGAACATCCATCATGGCATCGGCCGCAATTGCGTTTGCGAAGGAAAACGAAAAACGTTTTCTCGAAGAACTAAAAGAGCTGCTTCGAATTCCCAGCGTCAGCACTCTCGAGGAAAACCGGGGTGACATCGACAAGGCCGCAGCTTTTGTGGCCGCGGAGTTGGGCCGCATCGGCATCGAGCACGTCGAAACCATCCAGACCGCCGGCCTTCCCCTGGTGTATGGCGACTGGCTTCACGCCGCCGGAAAGCCCACCGTGCTGATCTATGCGCACTACGACGTGCAACCGGCCGAGCCCCTGGAGGAGTGGCTTTCGCCTCCGTTCGAGCCCACAGAACGCAACCAGAATCTCTACGCACGCGGCGCGGTGGACGACAAGGGCCAGCTCTGGATGCAGATCAAGGCGCTGGAATCGCTGTTTGCCGCCGAGGGAAAATTGCCGGTCAACGTCCGCGTGCTCTTCGAGGGCGAAGAGGAAGTGGGCGGCGAAGCGGTGGAGAAGTTTGTGCAGGAACACGCCGAGCGGCTGAAATCCGACGTCGCACTGGTCTGCGATACGGAGTTGTTTGCGCCGGACCTTCCGACGTTGTGCGTTGGCCTGCGCGGCCTGGTCTACACCGAGATCGAGGCGCGCGGAGCAGCCAATGACCTGCACTCCGGAGTCTACGGCGGCGCCGCTCCCAACCCTCTGTTTGCACTCTGCGAAATCATCTCCAAACTCAAAGACTCAGATGGGCATATACTCATTCCCGGTTTCTACGATCAGTGGGCCTCGCCCACCGATGCCGAGTTGAAGGCCTGGAAGTCGCTGCCCTTCGACGAGGAGCACTATCGAAAAACCGAAGTGGGCTCGACGGTACTGACCGGCGAGAAAGACTACTCCGTCCTCTACCGCACGTGGGCGCGTCCCACTCTCGAAGTGCACGGCATGCCTGGCGGCTTCACCGGCTCGGGCGCAAAGACGGTCATCCCGGCCAAGGCTTCCGCCAAGGTCTCCATGCGCATGGTTCCTAATCAAGACCCCGACGACATCCTGGAAAAGTACACGCGCTACGTAAAGTCTCTTGCCCCCAAGGGAATTCAGATCAGTATCAAAGTTCACTCCAAGGGCAAGGCCGTGGTGGTCAGCACCGACAATGACTACATCAAGGCCGCGGACCAGGCGATGCATGAAGTGTTTCACAAGGAGACCGTGTACATTCGCTCCGGCGGCTCGATCCCCATCATCGGCCAGTTCCAGAGCGATCTGAACGTTCCTTCGGTGGTGATGGGCATGGGTCTTCCCGACGACAACATTCACGGTCCCAACGAGAAGTTTCACATTCCGAATTTCTACAAGGGCATTGAATCGGTGGTTCGTTTCCTGACGATTCTCGGTCAGCAATAGCTCTGTTGGAACCAGCAGCAGCCCGGCCCCGAGCCGGGCTTTTTGCTTGTTCGGATTTCGCTGTTTTCCTGCCATGTGCGCTCGGACTGAAGAGGCTCGTTCGTTCTCTCCGCAGCGCGCCGCTCGATATATTTTGCGTGCGAATCGCCGACAGATGGAGCAGATCGCTTGCACAGAATACTGTGCAATCCGTGGTACGGACTCCCTGAATGCTACATATGCGGTGCATCCTATTGGGGTTTTGCACAGCCACCTACAACAAATAGTGCTTTGTCCTTGACTCTCGCTTTGGCGGCTCGATAAAGTTGCAGCAACTTGCGAGGCGGGCCGCCCGGCCGAAAGCAATCGGGTGAGCTCGAAGTTTTTCGAGTAGCCAGCCACCACTCGCGTTGCGCCACGGAAGGCGCCCAAAGACGGATTGACAGAAAGTTGGGCTGCCAGCAGCCCGCGTCCGGGTTCCGGAGGAAGGCGTAAACGGGCAACTCCCAGCCGGGGTTCGCCTGATTGCAACCTGCAGAGCGCCGAATTTTTCGGGGACGCATTTTACCTCCGGCGGCGAGTGCGAGCACAGAGCCCGCGACGTTCAGCGTCCGGGCGCAAGGAGTACACAGTTGCTGAAACTGAGAAAGCTTCAGATCCTGGGCTTTAAGTCATTTTGCGACCGCACCGAATTGAAGTTCCACGGTGACGGCATTGCAGCCATTGTCGGCCCTAACGGATGCGGCAAGTCGAACATTTCCGACGCGGTGAGCTGGGTGCTTGGAGAGCAGAGCGCCCGGAGTCTGCGCGGCGCCCAGATGATGGACGTGATTTTTGCGGGCACGCGAGAGCGTAAGCCCACCGGCATGGCCGAGGTCACGCTGCACCTGGTGGATCCTTCCGTGTACGACGGCCCGATCGATACGCCGGTCATCGAAATCCAGGACGAGATGCCCGATCAGGATTGGGACGAATCTTCGCTGAGCGCGCAGCGCGCCCGCGAGGTCGAGGAATACACCGAAGAGGTGCATCCCGGGCAGCCTGACGAGATTGAAGTTTCCGCCGCCACTGCTGGCGCTGCTCCCGCAGCAGCGCAGGAGGCTTCCTTGTCGCCGTACGCAAGCGACGGGGTTTCCTTTGCGTCTCCGGAGGCTTCGGCTTCCGGAGAGCAAGGCAGCGATGCGGCGGCGCACGGTCCGCATGTGGTGCTCAAGATTCGCCGGCGCAAGTTCAGGACGACCTTCAAGAAAGGTGAAATCGCGGTTACGCGGCGGCTGTTCCGCAGCGGCGATAGCGAATACCTGCTCAACGGTAAGCTCTGCCGTCTGCGCGACATTCAAGACATCTTCATGGGCACCGGGCTGGGGCCGGAATCCTACGCGCTGATCGAGCAGGGACGCATCGGCCAGATTCTGAGTTCAAAGCCGACGGACCGCCGCAACATCATCGAAGAGGCCGCCGGGATAACCAAGTTCAAGACGCGCAAGCGGCTCGCCGAAGCGCGCCTGGCGGATGCGAAGCAGAACCTTGCCCGCATCAACGACATTTTCGACGAAGTAACACGGCAGATGAATTCTCTGAAGCGCCAGGCCTCCAAGGCCGAACGCTACGCCAAGCTGCGCGATGAGATGCGCGAGCAATTACGAATCGTGCTGGCCAGCCGCTTTACTGAGCTTGAAGCACAGGCGCGGCAACTGGAAGCCGAACTCGCCCAGCTCACAGAGGATTTGCATACTCGCAGCGAAGCCGTGCAGGCGATGGATTCCGCGCACGCCGAGGGCACGCAGCACGGATACGCAATCGACCTGGAGGCGAAGCAGACGCGCGAACATCTGAGCCAGGTTCGCCTGGAGATGGAGCGAGCTACTGCGCGTTGCCGCAATAACGAAGAGCGCTGCGCCGAGCTTACGGCGCGCGCCGCCGCGGCCGAAGCCGAAGCCGGCAGCGCCAGCGGCCAGTTGCAGCGCCTCGAAGACGAGCTTGCGTCGAACCAGCAGATCGTGGAAAGCGCCGCAGCCGATGTGGCGAGTGCGCAGCAGGAGCGCGACCAGCGTCAGTCGGAGTCGCAGCAGGCTGCGCGAAGGCTGATGGAAGTGGAGCAGGAACAGGAGCGGCAACGCCGCCAGATGCTGGAGGCCGTCAACGCGACCTCTGGAATTCGAAATCGCGTGACCCAGGCCGAGGAGCGCATCGCCGCGCTGCAGCGCGAGAGCGAGCGCCTGCAGCAGGAATTGAATTCGGCGAACCTGCAGGTGGAGTCCTTTGGCGGACAGCGCGGCCAGATCGGACTCGAGTTTGAATCGGCTACCGAACTGTCACGCTCCATCACGGCGAGGCTGGCGGAGGCTCGGGCGGAGATCGCAGAGAAGCGCGCGGCTGAAGTTGAAGCCAAGAAAAAGCTCGACCTGATGCGCTCGGAATCCGCCAAATTGCAGGGCAAGCGGGCCTCGCTCGAAGCGGTGATCAAAGAGCACGGCTTCTCGACCGAGTCCGTGCGCAGGCTGCTGCGCTCCGGACAATTGACCGGGGCCAGCGCTCCGATCGGCGTGCTGGCGGACTTCATCGAGGTGGAGGACAAGTACGAGGGAGTGGTGGACGAATTTCTGCGCGATGAGTTGAACTTCCTCGTCGTGAACTCCTGGCAGGCGGCCAACGACGGACTGAACCTGCTGCGCGGCGATGTCGAGGGACGCGCGACGTTCCTGGTTCATCCGGAAGATTCCCAGGCGAAGTTCAGCTTCGTGTTTGATGAGACGATGCGCACGCACCTGCGGGAGGACCGCGTAATCCCGCTGAAGGATTGCATTCGCGTGCCGGAAAACTTTGGCAGTTCGCTGGAAGTGATTCTGCCCAAGCTCGGCAATGGCTACATTGTGCCGGATGCCGAGACCGGGCGCGCGCTCGCCCTGGAAAATCCGGACGCATTCTACCTCTCGCTCTCCGGCGAGTGCTACCACAACGTGACCGTAACGGGCGGCAAGAAACTGGCGGAAGGCCCGCTGCAGATGAAGCGCGACCTGCGGGAAGTGCAGCGCCAGATCGGAGAGGTTGGCCGCGAACTGGCTGCGCGTGAAAAATCGGTGGAAGAGCTTGGCAACGCAATCCAGGCACTGGCCCTGCTGCTGGAGCGGTTGGAAGCGGAGCGCCGCGACTCCGAGCAGAAAGTGATGACCAGCGGCCACAGCCTGCGCCAGCTTGAGAGCGAGATGGAGCGGGTGCGCGAGCGCATCGCAGGATACCAGCGCGAATTGCTGCGCGTGTCCGGCGAACGCCAGAGCCGCGAAGGTTTCATCGCAGAGCGCCGGCAGGAGTTGGAGCACCAGGAAGAAAAGCGGCAGCAACTGGAAGCGCAGATGAGCGCCGCCCAGGAGCACATCGCCGAGTTACGCCTGGCCCGTGACGCCGCCGCACAAGCGGCGAGCGAAGTGATGGCCCGCGTCGCCGGACTGGAGGAGCGCCGTCGTGCCGCCGCCGCGGCGCTGGCGCGAATCCAGTCCATGGTCGCGGAGGTGAATCAGCGGGTGAACTCGCTGCGCTCGCAGTTGGAAGGTGCGGCCGCCGAGAAGACGCAACGCGGACAGGAAAACGAGTCGCTGGCCGGCAAACTGGTGGAGTGGCAACGCGATTGTGAGCAGGCGCAGGCACGTGAGCACGAACTGGTAGCCGAGAGCGAACAGCTCCGGGTTCGTCTGGCTGGGATCGAAGTGGAACTGAAGACGGCTCGCGAGGTCCTGGACCGGGTTCGCGATCGTCGCGGCGAGCTGAGCGTGCAGGCGGCGAGGGCCACCAGCGACACCGAGCACCTGGTCGAGACCTGCGTTCAGGAACTGGGCCAGAGTCGCGAAGAGTTGCTTGCCCAGGAGGGATTGGCGCACCAGGCGGGCGATGAACTGGTGGCGACCGATGCCAGCTATCGCGAGATGCGAGCGCACCTGGAGGGCATGGGCCCAGTGAACATGATGGCCCTGGAAGAGTACAAGGAAACGGCACAGCGGCATGAATTCCTGGAGGTCCAGCGCAAGGACCTGCTGGATTCGATTGAGAACACGCAGAGCACCATCAAGGAGATCGAGGAGATTTCGCGCGGCAAATTCAATGACGCCTTCGTCATCATCAATGCGAACTTTTCACGCGCCTTCAAGAAGCTGTTTGGCGGCGGCGAAGCATGGATGAAGCTGACCGACGAGGAGAACTCGGCGGAGAGCGGCATCGACATCGTGGCGTCTCCTCCGGGCAAGAAGATGCAGAATGTGCTGCTGCTCTCCGGCGGGGAAAAGGCGATGACGGCACTGGCGCTGCTGGTCGGCATCTTCCAGTTTGCGCCCGCACCCTTCTGCATTCTCGACGAAGTGGACGCTCCGCTCGATGAAGCGAATATCGCCCGCTTCGGCGAACTGATGCGCGAGATGAGCATGGAAACCCAGTTCATCATCATTACGCACTCCAAGAAGATGATGACCATGGCGCCGGTGATGTACGGCGTCACCATGCAGGAACCGGGCGTGTCGCGCATTGTCAGCGTGCGCTTCGGCGCTGAGCAGGAACAGCCCCAGGCAGTTTCGGCTTGAGTTCGTAACTGATCGCGGCCTGGATCGGCGCGCCAGTTTCGTGACGAAGTCAGAGTCGTAGTAACTTCGGAGCCGGTCCAAAGGGACTCGCGCGGGTTGCATGGTGGTACATCGCAATCTGCGGCGCTTGCGCCTTCCGGACATGGCCGAACTTTCCGATTTCGCGGTTGCCTAACCGGCCGCAGATGTGATTATCAGGTCACAGCCTTGCTGGCCCAGAGGCAGCCCCTTCTGCATCTTCGCCGACCCCTTGCAACCCTTCTGTTTATGCGGATGGGCGCACTCCAACCCCTCTTGTCAATGGCGTCGGAATAATTATTTAATTCCTCCCCGGAAGACGACTGGCAATCTGCGTTGACAAAATTAACCCACTATTTAGAATCCTGTTTTGAACTACTCGAACTTACCGTGACCAAAAAACCAAGCGACCCAATTCTTCTTCGGACCGACTTCCCTGACCTGGATCTCCACGCCAGCGGAAAGGTCCGCGACGTGTACCGTGTGGACAGCGAACGGCTCCTGTTCGTCGCCACGGACCGGATTTCCGCGTTTGATTTTGTCCTTGGCTCCGGCATCCCGGAGAAGGGACGCGTGCTCACCCAGCTTTCCCTGTTCTGGTTTGATTTTCTGAAAGACCTGGTGCCCAACCACCTGGTCACGGCCGATGTGACTAAGTATCCGGCGATCCTGCAGAAGTACCTGCCGGAACTGCGTGGCCGTTCGATGCTTGTGGTGCAGGCCAATATGTATCCGGTGGAATGCGTCGTGCGGGGCTATCTCTCCGGTTCCGGCTGGAAGGAGTACCAGCAGAACGGCGCAGTGTGCGGCATTGAGCTTCCCAAGGGACTGCGCGAGAGCGATAAGCTGCCTGAACCGATTTTCACCCCGGCATCCAAGGCGGCCAGTGGGCATGACGAGAATATTTCCTTTGACCAGATGGTGAAACACGTAGGGGCGGCGGGCAGCGAGACTCTCCGCAAGCTGAGCCTGGCGATTTACCAGAAGGCCGCTGACTACGCGCTAACCAAGGGCATCATCATCGCCGATACCAAGTTTGAGTTCGGGCAGACGGCGAACGGTGTTGTGCTGGCCGACGAAGTGTTGACTCCGGACTCTTCGCGCTTCTGGCCGGCGGACAGCTATTCTCCGGGCAAGGCGCAGATGAGCTATGACAAGCAGTACGTGCGCGACTACCTGGAAGAGATTCACTGGGAGAAAAAGCCTCCCGCTCCAGCTCTGCCGGAAGCGGTGCAGCAGGATACCAGCGCAAAGTACGTGGAAGCGTACCGTCGATTAACCGGGCGAGAATTGCCGCGGGACTAACGCATGAACGGCCTGGACTGGTTGATCGCAGGAATTCTTGTCCTCTCGGTGGTTGCGGCTGCGGCTCAGGGATTTGCATTTGAGTTATTTTCGTTGGCCGGCACCGTGTTTGGTTATTTGTTGGCAGCCTGGGAGTACCCGGTTGCCGCGCGTTATCTGCAGCCATACGTCAAGAATGACCTGGTGGCGTCTGGCGCGGGCTTTTTGCTGATCTTCCTCGCCGTGGTGGTGCTGGCCGGGACTGCCGGCCGCATTGCGCGATGGGCGACTCATAGCGTGGGCCTGCGATGGTTCGACCGGTTGCTGGGCGGAGCATTTGGTTTCTTGCGCGGCGCGATGGTGGTCGTGGTGCTGGTGATGGCCATGGCAAGCTTTCTGCCGTCTTCCGACGCCCTGGCGAGGTCGAGTTTGGCGCAGTACTTTTTGGTTGCCGGGCGGGCGGCCGTGTACGCCGGTCCGGGTGAGTTGAAACAGAAGTTTCGCGATGGACTGAAGGCGCTTGATCGGGTGCACGGCAACACCAGTCAATCAGGCCACCGCGACAATACCGTTTCATAAATCGCTGCTTGCGTGTTTAGCGAATGCGAACAGGCGGCACCGGATAGAAATGTGCAAACCTGCACGACTTGTTTTCATCGAACCAGAGGAAAGAGAGGCCTTCGTTGAAAGATCAGCTTGAGGCTCTTGTTGCGCAGATGTGCGAGAGCGGAATTCTTTACTCCGAAGCAGTGCGCGAATTCAGGAAACGATTCATACTCACTGTGCTCGAGCGCAACAACGGCAATCAATGTAAGGCTGCAAGACAGCTAGGGATGCATCGCAACACGCTCAGCCGAACTATTGCGGAGCTGGAGTTGGACGTGCGCGCCGTCCGCGCCGGTGCGCGCCGTCCGCCCAAGAGCGAGCGAAATCTGGTGATGGAGAAGAAGATCGCACGCTAGCCTGTGCTCACCATTCCGAGTCATGCCGTAGCTGAGCGGCGGGCCAGCGTTTTCGCAACAACCGACCAGAGAGCTTTTCAATACGAACGACAAAAGGACGGCATCTTCGCCGTCCTTTATTCGTTCCGTATTCAACCTGAATTACTGAGCCTTGTGGTGCGTAACGGCTGGCTTCTTGGCAGCCTCGGGCAATCCCTTCAAGACCTCTCCGTCGGTGAAAGTCAGGACGAAGTCATCGCCAACGGAAGTGTACTGGCTGGGAATGCCTTGGATGGTGAGCTGCGCCCCGGCCTTGGGAACGCGGGCCGCGGCGAGCGGTTCTTTCAGGTTCAGGATCATGTCCGCTTTGTTCGCGTCGTGGTCGTCAACGCTTCCGGCGAGTTTCACCGAGTCGCGAGTAGCCTCGACAACCCAGGCCACCAGTTGCACCGGCTTGCCCTTGATCGCGGTCCATACCTTGTCGCCAGCCTGCTTGTTGCCGCTGGTAAGAATGAACTGCCACTCGGCAAAGGAGAGCCTCTCGGGCGCGCCCTTTTTGAGCATATCGGCGGCCTGGTCGGCGGCCGATGGTGCCGGGACAACGCTGAATCCGTCAGGAATCGTCGACGCGGCCTTGGCCGTGGCCAGCAACTCGTCGAAGCCAGTATCTGCGCCGTGATAGCGGATGTACTGATTCTTGGCGTAGGCGAGAAGCTGCGGGTTGGCAGTGGGAGAGATCGCAACCGCCTTGGCAATCCAGAACAGGCCGTCAACCACCGGCGGCTTGGGAGTGAGATAGGACAGCGCCAACATGTAGACGGTAGGAAGATCGTTCGGCTGGGCCGCTGTCGCTTCCTTGAGAGACTGCTGCGCGGTGGCGTAGTCCTTTGCCTGCAGAGCGGCCTGACCGACCGAGCCGAGATAGATCACGCGGAACGAGGCCTTCATGGTGTTCCACTGGTCGTCGGTGTAGCCTTCGGTCTTGTGTGCCGTTTGAATGGCCTGGAGTCCTCGTGCACCGAATTGCCCGGCCTCCTGGAGCGAAGCGGCGGCGTCCGGCCCACCGGCCTGAGCCTGGGCACGATCCAGACTGGCGAGCACGGCAAGGGCAAACAGGTTATTCGGGTTTACCTGAAGCAGGCGCTGCGCCGAAGACTTGATTTTCGCCGCGTTGTTAGTCTGCGAGTATGCCCTTACGATTACGTCGAGGGCTTCCTCTTTGTACACGCTGTTCGGATAGGTCTGGAGATAGCTCTCCATCAACTGGGCCTTCTGCGCCGGATCCGTTGCGTTGGCGGCGGCGACATAGGCGTTGTATTCGGCGGGATCCTGTATCACTTTTTTCGGCTGCTCGGCCGGGGCGGCAGTTCCCGATGCAGGTTGCTGCTGTCCCGCAGGGGGGGCCTGCGCCTGGACTGCCATGCTGGTGGCAGCAAGCAACAACACGATCACGGACTTCTTCATTCTCTTGCTCCTTAAGAACTATGCGGAATCTGCGACTCACTCATGGACATCGGGCCCATCTGAAGCACACTGGGCCGATGCCGGATAAACCAGAAAGCGCTACTTGACGAGCCAACGCGGCATTTTGCGCTGAGAACGCGATTATAGGGATGCACAGGCAGCTAAGGCAAGCATTCTGACAGCCTATAGCGTGAGCTCTCCAGGGCCCCACGGGGTGTAGGATGCAGGGAACAGCATTTTGGCGGAACGTGTCGATATCAGCTGCGCCACATTCCGAACGTTGCGTCGTGCATTCCGTCCCGCCGGAGCTGGCGAAAGGAAGGATCGATGAACCAGGATAATTCAATTTCCGGCCAAACCGCTGTCGTCACCGGCGGGAGCCGGGGTATCGGCGCGAGCATCGCAATCAAGCTCGCCGAGATGGGCGCGAAGACGGTGATTCTCGGACGAAATCGCAGCGCCCTGGAGTCGGTCGCCGCACAGATTCATGCGCAGCAGGGCAGTTGCCTCGCCATGGTCTGCGACCTCGAAAGCCAGGCGGACGTCGAGCACGTAGCCCGCGAAATCCACAGCCGGGCGGCGGCGCCGCAGATCCTGGTTAATTGCGCAGGAGTGGGACAGATGGGGCGGCCATTGCTGGATTGCACGGCAGACGACTGGGACCGGATTCTCAACACCAACCTGCGCGGCGTCTTCTACGCCATTCGTGCTTTCGCGCCGGCAATGGTTGAAGCGCGCAACGGTCACATCATCAACATCTCCTCCATTTCCGGCAAGAACCCCCTGCCAGGAGGCGCCATCTACGCTGCCAGCAAGTGGGGCTTGAACGGGCTCAGCTTCTCGCTGGCCGAGGAGTTGCGCGCCCACAATATCCGGGTGAGCGTGGTCTGTCCCGGCTCGGTGCACACCGAATTTTCCAATCACGAGGGACGCGACCTGAGCCGGATGTTGGTTGCCTCCGATGTCGCCCATGCCGTCGCCATGCTGGTGACACAGCGTGCGCAGTCCTTCATCAGCGAGATCGTTTTGCGGCCGACGCAGAAACCCTAAGGCGAACCTGGCCTGACTGGCTGCAATACAAAAGCCGAAGGCCGCCCGGAAGACGGCCTTCGTGGATACGTGGAACGATTGGTTAGAAGTGGTAGGAAATGCCCATGCCAACGCGGGCGCGAGCGTCGAGAGTCGGCAGGTAGCCCGGAGCAATTTTCCCGGCGAATTGAGCAACGCCAAGATCAACCTGCAACGGCGATCCCTTCAGATTCGGAACCACGCGCACAAAGTAGGCCAGCGAAGTCGGAATGTTTGCAGATACGCGAGTCCCGGCCACCCCAGTCAAGTAATTATTCAGGCCCTGGACGTACCGGGGCTCCTGGAGCGCCTCGGCCCCGAAGATCAGAGCTGACTTTGCAGGCCCATGTATGACAAAGGCCGCGGCGCCGAAGAGGCGTCCTTGCCAGCGCTGACCGGCATTCAGAGCGTTTCCTGCATTACCGGCAACGCCCATGACAGAGGCATTGGTCACCTTGTCGCCTAGGCTCAGAACGAAGGGCAGAGCCTTCACCTGGGTGACAGTCTTGGTGGCGACAATGTAAAAGTCGCCGTTCTTATCGCTGGACCCCGGAGTCAAATTCTGACCCGTCACGTAGTACGTCACCCGCTGCGCGCCGAAGCGGCCGATGGCGCCCACGGCGATGGCCGGGACCCACTTGGAGTGGAAGGAGTTTTCAGGCACAACCGTGAACTTGCCGTGCAGTTCGCTGAAGCCATTGGAGAACAGTGAGGTTAAAGGACTGCTACCCGAAGAGCTGAAGGCTTGCGTGAAACCGGCTTCAAAGCGATTGCCAAGTCCCTCGGTGATGGAGAACTGGTAATCGTTGCCGATCACGTTGCCCGTGTTCAGGTAGTGGAAAGCAACTTCCGGCTTGCCAAACTTCCTGGCTGGAGAGGCGGCGGTGTAGGCGAAGGGCGTAATCAGCGCGCCGGTCTGGCCTTCCCAGTTCAATCCTTGAGCAAATGCGGTTTGTGAAAGTACCGTAATAGCAAAAAGGCTAAGAGCGATCCAAAGCTTTCTGGTGTTCATCCTGTGCATGTCTCCTAAGTTTTACAGTCAGTTTCTTATTACTTGCAAAGTCGGGCATCGTCGATGCGGCACAAAACAAAACCCATCTCCAGTGACTCTGGCGATGGGCTCGTGAAGGTCGCTTGAAAAAGTCTATTCCACGATCACAGCTTCGCCAGCAGGCAACGTCCCGCAACAGCAGCAGGTACAAGCGCAGCACATCTGGCAGCAGTGGATCATGGTAGAGGGATCATAGACCGCGACTTATCCCAGAGTCAACACGGATCACCTTGCAAAGTCGGCGATCGCGCCCGGCCGCTTCGCCTTCCAGTGGCCGGGCTGCATGCGTGCTGAAGCAAACTACGATGGGTTACTAATCGCCGTATCCGCCATCGTTTTCCAGCGCCACTTTGCCGCGGAACATGCGATACAAGCAGACAAAATATCCGAGCGCGATGACCATGCCGACAATCCACCACCGTAAACCGACCTGCAATGCATAGCTGGCAGTGATCGAGTTCTGAACCGTCAGGCTGTACTGCGGGTCAATCGCCGGAAGGATGACCGGATACAGCGAATACACGGCCCCCACCAGCATGAAGGCCAGGTAAAGCGCTCCAGAGACGAAGGCTGCGACTTCTTTCCTCGCTTTCTGAAAGAGGAAGACCGCGATCAGGCTGGCGAATACCAGCACCGGAATTGCGTAGCCGATCGGCAGCGCGTTGTAGTTGGCCAGCAGGTTGGGATGAATGGAGAGCGTGGCAACCAAGCTCAACAGGGTGAGCAGCAGGAGAACCGGAGTCAGCACCAGCGAGATCTTGCGGGCGCGCTCATTCAGTTCCCCATCGGTTTTGACGACAATATAGTTGGCCCCATGCACGCAGAGTGCAACCAGCGCGACTACGCCCGACAGCACGGTATACCAATCCAGAACACCCGGGTGTGGGCCGACATTCCAGTTGGTCCATAAGGGAAGGAAGAAATAGTGATCCGGGCCAAGAGGCAGGCCACGCA
>Ga0302320_10008943_pt1 | contig 21641 bp, 21 predicted proteins | sample Bog_T0_3_FD_202130 | JGI IMG/M metagenome (GOLD analysis project Ga0302320, IMG submission 202130) | Peat permafrost microbial communities from Stordalen Mire near Abisko, Sweden - Bog_T0_3 | ecosystem: Environmental > Terrestrial > Soil > Wetlands > Peat | place: Sweden: Abisko, Stordalen Mire...
CGTGAAGAAGCCAAAAAACAGCAGCATCGTCGGGCTCATCAGCAGGGCGCGCCCGGACAGCTCGCCGCCCTCGGGAACCGCCTCCCGCACCTGGTCTTTCAAGACCCGGCTCTGCAACAGGATCGCCACCACCACCGGCAGGCCGAGCAGCCCAACCAGCACTAGACTCCACCGCCACCCGATCGCCAGCATCAGCAGCGCAATCACCGGCGGGCCGGCGGAAAACCCAAGATTGCCGGAAAACGTGTGCAGGGCGAACGACCGCCCCATTCGATCCTTGTCCACCGACCCGGTGAGGATCGCGTAGTCGGCCGGATGAATGCGGAATTTCCTACCCCCGACAGGGTCGCCAGCACCAGGATCTGCCAGAACGCCGTGGCCAGCCCCATCGCCGCCATCGACAGGCACATCAGCAGCGCACCGCCGACCAGAAACACCCGGGCGCCGTGGCGATCGACCAGAAACCCAACCGGCGTCTGTAACAGCGCCGTGGTCCCCGACATCAGCATCACGCTCAGCCCGAGCTGGGCGAAGCTGACGCCGAACGCCCCCTGCCAGGCCAGAAACAGCGGCGGCAGGCACAGCACGTAGAAATGCGACAGGAAATGGCCCGTGCCGATCAGCAGGTTGACCCGGGTCGTGCGGCTCAGGGCCATCTGGCTGCGTCCTTGCTCAACCCGGGAAGAGTGTGGCCTGGCTCGCTACCCGTTCAACCGATCTTCCAGCCGCTCTTGGTCTTGCACCAAGTGAGCGTGCTGGTGCGCTCCGGCCGAGGCCCTGGCACGGTCGCCTCGTAGGTCAGCACGCGGCAAGCCAGCCCCTTGTGCCGCACCGGCTGACCGGCGGTCACGACCCCGCTGGCGCCGGAGGCGTCGTTGCGCCACGCCTCGGTTTGGCCGGCGGCGAGCGTGGGCTGGGATAGAAGCCGTGCGCTGGCAGCATGCAGCGCGGCGAGATCATCCCTGGTCAACGGCGTGGCATTGCTGCCCCGGAACGGGTTGATCTGTGCCGAGGCCGGCCCGGTCATGCTTAGGGCGCCCAACAATGCAAGCAGGAGTCGATATCGGATCATCCGGTACTCCCTTGAAAATGAACGTCCCTCTCCCGCATAGCGGGGAGGGACGCCCAAAGCCACCAAAAGAAGGGAAGACGGTGACCGTCTCCCCAAAACGCTTTACGCTGTGCGGTCGTCCTCGTTCCCCAGCGCCGCCTGCGCCGCGGCCAGCCTGGCGACCGGCACGCGGTACGGGCTGCACGAGACGTAGTCGAGCTTGACCGTCTCGCAGAACGTGATCGAAGCCGGATCACCGCCATGCTCGCCGCAGATGCCGAGCTTCAGGTTGGGCTTGGTCGCCCGGCCCCGCTCGGCGGCGATACGGATCAGCTCACCCACGCCCTCGACGTCGATCGACACGAACGGGTCCTTGGCGAAGATGCCCTGCTCGACATAGGCCGGCAGGAACTTGCCGGCATCGTCGCGCGACAGGCCGAACGTGGTCTGCGTCAGGTCGTTGGTGCCGAAGCTGAAGAAATCGGCGACCTCGGCGATCTTGTCCGCGACCAGGGCGGCGCGCGGCAGTTCGATCATGGTGCCGACGGTGTATTGCAGCGTCTGCCCCTGCTCGGCAAACACTTCCTTCGCCACCTTCTCGACTTGAGCCCGCGTGATATCCAGCTCCTTCTTCACGCCAACCAGCGGGATCATAATCTCCGGATGCGGCGGGGTGCCGGTCTCTTTGGCCACCAGCAGCGCGCCCTCGAAGATCGCACGCGCCTGCATCTCGTAGATCTCGGGGTAGCTGACGCCCAGGCGGACACCGCGATGGCCGAGCATCGGGTTGGCCTCGGCCAGCTCGTTCATGCGGCGGTGCATCGCCTCCAGATCGGTGCCCAGCGCCTTGCCGACTTCCGCCAGCTCCGCGTCCGCATGCGGCAGGAATTCGTGCAGCGGCGGGTCGAGTAGGCGGATCGTCACCGGAAGGCCAGCCATGATGGTGAAGAGCTGGTGGAAATCCTCCCGCTGGTAAGGCAGCAGCCGCGACAGGGCGGCGCGCCGCCCGGCCTCGTCGCTGGCCATGATCATCTGGCGCACCTGGTGGATGCGCTCCGGGGCGAAGAACATATGCTCGGTGCGGCACAGGCCGATGCCCTCGGCGCCGAACTTCCGCGCCGTCTCGGCATCCAGCGGGGTCTCGGCGTTGGCCCGCACCTTCAGCCGGCGTGCGCCGTCCGCCCATTCCATCAGCGTGGCGAAATCGCCCGACATCGTCGGTTCGATCATCGCCACCGGGCCGATGAACACCTCGCCGGTGGCGCCATCGAGGGTGATGATCTCGCCGGCCCGCACCACCTTGCCGCCGGCCGACAGCGTCTGGGCATTGTAGTCGACGGTGATGCCGCCGGCGCCGGCCACGCAAGGCCGGCCCATGCCGCGCGCCACCACGGCCGCGTGGCTGGTCATGCCGCCGCGCGTGGTCAGGATGCCCTTGGCGGCGTGCATGCCGTGGATGTCTTCCGGGCTGGTTTCCACGCGCACCAGGATGACGGTCTCGCCCTTGCCGGCGCGGCTTTCCGCCTCGTCGGCGGAGAACACGACCGAGCCCGAGGCAGCGCCGGGGCTCGCCGGCAGGCCCTTGGCCATCAGAGTGCGCGGCGCCTTGGGGTCGAGCATCGGATGCAGCAGCTGGTCGAGCGAGGCGGGGTTCACCCGTCGGATGGCCTCAGCCTGGTCGATCAGCCCTTCGCGCGCCATGTCGACCGCGATCTTCAGCGACGCCGCGGCGGTGCGCTTTCCGTTGCGGGTCTGCAGCATGTAAAGCTTGCGCTGCTGGACGGTGAATTCCATGTCCTGCATGTCGTGGTAGTGCTTCTCAAGCGTCGAGCGCACCGCGACCAGCTCGGCATAGACTTCCGGCATCGCCTCTTCGAGCGACACTTCGCCCGGCTTGGCGCCCGCCTTGGACATCGGCTGCGGCGTCCGGATGCCGGCCACCACGTCCTCGCCCTGCGCGTTCACCAGGTATTCGCCGTAGTACAGGTTCACGCCGGTGGACGGATCGCGGGTGAAACACACGCCGGTGGCGCAGTCGTTGCCCATGTTGCCGAACACCATGGCCTGCACGTTCACCGCCGTGCCCCAGCCGGCCGGAATGTCGTGCAGCCGGCGATACGTGATGGCTCGCGGGTTCATCCAGGAGCCGAACACCGCGCCGATCGCGCCCCAGAGCTGCTCCTCGGGGTCCTGCGGGAACGGCTTGCCGGTCTCGTTCGCGATCAGGTCCTTGTAGCCGACGACCACGCGCTGCCAATCCTTGGCCGACAGGTCGGTGTCCTGCACCACCGCGGCGTCGAGCTTGGCGTGCTCGATGATTTCCTCGAACCGGTGATGGTCGACGCCGAGCACCACCGAGCCGTACATCTGCACGAACCGCCGGTAGCTGTCCCAGGCGAAGCGCGGGTCCTTCGCGGCGTCCGCCAGACCTTCGACCGACACGTCGTTCAGGCCGAGATTCAGCACCGTGTCCATCATGCCGGGCATCGACACGCGCGCGCCGGAGCGGACCGAGACCAGCAGCGGCTTGTGTCGGTCGCCGAAGATGCGGCCGACGGCCTTTTCGACGCGACCGAGCGCCTCGCGCACCTGGGCTGCAAGGTCGTCCGGATAGTTTCGCTTGTTCTCGTAGAACGCGGTGCACAGCTCGGTGGTGATGGTAAAGCCGGGCGGGACGGGAAGCCCGATCGACGCCATCTCGGCGAGGTTGGCCCCCTTTCCACCCAACAGGTTGCGCATCTCCGACCGGCCCTCGTTGTGGCCGGCGCCGAAGCTATAAACCCACTTGGTCATGACAATTCCTGCTCCGTTCAGCCTTCGATTTTCGACAAATCCGCAACCTGGTCGAGGGTCGTTCGCACTTGGCTGAGCAGGCACAAACGATTGCGGCGCAAGTCCGCTTCCGGGGCGTTCACGGTAACGCGATCGAAAAACGCGTCAAGTGGAGCGCGCAACCGGGCCATCGCGCTCATCGCACCGGAAAAGTCTTCACGCCGCAAGAGGTGCAATACATCATCAATCCCCCCCAGCGCATGATATAAATCAAGCTCCGCCGGCTCGGCGAGCCGGTTTGGATCGACCGGCGCGTCATGCGGCCCGTCTTTTCGGCTCTCGATCCGAACGATGTTCGCCGCGCGGCGATAGGCGGTCAGCAGATCGGCGCCGTCGGCGCTGGCGAGCAGACCGGCCACGGCGTCGGTGCGGGCCAGCAGCCGGATGATGTCGTCGTCCGCGCCGGCCGCGAACACGGCTGCCAGCACGTCGTGTCGTGCTCCTTCGGCGCGAAGTTGCACGCGTAACCGTTCCGCCAGGAAGTCCAGGATCTGCTGCGGCGGCACTGGCTGCACGTCCGGATGTTTCAGTCCGGCACCGGCCGCCTTGATCAGCGGCAGCAGGTTCAGCCGCAGCCCGTTTTCGCGAACGATCCGGATGATGCCTAGCGCGGCGCGGCGCAGGGCATAGGGATCGCCGGCGCCGCTCGGCCTCTCGCCGATGGCGAAAAACCCGGCGAGCTGGTCGAGCTTGTCGGCCAGCGCAACGGCGACCGACACAGGCGATGTCGGCACCGCTTCGTTCGGTCCCTTGGGCGCGTAGTGGTCGCGGATGGCATCGGCGACTTGCTGGTCCTCGCCGTCATGCTGGGCGTAGTAGCGGCCCATCACCCCTTGCAGTTCGGGAAACTCCCCCACCATGCCGGTGACGAGGTCGGCCTTGGCGAGCGTCGCGGCGCGGGCGGCGAGCGCCGGGTCTGCGCCAATTTCGGGCGCAACGCGCGCGGCGAGGTGGGCCAGCCGGGCGACCCGCTCGCCCTGGCTGCCAAGCTTGGCGTGGAACGTGACCTGGTCCAGCAGCGCGACGCGGGAATCGAGCCGGGCCTTGCGATCCCGGTCCCAGAAGTGCCTCGCGTCGGCGAACCTCGCGCGCAGCACGCGTTCGTTGCCGGCAACGATTGTCGCGCCGCCATCGTCCGCCGCGATATTGGCGACGAAGGCGAAGTATGGGGCGGCGCTGCCATCGGGGTTGCGCAAGGCAAAGTAGCGCTGGTTGAGGCGCATCGACACCTGCATGACCTCGGGCGGGAGATCCATGTAGGCGGGGTCGATGCGGCCCAGCAACGGCACCGGCCATTCGACCAGGCCGGCCACTTCGTCCAGCAGGCCGGGATCATCAACGACCGTCACGCCGCGCGACGCCGTCAGCGCGGCGATACCGTCGGCGATGACGCGCTTTCGGTCTTCGGCGTCCACCAGCACCCGCCGATCGCTCAGCGCGTCCTGCCAGTCGGCGAGGGACGACACCGCAACCGGACCGGGTGCGTGGAAGCGGTGGCCCTCGGTCAGGTTGGATGAGGCGAGCCCATGGCCGCCATCGACGCCCTCGCGCAGATCGAATTTTACCACGCTGCCGTCGAGCAGGCAGACGATCCGCCGCAGCGGCCGCACCCAGGTGAAGATGCTGCCGCCGCCCCACCGCATCGATTTCGGCCATGGGAAGCGGCGCAGCAGAGCCGGGATCGCTGCGGCGACCAGCGTCTCCGCCGGGACCGCCACGGCGGCCTTTTCCAGCACCCAATAATCGCCTTCCTGGCGGAGCTGCTCTCGGCTGGCACCGTGCTTGCGCAAGAAACCGGCCAGCGCCTGCTCCGGCGCGTTGGCGCGCGGGCCGCGTTCGCTGCTCTGGCTGGCGGCGACCTGCCCGGAAATCTCGGCTGCCAGGGCGATCCGCCGTGGTCCGTAGAAGGTTCGGATCGCGGTTGGCTTTAGCGCGGCCAGCGCCTCGCCGCCCAGCCGCGCCAGATCATCCGCACCCCGGGCCTGCATGCGCGCCGGAATCTCTTCACTGAACAGCTCCAGGAACAACGCCGGCATGATTAGCCGTTCAGCGCCGGTTCGATGCCGGGCCCGCCAGAATCTTCACTCTTCAGCAACAAAGCGCTCCGTGCTTGGCGGAGCGAGCGCACGGGCGCAGCGATTGTTTGATGGTTGGTTGCATGCCCATGGTTGAACGTTCCAGCCCCTGAGCGAAAGCTAACGCCTTCGATCGAACAAGTCACGCTGCTTCGCCCGCCACCCATGCCTCGCAGCAGCCCTTCGCCAGGCCGCGCACCCGAGCGATATAGCTCGCGCGCTCGGTGACGCTGATAACCCCGCGGGCGTCCAGCAGATTGAACAGGTGGCTCGCCTTGATGCACTGGTCATAGGCCGGCAGGGCAAGATTGCGCGCCAGCAGTGCGGCGCACTCCGTTTCGGCGTCGGCAAAATGACGTGACAGCATGGCGGTGTCGGCGAACTCGAAGTTGTACGCGCTGTACTCCTGCTCAGCGCGCAGGAACACGTCGCCATAGGTTACCCCGGCGCCGTTGAAATCCAGCGCGAAGACGTTCTCGACGTCCTGCACATACATCGCCAGGCGTTCCAGCCCGTAGGTCATTTCGAAACTGGGATAGGTTACCGGAATGCCGCCTACCTGCTGGAAGTAGGTGAACTGACCCACCTCCATGCCGTCGCACCATACCTCCCACCCCAGGCCCCAGGCGCCGAGCGTCGGGCTTTCCCAGTCGTCCTCGACGAAGCGGAAGTCGTGGCGCAGCGGGTCCAGCCCGATCGCACGATAGCTGGCCAGCAGCATGTCCTGGGCATCCGCCGGGCTGGGCTTGATGATGACCTGGTACTGGTAATAGTGCTGCAGCCGGTTCGGGTTCTCGCCATAGCGGCCATCGCTCGGTCGCCGGCTTGGTTGCACGTAGGCGGCCCGCCATGGCCGCGGCCCCAGCGCCCGCAGCGTGGTGGCCGGGTGGAAGGTGCCGGCGCCCATCTCGACGTCGTAGGGTTGCAGGATCACGCAGCCCTGCTTCGCCCAAAAGGCGGAGAGCCGCAGGATCAGCTCCTGGAAGCTGGGCTTGCCGTGGTCCATGGAAGGCCTGGGGTGTGGATGCGGCGCACATAAAGCAGCGGCCGGGGCTCGGCAAGGAAGCGCGGATCTTGGCAGCGGAGCGTGTGCGGCGGTCGAGAGGCTTCTCCGAAAACCGTCACGAAAGATGCACTGCTCGCGCGCCATTGAAGAATGCTTCAATCCTTGCCACATCCGGCCGGAAACCGGTCAACCGCAGGCCCGAAGGGGGTGCCGACATGACCAACGAAGAACGCGACATCATTGCAAAGTTCATTGCCCGCGTCGGCGGTGCGGCGCAGCAGCAGCCCGGCGCGCCGGGTTCGGTGCCCGCCACCACGACGCAGGCGCTACCGACCGTCGATCGTGACGCGGACGGCTTCATCGCCGAGCAGTTTAACCGCTACCCGGATGCGCGCTATCGCATCACGCAGCTCGCCTTCGTGCAGGAGCACGCGCTGGCCGAGGCACAGAACCGCATCACCCGGCTGGAATGGGAGCTGCAGCAGGCGCAACAGGCGGTGCAGCAGGCTCAGCAACAGGCACAGTCCGGCGGCGCGTCCCGCGGCGGCGGCTTCTTCGGCGGGCTCTTCGGCGGTGGCGGGCGCTCGGCTCCGCCCCCCCCGCAGGGTGGTCCGGCCTGGGGCGGCGGACCGCAACAGGGATACCAGCAGGGCTATCCGCAGCAGGGATACCAGGCAGCGCCGCCGCCGCCGCAATACGCGCCAGGCTACCAGCCGGGCATGTTCCAGCGCTCCGGCTCAGGGTTCCTCGGCTCGGCACTGACCACGGCCGCGGGTGTGGCTGGCGGTGTGGTCGCCGGAAATGCCTTGATGAACATGTTCTCGCCGCATAGCGGCCTCGGCGGTCTTGCCGGGGCGGCCGCGCCCGCTGCTGCGCCGCTGGCGGACAGCCCATGGGCGACTCCCGCCGCGGCGCCGGCCGAAGGCGCCGTGGACCAGGGCGCCTGGGGCAGCCCCGACCCTGGAGCGGCGGCGCCCGATCCGGGTTACGTCGATAATGGCGCCTGGGATACGTCCGGCGGCGGCGATTCGTCGTGGAGCGACCCGAGCGGTGGGGGTGGCGGCGGCGGTGATTGGGACACGGGCGGCGGTGGCGGCGGGTTCGACGACTCGATCTGACCGTGGCGTTCGATAGCTTTGGGCTGGGACCGCCGTCTCAGCTCAAAGCGAGGGCTTCGCTAACCGAAGTTCGCCGGTGTCCGGTGGGCCGGCCAGCGCGGGCTGGGGCCTTTGGCCAGTAGGTCCGGGCTACTGATTCCTCGCGAATGAGGGCCCCTACGCAAACGCCACCGCGGCGGGCAACTTGCTCGTCGCAGTGGCGTTCGCGATGGCGGTGTCCCGGGGTTGCCCGGGTCAGCATAGTTCGTGCCGGCACGTACCGGAGCACGTGAGTGCTCCGGTGCCGGCTCGATCACTTCGCCGGCGCGCTGGTGTCGGAAGACGCGGCCGGAGTGGCGGTGCTCTTGTGGTGGTGGGTCGTGTGCTTGGTGCTGTGCTTGTGCGTCGTCGCGGCCGGCGCCGGCGCGGCGGCGCCCGAGCTGTCCGTGGCCTGGGCCATGGCGGTGAGCGGCAGAACGGCGCAGAAAGCGGCGGCGGCGATGGTCGTCAGGCGGATCGGCATGAATGGTCTCCGGTGATACGTCGCGGCATCTCCGCAACGGCAGCAATCATATAGACCGCTTCCTTAACCTACGCTGAGCGGTTCGTTCAGCCTGCGTTCAGGTGGCCAGCGTCACGCTCCGCGCATGCGCCGCCGGCTATTGTTGCTTATCCCCATCGCCATCGCCATCTCCGCTGCGGCGCATGACGAGGATGCGGCGCGCGCCCGCGCGGCGGTGGAGTCGGGCGAGATAAAGCCGTTGGCAGAGCTGCTGACCGCCGTCCACGCGCACTATGATGGCCGGGTGATCGAGACCGAGCTGGTGCGGCGCCACGATCGCTGGACCTACGAGTTCAAGCTGCTGCCGGCGACTGGACGCCTGTACCGCGTTCAGGTCGATGCAGCCAACGGCGAGGTGGTTGGCACGCGCGGGCCCGTGCAAGAAAGGCACTGATGCGCATCCTGGTTGTCGAAGACAACGCCGCGCTTTCAACGCAACTCTGCACCGCGCTGGGCGCGGCCGGCTTCGCCGTGGAGGCTGCCCCCGACGGGGAGGAAGCGCAGTTCCTCGGGGAGACCGGAAGCTACGACGCCGTGGTGCTCGACCTCGGCCTGCCCAAACTCGACGGCATTAGCGTGCTGCGCCACTGGCGGGCGGCCAAGCGGACCATGCCCGTGCTGATTCTGACCGCGCGCGATGGTTGGATGGAGAAAGTGGCGGGGCTGAACGCCGGCGCCGACGACTACCTGGCCAAGCCGTTCGCCATGGCGGAGCTGGTGGCGCGGCTGCACGCGCTGATCCGCCGCGCATACGGACACGCCCAGCCGGAAATCGTCTGCGGCCCGCTGCGCGTCGATACCGTCGGCCAGGCGGTCACGCTGAATGGCGCCCCCGTGCGGCTGACCGCCATGGAGTATCGCCTGCTGGCCTGTCTGGCACACCATCTCGGCCGGCCGGTCTCCAAATCGCACCTGACCGAGCAACTGTATGCGCAGGACTTCGATCGCGATTCGAACACGCTGGAAGTGCTCGTTGCCCGGCTCCGTCGGAAGCTTGGCGACGATCTGATTGAGACGGTGCGGGGGCAGGGCTACCGGCTGGTCGCGCCGGGATGAGTGGGACCTGCGGCACTGAGGTCGCGAGCCGAGCCTGGCCCGGAGCGCGAGGCAGGCAACCCGCCTGGAGTGGCGTGACCCGGCCATGACGCCCGCCTCGCTGACCGGCCGGCTGGCGCTGTTGACTGGGGTGTGGGTCGCCGCCGGATTGCTGGCCACCTGGATCGTCGTCGCCGGCATCGTCGTCTCGCACATCGAGGAGGCATTCGACGCCCGCCTGTCCGGGCTGCTGGATGCGGTCGTGGCGGGCACCGAGACCGAGGCCGACGGCCGCCCGGTGCTGCGCCGCGCGGTGTCGGAGCCCGGCTTCGACGAACCCTTGTCCGGCGTCTACTGGCAGACCGAAGGACCCGGGGGCGTCGCGACCTCGCGCTCGCTGTGGGACCAGACGCTGCCGCCCGCCCCAGCGAACCACGGCGGCCGGGTGGTTCGCGACGTGCCCGGTCCGCGTGGCCAGCATCTGCGCCTGGCCGAGCAGGATGTCGCCCTGCCGGAATCGCCCACGCCGCTGCATGTCCAGGTGGCGGTCGCCCGCGATGAGACGGACGCTGAGATCGGGCGGCTGCGTCGTGTGTTGGGCGTCGGGTTCGGCCTGCTCGGCGCCGGGCTCGTGGCGGGCTCCGTCATCCAGGTGTCGTTCGTGCTGGCCCCGTTGCGCCGGCTGCGCGGGGCCGTGGCCGAGCTCCGGGCCGGGCGCCGCCGAACGCTGGATGTCCCGGTCGGCGCCGAGGTGCAGCCGCTGGTCGCCGAGATCGACGCCTTGGTGGCGCAGAACCGCGCCACGGTGGAGCGCGCCCGCAGCCATATCGGCAATCTGGCCCACGCGTTGCGCACCAGCCTCGCGGTGATGCGCAATGCAGTGGACGACACTGATGCGGTCGATCTTGACGTGCTGCGCAGCCAGCTCGTCGCGGCCGAGCGGCTGGTGGACCACCACTTGTCTCGGGCGCGCACCGCCGCGCTGGCAGGCGCCACCGCCGAAGACGTGGCGGTGGCATCGCTGGCCGAGGAGATTGCCGGGGCCTTGCGGCGGCTGTTCGCCGACAAGGCGATCGTCATCGAGGTAGCGGGCGCGACCAGGCTCAGGGCTCGCTGCGACCGGCAGGACCTCGCGGAGATGGTCGGCAACCTGATGGAAAACGCCTGCAAATGGGGCCGCACGCTGGTGTCCGTGACGGTCGGCGAGATCCCAGGCCGCGTGGTGGTCGGCGTCGCCGACGACGGCCCGGGACTGCGGCCCGAACAGATCGAGCGCGCGCTCGATCGCGGTGCGCGGTTCGACGAGGCGGCGCCGGGCAGCGGTCTCGGGCTGGCCATCGCCGCCGACCTCGCAGCGCTCTACGGCGGGGACCTGACGCTGGGACGGTCGAAATTCGGCGGGCTGCAGGCCCGGCTATCGCTGCCGGCGGCGCGCTCGGTCTGACGGATTCGTCACGATACAGGCTGTGAAGCATTTCAGCGCGATACGCGCGCTCGCGCGCTTTTCTCTGCGTCGCCGGCGGCCGGCGCCGACGTGGGTTGGCAGACCGCCGATCGTCAAAATGGGAGGACAAAACAGATGTCTGTCTCGCATGCCCCGGTGACGTCCACGGGCGGTTTCTCCGCCACTCTCAACGAGATGCCTGGATCGCCCCACAAGCTCTCCGTCACTGGCCAAATCGAAGGCGATTACCGCGTCGAGGGTGTCTCCCTGGTGCGGGCGAGCCACCAGGCCACCCCGCACATCCTTGTTCTCGACCTCGACTTGAAGCTCGGTCCGGTCGAGAACCCGCATCCGGAATTCATCAGGCTCTGGCCGGTCGAATATACCGAAGATCCGGCCCGACACCGCTACACCGAAGTCAAAATCGTGAGCGGAAGCGAGCACTTCACGGTCGAGGTGGTCGTTACGCACTAGCGTGACCTGCGTGTTTACGCTGGAGAGTTGAGTCTGCGGCGCCGGTCTATTGGGGTTGCAGGGGCTGCACCGATTGCAGATCCGGCGAATCCAGCGGCCAGCGGGGACGCGGGGCGAAATCGAGCGTACTGGTCAACCCAAGACGCAGACGCTCGATCCCCGTCCAGGCGACCATCACCGCGTTGTCGGTGCACAGCCGCACCGGAGGGGCGACCAGCGCAAATCCGCACCCCGCGGCGGCATCCGAAAGGGCGTCGCGGATCGCCGCGTTGGCGGCCACGCCTCCGGCCACGACCAGCAGCCGCGCCCCCGGCGCGCGTTCGCGCATCATCGCCATGGCGCGGGAAGCGCGATCGGCCAGCACATCGGCCACCGCGCGCTGGAAGCTTGCCGCGATGTCCGCTGCGACGCGAGCCGATAGAGCCCCCGGCGGCTGACGTGCCACCTCCTGCGCGACCGCTGTTTTCAAACCGGAAAAGCTGAAATCGCATCCCGCGCGGCCCAGCATTGGGCGTGGAAACGCATGGCGCGCCGGGTCGCCGGATGCCGCCAGCGCCTCCAGCGCCGGACCACCCGGCCACGGCAAGCCGAGCAATTTCGCCACCTTGTCGAACGCCTCGCCGGCCGCGTCGTCCAGGGTGCCGCCAAGCCGCGTGTGCTGGCCGACGCCCTCCACGGCGACGCACTGGCAATGCCCGCCGGAGATCAGCAGCAGCAGGTAGGGAAATGGCGCGCCGCCGGGCACCAAGCCGGGCAGCCGTGCAGTCAGCGCATGGGCTTCCAGGTGGTTCACCGCCACGTAGGGCAGACGCTGCGCGATCGCGATCCCCTTGGCCATCTGGCTGCCGACGATCAGCCCCCCGATCAGCCCCGGCCCGGCGCTCGCCGCCACGCCTGCCAAATCGGCGAAGCCAAGCCCGGCGCGGCCCATGACATCGCGCACCATGTCCGGCAGCACCGCCAGATGGGCGCGCGCCGCGATTTCGGGCACGACGCCGCCGTACGGCGCGTGCTCGGTCTCCTGGCAGCGGACGGACTCGGCCAGCACCCGCCCCTCCGCATCCAGCACCGCCGCCGCGGTTTCGTCGCAGGAGCTTTCCAGGCCCAGCACGGGCGCCATGCGCATCGTCTCTTCTTTTCTTCTGCCGCGTGACGTAATAGGACGACCCCATGACAACCGCCACGACGCACCGCACGTCCGACATCAAGCCTTATCATAGGGATGTGCCGCTGCGCGTCGGCACGCGAGGTTCGCCGCTGGCGCTGGTGCAGACCCGGGCCTTTCAGGCGACGATCTCCGCCTTCTGCCCCGTGCTGCAAAGCCTCGATGTGTTCGAGGAATACCAGATCAAGACCACCGGCGACGCGGTGCTGAACCGGCCGCTGTCCGAGATCGGCGGCAAGGGCCTGTTCGCCAAGGAAATCCACGAGGCGATGGCCGATCGGCGCATCGACTTCGCGGTGCATAGCCTGAAGGACCTGGAGACCGCGCTGCCGCCCGGCATCGTGCTCGCTTGCACGCTGACGCGCGAAGACCCGCGCGACGCGCTGATCCTGGGGCCGGTCTGCCATAAGCCCGATCCGGCTGATCCCTACGCCTGCCTGCCGCAGGGAGCGGTGATCGGGACGTCGTCGGTGCGGCGCCAGGCGCAGTTGCTGAACGCGCGGCCTGACCTGACCACCATCATGTTTCGCGGCAACGTGCAGACAAGGCTCGGCAAGGTTGCCGCCGGGGAATGCGCGGCTTCGCTGCTCGCGTATGCCGGGCTGCGGCGGCTTGGCCTCGCCGACCAGGCGTCGTTCGTGATCGATACAGAAACCATGGTGCCGGCGGCCTGCCAGGGCATCGTCGGTATCACCGCCCGTGCGGACGATTTCGAGCTGCTGGAATTGCTCGCCGCACTCGAAGACCCGGTGTCGAAGGTGGTCGCCGCCGCCGAGCGCGGCCTGCTGGCGGAGCTGGACGGCTCCTGCCGGACGCCGATCGGCGGACATGCACGCCTTCTCCCGAACGGGGAGATCCATATCACCGGACTGGTGTCGCGCGCCGACGGCTCGTTCCTGTTGCGGCGCACCTTGCAAGGGCCGGCCGCCGACGCGGCTCGGCTCGGCGCCGAGCTGGGCGCCAGTCTGCGCGACGATTCCCCCAGCGACATCTTTGGCTGAGCTGTCCGCCCCGGCCGACGTGGACGGGGTTCTGATCACCCGGCCGGAGCCGGGCGCCAGTGAGACGGCCGTGCGGGTCGCGGCCATGGGGCTGCGACCGATCCTCGCGCCGGTGCTCGCGATCCGGACCCTGCCGCCACGCCTGCCGGCACCGGAGGCGGTGCAGGCCGTTCTGGTGTCCAGTGGCAATGCGCTGGCGGCGCTGGCCGCGGAGTGGCACGACCACCCCCTGATCGCGGTTGGCAACAAAACCGCGGAACGCGCCCGCCGGGCTGGCTTCAAACATGTCGAGAGTGCCGACGGCGATGCCGAGGCGCTGGTAGCGCTGGTCAAGCGGCTGTTGTCGCCGCGCGGCAAGCCGCTGCTGCTGCCCACCGCGCGCCGTCAGGGCACCGCGCTGGCTGCCGCGCTCCGGGCGGCAGGGTTCAGCGTTGTGCGCCGCGCGGTCTACGAGCAGGCGCCGGCCACGGAATTGCCCGATGCGGCAGTGCAGGCGCTGCGGGCGGGGGCGGTCCGCGCCGCGCTGTTTTTCTCGGCCGAGACGGCCCGCAGCTTCGTCCGACTGGTGCGCCGCGCCGGCGTTGCGGACAAAATTGTTGCAGTGGAAGCCGTATCTATCGGACAGCCCGCAAGCATGGCACTATCCCCGCTATCGTGGCGTCGCATGCGAGTCGCCGAGCGACCGAACCAGGAACAGATGCTCTTGTTGGTCCGATGACAGAACCCAAGACCCAGTCCGCTCCCGAAGTGCCCCCGCCCCCGCCGCCACCTGTGCGGCCGGTGCGCCCGGCATCCCCGCCCCCCGAGCTGCCGGCGCTGCCGCCGCTGCCGCCGCTCGAACCGCCCCCGAAGCCGCCGTTCCGCGCGGCTGGGGGTGACGAACCCGAGCCGGACCCCGAACCGGACCTGCCGCCGCCGCCCCCAGCGCGTGAGCGTAGTTCTTGGCCGCTGGCCTTCGCGGGCGGGTTCGTAGTGCTGGCGGGTGCCATCGGTTGGCTGTGGCAGCAGCAGAACACGCACGCGGCGCCTGATCTGACCGCGCTGCTCGCACCGCTCCAGCAGCAGATCAAGGCGCTGGACGACCGGGTTACGCAGATCGAGCAGCGCCCGGCCCCAACCGCGCAAGCGCCAGACCTGAGCGGGATCACCAGCCGCCTGTCCGCGCTTGAGGAAAGGCCCGGCGGCGGCAGCCTGCGGTCGCTGGAGGCGCGGATCGCCCGCGCCGAGCAGGCCGCCAAGGCTGCCCCGGCTCCCGAGACCGGGGTCTCGCCGCGCCTGGACGCCGATGAAGAGCGGCTGGCAACGCTGGAGCGTTCGTCCACTCAGGTATCGACGGCCGCTCAGCGCGTGAGCCGCCTGACTCGCATCCAAGCTGCCCAGGTAGCATTGGAAGCCGGCCGGCCGATCGGCGACCTGCCGAACGCACCGCCGGAATTGGCACGCTTTGCCACCGCCAAGCCGCCGACGGAGGCATCGATCCACGCGTCGTTCCCGGCGGCGGCCCGCGCGGCGCTGGCGGCAAGCCCGGCACCGGCCCAGGACCCGAACGCCCCCGCCAAGCCCTTCTTCGATCGGGTTCTGGAGCGCGCGCAAGGCCTGGTGACGGTGCGCACCAGCGATCATCTGGTGGTCGGCGACCAGACCGCAGTCGCGCTGAGCCATGCCCGCGTCGCGCTGGACGCAGGCGATCTGGAGAATGCCGTGTCGGACGTGGCGTCGCTCAAAGGACCGCCGGCGGAGGCAATCGCGCCCTGGCTGGCGCAGGCCAAGGCTCTTCTGGACGCACGCGTGGCGCTTGCCACCCTGGCGGCGAATAACTGATGCGGAAAATCCTGTACATCCTGGTGGTGAGCATGGTCGCGCTCGCCGCCGCATGGGGCATCGCCAGCCTGCCCGGCCATGTCAGCGGGGAGATGGGTGACACCCAGATCGAGGCTAGCACGCCGGTCATCGTGACGGCGCTGCTGATCTCGTTCGTCCTGCTGTATGTCCTCGTCCGTTGGCTGACCCACCTGATCCGCCTGCCGCGTCACGTCGGCCGGTGGCGCTCAGGCGGACGGCAGCGCGTTGGCGATGCGGCGGTGACCGCTGCCATGGTGGCGCTGGCTGCCGGCAACAGCGGCGCCGCGGAGCGGGCGGTTGCACGCGCCCGTCGCGCGCTAGGCGACACGCCGCAGACGTTGATGCTGGCTGCATCGGCCGCCCGTCTGGCTGGGCATGAGGACCAAGCCGCGGACGCGTTCCGGGCCCTCGCCAAGCGCAAGGACGCCGCGGCGTTCCTCGGTCACCACGGTCTGCTGCGGCAGGCCATCGGGCGCGAGGATTGGACCGAGGCGGCGGCGTTGGCGCGTCAGGCCGAGTCGGCTCAGCCCGGCACCGCCTGGCTGCGGCAGCAGCGCAGCCGGCTGGCAATTCGAGCCGGAAACTGGAACGAGGCGTTCGAACACGCCGATCCCAGCACGCCGCGGGCCGCACTTGCCGCCGCGGCCGCACAATCGTCTACCGCCCAGTCCTGGCATGCACGCCGGCTTGCCCGTCGTGCCTGGAAGGAAGAACCCGCCCTGACCGCTGCGGCGCTCGCCTATGCCGGTCAGCTTCGTGTTGCCGGCAAGGAGGACAAGGCGCAGGCCGTGATCCGCCAGACCTGGACCCTCGCCCCACAACCGGACCTTGCGGGCTTCGCGCTTGCCCCGCTGTCCGACAAGCAGGAGCGTCTAAACGCCGCGCGGCAACTGACCGAAGCCAATCCCGACAACGTCGAGAGCCAGTTGCTGCTGGCGCGAACGGCGCTGGCGGCTGGGCAGATCGCCGAAGCGCGGCGCCACGCCGAGGCGGCGAAGTCGACCGGGCTGAACCAGCGGCGGCTGTGGCTGCTGTTCGCCGACATCGCCGAGACGGAGAATCCGGACAGCGAGGAAGGCCGGATCGCCATGCGCAATGCGTTGCGCCAGGCGGCGGTGGCCGATCCCGATCCAGGCTGGCAGTGCAGCGCCTGCCGGACGGTGAACGCGGTTTGGTTGCCCGCTTGCCCCGCTTGCGATGCAGTCGGCACGCTGAGCTGGTCCGCTCCCCCGGTGAGCCGCAACGTCCCCGTGGTGGTGGAGAACGCCGAGTAGCTCCGCCGTTTCGGTGCCTGCATCGGCAGCCGGCGCGCGCGTGGCCGCTCGGAAATGCGGCCGCCAAACGCCGGTTCGGCATCCGTTTGGGTGACGCTCCGCCAACACCGGCTAGGTCAATGCGGCAGACTGCGCCCGGCCAACGGGGCCGTTTGTTGCTTGTCAGCCTCCCGCGGACTAGCCTGATGAAGACTCGCGAGCCGGTCCGGACACGGGAAGCGCCCGTAAACCTTGGTCCGAGGTCGCGGATAAGCTGTCACACCCATCATCGGATGGCAGGACCATGAGCAAGCCGCGTCAGGCCGACCCACTGTTCGAACCCGATTACGTCGATACCAGCCGGCAGCGATCCGCCATCGTGCGGTGGGCGCTGAACGATTGGCCTTACACCCTGATGCTGCTGCTGGCCTTGGGCGGCGTTTCCTGGTCGACGTTCACCAATCATCCGGCGGTATGGTACTGGGCGTTTTTATCGCCGGTGTTCGGCGTAATTTGTGTCGCCGCTGGATGGCGGCATATCTCCTGGCAGGAAGACCGTTTGCGCCTGGTCTACACCCAGGCGCTGCATTGGCTCGGCGTTCTGCTGGCGATGGCGCTCATCGCGCTGCCCTCGGTAAGCGCGGTGGTCAACGATAACGCCACCGGACTGGCATTGATGACGATCCTGGCGTTGGGCACCTTCCTGGCCGGGCTCTGGGCCCGGGTCTGGCGGATCTGCATCGTCGGCGTGTTCCTTGCTGTTGCGGTTCCCGTGATTGCCTGGCTCGACCAGTCGGCGATGTTTCTGACGCTGGTGGCGCTGCTGCTGATCGGGGTCGGCGGCTTCATCTGGTGGCGGTGGCGGCGATAGCTGCGGTGCCTGCCCACGAAGCCTGAACGCATGCGGTCAGCCCGCGAACAGCCTCCCCCGGCATCCGGTTCGTCAGCCGCGGCGGACGCGCCGTTGATCGCCGCGGCCCCGCTGCGCGACACGCCGCCGGCACCCGTCACGCTGGGGCTGGCCGGCGCCAGCCGGCGCAACCTGATGGAAGCGGCGCTGGCGCTGCTGACCGTGGGAATTCTGCTCGGGGTCAGCTTCCGCACCCTGGCGCCGTTCATCAGCAGCTTGCTCTGGGCGGTGATCATGGCGGTGCCGGCGTGGCCGGTCGCCGACCGTCTTGCTCTCCGCTTCGGCGGCCGCCGCACCCCGGCGGCGCTGCTGATCGGCGCCGCGCTGTTCGTCATCCTGTCCCTGCCGCTGATCTATCTCAGCCTGACGCTGGGCGAGGTCGGGCAGGATGCCTGGTCGATGCTGTCTTCCGTCGTCGCCCAGGGCTTGCCGGAGCCGCCGGCCTTCGTGGCCAAGCTCCCCCTGGTCGGCGCACGGCTGGTCAAACTGTGGAACCAGGATATCCACAACTTGCCAACGCTGCTCACCGACTCGCAGAGCGTGTTGATTGTGGCCGGGCAGCTTGCGTTCCGGCAAATGACCGACCTGGTTTCGGCGGTGGGCGAAATCCTGTTCGGCACATTGCTGGCGGTCCAGCTTCTGATGGCCGGGCCTCCGGTGCTCGTCACCCTGGAACGGTTCGCCTTGATGGTCGGCGGCCGCACCGGGACATCGGCGCTGGAGGTCACACGACAGGCCATTTTGGCTGTCGCGTTGGGGTTGGTTGCGACCGCCCTGGTCGAGGCCGCGCTATCCGGACTCGGTTTCTGGCTGGCGGGGCTGCCCTTGGCGGCCGTTTTCGCGTTCGCCTGCTTTGTCCTCAGGGTGCTGCAGATCGGCCCGTGGCCGGTCTGGATACTCGCCGTCCTGGGGCTGTGGTGGTGGCAACCGGGCCACGGCGCCGCGCTGTTCCTCGGCCTCTGGCTGGTCTTGGGCGTCGCCGGGGTCACCAGGCTGCTCGGCCGTTACATGGTCACCCGACATAAGGCGCTGCCAGGGCCGCTGTTGTTTCTCGCGGCGCTCGGCGGGCTGCTGACCTGGGGGTTCTCCGGCATGTTCCTGGGAACGGCGGCGATCGCGGTGGTCTGGTCGCTGTTGATCGATTGGCTCCGCGTGCCGAACGAAGAAGCGGGCCAGGTGGTCACCGGCTGAGCGCCGCCGTCGCTACCGGACCAGCGCCGCCAGCAGCGCGTTCAGGCGAAGGCGCCCCGCCGCGGTTGCGCGAAGCCCCTGAGCATCGAACGTCACGTACTCCGCGTCGATCGCCTGTTGAAGAACGTCCGCGTCCAGCGCGTCGGCCAGCGGGACCCCCGTCCGGGCGGCGAAGCGGGTGGCATCGATCCCTTCCGTCAGCCGCAGCCCCATCAGCAGCATTTCCCTGGCCCGATCCTTTGGGGTCAGGGCCGTTTCGTCGGTTGTCCCATGGCCCTGCCGCTCAACCAGTTCGACCCAGGGCTCTGGCGCGCGGTGCCGTCTGGTCGCCAGCAGTGCGCCATCGACGGTCAGTCGCCCGTGCGCGCCCGGCCCAATGCCGGCGTAGTCCGCGTAGCGCCAGTAGGCCAGGTTGTGGCGACTCTCGCCGCCCGGCCGCGCATAGTTCGACACCTCGTAAGGCAGCAGGCCGAAGCGCAGTGCCTCCTCGGCCGTAGCCTCGTACAGCGACGCCGCTTCATCGGGCTCCGGCAACGCGATCTCGCCGCGCCGGTGCAAGGCTTCGAAGCGGGTGCCGGGCTCGATGGTGAGCTGGTACAGCGACAGGTGGTCGGCTGCGAGGTCCAGCGCCCGCCGCAACTCTGCTCGCCATGCGTCCGGGTCCTGGCCGGGGCGGGCATAGATCAGGTCGAACGACAGGCGAGGGAACACCGCCCGGCCGACTTCCAGCGCCGCCGCCGCCTGATCGGCCGAATGCTGCCGGCCGAGCGTCGCCAACGCCGCCGGGTCCAGGCTCTGCACGCCGATCGACACCCGGTTCACCCCGGCGGCACGGAACGCCGTGAAGCGCGCCGCTTCCACGCTGGTCGGGTTGGCTTCCAGCGTGATCTCGATGTCCGGTTCCGGGGCGAAGAACCTGCCCGCATCCTCGATCAGCGCCGCGACCGTGGCGGGGTCCATCAGGCTGGGCGTGCCGCCGCCGAAGAAAATCGATCCCAGCCGCCGCCGGCCAAGTCGCGTCGCTTCCCATGCCAGCTCCCGCCGCAGCGCATCGCGGAACCGGGGTTGCGGAATGGCGTCCCGAACGTGCGAGTTGAAGTCGCAGTAGGGGCACTTGGCCAGGCAGAACGGCCAGTGGATATACAGGGCGAGCGGTTCCATCCAGGGAGACATAGGCCGTGTCGGGCTCGGCTGCAGGCGGCTCGGTCGAACGCGTGCGCGCGGCGCTGCTGGCGGCGGGTCATCCGGACACAATCATCGCCTTTCCGGCCGGAACCCGCACGGCGGCGGATGCGGCGGCGGCAGTCGGCTGCACGATCGCACAGATCGCCAAGTCGATCGTGTTCCGGCCCAAGGGCGACAACGTTCTGCGGCCGGCCGTGGTGATCGCCTCCGGCGCCAACCGGGTCGATCAGGCCCGTGCCGAGGCCGCCCTGGGCGTGCGGCTCGGCCGGGCCGACGCCGATTGGGTGCGACAGGTCACCGGCTTCGCGATCGGCGGCGTTGCTCCGGTGGGACATCTGACCTCGCCGCTGGTCCTGCTGGACGAGGACCTGCTGGCGCTCGATCCGATCTGGGCGGCCGCTGGTTCGCCGAGCCATGTGTTCCGCACCGCGCCCGCGGCGCTGAAGCGGCTTACCGGAGCAACGGTTGCTGTCGTGCGTCAGCTCGACTGAGCCAGGCGCTCAAGGCAGGCACGACTTCAGTAGCTGCGCAAACGCCCGCGCCCGATGGCTGACTGCGTGCTTGGCTTCGGGCTCCATCTCGCCGAAGGTTTCGCTCGCGCCGGCCGGCAGGAAGATCGGATCGTAGCCAAACCCGTGCTCGCCGCGGGGCGGCCAGACCATGGTGCCATCCACCCGGCCGACGAAGGTATCGGCGTCTCCATCAGGCCAAGCGAGGCACAGCGCGCAGATGAACCAGGCGCGGTCGTCGTCCAGGTCGGCCAGTTCCGCATTTACCCGCGCCATGGCCTTGGCGAAATCCTTCCCCGGCCCGGCCCAGCGCGCCGACAGCACGCCCGGCCGGCCATCGAGCGCGGCAGCGCAGAAGCCGGAATCGTCCGCCAGCGCCGGCTTTCCGCTCGCGGCCGCCGCGGCCACGGCCTTGATGCGGGCGTTGCCGACGAAATCGGGCGCATTCTCCACCGGCTCGGGCAGGCCGAGCGAAGCGGCCGAGACCACCGCCACCTCGTGCGGACGCAGCAGATCCTCGATCTCGCGCAGCTTGCCGGGATTGTGGCTGGCGATAACCAGCTCCGTCCCACGCTCCAACCGGCGAGGCATCAGCGGCCCACCGCCTGGCGCTGAGCCGCGAATAGCGCGGCTGTGCCCGAGCGTGCCAGCGCCAGCATGGTCAGGAACTGCGCCTCGGCGAACGGCGCCTTCTCGGCTGTGCCCTGGATTTCGACGATGCCGCCGGCGTCGGTCAGCACGAAATTGGCGTCGGCATCGGCCGAGGAGTCTTCGACATAATCGAGGTCAAGCACGGACTCGCCGCCCACGATGCCGCAGGAGACAGCCGCTACCTGGCCGATGACCGGGTTTTTCGCCAGCACCTTCATCGTCTGCAGATGGCGCACGGCGAGCGACAGCGCCACCCAGGCCCCGGTGATGGCCGCGCAGCGCGTCCCCCCGTCGGCGTTCAGCACGTCGCAGTCGAGCGTGATCGACATCTCGCCCAGCGCCGCGCGATCGACCACGG
>Ga0302320_10008944_pt1 | contig 21636 bp, 24 predicted proteins | sample Bog_T0_3_FD_202130 | JGI IMG/M metagenome (GOLD analysis project Ga0302320, IMG submission 202130) | Peat permafrost microbial communities from Stordalen Mire near Abisko, Sweden - Bog_T0_3 | ecosystem: Environmental > Terrestrial > Soil > Wetlands > Peat | place: Sweden: Abisko, Stordalen Mire...
CCCGATCCCTTCGGGACCTGGGTAAGCACAGCGCCGACAATCGGCGTCTTGACGGCGTTGATGGTCTGCTGAGCGCGAAGCACCATGCTGGCCGGGTTGCGCCTGTGCTGGATAAGCAGGATGGCTGCGTCGGCCGCGCCGGCCAGGAGCGTCGCGTCGCTGACGCCAATGATAGGGGGCGAGTCCAGGAGGATCCGGTCGTACTTGCCCCTCAGCGAGGTGATAAGCTCGCGGAAGCGCTCGGCGAAGAGGAGACTGAGCGTAAAGCCCGGCATGCCGCCCGCGGTCAGGAGGTCGAGCCCCGGCGAGATCGACCTGCGGATCGCGGCGTCGATCTCGCACTTGCCGGCCAGGACGTCGCTGAGCCCCGGCGACTTTGCAACGTTCGCCAGGCGGTGCTGCGCCGGACGGCGAAGATCGCCGTCAATCAGTAGGACCCTCTCGCCGTAGGCGCCCATCATGTGGGCGAGCCTGCAGATGGTCGTGCTCTTGCCCTCAGCGGGACCCGCGGAGAAGACGACAAGCACCGACGGCTTGTCGGACTTCATGGCCAGGTTGAGGTTGGTGTGCAGGACCCGGTAGGGCTCCGCCTCCTCGGGCTCGTCCCGGCTTGGGCCCATTGGGTCGCGGTTGTGCGGGATGACGCCAAGAACCGGGACCTTCAGGCGGTCCTCAATGTCCGCCACATCCCGAAGGCTCGTGTCAAAGTACTCGAGCGCGAGCGCGAGGCCGACGGCGAGCACGAGCCCGAACACGAACGACGCGATGCCGTTCAAGAGTAAGCTCGGCTTGCTCGAGCGCCTCGCGGGCTCGGCCGTGTTCAGGATCTCGATCGTCCTCTTCGGGACCTGGAAATCGATCTCCCTCTGGCGAAGCGTCAGGCGGAGCGTCGTGTAGAGGCGCGTCTCGTCGTCCAGGCGCTGCGCGGCCTCCTCGAAGGGCCTCATCCTGTCGCGGGCCGAGAGGATTTGGTCGACCTTCGCCTTGTCGAGCTGCGACTGGAGCTCGTCGACGCGGGCCTCGGCCTCCTTGTAGGAATTCTCCAGGCCGCTCTCGTAGCCCCGGAGCAGCCCCTCGAGCTGCTCCTTCATCTTCGCGCGGTTCTCGATGGCCGCCACGAGGTCGGGGTGCGCCTCGCCGAGGCGCGACTTGAGCTGCGTGACCTTCTGGTCAGCGACCAGGTAGGCCTGCAGCAGGTTCTGGATGTTCTGGTCGGGGATCAGCTCGGAATTGACGAGGGCTATCCTCTCCTCGCTCGGGATGTTGCGGAAGCGCTCCCAGCGCGTCTTCCTCCCGATGGCGTCCACGCGCAGCGCGATCAGCGAATTCTGCATCTGCCTGAGCGTCTCGATCTCCATGTCGGAGTACTTCACGTTCAGGTCGACTCCGGAGATGTTGAGGTCCTTGCGCAGCTTCTCCACGACGTCGCGCTGGCGGGTCACGGCGTCCTCCTGGAGCGCGAGCTCCTTCCTGAGCTGGGCGACACCCTCGGTCTGCTGGGAGGTGGCCTGCAAGATGCGGTCCTCCGAGTAGACCTTGGCCACCTCGTTCGCGATCTCCGCCGCGAGCGCCGGCTCCTGCGCGTAGACGTTTATGTCGATGAGCGACGAGCTCCTCTGGGGCTCGATCTTGAGCATCTTCGCAAGGAGGTACTTGAACGTGATGTCTGACGTCAGCGTGCCGCCGGGGAGGCCCACCGCGGCCGCCAGGCGGGTGTTCAGGCTCAGCTTGTCGATCACCGGGTAGATGATCTTCTCGTTCTGCATGATCTTAAGCTGATCCTGCAGGAAGTAAGGGTCGTAGGAGGAGTTGCCCTGCGCCTGGAAGAGCTTCACGTCGCTCTCGGGCTTCTCGACGCGCACCTTCGTGGTCGCGAGGTACCAGCGCGGCAGGAAGGCCGTCACGACCATTGTCGTCACGAACACGAGGCCCACGATCAGCCCGATCATGGCGAACCTCTGCCTCAGGATCTTGAAGAGGTCGGCTACGGAGGCGCTCTCCTTGGAGCCTTGGGACGATGCCATGGATGCTAGGGGTTCATCCCGCCGGGACCCGATGCGGGGCCGGTTATCAGAACACCACCGTCGCCGTCACGCCGTAGCGCGAGCGGCCGAAGCCGCGCGCGGAGAGAGCCGAGTCCACGAAGTCGTAGTCATAGGTCGCCGACACGGTCCAGTTCTTGGTGGGAATGTAGGTGAGGGCGACGCCGCCGTTCGTCGTGTCCTCGGTAATGCCCGTGTTGCCCGGTCGCCCGACCAGCTCGGCCGGGGCGTAGGTGAGCGAGGCCGAGCCGACGATCATGGGCGTGAACGAGTGCTGGATGTTCACGAACATCCTGTTCACCTTCTCGTCGATGTAGTGGACCGGGTCGGACGTTTCCTCGAGGCTGTACGTGTAGCCGACACTGACAAAGGAGTCCTTCTGGTAGAGGTACTTCCCGGAAAGCTCCGCGTAGGGCGTCGTCTGCGTGCCGAATCCGTCCAGGTGGCGGTACTCGCCGCCGACCCTGAAGCTGAAGTTGATCTTCGGGCCCGGGTCGTAGTCGAGGCCGGTCATCAGGAAGTCGGTGTGCTTGTTCTTCGTCGCCGGATCGGTGCTGTAGTCGACATCCTGGTGGCGGTACTCGCCAGCCAGCTTGAGGTTCGGCTGCAGGTCGAAGTCGCCCTCAAGGCCGTAGAGGTTCTCGAAGCGGTTCAGCTCGTCGCCCAATGTCGCCTCGATGTAGTCGTAGTACACGCTGCGCGCCTTGACGGTCAGGCTCATCTTTTCGACCGGGGCGAACGTGAAGTGGGTATCGAACTCGTTGCTCTGGAGGGTCTGGTCGGTGTTCTTCTGCAGCCCGTTCAGGAGCGCCTCCGGATTCTGGTTGTACGAGTACTGGTCGCTGATGTCGCCGACCGATGTGCCCGAGAACTTGTGGGCGAGCTTGGCGTCGGCCTCCTGACTATAGAGTGTCTTGGTGCCCGGGCGGTTGTCGAAGTAGTCGAGGGTCGGCTGCACGTCGGCCGACAGGAACGTGTCGTCGGTAAGGGAGGAGTTGAAGGACAGCTTCGGGGAGACCTCGAAGACCGTGCTCGCGATGTCCCCGGTCGAAGAACCGAAGATGTTGGTATTATAGCTGATCCCGCTCTCAATGGAGACCGAAAGGGCCTTGCCCTGCTCCTGGTCCGGGATGGGGGCATACACCGCGTGGGCCACGGCGCAAACTCCCAGCGAAGCTCCCGTCATGAATGCGCGATTAAGTCTCATTTGTTGCAGCCGGAAATTGAAGGCCAAGCTGCCATTTTGCTAACCACTGGCAAGACCAATTCGTTGGGCTACGCAATGTAACATACCTCACCGACCCGGCGACATGGAGGAATTGAACAGGACATAGAGGTCCTCCGTGATCTTCCGGGAAGTCGCTAGCGGGAATTCCCGCGGGAAGGTGCCGGTAAGGATGCCCCCGTAGACCTCTCCCCAGTCCCCGATGGTCGGAATTGAGGCCGTCAGGAAGCCCGGCGCCTTTGCCTTGGCGTTCAGCTCCGAGAGGAACGGCCTATCCAACGTGTGCGGGGTCAGGAGGAGCTCGCCTGTCGGCTGCTCCACCTGTACCGCATAGAAGTCCCGCAGCGTTGCAGGCTGCGCCCAGACCCGGGTGTCGCCGTACCAAGCGAGCCCACCCGGCACGTCGGCCATGAGTCCGAACCGGCCCTGCGGGTCGGAGGACAGGAGCTGGCGGTGCATGCCCTGGAAGAGCTGGGGGAAATACGGCGGGTAATCGAAGTGGAGCAAGTGCGGGTCCAGGGCATCGTGGACCAGCGGGATGGCCTGGAACGCCAGGAGAACCGTCGCGCAGAGGCGCGGCCAGGAACCCAGGAAGGGGTTGCTGGACAAAAGCACGAAGAAGAAGCCCGAACCGAAGACGATGACCAGGGGTGCAAGCCACGTGACCGCCTTGCGCTCGCTGTCGCCGGCGTTGAAGGTCGCCTGCGAGGCCACGAGGACGACCAGCGAGAGGACGAAGAGCCAGCGGATGCGGTTAACCGGGGAGGACTTGAAGACATAGATCCAGCCCGCCGCGAAGAAGGCCGTGAACCACATGGCCCCGCCGGACCACGCCCGGTTCTTGACCGTGTCCTGGAGCGTGCTCAGCACCTTGTTCGCGAGCTTGTCCAGGTCGATGGCCGGGAGCCTCGCGGACAGGGTCGCGTGGAAGACCGCGGGCTCGGCCGTCGTGTCGCCGGCCTTCAGCGCTATGTTCTGGAGCGCGAGTCCCGTTGGCAGGCCCGTCACCGCCAGGTTGCGGATGACCCACGGGGCCGTGACAAGGATGAAGGCGCCGAGGAGGATCCCGAGCGAGCGCATGCGCGCGGCGCCAGAGAAGCGTATCCACGCGCCAAACGCCGCGACAAGGAGGAGCATGCCCGAGGAGTACTCCGTCAGGAACAGGGCGCCGCAGAGCGCACCCAGGACACCGAGTGAAACCGCGCTGCTGCTGCCCTCCTGCGCGGACTCGATCCGCCACCACGCGTGGAAGGCGCCGAGGACCAGCACCATCATGAGCGCCGTGCCGTTGACCGCGACCACCTGCTGCCAGATGGGAATCGAGACGAAGACGCCGATCGCCGCCAGCCAGCCCGCCGGCCCGCCGAAGAGGCGGCGAGCGAGGTCAAATACGAGCCAGAGCGACCCGCCGAAAAGGAGGAGGTTCACGACCAGGAGATAGTAGTCCGCGCCGAACCCGTAGGGCGGTGCCGGGATGTGCGCGAAGAGCGACGCCCTGAAGGTGGAAGGCAGGAGCTTCAGCCCCGCGGCAAGCACCATCGGGTAGAACGGCGCCTGGTATACCTCCGGGTACGGGACAGCCGGGTCGAAGCGAACACCCCTCTCCCCAAGGTAGGATGCGGCCTGGGGATAGTTGATCCGGGTCGTGAAGCCCGCCCCGGAGGCCAGCTGGTGCGCGAGGTCGGCCTGGGCCAGCGTGGCCTCGCTTGAGGCCCCGTGGAATTGCCGCCACGAGATCACCATCGCGAGCGCGACGCCGCAGATGAAGAGCGAGGCAAGGAGCACCAGTTGCGCGCCGGCTCCGGTCCCGAGCCAATGGATCAGCTCCTGGGTCGTTCGGGGGCGGCCCGTCATTTATCGACGACGTCGAGCTCCGGCCACTGCGTGAGCTTGCGGTGAAGCGTGCGCCGGCTGATGCCCATGAGCTCGGCGGCCTTCGTGCGGTTGCCACGGGACTTGATGAGCGCCTCGCGAAGGATCCGCTTCTCGTTCTGCTCGACGGAGAGCGTGGGGGACGTGGCGGCATCGGGCGTCCCGCTGGGGGATTGCGCGGGGGACGGCGTGCCGCGGAAGCGCGGGTCCAGGTCGAACTCGCTCAGTTTCCCGCCCTTCCGTAGGACAACGGCATTCTCGCAGAAATTCCGCAGCTCGCGGATGTTCCCCGGCCACGCGTAGGCCTGCAGCGTCTTCATGGCGCCGGCCTCCACCTCCAGCGGCGGCACGCCGTTCTCCTGGGAGAAGAGCTTTATGAAGTGCGCGATAAGGGCCGGGACGTCCTCCGGACGCTGGCGCAGCGGCGGCATGACGAAGCGAACGACATCCAGCCGGAAGTAGAGGTCCTCCCGGAACTTCCCCTCGCGCACGAGCTGCTCCAGGTTGCGGTTGGTCGCGGTCACAAGCCTCACGTCGAGCTCGATGGTCTTCGACCCGCCGACGCGGTCGATCGCCTTGGTCTCGAGGAAGCGCAGGAGCTTCACCTGGATGGAGGGGGAGATCTCGCCGATCTCGTCCAGGAAGAGCGTGCCGCCGTCGGCCGACTCGAAGCGGCCGACGCGCCGCTCGGTGGCGCCGGTGAAGGAGCCCTTCTCGTGGCCGAAGAGCTCGCTCTCGAGGAGGCTCTCCGAGAGCGCCGCGCAGTGGACCGCGATGAACGGGCCGCGGGCCCTGGGGCTGGACTGGTGGATCGCCTGGGCGATCAGCTCCTTGCCGGTGCCGGACTCGCCCTCGATCAGGATCGTCGCCTTGGACTGGGCCACTTTCTTCACGCGCTCGATCACGTCCTTCAGCAGCGGGGACTCCCCGATGATCCCGTCCAGGTTGAACTTCTCGTCGAGCCTCTCGTGGAGCTGCTGCACCTCGACCTCGAGGCTCTTCGCCTTGAGCGCCCGGCGGATCAGGACGTCCAGCCGCTCGATGTTGACCGGCTTCGTCAGGAAATCGACGGCGCCGCGCCTCATGGCCTCGACCGCTGTGTCGATGTTGCCGTAGGCCGTCATCATGAGGACCGCCGGCTTGTTCTGGAGCGCCAGGGCCCTGTCTATGATCTTCAGCCCCGACTTGCCGGGCATGCGCAGGTCCGTGAGGATCACGTCGAACGGCTGCGCGTCCATCAGGTTGAACGCCTCGTCCGCGCTCGCGGCCAGGCTCACGTCGTAGTTGTCGGCAAGCGCCTGCCTCAGACCCTCGCGGGTGTGCTTTTCATCGTCGACGATGAGAACGCTGGGGGCCATGGGGCCATTCCAAGCGAGGCCGCTGGGCGGTCAAGCCCTGCCCGCGCTCAATGCGCGGGGGCCGGGGGTGCGTCCTGCGGGCCGAGGCGCTGCGCCAGGGGCGCGAGGCGCAGGAGCATGAGGCTTGGCGGCGGCACGCTGTCCACGAGCTCGATGAACTTCTCGCGCCTGACGCGCAGGAGGTCCTTCACCTTGCCGCGCTGGCCGTCGTCGAGCTTGAGGATGCCCGACATGCGATCGAGCGTCATCGGAACGACGACGAAGAAGGCGAGCGTGCGGTAAGGGCGCTGCATCAGCTGCTCGATCTGCTCGTCGGAGAGCGGCTTGTCGCTGCCGGCCATCTCGGGCGGCGGCCCGAAGCCGCGCTTGGCCTTGAATTCCTTCTCGTAGATCTCCTTCTGCTCGTCGGTCAGGATCGGCTCAAGGTCGCGGTCGAACTCGGCGTAGATCTCGTTCAGGTGCGTCTTGAAGGACTCCATCTCCGGCTGGATCTTCTCGATCTGGTCGCGCAGCTGGGCGCGGTTGATCGGCGGCCCGTGCGGCGCCCCTCCGGGTCCGCCCGGCTTCGCGCCGAACTCTCCCATGAAGGCGCCGGGGGGAGTCGGTAGGGGACGGTGGCGCTCGGCCCACAGCCCTCCTATGAATCCAGTCGCGAAGACGACCAGGGTTACTAAGACCGCCAGTATCCGGTCCCTCATAGGCCCTGCTCGAGCTCGTTCGCCTGCGTGGCGATCTCACTCCAGCCGGCAAGGCTCGTCGCATCATCAGCGGCGGTGGACCGCGCGTTGAAGAGGATCACGGCGCCCAGGCAGAGCGCCGCCGTGGCGGCGCACATGGCAAACTGGGCAACGAAGAGGGGTGACGCATGCTCCCGTGCCGCGCGGAGGACGCGCTCGGGGAATCCGGGGGTTATTTGCTTCGCCGCATGATCCTGCAGGCGCATCCAGGCTTCGGTTTCAGGTTTCATCGCTGTGGTAGTATTGACGCAGTTGTTCGCGGGCCCGGTGTAATCGAGCTTTTACGGCCGCGACGCTTGTATTGCAAGTTTCGGCAATCTCGGAGTGGCTGCGGCCTTCCTGGACGAGGGCCAGGAGCGCGCGGTCCTTCGGCCTGAGCTGCGCGAGGGCGTGGCGCAGGGCGTCGAGCTCCTCGGAGTCCACGGCCCCCTCGGGCTCGGGGACATTCTCGTGCTCGGGTGCAAATGGCGTGAAGATGCGGCGCAGCTTCTGGCGGCGCAGGTGGTCGATGCAGGTGTTCCGGGCGAGCCGGAAGAGCCAGGACTCGAACTGCTCGGGCGCCTTGAGGCGCCCGAGGGCGCGGGCCATCTTGACGAAGACCATCTGGGCAAGGTCCTCGACGGAGTCGCTGCGGCCGGTGATGGCATAGGCAAAGCCCGCGACGCGCCGCTGGTAGGAGACGATGAGGTCCCGCATGGCGGCCTCGTCGCCGCGCTGCGCCCGGCGCACCTTGTCGCCAAGCGTTGTCGTTGAACTTTCATCCATGCATGTTCCATTGCACTACAATCGAGAGACGCAGACCCCGACGGAAAGATGCGCTTTTTCAATTGGCGCAAGGAGTCCCGGGATGCAACCTTTGCCTCCGTCCGGACGTCCATGCCGCACGACCCCAACCAGAACACTCCGATTGATCGAACACACCATGCGGCATAAACCCTCACCTGCCAGGCTCTTAGCCCCGGTCCTCCTCTCCCTTTCCCTTGCCGTCCTCTTGGCTGGCCCCGGCTGCCGGACGACGGATGACGAGATGACGAACGCCGTGGTCGGCGGGGTACGCCCGGTGGCGATGGAGGGAAACGAGGCCTTCTTCGGCGGCAAGCTGTCGGTCAAGGTGACCATCAGCCGCGGGATCGGCGCGGGCCTCAAGAAGCGCGGCAAGGACGAGCGCGACGCCTTCGCGAAGAGCGACACGAAGCAGTTTGCGGGCAATCCGGTCCCCCCGGTGACGCTGCACCTCTTTGTCACCAACACGTCCGGCGAGGCCGTGACGGTGAAGCTCATCGACTTCAACTCCGACCTCGGGAACTTCGCGATCGACCCGGACACGCTCTCCATCGACCCGGGCCAGGTCGGCGAGCCGACGCCTATGGTCTCCGACCTCGGCGTCACCTCGGACACGATCCCCTTCAGCGTCACGCTGAAGCTCGGCTCGGCCAGGGAGACGAAGACCGTCACGACGAGGAGCGTCCTCTCGCCCGCCGACGCCGCGTCGCCGCAGAAGTAGCGCCGCCCTAGCCGCCGCCCAGCATCCTGACCCTGCGGTCCTTCCGGGGGAACTGGAGCGTCACGACGGTTCCGAGGCCCTCGCGGCTCTCGACGCCCACCTGGCCCCCGTGGGTGCGCATGATCCTCTGGACGATCATGAGCCCGAGACCGTGCCCGCCGGGCTTCGTCGTGTGATATGGCTGGAAGAGTTTCACGAGGTCGTCCTGGCGTATCCCGGAGCCGCTGTCGCCGAAGAGAAGGTAGACCGAGTCGTCGTCAGCCCTGGACTTTATCTTCAGGCGGCCACCGGGCTGCATCGCCTCCATGGCATTCTTCGTTATGTTGAAAAACACCTGCTTGAGCTGGTTGCGGTCGGCCATGACGGTGGGGAGCTCGACCGGCGTCTCCGCCTCGACCGCTATCCCGCGGTCGGCGAACTCCTTCTTCTGGAACCTGAGAACCTCGGCCAGCACCTCCTCGACGTTGGTCTCCGCCAGGTCCGGCGGGTTGGGCCGGATGGCCTCGAGGAAATGGGTGATGATCCCGTCGAGCCTCGCCACCTCCTCGCGGCAGACGCCGACGGACTCCGAGATCGACGCGGCGTCGGCCGCCTTCCCGAGCTTCTTCAGCTTCCTCTCGATCAGCTGGAGATGGATCGTGAGCGAGTTCAGCGGGTTGCCGAGCTCGTGGGCCACGCCGGCCGCAAGGAGCAGGATCGACGAGGTGCGCTCGTCCTCGATCCGCTGCTCGGTCGTCAGCTTGTCGTGCGTCACGTCGGCCAGGATGACCGCGTGGCGCCTGTCAGGTCCGCCGTCGTCGTCCCTGAACGGGACCATGTAGAGCCTCACGGTCCTCACCTCGGGGTACTTGAGCTCAAACTCCCGCGCGACCACGTGCGCCGCGACGCCGTCGTCGTCCATCGAGGGGCGAAGACCCGGGATCAGCCTCCAGAGGGTCTGGCCGGTCAGGGAGTCGCCGGCGATGCCGATCAGGTGCTCGGCCGCCGCGTTCGCGTACTCGATCTGGCCGTCGTCGCCTATCACGAGGACGCCCTCCTGCAGCGTCTTAAAGATCTGCTCGAAGAGGGCGCGCTCCTTCGCCAGGCGCTGCACCAGGTTCGCCATGTTGATCGGGTCGAGCGTGTCGAGCCTGCCCATCACCCTTTCCAAGGGGCTGTGTTTCTTGCCTGGCATCCGTGGGGTGGTTGTGCCGCAGGGCCCGCCCGGGGTCAAACTTCGGGAAATATGTCCAGCTGGGCCGGGTCGACCCGCTGGGCGAGGAGCTTCCTCAGGAACATCTCGCGGTGAAGGATGCTGCGTCCGAGGCGGATCACGGCCTCCCGGTGCTCCTCGGTCCCGTAGCCCTTATGCTGCGCGAAGCCGTAGCCCGGGTGGGCCAGGTCGAGCTCCGCCATCATACGGTCGCGGGTCACCTTCGCTATGATGGACGCCATGGCCACGCAGAGCGACCTCGTGTCGCCCTGGACGATCGCGGTGTGCGGGTACGGGAAGCTGCGAAGCGGCAGGCCGTCGATCAGGATCCGGCTTGAGACGAGGGGCACGAAGGACTCGCGCTCCTTGAGCGAGGAGAAGAGGTCGGGCTCCTGGCTCCTGCGGAAGGAGTTGGCGGGGTAGATGCCCTCCAGCGCGCGGCGCATCGCGAGCTTCGTGGCACCGAGGATATTGTGCTCCTCGATCTCCTCTACGCTCGCCGAGCCGAAGTGCGCGTGGATGTGGCCCTGCGCCGCCAGTCCCTCGAACTCGCCCCATAGGGCCTCCCTCTCCTCGGCCGAGAGGAGCTTCGAGTCGTTGACGCGGCCGGACTTCTGGACCGCCCAGCGGCCCTCGAGGAACGCGCGGGTCACGAGGACGGCACCCGCCACAACGGGCCCGGCGAGGGCCCCGCGGCCGACCTCGTCGACCCCGATCAGGCTCTCAACGCCCTCGATCTTCTTTAGGTCGAAGCTTCGGAGCTGTCTGCGCTTCGGCATCCTTTGTCCCCCGCTCGGGGCCTAGTGGCCCCACTCCATCTTTTCCCTCGGGACCGGCAGCGGCAGCTCGTGCAGCTTGCCCGCGGCCTGGACGACCTCGTACGAGGTCCTGAAGTGCAGCTTGGCGAAGGTGCCGAGCGCCTGGGCGCCGAGGGTCTGGACGATGTCGGCCGCCTGCTGCTTCGCGAGCGGGCCCGCCCCCTTCTGGAGCGGCTTGCCGTACAGGCGGGACAGCGTATGCATCTGGCGCACGAACTCGGCGCGGGCGACGACGGAGGCCGCGGCGACCACCGGATCCTCCTCGGCCTTCGTCCTCATCTGCAGGTCGAAGTCCGTCACGCCCATCTTCTTCAGTTCCTTCTGCACGAGGGGCTGCTTCGTGAACTGGTCGAGGAGCCCGCGCGGCGCCTTCTTCCTCGAGAGCGCCTGGACGAGCGCCGTGGCATGCTGCCAGGCGAGGAGCTTGTTCAGGTTCGCGTAGGGCCGCAGCATGATCGTGTTGTACTTCGTCATGCCGCAGAGGCAGACGGCGACCGAGACGCCGTGCGTCTCGCGGATCAGCTTGTCCAGTTTGATGATCTGGGCCTCGGCGACCTTCTTGGAATCCTTTACACCCGCCTTGATCCAGAGCTCGATGGCGCTCTTGTCCGCGATCACGGTCGCGGCGACGACGGGCCCGAAGAGGTCGCCCTTGCCGCTCTCGTCCAGGCCGGCGTGGAGCTCGAACCAGTCCGGGTGGAGCACCTCGTCGTACCCGAGCTTGGCCACCTTCGTGACGTCGGGCTCGAGCGTCATGGTGACGAACTCCTCCGTTCCCTTGCCGGCGACGACGATCTTGCCGCTCTCGTAGGCCGTGACGTTGCAGTCGAGTCCCCTGAAGGCGAAGCGGGCGTAGGCCACGTCGAAGGACTCCCATCCCTTGCCCGAGAGGATTGAGCGCAGCTTCTCCATCTGGGCGTCGTCGAGCTTCGCCGTGTAGGTGCTGAGCTTCTTGGGTTTTTCCTCGTCGTCCGGGCCGCGCTTGGGCATGAGGGATCCATAGTCACAAATTTGCCGCCAATGACACGCAAATCTTCCGGGCACGCGCAACTGGCGGCGAAGGGCGCCGGGTTCCGAAAGGCGCTGATTGGCTGGTACCATGCGTCAAGGAGGAGGCTCCCGTGGAGGGAGAGGCCCTCCGCCTACTCGACCGTCGTGAGCGAGTTCATGCTCCAGCAGACCCAGGTGACGACGGTGCTGCCCTACTTCGCGCGCTGGATGGAGGAGCTCCCGGACTTCGCTTCCCTGGCCGCGGCGCCGGAGGCAAGGGTGCTAAAGCTCTGGGAGGGCCTGGGGTACTATTCCAGGGCCCGGAACCTCCACAAACTGGCCCGTGCCGTAGTCGCGGGCGGCGTGCCGAGGACAGCCGAGGGTTGGCGCGAGCTTCCCGGGGTCGGCCCGTACACGGCCGCCGCCATCTCGAGCATCGCATTTGGGGTACCGCAGGCCTGCGTCGACGGCAACGTAGTGCGGATCCTCTCGCGCCTCACGGCCGACGCGACGCCCTACAGGGACAGCGCCACGGCCTCGAAGGCTTTCGCTCCCCTGGCCCAGGAGGTCATGAACCATGACGAGCCCGGCGACCACAACCAGGCCATGATGGAGCTCGGCGCCACCGTGTGCCTCCGGAGAAAGCCGCTCTGCCTGACGTGCCCCGTCCTGGGTTTCTGCTCGGCCGGGTCGCAGGGCGACCCCGAGGGCTATCCCGTGCTCGAGGCCAAGAAGACCGAGCGCCTCGAGGTGGTGCGCGTCTGGTGCGAGAGCGCGGGCTCGGTCCTTCTCCACCGGAACCCGCCGGGCGCCAGGCGACTGGCCGACATCCACGAGCTGCCTACGGCCGAGCAGGCGGGCTTGGACCCCGCCATGGTCTCGCGGGGGAAACTGATGGCGAGAAAGACGCGTTCGATCACGCGCTTCCGCATCGTCGAGTCGATCCACGCGGCCGTCCTGCCCAAGGGAAAGATGCCGCCAGGACTCGTTTGGATCCCGATAGGGGAACTGGGCGGCGTCTCCCTCTCCGGGCCGCACCGCAAGTGGACAACGCAGGTGCTGGTGGCCGCCCGCGTCTAGCCCGCCGGCGAGGGCTTGTTGCGCCGCATCAGCTCCTGGCGGACGAAGCCGTGCTTCTCGTAGAGGCCGTGCGCATCGCGCGTGCCCAGGACGACCTTCGTTCGCTCGAGGACGGGATGGGACATGAGCGAGGCCATGAGGAACTTCCCGAGGCCCTTGCCGCGCTCGGCCTCGTCCACCGCGACGTCGCAGAGCCACGAGAATGTGCAGCCGTCCGTGACGACGCGCGCGAAGCCGACCTGCCCGCCTGATTCCCTCCTGTAGAGGCCGAAGTTGAGCGAGGCCTCGATTGATTGCGCGATGACATCGCGCGGACGATCGCTGGCCCAGTAGGACGCCGCGAGGAGGGCGCAGACGACCCCGAGGTCGACGAGCCTGCGGTCGGTGCTGACGAAGTATTTCCCTTCGGGGCTCGACCACTCCATCGGGGCCTCCGCCGCCCTCATGGGCGGCTGCGACGCACCCATGAGCGTCCGCACCCGCCAGAACTCCTTCGGCTCCATGCTGGAGAGGATGTTGAGCGCGCCCTCCTTCCTGAGGAGCGAGGCCCTGCTCCCCACCCCGACGAACGGGATGCCGAGCTTCATCGTCGCACGGTAATCCCACGGGCCGTCGCCGACGTATATCGCCTCATCAAGCGTCCGTCCCGCGGCCGCGACCGCGGCGGCGATGATCTCGGAGCGCGCATAGTTCTCCGATGACGTTGCGATCGGGATGCCCTCAAACGGGATGCCGGCGGCGGCCAGCTTGATGAGGATGCTCTCTCGCCAGTCGCCCGTCGCTATGGCAATCGGCACGCTGCGCGCCCTCAGGTCGCGCAGCAGCTCGACCGCTCCCTCGGTGGCCCGCAGCGCGCCCGGGTTGGCCTTCACGGCCTCCCTCAGGAGCACGATGTAGCGGGCCTCCACGGCAGCCTCCTTCTCGTTCCTCTCGGCCAGGGGCAGGTCATCGAGAACCTGGTGGATGCAGGCCTTCGCCGTCACCTCCTTCAGCGCGACGAAATGCTCGCGGTTGAGCTCGCGGCCGGTGACCTCGAGAAATGCCGTGTCGAAGCAGGTCCAGTCCGTGGACTCGCCGCCTATGAGTGTCCCATCAACGTCAAATACGACCATGGTAGGCATGCGAGCCTTGGGCCCGGCCCCGGGACTGGCAAGTTTGGGGGCCTAGGGCCGGTCCTTCTTTTTCCTGCCGGGAATGACCCCGATCCTGGGATCCCTGCGCCTTGCGGCATCGACCAGGCGGATGGCCACCTTCTCAAAGGCGTCCGCCGACTCCGCGAGATAGAGCCACTTGCCGAGCACGGGATGCGGCGCAAGCGGGGGAAACTCCGCCATCAGCGACGCATGCTGGCCGCGCTCGGTGCAGACGAGAACCCCGCGCCAGGGATCCTGCTTTGTCGCGAAGCAGAGCATGAGGAGGCCGTCCAGGTACGCGATCCTGGTGCCGAACATCGAGCCCAGGACAAAGGTCGGGTCGTCCTCGAGCGGCTCCCAGAGCCACGCGTGGGGATGCACGAGCCTTGCGCTGGCCTCGCCGCGGGGTTTTTTCAAGGGAGGCGCGGTGAGGGAGCCTTCCACTCCCCGCTCAGGAGCCCAAAGATCTTCGTGTCGTAGATCGCCCCCTTCACGCGGTAGCGCTGGCGCATGAGTCCCTCCTCCGCGAAGCCCAGGCGAGCGAGAAGGCGGCAGGAGGCCGTGTTGAGCGGGTTTGCCTCAGCCTCGAGGCGGCGGACGCCGCGGACCTGGAAGGCGTGCGCGATAAGGACACTCAGCGCCTCCACCATGAGGCCCTTTCCCCAGCATTCCCGGGCTATCGCGAACCCGAGCTCGGCCCGGCTGCTGCCCTCGTCATACTTGAAGAGAACGCAGGCACCGATGACGCGCCCCGAAGCCTTGTCGACCAAGACCAGCTGCACGGCGGTCCCGGCGGCCTCGAGCTTTCGCACCCGGGCGAGCCAGGCCATGCCGTCGTCGATGCCCAGCCACTTGGCGTAGGGTAGGAACCGGAGGACCTCGTCGTCCTGGTTCATGACGAGGAGGTCAGCCATGTCGGTCTCCTTGATCCCCCGGATCACGAGGCGATCGGTCTCAAGCGTGGCGGGAGCCTGGAAGGCGGAGGGTGTCTCGCTCACGCCCCGATCTAATGCATTGCCCTCCGGCACCCAGCAAGGCGCATCACGGGAGGCGCCCAAGGAACGCCAGCGTCCTCTCCCAGGCCAGCTCCGCCGAAGCCGGGTCATAGGCCGGCGTCCTGTCCGGCTCGAGGAACCAATGGCCCGTCCCGGGATACACGTGGAATGTCACGGGCCTACCGGCCTTCCTGAGGGAATCCTCCAGGGCGTCGACTTCCGCCTGAGACTCGAATTCGTCCGTCTCGGCAAAGTGTCCCAGGTAGGCCGCCCTGGACTTGCCGTGCTCGAGGCTGCCGCAGCCGTAGAAGAGGACGACCGAGCGGACGAGCGAGGGCGCTGATGACGCGAGGTGAAGCGAGTAGTAGGCCCCGAGGGAAAACCCCATGACCGCCACGCCAGCGGCGGCTTCTCCGCATTGAGCCGCGAGAAACTCGGCCGCCCGCAGCACCTCGCCCTTGGCTTGGACCTGATTGGCATCGAGCGCACGGCCCAGGGCCTCGGCGGCCGGGATGGTGTCCGCCACCCTGCCGTGGTAGAGGTCGGGCGCGAACGCCGTGAAGCCGTTCTCGGCCAGGCGGTGGCAGACGGCCTTGATCGCGTCGTTCAACCCCCACCACGCATGGAGGACGAGGACGCCAGGACCCCCACCCTCCTTGGCAACGGCAAGAAAGCCGGGGGGCTGCGATTCCTGCGTATTCATCGCCTTTTCATTGGCGGCCCCATCCATGGCCGCAAGAGGGAAGCCGGCCCCGGGAGGCCCTAGTAGGGCAGGAATAAACGGGGCACGAACCAGGCCAGGAAGACGGCAGCCTGCGTGAGCGTGGAGACAATGAGCGCGATCCTTGGAGAGCGATGCGGCGAGAACACCGCGCAAACGGCGAAGGCAAGCGCTAGGAGTGGCGATGCGAGAATCACGAGAACGGCATATGCCGCCGCCATTCCCAGCGGGGTTCTCGGCGCTCCCTTGCCGGCATAAAAGAGCACAATGGATCCGACGCCCAATGCCGCGAAAGCAAGGCTCGCCCCGGACAGGAAAGTCCAAAAGGGCCGGTAGGGCCTCAGGAAGAACAGCGCCATGGCCGTGGGCACGAGGCTGGACACCCCGAAAATCCCGAAGAACAGCATCCCATCGCCAAATGCGTACATGCCGGCCGAAGCCTGCCTGTCGGGTCCGGCTGTGCACGCGACGTAGGCCGCGGTCGCCCCGTATGCCAGAAGGAAGCAGGCAAGATATCCGCCCAGCACCCAGGCGACCTTTTGGTGGGGTTTCATGGGGCGTGTGGCGGCGATGCTAGCCGCGAATTCGCCCGGCGGTCCGTGCCGTACCGATGGCCGATTGCCTCATTGCTTTACGACGTACGATCCCACCGTGGTGTCGAGCGTGAACCAGCGCCTCCTGCCGGAGTCCCGCTGCACGTGCACGGATGGCCCGTCGGGGGCTAGGCACATCCTCTGCGGACCTCATATCGAAGGCCCAACATCCCGTTCTTGTAGGCCTTGACCTCCGCCAGGTGCAGGGCGGCGTCCTTGTCCAGGCTGCCGAAGAACGGGATCCCTTCACCGATCAGGACCGGGAGGATCGAATAGCGGACCTCGTCGACAACGCCAAGGCGCAGGCACTCGCCGCACACGACGCCGCCCCCGACAACCCAGATGCTCCGGTATTTGGGCCGAAGGCGCTCGCTGATGAACGCGGCGATTTCCCCCGAGTGGAACTCGACGGAGTCCCTCGTGCGCGGAAGCGCGCGGCTCGTGAGGACGAAGGTCGGCTTGTCCCCGTATGACCATCCGAACCCCTGGGACTCGAAGCGAAGCGCCGTCTCGTAGGTGCGCGATCCCATGACGTAGCAGTCGATCGTCTTAAGGAACGCCTCCACCTGGGCTGCATCCATCGTTTCCCCGTTTGGGTACACATCCGAGGTCTCCAGCCAGTCGACGCGCCCGTCCTTGCGGGCGACAAAGCCGTCGAGGCTCGCCACCATGTGGAGGGTCACCTTCGAGTCAGGATTCGCCATGGCTGCGTCCCGGCCGGCCTGCGGGTTTTGGCTCAAGTGTTAGCATCATGAACACGCTGTTTGGGTCGGGCTTGTAGGATGCAAACGGACCGCACGGCTCAAATCCACTCCGAATATAGAGCCGGCGGGCGGGCTCGAAGAAAGCCATCGCACCGGTCTCGAGGCTTAGGCGGCTGTAATTGCGCGCCTTCGCCTCGGCAATGATGTGGGCCACCAAGGCGCCGCCAATCCCCCTGCCCCGGACCGCGCCGACGACCCGCATCGACTTCACTTCGCCGTGGGCCTCGTCGAGCTGCTTGAGCGCACAGCATCCCACCAGCCGCCCTTCGCTCCAGGCGGTCCAAAATGTTATCTCCGGCTTGCGGAGCCCCTCCAGATCCAGGGCGTGTCGGCTCTCCGGCGGGGACACCAGGCGCATGTCGTTGAGGTGGTCCTCTAGTAAATCTGCGATGTCCTGACCGGTCAGGTCGTCGATACGGATCAGCATGGAGTTAAAGCGTTCGTCCTTCGCCCAACATAGAGGGGAAAGCAACTACCTAGCCGGATCCCTTGATTGGTCAGTCATCGATGTCATCAAGAGCGGCATTTCGATATACAGTCCAGTAGTAGGTTTCCTCCCCTTTTACGGGCCTATGGAATCCCGCCTTGGACGCCTGATTGATCAACGTCTGCCCCCGTTCCGGCTGAGGATAGACCCCACCGGGGCCCTTCCATCCCTCGGGTTCAGGAACAAATTCCCCATACTTCAGCCGTATGCCCTGCAGGTAGAGCGCAGGCGGATAGCCGGCCGTGGCCGACCTTTCCAGCCAGAGATACCCTCCCCTGACATCCGGACCTGTCGGCCACAGGATTCGGGAGCCGATTACCTCGGGCGCATTCTCGAGCCAGCGGGCATAGCGAAATTGAGCCCTTGCGTCACCCGACTTTGCCTGGCGGGAGAGCTGAATGCCCCTCTGGTAGATTGGGCCGACCATCGCACCCACGACAACAAGGGATCCTAGCAATGCCCACCGAAATCGCGCCCATCCCCCCAGCGACCCGTAGACCAGTGCGCCTATGATCAGAAAAGTGACGGCGCATGGTAGATAGCTAACCGGCATCTGTGGTGGAAAATTATGCCTGCGGCACGGGATCGAGGCGAAGGATGCACTCTTCGGTTTCTTCGCCCCTGCCATTGGCGAAATCCTTGTTCTTTCCGATGATCATGAACCCGCATTTCTGCAGGACTCTTATCGACCCGAGGTTGTCCGATGCCGCCCTGGCAAAAATCGGCCGAGCAACGACAATGTGGAGCATAGCATGGAGCGCCTGGGTCGCCAATCCTCGTCCCCAGAACTCTCGGCCGAGCCAATACGTCACCTCCAATTTCTCCCCGTCCGGGTAGCACGAGATGTGGCCAGCGACCAGTCCCCCCACAACGACTGTTCTCATCGTGATTTGGGATGACTTGAGAATCCGGTCCCAATGGGCATCGAACGCCACCCTGTTCTTCGGGTCTTCACTTACGAATGCCGCCATCCTGATCGCCTCCGGATCGAGCTGTTGCTGATAGAAAATCTCGAGATCTGACGGCTCGGTTTCCCCAAGCGTCACACTTTCAGACGGCGGATGACTCGTTACTCGATCGATCATGGGTGAGGATTATTCTCGGCCGGCATATCGCGCCTGGATCTTGTCCGCCGGGCCTTTGAATCTCAAAGTCTAAAGCTCGATGGCCTCGTCATGCGCGCGTGATCCTTGATGGCTTGGGCGCAGCAAAGTCACTTGGAGTTCAACGAACCAACGTGGCGGTACGTGTTTATAAGCACGCCCGAAGGCGAGGACCTCGTGCTCACAAGAGCGAGCTCGCGTGGGTCGGCGTTGACCGAAAACCAGCGTTTGCCCTGGCCCAGCAAGACCGGGTACACCACCAGCACCACCTCGTCGACCAGACCCTGCTCGAGCAGCACCGTTGTCAGCGTCGAGCTTCCCCAGACGACCAGGTCAGGACCATCCGTTGACTTCACACGACGAATACCCGCCATGACGTCCGCGCCCAAGTCTCCGACCGGACCCCATTCGAGGCTCTCCGGCCTGTGAGTCGCGACGTACTTGGTTGCGGCGTTCAGACTGTCCGCAAACGGGCCGCCCTTCACCTTCGGCCAGAAGCCGGCCCAAAGATCGTAGGTTCGGCGTCCAAGCAATAGGTCGAAGTTCTCGCCCTGTGAATCGGCAAGCAGCGTAGCCCCGGCCGGAGTTCGGTACGGAGCAGACCATCCGCCATTCGCAAAATCGCTGTCTCCAGCCGGTTGGATCACGCCGTCCAGGGAGACGTGTTCCATGATTCTGATCGTTCTCATATTGAGACTTCTTCCGTCAATGGAGCCTCAATGGCAATCGAGCGGTGACCACGGCGCCTAAGTAAAACCAAACGTTGGAGTGATTCGCGGCGGCTACACCGCCGAGTCCATAGATTGGCTCGGCATTTTCCTAAGGCTTCTCGCCGAGTTCAACGATCTCGAACTGCACCAGATCGCTCCAATGCTTGCTCCAAATCTCAAAGAGCGAGAAATCATCCGATTCCATGAGTTGAAAACACCTGCCTCCATCTCGGGTGAGCCAGCTGTCGACGTAAGTTAACCCCACTGGCAACATGCGTCCCCTCTCACGAAACCGTTCATATATTTTCTCCTTTCCACCCGGGACGAACGTCTCGACGACCATATAACGCTTCATTTGTGAATGTATGCCTAAGGTTGAGGATCTCCGAACCGACGCTGGCACGGTTCGTGCCTCACACGGACCGCTCCTGAGGCGGGTGGCGGACATGATGATCGGTTAGGCAAGAACTTTGAAAGGCCTCTTACTGGCGGCGACCTGGCGAACCCCCTTGTCGTCTTCCAACAAGACAAGATGGACTGCCTGTTTTTTCGCCGCCGATGCGACTTTCTTCAATCCGCCTCCCCGCTTTACAATCGTAGCCACGCTCCGTGCGCTCATGGTGTTTGCCCCATTCGCCACAGACGTAATCCATGCTGCAGCCCACTGATCGGGCGTAGTCTTATTTTTAGTGCTCATAATATTTAGGAAACTCGGATGTGCCTAGCGTTGAATTGATTCGCGGCGACTATGCCGCCGCTTCCTTTGATTGGTTAGGCGCAAAACGCATGCCTAGTGAGTGAGGTTGCCTGCCTGCGCTTTTCGGCGAGTACTACTAAGGCGACATATACCAACGCAGCGGCAATGATCACGAAGGAAAGTAGCAAGGCCCCAATAAAATCCTTAAGTACGCCCAGCATCCCGCAGAGAGCGGGAATGACGACGGTCAACACGCCTCCGGCGGCTAACGCTATTCCGATGGATCGAGCCGGACGGCCTCGAATAACAAATCCCGCAGAGACCTGAACCTCACGCTTAATACAAACGTAGGCGCCTGCCCCGACTAGTATGATAACGGCGAGTAACACTGTGTAGCGATTGTCTGCCTAACGTCGAAGTGATCCCCGCCTATGGCGCCGGATCCGTGGATTGGTTAGCCTTCTTCATGAAGGACCGCATCGAGTTTCGAGCGAACCTCGTCAAGGGTACCTACATCCACTTTGCCCGCGTATTCGGCCTGACGCTCGCGCCAATCCAAACTGCGGAGCTGGTCTGAAAGGATTACGCCTAAAACGCCTGCACCAGCAGGTATATCAACTTCGAAGGGATATCCCTTGGCCCGCGAAGTTATAGGGCACGCCAGCATCAATCCCACCTTTCCATTATATTTTTTCGGTGACAGCACCAAGCCTGGACGGCGGCCAGCTTGTTCATGACCCGCTTGAGGCGAAAAGCTCAGCCAAACGATGTCGCCCCGTTGAGGGGTATACGGCGTCATTACCAAATTTCGTCACCGCGCGCCGAGTCCCCAAACCCGGCGAGATTTAGATTGGATGCATCGACCTCCGAAAGCAGCGCCTTAAGCGACGCTTTGGAGCGCCTTGCCGGACGCATTACTAATGACCCGTCAGATAAGGAAAGTACCACTGCGGTTCCATCCTTGACGTGGGTCTCCTCGGCAAACGCTTTTGGTATACGAAGCGCCAAGCTGTTTCCCCAACGTTGGATCGTTGTTTTCATATGGCGTATCTACTTTGGATATCCGCGCTCGTCAAGCCAGATTGGACAGGCTAACGTTGAAATTATCCGCGACGATGAAGGCGCGGTTCGTGCATCGCACGAGACGTGCCTGAGGACGGCGCCGGATACGATGATTGGTTCGGCACTATTCTACCTTCGTTGATATCCACCATGTAGTACCTCCTAGATCCTTCACGGCGGCTCTCCTGTTCTCGTCCCCCCGTTTAACCGGCGCCTGAACTGAGAAAGCGCCTGCATCGATCGCCTTCTTGTAGGTCGCGTCGACATCTGCGACATAGACATGTACATGCGACGGAGCCGAAGGCCAGGCAGGCGGGAATGCGTCGGTCAGCATTATCACGGTATCATCGATGCGAACCTCCGCGTGCATCACGTTTCCGGAGCCGTTAAGGATCCGACGCAGCTTGATTGCGCCGAATACACCAACCAAGAAGCCTATAGTTGAGTCGGCGCCATCGACGACAAGGTAGGGTGACACGCTGTTGTAGCCATCGGGTTTGTACGGCAGATTCACGAGGGATCCTCGATTTCTTGTGTTAACATACCGATCAAC
>Ga0302320_10008947_pt1 | contig 21630 bp, 17 predicted proteins | sample Bog_T0_3_FD_202130 | JGI IMG/M metagenome (GOLD analysis project Ga0302320, IMG submission 202130) | Peat permafrost microbial communities from Stordalen Mire near Abisko, Sweden - Bog_T0_3 | ecosystem: Environmental > Terrestrial > Soil > Wetlands > Peat | place: Sweden: Abisko, Stordalen Mire...
CCGGCAAGCCGGCAAGTACTGAGACTGCCATGCTCCCGGTGCGCGACGGGGTTCTTGCCGTCGATCCGCAGACCGATGGCCCGCTGCAATTGCGCGGCATCCTGGAGATTGTCAGTGGCCCTGGGCGCCTACTCGCTCGCGTGACTAGCGTACGGTTATGCCGGTGCGGTGGCAGCGCCACAAAGCCATTCTGCGACGGGACACACGCTCGCATCGAATTTCGCAGCTAGTGTAAGCGCGACCACCAGTTCGGGCCGAATGGAGCCAGCCAGTCTTACCACCAGTGGCGGCAAGTGGACAATTGGTCGGCGACCAAATGATTACGCCGGACAAAAAAATACTTGCGTTCAAGTTAAAAGCTCCGAATGCCCCAGGTCGATGTTCGGCAAAATGGGTAACACGTGACAAAAGCCATCACCTATGGTTGGTAGATTCTAATGTTGACTTATCACGGGTTAGCCAGACAGCGAGCACAAGTCTCAATTACTTAAGGTTGATAGCGCTCCATCCGAAATTCGTCGCATAGCTTGGTTGCAAAAGCGCGAGCCTAAAAGACCTTGCCTCCGTTGTAGGTAAACAGCACGGCCTTCTCATCTGGAACAATTACGAGCCGATGGGCCAGGAAGAAATCGGAGCCGAGAAGAACCTCATAATCCACCTGGCCGCGCCCTAGCCTTGAGTAACGTGGCAACGCATCCGGAAGGACACTGACCATGTGCAAGCGCGCGTTCTTTATGGCTTCGCCAGCTATTTCAACTTTGTCAAAATGCGCAATCCAAGTCGGATCAGTGAGTTTTGCCAATTCCTCACTGACTGGCTCAATCCGCTCAACTCCCGGGCTAGTTGGATCGATGCCAGCCTCCTTTGCGGCATTTAATGTGATATAGGATGCCGACCACCTAGATGCTAATCTCGCCATCTGGTATTTGCCGTTCACATTGATGCGGAGGATGAACTCAGAGTCTTCAGATGAGTATCTCACCAGATCAGCTTTCGCGAACTCTGGCGTCCAATAAGCAAGCTGATCGAGCTTGCACTCATGCGCGCGAAGTAGGCGTACTACGCCGTGTGCAAGATCAAACTCAGCCGCAAAATGTGAAAGGAAATCGGCGCCAAGCAAGAGGCTGGCCTCTCCGTTACCATCGGGAAGCTCCTGCCCGGCCACATTGATGGAGTGATCCCGCAGTGTGGCATCGCCGATGCGCAGCTCCTTCACCTTGGTGCCTTCTAGGTCCGCGCACCCAGATGGACCGCACACTCCAAGATCTCCATACCTATGGACTAGCAGCTTCATATGCCGTGCGGCCGCCAGCGTTAGAAAGCTCACATTCGATCCCGTATCGAGCAGCATGCGAATGTGCTCGCCATTTACTTGGCCGTCCAACATCGGCGCGCCCGCCACCTGTTCGATCTTAAGTTCCGCGATCTGCTCGATTTTGCAGGCGGCGCGAACGTCAGACCAAACGCCAAACAATACAACTATCGCCAGCGCTAATGGTAAGGAACAGTTCGCGAACGTAGCGCCAATCCAATCGAAGCATGTCCGTTTATGCGCCATTCCCCAGTGCCTATTGGTATAGCGATCTCACTCGGCGATCCTAGCGCAAGATAGGGGCGGATTCAGGCACTCGTCAACATGTGTGTTGAATCCCATATGCACAGATTCAATGCCAGGATTCAGCGGCAACTGATTCGCGTAAGGTTCCTGAAGACATTCGGACGCTTGAGTGCCATAACTGCGTTTCAATGAGGATCGCCACCATGCGGACCCGATGGCTTGCGGCCACCGCCACCGCCTTGGCCTTGGCCAGAGAAGGCCGGATCGCCCGGCTGTCCCTGATCGGGGTTTTCTGAATCGGATACAGCGTATCCACCCTGAGGTGCTCCGCCACCGCCGCTGCCAGCACCGGCCCCGAGACCCGCACCAACAGCAGGGTCACCTGGATTGAGCCCCGGCGGCGGTCGCCCACCCCCGTTGCCGCCGTTTTGGCCGGTGTGAGCAGGATCATCCCCAGAGTCGTCGCCCGCACCGTCCGGATTCCAATCTAGAGGCCCAGAGGTCATATCATTTACCTTCTGAGTTGCCTCCTGCTCGGAGGAGGCATCCACCTTTGTATATACCGTTTGCGTTGATCCATCGTCGAGAGAGTATTCAAGCTCCACATCCCATACGCCGTCTGTATCAGACGGACGGACGTGAAAAGTCACCCCGGTGTTTTTTGTCATTTGAGTTTTCCTACGAAAGACATCAGGTAGAAATTGCCAGACCGGCCGGGCGGCGACACTCGCTCGCTTTCGATTATAGGCATATTTGCCCATCGAGAAGTGAGTGCCCGCTACGAGCAGGCAAACTCTAAGCGCGTGAAGATGTCTGCTCAGCTGATTTCTACCAGCGGTGATAAGTCGTTTGCCAGTTTGAGGCTTTTTTTAGGGCAGGCTGGCCACCTTAGATTGCGTCCGCGCAGCGTCCTTGTCGGACAACGATGCTCTGTCTGGTTGGTGATTCCCGTCAGATTGGCGTTCTCAAGCGTTGAGCCTGCCGGGCTAACATCGCTTAATCGTGCTCCAGAACTATTCGTGTTGCTGAACGTCGAGCCTTGAAGACTTACAGCGTTGAACCGGGCGTTGGTGAGCTTGATTAATGACGCTCATTCCTCCCAGCGGAAACGCATGATCGCGATCAGCAGGCAAACAAGGGCGCTGAGCAGCAAGACAGCAGTCGGAGCAAGTGCGGCGTGCAACGGCAGTCCGCGCCATGTCATGGCGTCAAGTCCGTCCACAGCCCAGCGTGTCGGAGTGTAAAGCGATGCACTTTGCAGCCAGCGAGGGAATACGAAGGCCGGCACCCATGCTCCGCCGATCATGACCAGCAACAGCATGACCATCATGGAGACACCGCGCGTGGTCGACGGACTCCGGCCGAGCGTAGCCAGCATCAGGCCGAAAGCAGCATTAAGCATACAGAACGCTACGCCGATCATGATGAAACCGGCGGCGCTTCCTTCGATCCGCACCTTGAAGATCAGCGCGGCCGCCAGGTAGATCACCAGCAACTGAAACAAGCCGATAAGTGTCGTAGCTAGCGAGCGAGCAATAAGGAATTCGGTGCGGCGGATTGGTGCGGAACGCAGTCGCTGCCAGATACCGCGCTGGCGCGTCAGCAACAGCAGGATGCCGGCATCGATGCCGGCGAACAGAATGAACTGCACGCTCATACCAGCAAAAGAGTGCGCGTAAGCGTTGTAAGGGACGTTGTCATGCGCCGTGACCTCCGTTGAGGTCACAGTGTAAGGAATGCTGAGTCCAAAGCCCCCCTGGGTGTTGGTGCTGCCGTTTGGCTGCCCGCCGCTGGCTTTGCCGCTGGGTGCAGCTTCTGTGCGTTCGCGCCTGTTCAGTCGCTGCGCAGCACGCAGCACCTCCTTCAAATCAGAGCGGGTCGCTGTATCGCCACCCGGCGCCTCGCCCTGGGCATCGAGCCTTGCCAGATAATCATCGATCGCTTTGACGCCGAAGTCGCCGCTGAAAGCCTCTCGAGAGATCTCCTGCATCGAGTATTGCGCCAGTAATCCTTCAATGACGCGCGCGCCCGTGGCCTGACTGGGATCTACCAACAGCTCAACCTGCGGCTTGTCCCGGCCAGTGAATAACGAGCGCGTGGTCTGCTCGCCAAAACCTTTGGGGAACACTGCTGCAGCGTTCTGCTTGCCTGATCGAACCTGTGCTTGGGCGGCAATCCGATCGAGCACGCTGACCTGCAGCAGCTTGTCTGAACCGAGATCGGCCGTGATGGCCCTGCTGACACTGCTCAGATCCTCATCGACCACAGCGATCGGAATCCTGCCCTGGTTCTCCTGCTTGCCAGTGCCACCGAATACGTAGCCGAAGAAGGCGGCGATCAAGATCGGCACGAGCATGCCGACGATCATTGCGCGCCGGTCACTTAAGAACAAACGGAGCTCGTTGCGTATCAAAGCGCGCACGGCAGTGACGTTCAAGATTCGACTCCATCGCGCAGCGCGCGTCCGGTCAGATCCATAAACGCTGCTTCGAGATTGGCGTGCCGGGCTTTGAGTGCGGTCACGGTGTCATCGGCGAGAATCCGACCATGATCTATGATCAACACCCGATCACAGAGTCGCTCAGCTTCCTCCATATAGTGGGTGGTATATAAAAGTGTCTTGCCGCCGCGTTTCAGATCCAGGAGATTGTCGAAAATGGCGTTGCGCGACTGCGGGTCAACACCTACTGTCGGTTCATCCAGCAGAATCAGGTCCGGATCGTGCAGCAGCGCGCCCGCAATGTTCAGGCGCCGCTTCATTCCGCCGCTGAAGCTCTGCACGCGATCGTGGCGCCGGTCGGTCAGTCCCACCAGATGTAGCGCAGCGTCTGCGCGCTGGCGCAGGGTCGCAGCATCCAGACCATACAGACCACCGAAAAGCTGTAGGTTGGCCCAAGCCGATAATTCTTCGTACAGTGCCAGGTCCTGAGGAACCAGGCCGACGCGACGTTTCAGTGCATAGGCGTCGACATCCAGCTTTGCCGTACCAATGGTGACCTGCCCCGAGTCGGGGCGGGCAATGCCGCAGATCATCGCAATGGCTGTGGTTTTGCCGGCGCCATTGGGGCCGAGCAAGCCCACGGTCTCACCTTGGCCCACGCGGAAAGAGATGCCATCGACCGCTTTCCGCGTGCCGTAGTATTTACGGAGGTTTTCAACTTGAAGCATGGCGAGTGTCACGAAGGTACCGGATATAGATAGCAAAGCTACGCGGGTTGTTACTCAGCCGCGGCTGACGCGGCGCATTGAGCATGGATGTGATCGTCGTCTGCATAAACACGAGAATAGTTGGATCGACCTCACGGGCCACGCTACATCTGCCTCAGGCTCATTCCGGCGGCGATCGGCGAATGACCAACTGTAGGGCACCTACTAAGTACCGTCGCGTCGAGGTTTCACCGAAGAGTACTCTATGGCGCAGAGTGTACAATGTCAAAGCATGCACGATTCGTATGTTCCAGGCGCCTGGTGGTCTGCACCAACTGATTGTGTACCGATGTGGCGCGCTGGATCAGCGTATTTCCGATTCACGGTCCGGTGCCGCCGAAATCTGCATTAACGCTGGGGCCCGGCAAGCGGCACCGGCGGCTGAACATCTAAAGCGAAAATGTCGGCTTATCATTGATTGCCCACCACATTCGGAATGTAATCCTGCCCAAGAGCGCTGGCGATCCGACTCGCGACTGCGGCGAGAGCCGTCCGGTATCCGGCTTCGGCAATCATCAGCAGAGACTCATCCCCTCCGGAACGCGCCAAGGTATCCATCTCCCGGACTGTCGCACTCAAGTGCCTGGCGACCTGTTCCAGCTGTTGATGCCCCGCCCTGGGGTGGTGGTCAGAATCTCCCAATCTGCAGCGGTTTCTAAAGAAGTCCGTCGCGCATTCAAATGCTCAGGGGGATCGAGCTTGCGGCGCAAGCAGTTCCAGCATGCCATTGATTTTTATACATATAAAAATCCAGACCGCTACTTTCTACGGGAACTGACCATTTCCCAAGATCAGCTTTTTGCTACCCGTGATAGTTGACCCAAATTATGGGTGCGTCAGCGAACAGCGGTAAACCCGGACTCCAACTAAATTAGCATCCTGGTTCTCAGTGGACGCCAGCGCCCACGATCTGTGGCGCCCAGTGCCCCGCGTCATCTGCAGGCACCGTCCAGGAACGTCCAAGGAAATCGATGCATGACTTACTGTGTAGGTGTTCTGTTGGATGAAGGCATCGTGCTGGCGTCGGACTCCCGCACGCACGCAGGCGTCGATAATTTCTCGACTTTCTGCAAGATGACTGTGTTCGAGCGCGCCGGCGATCGGGTGATTGTACTTCTGAGCTCGGGAAACCTGGCTGGGACGCAGGCTGTGATCAATGTGTTGAAGCAGCGCGCAGATTTGCAGGAGAAAACTGTCGCTAGCCTCTGGAATGCACGCACGATGTTCGATGTTGCGGTGGTGGTTTCGGATACGGTTCGGGAAGTTGAACGTCGCGACGGCCCGTATCTGGCAAAAGGTGCCAGTCCGTTCAACGCCTCATTCATCATTGGTGGCCAAATCAAGGGCGAGCCGTTGCGCCTGTTCCGCACATTTGCAGAGGGCAACTTCATCGAGGCCAGTGCAACGACACCCTACTTTCAGACGGGAGAGGCAAAGTACGGAAAACCGATCATCGACCCGGTCATTAGCCCTTCAAGTAACTTGGGCGATGCAATGAAATGCGTTCTGGTGTCATTCGACTCTACCATGCGCAGCAACCTCTCGGTCGGCATGCCAATCGACCTGGTTTGCTGTGAACGGGACACGCTTAGGCTCGATGTTCGACACCAATTCCGGCAAGACGACACCTACTTTAATGCCCTGAGCCAAGAGTGGCGCGAAGGTATACGCGGCGTATTCCGGAGTCTGCCCGCCTTACCGCGATCCCCAGTACAGAATCCGGTCCATGCCCCCACGTGATCGCCGGTGTGTGCCCTCGTATCGAAACGGAACACCGACGCCTGCGAGTCATTCGTCGGGTAGTCGATCAAGTCCTACGCCATTCGCGCCGGCCAGACTTTGGCAGATTAGCACTGATTTAGGCCCTTCCGGACCAACGGTTTTCGCCAGCGGAGGTCTCACTTGAAAATACAGCTTGGCTACGAACTTATCTACCGGTGCCCACAACCTACTCCGATGATTCTAAACTTGAATGTTCACTACACACGGACCAGCGATTTGATTCAGCCGGACAATATCCGCACAACGCCTGCGGTGCCGCTCACCCTGTACAGGGACGGGTTTGGAAACTGGTGCACCCGCCTTGTGGCTCCCGCGGGACGCACATGCATCACCGCCGATGCCATAATTCTGGATAGCGGGCTGGCTGAACCGTTCGTGCCGACTGCAAGACAGATTGCGGTCGAGTCTCTGCCTGAGGAGACGCTGGTCTATCTCCTAGGGAGCCGTTACTGTGATACCGAGAGTTTGTCGGATGTTGCTTGGCATCTATTTGGCAAGACCGCACCCGATTGGACCCGCGTGCAGGCGATCTGCGACTTCGTCAATCAGCATATTGCGTTTGGATACCAGTTTGCTCGTTCTACAAAGACTGCTTCGGACGCCTATCGCGAACGACAAGGGGTTTGCCGTGATTACGCTCACCTCGCGATCACGTTCTGCCGGTGTCTTAACATTCCCGCTCGCTACTGCACTGGCTATCTTGGCGACATCGCCGTGCCGCCAGTGGACGCGCCAATGGATTTTGCCGGTTGGTTTGAAGCGTATATAGGTGGATCTTGGTACACGTTTGACGCACGCAACAATACCTCGCGCGTCGGGCGGGTACTTATAGCGAGGGGCCGGGATGCTGCTGACGTCGCCATCAGCATGACCTTCGGCCCAAACGTCCTGGAAGGCTTCCGAGTGTGGTGCTATGAGGTACCGTCGTCACAATAGCCGCCTATTGCTGTCGTTGTGCGCGCACAGGCGCTAACACACCGTTTCTTGGGCGCACACCTTTAACAGCAGAGGCACGTATTCCGGGATAGCGGCCAATGTCGTGCGTCCATTCGGCAGCGTCTCTTATCATTAATCCCCGGTCGCGATTCTGTGGCTTATCGCGACTCGCTTGCGATAAGCGCTATCAATTCAATGTAAATTTGCGCCCATACGCGTATCAGGCGCACGGTCGTATGCTTGTTCGTCACTTCTTCTCCCGGTTAGATCGACTACTCCAACATCTCGATCTTGGCACTACGATGCCGTGCCAGGCAGGGGAAATCCCTCACATACCAGAACCGGGTATTTTTGGCGATTGCAGGCTTAGGTCTTGCCCCCGCATTGTCCTAGTACCCGATAAGCACACCCGCCAGAGTTTCGGCCATCGGGAGTTCCCTGGGGTATCTATTCTCGCGCACCACAGGACTTGATACGCGCAAACGGTCTATAGGGTTTCAGGGTCCAGGCTGCTTATTTCACGCCACGGGTGAAACCCCCATCCCGTCCGGGGGGTATCAATCGCGTGACTGCTGGGCTTACCGCCACCCTAAATTTCTTGAATCTGATCACTGACTTCGCAGTGCGGTGCCCGAACTACATCGGGCTTTCAGAAGGAAGTTAATGCATGCCATCCAGTATTTTGCGAGCTCTGATCCACCTTCTCCTGGCGTTGCCATCCGCAGCCGCAGTGATAGCGACCTCGTTTCCTGCACAGGCCCAACAAAGCGGGCTGACCCCAACCGTCAGCCACTCAGCACACGTGCTTCAGTTTGATTGGCCGGCGGTCGAGACCGCAAGCGCTACCTATGAAGCAGGACCCACCGGATTGACCTTGTTTCACTTCCCGCACAGAGTCATGGCCGTGGTCGACGTACGGGGCGGAGGACCCGGAACCGTGAACACAGATATGTTGCGCCTCAGCGACTCGAGCCCCGGGGTCGACAGCGTCGTCATTGCCGGCGGATCACTGATGGGAGAGGAAGCCATTACGGGAGTGGCGACTGGGGAGAAAGATCTGGGCATGCGCAGTGTCGATGACATGCCAGTCGCGGTCGGCGCGATCATTTACGATTTCCACCGCCATCGGCTGAATGAGATCTATCCCGACAAGCGCTTAGCGGTAACCGCACTGAAGTCGCTGCGTCCTGGCGTGTTCGCGCTCGGGGCCCAGGGGGCCGGGCGAATGGCAATGCAGGGTGGTCTATTTAACTGCGCCGCACACTCAGGCCAGGGGGCGGCATTTCGACAGATCGGCGAGCTCAAGATTGCAGCATTCGTTGTAGTGAATGCGAGAGGGACGATAGTCGATCGTCAGGGACGGGTGGTAAATTGCCCGGGAGACCCCCACTGGACAGCCAAGACCACCGCCTCCGACTTGCTCGCATCTGGCCTGGACCCATCCGAGACGATGGCGTCGCCGCCAGCACCTACCACCAACACAACGATTGGTTTGGTCGTCGTCAACCGGCGTATGGACATCTCGGCTTTGCAAAGGCTGGCGGTGCAGGTCCATACATCGATGGCGCGTGCAATCCAGCCCTTCTCGACGGCAGAAGATGGCGACACGCTGTTTGTCGTGAGTACGTTAGAAGCGAGTCCGACGGCCGGGGGGCTCACCGATATGGGAGTCGACATTTCAGCCGGAGAAGCGATGTGGGATGCGATCCTGTCGAGCGTACCGGAAAACACAGAGGTTCCCGCCGCTGCCACAGCCGTCTCTCCCAAGAACATCGCCCGTTTGGCGGGCAGCTACCGGTTCGGCGACAACGTAGTGATTGACGTATGGGAACAGGACGGTGCGCTGCTGCTTCGTCCGCGTGGAGACATCGGGTTTTTCGACCTGGAGGACAAACCGATCCAATTGATCGCCACCTCTGACAGCGATTTCTACGTGAACAGTCAATTCAGAACCCGGATCTCGTTCGTCACCTCGGAGAGTGGCAAGGTCACTGGCGCTGTCATCAATCCTGGAAGGTGGGCGCTGGGTGGACAGAGAATCGCAAATAGCAAGCAGTAACTACGAGTGCATGATCTGGGGCGGCGGATATGAAGGAGTTAATTTGCACGGCGCTGAGCGCAGTCATGTTCTACCTTTCCCAAGGGCCGGCAAACGCGTGGCCGCTAACATGGCTCGCGCCGGTGCCCCTGCTGTGGCTGGCATTCGGCAACACACCAGCCTGGCGCTTGCTCGCCGTCAGCTTCCTGGCCTATCTGATCGGCCAGGTTTACATCGCGCAGTGCTACGTCGGCGCGCCGCTCCTGTCTCTGCTGTCCCTGCTAGGGCTCAGGCCGATCCTTTTTCCTCTCTGCATCCTGTTCGCACGCCTGCTCCATCGCCGTCTTTCTCTGCTCCCCACACTGCTGGCATTCCCGGCTGGCTGGACCGTGATGGAGTTCGTCGCAGGACTGCTCTCTCCCCATGGCAGTTTCGGGTCGGTCGCGTATAGCGAGGTCTCGGTACCGATCGTCTTGCAGAGCGCATCGCTGTTCGGTATGTACAGCATCACCTTCGTCCTGAGCCTGGTTGCCTCGAGCCTTGCGCTCGCCATTCGAGACAGGAGGGTAAGGCTCACGGCCGCTAGCGTCGCTGCGGCCATCTGCATGGTCGACTTGCTGTTTGGCGCCACAAGGCTGGTCGCGCAGCAACCGGAGGTTGTCCGTGTTGCCGCCGTAGGTCCTCTCACGCAAGCAGATGGGACTGATTCCCTCGCCTCGGACAGACAGACCTCCTCCGTCTACGCCTCGACCCTGGACGCTCTCGCCCGACGGGGCGCAAGACTCATCGTCACCCCCGAAGAGAGCCTGACGACTCGGCGTGCCTGGTCTGCGGAAGCACTTGCCCCTCTGACGGCTGTGTCTCAGACCACTGGCGCCGAAATCGTCGCGGGCGTTTTGCAACGCGAACCCGCAGGCGACATCGCAGTGGCATTCGAGCCGGATGGTCAAACATCCGTGTACGCCAAGCGCCACCGGCTCATGCCGTTCGAGGCCAAATTCCCACCCGGAACCGTCCCCGGTCTGCTTGGCGAGGGGAAAGCCATGGCTATCTGCAAGGACATGGATTTCCCAGACACGATCCGGAATGACGCGCACGCCGGGCTGCGGCTAATGATGGTCCCCGCTTGGGACTCCGACATCGATGCGTGGATTCACGCGCGTATGGCAGTCCTGCGCGGTGTAGAGAACGGATTCGCCGTCGCACGCGCGGCCAATCATGGTCTCCTTAGCGCGAGCGACGCTTACGGGCGGGTCATCGCGCAAAAGGTCGTCGGACCGGATCAGATAGACTGGATACTCTCAGATCTTCCACTGGGACCAGGGCCGACCCTCTATACCCGGATCGGCAACGTGTTTCCCTGGGCCACCCTGGGGCTCACGCTGCTGTTGAGCGTGGGCATATGGACTGAGCCGAAGGGCTTGCAGCGCCCTCTCAGGGGACGTCCGCTAATGGGACTAGGACAAAGCGGGGGCTGACTCTCTTGAGTGCAGCCCCGGCCGTGTGCCTCCGCTTTTTCATTTCGTATTCCATCGCTTGCATTGGCGCGAGAATGTGGCGCAGTTTCACACTGTGACCGCAACACCTCTGCGGTCACGGAAACTTGAACGTATTTTGGTACCCGAGACGCCAGGTCGCCGCGTCGGATGATTTCCACACCAGGTCGTAGTCGTCTCTCCAGTTCACACCGCTTCCAATCACGAAGTAGTCGGTGTTGACCTGCGCGACCGGACCGACCGGTGCCACGGTGGTGACGTTGCTCCAGCTGATACCGTCACTTGAACACCAGACACTCTGCGCTGGGTACGGCGCAACGCCTCCGGCGACGACACACATGGAACTCGCCAACGACAGAGAAGTGGCGAAGCCTTGCGCAGGCAGGCCGTTCGTCGCGCCCACCGAGGTCCAGGTCGCACCGTCGCTCGATGCCCAAACGTCATTTAACCCTACCTGCGCGTTGCTTCCGCCCACCACATACATCTGGTTGTTGAGCACGGTCACCTGATAATAGGTGCGCGGCGCGAATGGCGGATTGTGGGCAGCGAGCGTCCAGTTGACGCCATCCGTTGTCCACCAGACCTCCGGTGTCACGCCATCCGAAATATTGGCGGTGAAAGCCCACAGCTTGCCGTCGAAGTACACGGTCTGCGTGGTCGCGGTGGAACTGAACGGTACGGTCGAGGCGAGCTCGGTCCAGTTGACGCCATCTGTGCTCTGCCAGACTTCACGGTTGTAGTTCGGCGCGGTGTAGACCCAGTCCGTGATCATCATCAGGCGATCGGGCAGCCCGATCAGATCGGCCGTGCCCGGGCCCGGGAGCGTGCCGAGCACCGTCGTCCAGTTGATCCCGTCCGGGGAGGAGAACAGCTCCATATGTGCGCCGACCGCCCAGAGCTTGCCCTGGTAGCCCGCGACCGCCCAGACCGTGGCCTCTGGAACGCGGGCGTTGAGCGTCACCATGTTCCACTGCGTCGCGGTCGGCGAGCTCCAGACCTCATCATCGGAACCCGACAGCAGCCAGAAGGCGCCGTTCCACCAAGCCGCATCAAAGTCATAGCCACTGTCGGGCGGCGCGAGCGGCGTTGCCACGAGCGTCCAATTGGCGCCGTCGGGACTGCTCCAGATATTCTGCTGCGCAGTTTGCTGGCCGTTGAAGCCGCCAAAGAGCCACAGCTGCGTGCCATCGGTGATGACGTGTTGGGCAAAGAGCACCCCGAAGGCGGCGCTCGCAGTGACTTCAGTCCAGGTCGCGCCATCAGGTGATGACCACACATCGGCATACATGGTGCCGTTGAAGCCACCGATGATCCAAAGCTTGCCGTTGAAGGCAGTCATCGTCATTTGCTCGCGACCATAGGGTAATACGGCCGCGTTGTTTTCCACCCATGTCACGCCGTCACTCGAGGACCACAGATCCTTTTGATCGTTATTGGTGCTGTTGGCGCCACCGAACACCCACAGGCGCCCGTTGAACGCAGCGGCAGCGAAACGGACGCGCGGCGGGAAATTACTCGCAATCGCCAGCTGGGCCCAGTTCTGGCCATCCGCCGAGCTCCAGACCTGGTTCCCGGTGGTTGAACCTACAATGATCCAGAAGGTACTCGCGCTATAGAGCAGATGGATTTCCGACTGCGTGGTGCCCAGCACATTGGAAGCCACCTTCACCCAGTTCGCGCCGTCCTGGCTCGAGAGGATGTCATTCCCATCGCTTTCCGTCGTGAGTTCCCACAGCGTGCCGTTGACCACGACACTGCCGTTGACGCCCGCGCCGCTGAACTGACTTGCCGGTACCACAATGCCGTTGCTGATGTTCGGGCCATGCTCCAGCCAGTACATCGAGGATTGCGACTGCGTGGTGGTCGGATCAACCAGTGGGGTCGAGCTCGTCTGCGCCTGTGCACCGTTGCTGCAGGTCGCCACGTTACTCGGATCACAACCGAAGTCGGTCGAGTGAGCAATCTCAAATGACAGGGGCTGCGAGACGCTGACCTGCGAATCATTGGGGCCCACCCACGCCGTGACGGCCACCGATCGTGGCGCCACGCGCAGTTGATAGCTCGCCTGGGCGCTCTGGTAGGTCGAGTCCGCGGCCTTGTCGGCGCTGATCTGCGCGACACCGGCCCCTGCTATCGAGACCAATCCGCTGGCGGCGTTCACGGTGGCCGTTGCCGGCGTATCGCTGGAGTAGGTGATCGCGCCGGTCCCCGCTCCCCCTGAAGCGGCGTTCGTAAAAGACGGGTCACCGACAAACAGGTAGAGCGGGCCCGGCTGCGCGAACGCGATCGATTGCGGCTGAAGTGCCTGGGGACCCCCGCCACCACCGCCGCCGCCACAAGCGGCCACCCCCACGCTAAGCGCTGCGACGATCCAGAATCGCCCGGCGGGCGGGGCTTGGCTCATGAACGCGCTCCTCACTGCAGGTTGATTGCGGCCAGCCAGCCGCTCGATGCGTTGAAGGGGTCCTGGGTCGACAGATACAACACGCCCTGGTCAGAGAGCGCGAGGCGCCCGCCGTATCCCAGCGTCCACGCCGTCTGGTGACTCGTCAGGTCAATCGCATAGGTCGCGGTACCGGTACTGACAAAAACCAGGTTGTTGGTCAGCAGCACATCGTTCTGCCGTCCCTGGAGGGTGGTATTTGCTGGCGGTGACCAGCTCCACAACAGCGTGCCGTCGGTTTCGGAGCGCGCTTCGAGCTGCAGGGGCTGCGCGTTCCAGGCGTAGATCACGCCGGCGTGATAGGCCGGATTGCCAAGATACACGCCAAGCGAGCTCCAACGGATCGTCTGCCCGACCGTATCGAAATCCAGCAGCTGATTGCTCGTGGGATTCCCGGTATTCACTGCGAGCACGGAGCCTGCTGCGCCGATGACCGGTGCGCTGAACATGCTATAGCCGGCCCAGACATAGCTGCTGTCGAGAATCGAAGCGACGACCTGTCCCGTGTGACGGTCGATCAGGTTCAGCTGTGCCGGCGCGTATGCCAGTTCGCCGCCGATGTAAGCGTAGGCGTAGTTTGCATCGACGGCCGGGGTCCATTCATCGAACTGCTGCAGCTGGGTGAAATACAGCTGCGATCCGGCGGTTGCATCAAAGGCGTACATGCCGCCATAGGTGCCCCCGTCAGTAAAGACCGTGCCGCCATCGACGGTCGGCGCGAGGTAATGCTCCCACTGCGCGCCAAAGGGCGTCTGGAACACGAGCGTGCCCGCAAGCGCGTCGAACCCGAACATGAAGGTCTCTTGCTGGCCACTGGTCGCTATGTAGACATTTCCGCCATTCACGCTCGGCACGTTGAGCGCATAGAGATTGTTTTGAGCCGTGACGCCCTCCGCCGAGAAGTCATAGCTCCAGACCACGCTGAGATCCGATTCACGCAACGCATACAGGGTGGGCGGACTGGCCACATAGACGATGCCATTTTCAACGGCGACCGGGCTGACTGAACTGTTCAGCACCTGGAGTGCGCGGGTTGCAAACGTAGTTGGATCCAGTGTTACGGATACGAATCCAGTGTGAGCGGCATTGCCCTGAAACATTTCCCAAGGGGCTGCGCCATTCAGCGGCGTCAGGGCAATCAATCCGCCACTGGCCGGTGCCGCCGCGACCTGGATGTCGTAGGGCACGAGCAGCGGCGAGCCTGCGATCGGCGTCGCGCAGGCGCTGTCATTGCAGATCTTGAGCTGGACGGTCCCGGTGTAGTGGCCCGCCGCCAGCGACTGGCTGACGCCCAAGGCAAGATTCAGCGTACCGCCCGAGGTCAGGCTCAGCACGGTTGGTGTGATGATGTTGTTGGGGTCAGAGGCCTGAAAGCTCAGATTGATGCCAACCGACGGCTGAGGTGTTGCTGTGGTCAACAGACGAAACGGGAACGCGTCGCCCGCGATAAAGCTGCCGCTCAACGAGGAGGGGCTTAGGGTCACGGGCGCGGGTACTGCGGCAACCTCAAAATCGAACGGCACCGAAACAGGTGAGCCCGCGTACTGAGTAGCACAGGCCTGATCAGCACAGACCGTGACCGTAAACTGCCCTGTATGGGATCCGGGTGCGAGCGAGGACAGCGGGGTCAGGGTCAAGGTGTAGGAACCGTCGTTGTTCACGGCGACAGTCACGCTGGTACTGATCGCACCGCCTGTGTTGCCGATTCCCCAATACACCGTGCCACTCAGTGCCGGTGCCGGCGTGATAGTGACCGTGGCGGGCGAAGGCGTCCCCGCCGTGAAGCTGGCGTTTACGGTGGTCGGGAAAACGGAGTAGGTCTCGGCGGGCGGTGAAATGGCCGGAGGGCTACTGGAACCACCGCCGCACGCGGCAAGCCCAAGCGCGCCTACCAAGACGATGAGGAAACTATAGACCACACGCTGCCGATTCCGGCGCACAACGTCGCAATGGATCGCGTCATTCCCTGACATCTTCGCAGACCTTCGAAGCCATCCCCTGGCTTCATCGTTATTACGGGTGGGTCAACCCTCGCCAAAGCTTATCAGCTTTATTTGCGCGGCAGCAAAGTGCCGCAGTAATCGCTGATTTATGGAATATCGCGCTTGCCAGCGATCATGATCCGGAGACCCACTGGCATATTCGTGTATATAGGACCGATCCGCGTTGAATGCCCCCCCCACGCAATCTGAGACTGACCGTCTCTTCGCCTCGTAGACTACCGGGGAGATCCAAAGGCGGGCCCCATGTGGGCCGGCGCCTGAGCATCTGCGGGAGTCTTCTGCAAGGCCGGCGTATCGGGCGGCTTCTCTTCCTGGCACTGGGGCGCAAACGTCCGGTTGGAGATGAACTCAAGACGGATGCCGTTGACCATGAGGTCGGTATGTTCCGGAGCAACAGCACCGGCGTGGCCCAGGCGTAGGGCTTCTGCGACCGCTGGACAATCAATGTGATTTAAAGTGCCTGAGCTACTCCACCGGCCCGTAGCATCGCGCTCGTAGACCGTGGCCGATCTCATGGAGCCGTTCATGGTCGAGCCTGCGGCGCCCGAGGTCGGATTGACGACGACCGCCGTTGCGCCGTTCCGGCCAAACGGCCCCACATAGATGTCGCAGGGCATGCCGTTTCGCAGATGTGAATTAGGGCAGATGCTGTCACTTTGACGATTACTGATGTCCGATCGAACTGTGAATTTTACCCGCAGGCTCAGATAGTTGCACCCGCATTCACCAAGAGCTGCAAAGCGCGTAAAATCCGCCTCTGATCAATATTGTCGCTTAATGCTGTCAGTAATTGACACGACTGGTGGTGCGTTTGGCAACGAAGCATCAGCGGAGGCGTTCCATGCAACTCCTGCGGCGCCCGACTGCGGCGGCACGTTCTGCCGCTCACACGGCATCCGAGCGCGAGTTTCTTGCAATCCCTAAAGCGGATTGGGCCATTGCGAAGCGCAGTTGACATCCGGCATTACCGGTCGCATCGTCGAACTGCTGCGCTTGAGCGCGCGCTGCGGCGCCAATCTCGAGAGTTGAGTATTGAGGCCTTGCAAGAAGCCGGCAACGAATTCGCGGCGGATCTTGGCTCCGCGCGCAATGTCAGTCATTAGTGGCAATTAGGCTTAATCATGTCACTGACAGCATTAAACCTAGCGATTGGACACCAAATACCCTAATTCACACGTGGGCGCGGTGCCACGCCTAGCCCAATCCACAAGGCCCCGCGGTCGAGCTTTAGTGATGCATTCTATTGCGCTACCCACGGCTTTGTGACCGCCCTGAATTCAGTCTCGCCGTTGATCGGCGGCATCGCGGACGCGCGCCAGAAGGCGGCGGCGCATCAAGCCGCTGACCGGCCGAATCATCAACCAGTACAGCACGAAGCGAATCAGCGATTTGCGGTCGTCGCAGTACACACGAGTCTCCGTGTGTAGCCAGACTCGGCCCTCTGCTGAAGGCTCCACAGTGAAGTTCAACACCAGCCTAGGCACGCCGACGTCAGTCAGGGATGCAAATTCTGTAGGGCCGGCGAGCGCCACCAGCCCATAGTCGGATTGCCAGAACTTACCGGCCAATCCAAAGGCGATCTCCCGATCAGCGTCCCGACCCAGAAGCGTAAAATTTTCAAGCCCGAACGCCGCACGATTCTTGAGCGCTGAGGAGCGTCCCAGCGCGCCCAGAATTCTGCCGGGCAGTTCCCGAAGTCGAATAAAGGTTCTGACCCAGGGATCACCCATCGTGCCAGGCCGGGTGACTGCATCCAGTAGATCTGCGGGCGCTGCGGTGGCGGCCAGCCGATGATGCTCCCTGAACTGGTAGACCGGCAGGAAGCGCTCAATGAGGGTCATCGCAGGATGCCGAAGATCTTGACCACCAGCGGCGTATCTACAATCACATGCGGTGCGATGATGTGATAGCTCAGCGCATGGACCCAGGCGTTGCCGGTCCGAAGCGTCAGTACGCTCTTGATCATCCCAGGCCCAAAGTACTGCAGCAGTACGAAGATCAGCGAGAGTGCGACATCGCGCGGTGAGTCAAAGGCCGACCAGCCCTCGACAATATGCATTGCGGCATACGTCAGCCCACCCAGCAATACCGTGCTGATGGCTGAGCCGGTTATCTTAAGATATCGGGGTAGAAGAATCGCATAGATCAGGACCATGGTGGGCAGCACCGTGCCAATGAAGTACACCAAGAAAGCCAGCGGCGCCCCCAGCCACATCTGACGCGCACTGAGCCGAAACACATTCTGATCAAACACAGCCAGCTCGAAGGCCGATTCGAGGGTCAACACGACCAGGATCAGCAGGGCATCATTGCGCCGATTACTCGAGCGCAGGTTGAGGTCGGCATTGGAATAGCGCCTGCGGAAGTACAGGTAGGGCAAGACTGCGAAGAATAGAAAGTTGTAAAGCGCCCAGGTCCACAGTTCGGCCGGTGATGGTGGGATGGCGCAGCCAAATACCGTGCCTGCGATATGGAAGCTGAACGGGCGAAAGCCCAGCGCTGGGCCGAGAATCCAGCCACCGACCTGAGCGAGGGCTGCATAAGCCAGAACTGCTGTCGTTTCACGTATCGCAATCGGTCGGTCGGGCGCGCGAGCCCGCATGTTAGGGATGACCCGCCGACGGGTGACCAGAAAGGCCAGGGCCATCAGGACGAAGATCTCCATCATCGTGAGGCTGGGCGCGGCCAGCTGCGTGAGAAAGGGAAATTGGGCCACGGCTGGGCGATCAAAAGGCAATCGTCCATCGGCCAACCAGAGAACGGCTAAATAGGCCATAACCCAGAGGGCCGCAGCGGCCAGCACGCCGCGATGCGCGAGAATGGCTCGCAAATCAACAGGCGTCGGAGGTGAGGTGGCAGGCAACGCCTCGAGCTTCGGTTTGTCATCCCCCATCGCGCGCTCCCCAAGAGTCCTGATCAACCAGCCCGCCGGAGAATCGATCGGCGCCGCCAATGCGCGGTGGTCCTCGACCAGACCGTGACCCGCTGTCCCCTACTCCACACACCGAACCCGAGAAGCGACATTCCAGCTAGCGGCACACAGCGGCTCCTACGCCTCTGCCGGTTTCGCAGGTGTAGGTCGCTCAGACCAAAAGGGGCGAACAATGCGTCCCTTCTTGACGGCCAGTACGAGCAACGTTATTCCTGCGGCAAGGCAAACCGCGCACGCGACCACCGAGGCTTCAGCACCGAAGCGACCGCCGGTGAGCCAATCAGGTCCAGCCATTCTCGCCTGCAGAAGACCCTTGCTGGCGCCGCCAGAGACAGTGATTGAGAAGATTCCGCCTTGGGTAAAGTTCCAGGCAATGTGGATGCCGATACAGAGCCAGAGCCGTCGCGTGAGCATGTAAGCCGCGGCCAATAACACGCCGCCCTCGACACTGATCGCGGCGGCATTCAGCAATGTGGCGCCTGGGTTGAGAAGATGCAACGCGCCGAAAACAACAGCGGAGAGCCCAAGCGCAATCCAGCTGCCCAGCGCCTGTTCCACGATACGAAACAGGATGCCACGCATGACGACTTCCTCGAGCACCCCAAAGAGGATAAACCCCGCCACCCCTGCGATCATCGGTTGCCAGCCGTTGCTCCCCGTGACTTGATAGACGCCCAGGGCGGCCAGTATTCCTATGGTTGCGGAGAACAGGAGTGCGCCAAACGCAAGGCCGCTGAGGATCTCTGGAATCGCCTGCTTGCGAGACAACTCGGCAACTGCCCGCTTTTCCACCCATCGAACGTAGACACAATAGGCGCAAAGGACGACCGCCGTGAGCAGGAGTGCCCCCACCGCTCTCAGCACTCGATTCTGTACGAACAGGTTGAAGGGGGTGGCGACGATCGCAAACGGAATGGCGATCGACAGTAGCGCCAGCACAATCCGTATGAGCGGGTTTCGAAGCAAGCGTGCACCGCGTGAGGATTCAGATAGGGTGGGCATCTACTCTCAAGCTTTAGATTAATGGAATGCGGGACGACGACAGGGAGGAACCGGTCGGGCTTCTGGACGAGGAATAATGCTGGGCGCAATGGCACGCAAGTGCAAGGAGCGTCGGTTGCTCCTAAGACCCGTCCCTGTCGAGAGCTCAGGGGCTCCCGACCCCGCCTTACCGGAGTTGGGCTGGCCTTCACCCGGCTTAGGCACATTAGACAGTGACAAACCTCAATGATCAACGACCCGTCGGACCCGCAGCTTGATGGGCAACTCATTGCCCCTATGCGGCCGCATCTCTCGAAGAAACAGCGACTTCTGATGCCGGAAGGCCAAAAGTGACCTGTCCTGTGGTGTGGTTCACTGTCGGTCAGCCCACATTGCTGTCCGCCATTGCGCGCCACAGGAGATCGACCGATGCGGATAAGCATGCCCGCTCGACTATCGCTCGATGTGTCTCAAAATGACACTTGGTACGATTCCGCGCCAGTGGAGCGAATTCTGTGCGGGCAACGCGCCGCGAGCGCAGACTGCTGCAATGATCGCTGCTGGCACCTACCACGCCGTCATGCTGCCTAAGGCGGGTGGGCCTGAGGTTCTCCAGTGCGTCGAGTTGCCCCTTGAGGCGCCGGGCCCAAGCCAATTGCGAGTGCGCGTGCGTGCGGCCGGTGTGGGTTCAACGGACCTCACCGTACTGGCGGGCAACTATTCGTTTGCGCCCAAGATACCCTTCGTCCCCGGCTACGAGATCGCAGGCACCGTCGATGCGATCGGCGCCGGCGTCATTGGATTCCAGATCGGTCAGCACGTCGCAGCGCTTACGGTGTATGGCGGATTCGGCGAGTATCTTGTGCGGGAGGCCGAACATTTCGTGCCGATTCCCGACGGGGTGTCTGACCTCGAGGCGGCGGCCGTTATACTCAACTACGTCACCGCCTGGCAAATGATCCATCGAGTGGCCAAGGTTCACTCCGGCCAGACAGCACTTGTGACCGGTGCGGCCGGTGGTGTCGGCACAGCATTACTGCAACTCCTGCGCCTCGCCGGTGCGAAGACCTACGGCGCGGCTTCACCTGCCAAACATGGGACTGTGCAAAAGCTCGGTGCAACGCCTCTAGACTATCGCGCGGCGCCCATAGACCGTCAAGTACACGCCTTTGAGCCACAGGGTGTTGACTACGTATTTGACGCGATCGGTGGTGCCAACATCGGCCTTTGCATCGCAGCTGCGCGCAAAGGCGGAACAGTTGTGGGCTATGGATTTATGGCGGTCGCCGGAAAACTTGCCACTGCAGCCATGTTCTTCAGTCTGCTCATTGAATCGCGCTTGCACGGTCGACGAGGCGCTTTCTATGGCATTACATTGCTGTATCGAAAGAACCCGATGCCCCTGCGTGAAGACCTGCCGAAGATCTTTGCGCTCGTGGCTGAGAAGAAGATAGATGCTCTGATAGCGGCCACTTTTCCGCTCTTGGAGGCGAAGCAGGCACTCGAGCTTCTGGCACGAGGGACTGTCGAAGGCAAGATCGTCCTTACAAGTGCCTGAGCCGAACTAGCCGGACTCGCGGCAATTGAGTCTGACGCTGACGCCGATGCCGATCCTTCGGACCTAAGGGCTGCAATGCGATGAGGGTTCCATAACATGGCACGCACACAATGGTTGTTAATCCTTGGCGCTCTGATCATGTCTCAAGGCTGCAGCCTCAGCGACCACAAGGTGGTCCCATCGCACCTGGGCACGCGTTCGAGCCTAGCCGGTCTCGAGAAGGTCGTCGATTTACCCGGTCCTATCGAACTGGAAACCATCAACAGTGCCGACTGGACGGTCCCGCTCTCAGGCCTGATCGATCTGAAAAGCGCCGCAGCACAGGCGGCACACCTGAGCGATCATCCGGAACCGATACACATCTTTGCGCACATCATCCGGCACCCCACGTTTGGGACCTATCTCGTCGACACCGGGGTCTCACAACAATTGATGAACGATCCCGGTGGCAACGGCGTGTCCTGGCTGGTGCGCAAGGTCATGCCGCTGGGCAAGATTCAAGTGAGGGAAGGCACGGCACAGATCCTCGTCGGCATTCCGGGGGGTATCCAGGGCGTCTTCTTTACCCACCTGCATGTCGATCATATATCCGGGATGCCGGACATTCCTGGTAGTGTCCCGCTGTACGTCGGCCGCACCGAAGTGAGCCAGACCTCATTTGAGAATGCGTTCGTTCGAGGCACGACAACCAAGTTA